>Ga0075366_10001360_pt1 | contig 12216 bp, 10 predicted proteins | sample EndMethybrTD3031_FD_72351 | JGI IMG/M metagenome (GOLD analysis project Ga0075366, IMG submission 72351) | Populus endosphere microbial communities from Tennessee, USA - Endosphere MetaG P. TD hybrid TD303-1 | ecosystem: Host-associated > Plants > Roots > Endosphere | place: USA: Tennessee... | reverse complement strand
TCGGGATCGATGATCCCCAGCAGCATGCGCAAGGTCGTCGTCTTGCCCGCGCCGTTGGGACCGAGAATCCCGTAGATCGCGCCTTCGGGCACCGACAGGTCGACCCCGTCGACCGCGGTGAAGCCTTCGAAGCGCTTGACCAGGCCGCGCGCCTCGATCGCCAGCGGTCGGCCGGCGAGGGCCGCGTGCGCTTCGCCCGCGTTGCCCGTGGCGCTCCGATCTCCTAGGTCCATCTTCATGCCATGCCCTTATCCCGGGCCCGTGAACAGGAGCCTAGCGAAGTTTGGTTAACCCCGTCGCCTTGATCGCGTTGCGCGCCGACCTGGCGGCGGAAGCGGAGCGCCTGGGCTTCGCGGCGTTCGGGGTCGCGCCCGCGGCCGAGGATGAAGCTGCGGCGGCGCGGTTGGCGCAATGGCTGGCCGAGGGCAGGCACGGCTCGATGGGCTGGATGGAGGACCGCCTCCATCACCGCCGCAGCCCGCAGGGGCTTTGGCCCGAAGCGCGCAGCGTGATCGCGCTGGGCATGAGCTATGCCCCGGCGCGCGATCCGCTGGCCTTGGCCAATGCCCCGGACCACGCGCGGATTTCGGTCTATGCGCAAGGCGGAGACTATCACGACACGGTGAAGAAGGCGCTCAAGGCGCTGGCGCGCTGGCTGGTCGACGCCGCGGGCAAGCGCGGCCTGGGCGAGGCGGGGGTCAAGGTATTCGTCGACACCGCCCCGGTGATGGAAAAGCCGCTGGGCCAGGCGGCAGGGCTCGGGTGGCAGGGCAAACACACCAACCTCGTCAGCCGCAGCCAGGGCTCGTGGCTGTTTCTCGGCGCGATCTACACGACGCTCGATTTCGCCCCCGATACGGTCGGCGAGGACGCCTGCGGCTCGTGCAACGCCTGCCAGCAGGCCTGCCCGACCGATGCCTTCCCGAAGCCCTACAGCCTCGATGCGCGGCGCTGCATCAGCTACCTGACGATCGAGCACAAGGGCCCGATCCCGGTCGAGTTCCGCGCCGCGATGGGCAACCGGATCTACGGTTGCGACGATTGCCTGGCGGTCTGCCCGTGGAACAAGTTCGCCGCGCAGAGCCAGGCGATGAAGGCCTTCCTGCCGCGCGCCGAACTGGCGGCGCCGCGGTTGGCGGATCTGCTGACGCTCGACGATGCGGGCTTCCGCAAGCTGTTCTCGGGCTCGCCGATCAAGCGGATCGGGCGCGACCGGTTTGTGCGCAATTGCCTGATTGCGGCGGGGAACAGCGGCGATCGCGGATTGCTCGAGCAGGTCGAGGCCCTGTCGCGCGATCCCGAACCGGTGGTGGCCGAGGCTGCCGAATGGGCGCGGTCGCGGCTGACCGAGCCGGTGCCACTCCTGTCGGGCAACTAGAAGTTCAACCTGGCCGTCACGCGGATGTCCCGCCCCGACAACGGCGCATAGTCCTTGAGGATCGAGGCGTGGCGGCGTGCGACCACGTCGAACAGGTTGTTCGCCGAGAGCGCGAAGCTCAGTGGCCGGTCCGCGCCCCAGGGGCGAACGTTCACTTCGGCGTTGACCAGGGTGAAGCCCGCGGTCGGAGTCTCGAGCTCGGACACGCGGCGTTGGGCGCCGACGCGCTCGACCTCGCCGCGCAGGTCGAACTTGGGCGCGTTCCAGGCGAGACCGCCGAGCAGGCGCAGCGGCGGGATGCGTGGCGCCGGGCCCTGATCTGCGATCGTCGCACGAACGTAGTCGACCAGGCCGTCGACCACCAGCCGCGCGTCGCCGAAGCGCGCGAGGGTGAGCGATCCCTGGACCTCGAAGCCGTAATAGCGCGCATCGGCCTGGCGGGCGGCATAGACCGGCAGGCCGTCTTCGACCGCGCCGGTCAGGTCCTCGAAGATGAAGTTGTTGAACCAGGAGTGATAGGCCGATGCTTCGAAGGTGTAATTGGCGCCGCTGCCCTTGACGATCGCCTCGACGCCCCACGACGTTTCCTTGCGGAAATCGGGGTTGCCGATCTCGAACGCGGCGGTGCCGGCGTGCGGTCCGTCGGCGAACAGCTCTTCGGCCGAGGGCGCGCGCTCGGTGCGCGAGACGGTGGCGCCGATGCGCCAGTTGCCCGCGACGCGATAGGAAGCGCCGGCCGAACCCGACAGCGTGTCGAAACGGCGGCTGCCGCCGAAGAACTGCGGCTGGTCGCCAAGCGGCTTGGCCTGCTGCGCGGTGTGTTCGAAGCGTGCGCCGGCCTCGAGCTTGAGCGCGCCGTAGTCGAGCTGCTGCAGCGTGAAGAGCCCGAACTGCTCGGTGCTGCTCCTGGGCAGGAACGCCTCGTCGCCAGCCACGTCGAAGTCGCGGATGAAGAACTGGCCGCCGATCACGCCCTTCCAGGCGCCGCGCTGCGTCTGGGTGAGCTCGAGCCGGCCTTCCATGCCCTTGTTGTAGAACGCGGTGCCGACCGAGCCGTCGTCTTCGAGCTCGAAGTGGCGATAATTGGCATAGCCGAAGCGGAAGCCGATTCTGTCGATCAGGCTGCCGCCGGCCTCGATCTCGGCGCGGGCATCGACGCGGTTCTGCACCAGGCTGAGCCGCGGGTCCTCCTGCTCCTGGCCGGGGCGGGTGGCGAAGCGCACCGGCACGCCATAGAGGCTGTCGTAGTGGCTGTACGACAGGCCGATGTTGCCGCGCTCGCCGATGTAGGCGATGCCGGCGCCGGCGTTCCAGGTCTCGCTGCCACTGTTGGGCAGCTTGCCGCGCACGGCGGCGTTGCCGGCGAAGTCGACGGGCGCATCGGGATCGGCCGGCAGAAGGCTCGATTCGAGCGCCTCGGCGCGCAATGCCGGAGCCAGCGCAGGGCCGCCGATGCGCAGGTCGCCGGTCTTGGCATAGGACCCGTCGGCATGGAGCACCCAGCCGCCGCCGAGCGGGGCGTCGACCGCGCCCGAGACCGAGCGTTCGTTGGCCGCCGAGCCGTAGGTCGCCAGGGCGCCGACGTGGACGGGCTCGTCGGGCACCGAGATCGGGATGCGCCGATCGATGACGTTGACCACGCCGCCGATCGCCGACGAGCCGTAGAGCAGCGACTGCGGTCCGCGCAGCACTTCGATGCGCTCGGCCAGCAACGGGTTGACCACTGCGGCGTGATCGACCGAGGTGTTCGACACGTCGATCGAACCGAGTCCGTCGGTCATCACGCGCACGCGTTCGCCCTGGAGTCCGCGCAGGACCGGTCGCGAAGCGGTGGGGCCGAACGAGGTGGCCGAGACCCCGGGGGTATGCGCCAGCGTCTCGCCGATCGACGGGCGCAGCGCCTGGGTCAGCTCGGCACCCTGGACCACCGCGACGCTCGACAGCATGTCCTGACGCGCGGTCGGCAGGGCGCCGGTGACGACGATTTCCGCGCCGGGCTGCTGGTGATAGCTGCGGTCGGCAGGCGGTGCTGCCGCCTCGGTCGACGGATCCTGCGCCTGGGCGCTTCCCGAAACCAGCGCCGCGGCGATCAACCCGCCCGTCCGCAGTCCAATTCGCACCATGACTCACCTCGCTATAGATACAGTATATCGTCACATTCACCGCCGTGCCCGCAGACGCGCGCGTCGACCGCAGGCACCTTAGCCGGATCGTCGTCATGTTACAACATTACATCTATGTCTTGGCCGGGCTCCCACGCAAACAGCCGGCGCCCGTGAGGACGCCGGCTGCCGGGGGTAAGGGCGAAAGCTAAGGGCTAGTGCGTGATCGCGAGCGGCCGCAGCAGCTCGTCCGAGCCGGCCACTTCGCTCGGGGTGCCGCGCTTGCGGCGCCGCGCGAGCCATTCGCCGATGGCCTGGGCGGTGGTGTGATCCATCCCCTTGACCCCATCGAGATCGAGCCGGACCGAGCGGTCGTGCGGGACGCCCTCGAGCACCGCGTTGAGCCGCGTCAGGCTGACGAAGGTCGCCGCGCCGCGCAGCTTGACGTGGGTGACGTCGTCTTCATCGTGCTCGGCCACGTCGAGCTTGAGATGGCGCCGGTGCGGCAGCAGTTCGAGCAGCGACAGCGCCAGGCCGACGAGCACCCCGGTCAACAGGTCGGTGGCCACGACGAGGACGAAGGTCACCAGCCAGATCAGCGCGGGCAGGCGGCCGTGCACCGCGAGCAGGTGGCGGACGTGCTCGAGACTGACCAGCCGCCAGCCGGTCACGACCAGCACGCCGCCGAGCGCGGCCATCGGCACTTCGCGCAGCAGCCACGGCAGCAGTGCGACGAAACCGAGGATCCAGACGCCGTGAAGCACGGTCGACAGGCGCGTGCGCGCGCCGGCCTGGACGTTGGCCGAGCTGCGCACAATGACGCCGGTCATCGGCAGGCCGCCGAGCCCGCCGCACAGCAGGTTGCCGATGCCCTGGGCACGCAGCTCCTTGTTATAATCGGTGCGCGCGCCGTCGTGCATGCGGTCGACGGCGGCCGCCGACAGCAGCGTCTCGGCGCTGGCGATGAAGGCGATCGCGACCGCGGCGAGGATCACCGAGGAGTTGGCGAGCGGCGCGAAGAAGCCGGCGTCGGTCGGCAGCGTGAACGCCGCCGAGATCGATTCGGGCACGGTCACGCGCGCCACGTCGAGGCCGAGCGTGAAGGCGGCGATCGTCGCCGCGACGACGCCCAGCAAGGCGCCGGGGACCAGCTTCATCGAGGCCGGCCGCAGCTTTTCCCAGCCGAGCATGACGCCGATCGTCAACAGGCCGATGACCAGCGCGACTTCGGTCGAGCGGATGTCGAACGGCGTCAGGCCGAGCACGCGCGCCGGCATGGCGGCGAGATTGTCGAGCCCGCTCGACAGGGGCTTGGCATCGAACAGGATGTGGAACTGGCCGACGACGATCAGCGCGCCGATGCCGGCGAGCATGCCGTGGACCACCGCCGGCGAGATCGAGCGGAACACGCCGCCGAGTTTGGCCACGCCGGCGACGAACTGGATCGCACCGGCGAGCACCAGCAACGGCCCGAGCGCCGAAAGGCCGTGGTCGCGGACGAACTCGAACACGATCACCGCGAGGCCCGCGGCCGGGCCGCTGACCTGCAGCGGCGATCCGGCGAGCAGGCCGACGACCAGGCCGCCGATGATCCCGGTCACCAGGCCCATCTCGGGCGGCACGCCCGAAGCGATGGCGATCCCCATGCACAGCGGCATGGCGACCAGGAAGACGACGATCGAGGCGGTAAAGTCGCGCGCGAAATGCGCGAAAGGCCCCGTGCGTTCGACAGCGGCCTCGGTCATTCGGCCGCTTCCAGCACGAAGCCGTTGAGCGAATCGCGACGCTTGGCGGGCAGCGCCACCGGCAGCGGCGCGTCTTCGCGCAGCGGCACGAACTGGCTGGTCTCGCCATCGAGGCCGAGCACCTGGCCGGCGTGGATGTCGACGTACCAGCCGTGCAGCGCGATCTCCCCGCGGGCGATGCCCGAAGCGACCGACGGGTGGGTCCGCAAGTGCGCGAGCTGCGCGACGACGTTCTCGAAGGTCATGGCGCGGATGCGCTCGACGCCGTCGAGTTCGGGGTGGAGGTCGTCGACCACTTTCTGGGCTGCGCCCGAGTGGCGCAGCCAGGCGGCGACGTTGGGCATGGCATCGAGCCCGACGGGGTCGGCCACCGCGGCCATCGCGCCGCAGCCCGAATGGCCGCAGACGATGATGTCGCGCACGCCCAGCGCCACCACGGCGTATTCCACGGTCGAAGAGACGCCGCCGTTCATCGTCGCATAGGGCGGGACGATGTTGCCGGCGTTGCGGCAGACGAACAGGTCGCCGGGCTGGGCCTGAAGGATCTGTTCGGGGACCACGCGCGAATCCGCGCAGGAGATCATCAGCGCCTTGGGTGCCTGGCCCTGGCTCGACAGCTTGGCGAACAGTTCGCCGCTGTCGGGGAACGTTGTCTTCTCGAAGTTGAATACGCGGCCGATTAGCTCGTTCATGGGGGCGCCTTTCGCTGCTGCATCAAATGTCCGCGGCGCGAAGCCACGGACCGCAATGCCAAGCTAGCGCGCGCGGGTTGCGTGCGTTCGGCGCGACTGTAAGAAAATGTTGCGCTGCGGCATAAGCCGTCAGCCGAGCGCGCCGGGGAGCCGGATCGTCGCGCGCAGGCCGCCACCGTCCTTGTTGGCGAGCACCAGCGTGCCGCCTTCGGCCTTCACCGCGCGATCGACGATCGGCAGGCCCAGCCCCATCCCGGCGGTGTTGCGCGCCCGCGCGTTGTCGAGCCGGATGAACGGCCGCAGCACTTCGGCGAGGCGATCCTCGGGGATGCCCGGGCCCTCGTCGTCGACCACGATCTCGACCGCGCCGTCGGCCTGGCCCAGCGCGACGCGGACGCCGCCGGCATAGGCGATGGCGTTTTCGACGAGATTGGCAATCGCGCGGCGGATCCACACCGGCCGTGCGGTGATTTCGAGATGCGCGGGTCCGCGATAGAGCGCGTAGCCGCCCCGGTCGCGCGCGGCGTCGACGAGCGTCTGGATCGTCGCGGCGATGTCGATGCGTTCGGGCGGCACGTTGTCGCTGCCGGTCTCGACATAGGCCTGGAGCGAGCGGAGCAGATCCAGCATCTCCTCGATGTCGCGGGTGATCTCGTCGCGCAGGCGCGGCTCGATCGTGGCGTCCTCGATCCGCAATCGCAAGCGGGCCAGCGGCGTGCGCAGGTCGTGGCCGATCGCCAGCAGCGTCTGCGAACCGCCGGCGAGCAACTGGTGGATGCGCTCCTGCATGGCGTTGAACGCGCGGATCAGGTGGCGCACTTCGGCCTGGCCGGTCTCTTCGATTGGCCGCGGGTTGGCTGCGCCGACTTCGGACGTCGCCTGCACCAGCGTGCGCAGCGGCTTGAGCGTGGCGCGGAACAGCAGCCAGGCGAGCAGGAACAGCAGCAGCGAAGGCAGCGCGAGCCCGAACATGCGCCCGAGGTTGAGCGACCAGGTGACGCGGCCGAAGGTGCGGAAGTTGACGATCGATCCGTCCGCCAGGGTCATCGCCCCGGCGATGTTGCCGCCGTTCGACAACGGCATCAGCTGGAGATGGAGGTCTGCCTGGTCGAGCTCGGGCTCCACCGACAGGATCTGGCGGCGCAGCGTCGCCAGTTCGATCGCCCTGGGCGGGCGGGCATAGTCGCGCGACCAGGCGGTGGCGAAGCGATCGGTGCTGAGTTCGCGCGCGACGGTTCCGCGTTCGGACGGCGGCGTGCGCTCGATCATGCGCTGGGCGATGACCAGGTGCTCGGCCATCCGCGCGGCATCGTCCTCGCGCAGGACAAAATCGTTGGCACGGTCGAAAAAGATCGAATTGATGAAGAAATCGATCGTGACGACGACGAGCAGGATCGCCAGCAGGCGGCCGCCCAGACCGATGCGGTCGAGCAGCCTCAGAATCGGTCGACCTCGGCCGAGAACATGTAGCCGACGCCGCGCACCGTCTTGATCGGCGCCGACTGTTCGTCGCTCGACAGCTTGCGGCGCAAGCGGCTGACCAGCACATCGACGCTGCGGTCGGAACTGTCGGCCAGGCGCGTGCGCGACAGCTCGATCAGCCGTTCGCGCCCGATGACTCGCTGCGGCTGGCCGAGGAAGACGCTGAGCAGGTCGAATTCGGCGCCGGTCAGATCGACCAGAGCACCGCCGGGCGAACGCAGCTCGCGCCGCGCGGTCGAAAGCGTCCAGCCGTCGAACTTGAGTTCCTGGCGGGGCGTCTGCGGTTCCGGCTCGGCGCCACCGCTGTGACGCCGCAAGACCGCGTTGACCCGCGCGATCAGCTCGCGCGTGGAGAACGGCTTGGCGAGATAGTCGTCGGCGCCCAGTTCGAGGCCGAGGACCCGGTCCTCCTCGCTGCCGCGGGCGCTGATGAAGATCACCGGCGTGCCGCGCGTCTGGCGCAGCCGGCGCAGCAGCTCGATGCCGCTGGTGCCCGGGAGCATGATGTCGAGCACGATGAGGTCGGCGGTCTCGTTCTCGAGCAGGACCCACATCTCGGCGCCGGTTCCCACGGCGCGAACGTTATAGCCGTGCTCGCGCAGGGCGCGGGCGGTCAGGTTTCTCAGGGAGGCGTCATCCTCCACCAGTATAATCGAAGGTGCGGTCATTTTTTTCGCATGTTCTGGGCTGCAGCAGATAGTCCTCGGCCGCCGCCGTTGCAATCAGGATAGCGGCGCGGATCGTCCGTCGGCACGGGCATCGATCGCCGCGACGAGCCCGGCGGCTTCGGCCGGGGCCAGTCCCCCGGTGACGTCGCGACCGTCGATGTCCTTGAATTGGAACGACCATGGCACGCGCGCGCCGGCGCGATAATGCGCTGCGATCTCGCGCACCGTCGTCTCGGGAAGTTCGAAGCCGATCCGGGCATTGTGGTTGCACTGCCCCGGGGCATCGGTCGGGGGACACTGATCGAGCCAATGATCGACCGTGAACGGCGTGACGCTCTGCGTCGTCCCGCCCGACCGGTACCGCACGGCGTGAAGATCCTTCCGGCTGCCGACGTACATCAGATCGTGCCAGACCTGCCACCGGACCCAGCCAGAGCGTTTGTCGACCGACGCCCGCAAATGGACGTCGTTGGCGTGGGCGCCCTGGATCGCGCGACTGCGCGCATAGCCTTGGCGGGTAGAAAGGACGACGGCTCCTGCCAGCGGGTCGTCCGCGCTTTGCACCCGAGAGGCGAAGTCGGCGGGCGACAGGCGAGCGAGCGAGCGGGGGAGCTGCTCATGGGCCGCGGCGGTCGAGGGGGGAAGGGCCGCGGCAACAAGAGCCGTCGTCAAGGCAAACACGATCCTGTGCATTCTGCGTGGGTCTTCCGATGGGATGCGATGGCAGGACACGAGCGAAAGATGGCAAGTCCAGGTTTCCCGATCCTCTCGCCTTTGTGACGAATTGTTGCCTTTCAGAACGCGACGTGCGCGCCGGCGACCAGGGTGGCGCCGCTGTGGCGTCCCGTGCCCGCGGCGTTCGCCGACGCGCCGTCGATGTCCGTGTCCGAATAAGTCAGGCTCAGTGTCGCCTTGCCGAGCGCGTAGTCGGCGCCGAGCGCCCAGTCGTAGTAGTTACCGTCGGGGCGCAGGCGGCCGGTGCGCGTAGGATCGCGCCGGCTTCCGGTCGAGCGGCCCAAGTGCGCACTGAGCGTCATCGGCGTGCCCGGCACCCCACTGCGCAGGCGCGCGCGCCGGTAGAAATTGCTCCCGCCGATCGCCTGCTGTCGCGGCGCGACGGCCGCCAGCAAGGCGAGGTCGAGCGGGCCGACGGTGACTCCGGCGCCCGCCTCGACCTCCCAGAAATCCTGGTCGCCGCGGCCACCGGCGAAGGTATGGGCGACGGCGCCGGCCTCGAGCCGCCACAGGCCCGAATCCCGCCGATAGCCCAGCCGCAGATCGAGCGCCGCGTCGGCGTCGCCGTGACGCGCCGCGCCGCGCGCGGTGGCCGCGCGGAGCGAGGCGTCGAAGCCCGCCGGTAGCGGCGCATCGAGACGCAGCTGCGCGGCCGCGCGGCCGTCGCTCCAGCTCAGCCCGCGTCGGCGGTCATCGCTTACCACCGAGGCTTCGAACTGCGGTGCGTCCTGGGCGGCGGCGGGCCAGGGGGCCAGCGCCGCCGCAATCGCCCAGAACCTGTTCACCGCGCGAAGGCAGGGTGGAACGTGCCGAGGCTGGCGATCTCGGTGTGCAGCGCTGCGGCGTCGTCGCGCGCGGCATCGGCGCCCATCGCCTGCAGTTCTGCGGTGCTCACCCCGAAGCTGCGGCCGTCCTGGCGCGACAGCGCGGAGCAGTGGCCGAGATCCGAGCCGCGGCGCGGCTTGGCCTCTTCGCCGACCAAACGGGTCAGGGCGGCGATCGGCCGGTTGTCGGCGCCGAAGGCCGTGCGCTGGACCGCGACCTTGGTCGTCCAGATGCAGCGGGGGAACGCGCGCGGACCGATATCGACCTGGCGGAACGTCGTCTCGAGCTTGGGTTCGTAGCTGAGCGCCACGGTGCGGCCTTCGTGAGTCACCGAAGACCGGTGGGCGGTCTCCGCTTGCGCGGGCAGCGCGACGGCGAGGCAGAGAATGGAGGCGGTAAGCGCGATGGACTTCATGGTGGGTCTCCCGACGGTCAGGGCGGTGCGCCCGATCCCCGAGGAATTAAGTCTGCAAGGTGTCTCCCGGTGCGCTCGTTTGTAAGAAAAGATTGCTGATTGATTTCTGTCCGGGCCCTACGCGGCGCAGTCATCTAGGGCGCCTAGAGGTCTGCTCGAACAGGCGCATTCTAGGTTCGACTTATGCACAAGCACTGGCTGATCACCGCGAGACTTTCCGCCGTCGCGTTTGTCGCCACGGCGTCGCCGGCGCTGGCTTCGCCGCTTTCGGACGAGGAGGCGCGGGCGCTGCGCGAGGAGGTTGCGCGGCTGCGCACCCGGGTCGAGGATCTCGAGAGGCGCCTGGTCGAACCCGCGGCTCCGCCGCCGGCCGCCGCGCCGGTGGCCGCGGCCGGTCCGCGCATCGAGTGGAAGGGTTCGCCGCGGATCGTCGAGGGCGATCGCGCCTTCAAGGTCAAGGGCCGCATCCAGGCGGACCTCAATTCCGTGTCCAACCCCGGCGGCAGGCCCGACAAGGGGCTCGGCGTCTCCAACGAATTCCGCCGCATCCGCCTGGGCGGCGAGGGTGATCTCGGCAGCAGCTTCGGCTACAAGCTCGAGCTCGAGCTGTCGGACAACAGCGTCGACCTCGTCGACACCTTCGTCACCTACCGCAAGGGGCCCTGGCTGCTGACCCTGGGCAACCACAACCAGTTCCAGTCGCTCGACGAACTGATCGGCGATACCGGCGGCAGCGTGATGGAACGCGCGGCCTTCACCGATGCCTTCAACTTCGAACGCCGGCTCGGGGTGTCGGCGCAATACAAGCGCGGCGCGCTGCTGGCGCAGGCGGGGGTGTTCACCGACGATGTCGGCGCGCTCGCCAACGATAGCGACGGTCCCGAAGGCGGGGACGAGAACGACAGCTTCAGCCTCGACGGGCGGCTGGTCTATGCACCCAAGCTGGGGCCGACGCAGCTTCACTTCGGCGCGTCGGCGCATTGGCGAAAGCGCAATCGCCTGGCCGCGGCGCCGGTCGACTATCGCCAGCGGCCGTTCGCGCACTCGTCGAACAGCCGCCTGATCGGCGTCCGCGACCTTCCGGTCGACCGCGAATTTTCGCACGGGCTCGAGTTCGGCATGGTCAACGGCCGCTGGCACGCGGCGGCCGAGACGCACTGGTTGCGACCGCACCGGCTCGACGGGCCCTCGCCGCGGTTCTGGGGCGGCTATGCCGAGCTGGGCTATTACCTGACCGACGACAGCCGGCCCTACGACAACGGCATCTTCGCCACGGCCAAGCCCAAAACGCCGCTGGGCAAGGGCGGCTTCGGTGCGCTGCAGCTCAACCTGCGCTACGACATGCTCGACCTCGACAGCCGCGGCCTCCGCGGCGGCACCCAGGACGGCTACATAGCCGCCCTCGTGTGGACGCCGATCCAGTTCCTGCGCTTCAACCTCAACTACGCCTATCTCGATTACAGCGGCGCGCTGGCGCTGCCCGACGGGCGCACGGACTATGGTGTCCATGTGTTCGGTTCGCGCTTCGAACTCGACTTCTAGGGCAGGACCGCGGCGAGAAACATTTCCTCACAATGCGGAAATCCTCCAGCACCAATCGGACGCTACAGCCCGGACATCCTGATTTACGCGATCCGCGTCGTTCTCGGACGGCGGCATAGAGAAGCGGCTTCAGGGTGCAGGAGGAACGTTTCCAACATGAGGGAATGTTCCAATGAAGACTATCGTCCTTGCTCTCGCGGCTTTGACCGCCACTGCAACCCCCGTTTTCGCTCAGGAAGAAGACAAGGGACCGATCTCGGTTTCGGGTAGCGCCGGTCTCGTCAGCGACTATCGCTTCCGCGGCGTCTCGCAGACCGACCGCGAAATGGCCATCCAGGGCGGCCTGACCGTCACCCACGAAAGCGGCCTCTATGTCGGCACCTGGGGCTCGAACCTGTCGGGCTGGGGCACCTTCGGCGGCTCGAACATGGAGCTCGACCTCTATGCCGGCTACACCATGCCGATCGGCGGCGCGACGCTCGACGTCGGCTTGACCTGGTACATGTATCCGGGCGGTTCGGACAACACCGACTTCGCCGAGCCCTACGTCAAGATCAGCACCACCGCCGGCCCGGTCGGCCTGCTCGCGGGCGTCGCCTATGCGCCCAAGCAGGAAGCGCTGGGCAACTTCA
>Ga0075366_10001359_pt1 | contig 12216 bp, 10 predicted proteins | sample EndMethybrTD3031_FD_72351 | JGI IMG/M metagenome (GOLD analysis project Ga0075366, IMG submission 72351) | Populus endosphere microbial communities from Tennessee, USA - Endosphere MetaG P. TD hybrid TD303-1 | ecosystem: Host-associated > Plants > Roots > Endosphere | place: USA: Tennessee... | reverse complement strand
TTGTCGAGGACGACGAGGTGATCGCACGTGTACTCGACGTCGGGCAGCAGGTGCGACGACAGGATCAGGCTGACGTTCTTGTTGTGGCCGAGGTCGCGAATGAGCTCGAGCATCTCGTCGCGCCCCTTCGGATCCATGCCGTTCGTGGGCTCGTCGAGGAAGAGCAGGTCGGGATCGTGGACGAGCGCCTGCGCGAGCTTGACGCGCTGCTTCATGCCGGTCGAGAAGGTCTCGACGTTGCGGTAGCGCGCCTCGCCGAGGCCGACGTAGTAGAGCACCTCGTGGGCGCGCTGCATCGAATCGACGGCCGGCAGCCCGGCGAGCTCGCCGCAGTAGGCGACGAACGCCACGGCGTTCATCCCCGGCATGTGGCCGTCGTTCTCCGGCATGTAGCCGATGCGGGCCCGGATCTCCTGCGGGTGGGTCGTGACGTCCAGGCCGAGGACGCGCATCCGGCCGGCCGTCGGCGCGATGAAGCCGAGCAGCGACTTGATCATCGTGCTCTTGCCGGCGCCGTTGGGCCCGAGGAGGCCGACGGCGCCGATCGGGAAGCTGGCGCTGACGTCCTTGAGCGCCTTGTTCTTCCCGTACTCGACGGTGACCCCGTCGAGCGAGACGGCCGCGGCCGGCGGCGTCCCGGCGAGGGGCGGCGCGGGCGATGGGGATCCGCCGGGGAGACCCGGCGGCTGATCGGTGGCGACGGTCATGGGCAACTGCTGGCTTATACGGGGCGGGCCGGCCCCTGGTTCGGATCCGGACACTTCACACGGTCCCCTTGAGCCCGAGCGCCTCGGCGGCCTCGCGCAGCGACGCGATGACGTTCCCGATGTGCTCGTCGAGCGGCAGCCCCAGTTCGTCGGCTCCCCGCTGCAGGTCCTCGCGCGGGACGGCACGGGCGAAGGCCTTGTCCTTCATGCGCTTCTTCACCGAGGACACCTCCAGGTCGAGGATGCTCTTCGACGGCCGCACCAGCGCCGCCGCCACCACGAAGCCCGACAGCTCGTCGCAGGCGAAGAGGGCGTGCTCGAGCCGCGACTCGCGCGCCACGCCGGTGTGATCGCCGTGCGAGAGGATGGCACGGATCATCGCCTCCGGGAAGCCGTCCGCGCGCAGGATCTCGGCGCCCTTGAACGGGTGATCCTTCAGGTCCGGATACTGCTCGTAGTCGAAATCGTGGAGGAGCGCCGTGTTGCCCCAGAACAGCTCGTCCTCGCCGAACTGCCGGGCGTAGCCGCGCACGGCGGCCTCGACCGCCAGCGCGTGCTTCAGGAGGCTCTCGCCCTTGGTGTAGGTCGTCAGCAGCGCCCAGGCGCGCTCGCGGGGAATGGCGTCTGCCGTCATCGGTAGAGGTCCAGGAACAGCGTGATGATGATCGCGTTGGTGAAGTCGATGAAGAAGGCGCCGACCATCGGCACGACCAGGAAGGCGCGCGGCGCCGGGCCGAAGCGCTGCACCATCGCCTCCATGTTCGCCATCGCGTTGGCGGTCGTCCCGAGCATGAAGCCGACGAAGCCGCTGCTCATCACCGCGGCTTCGTAGTCCTTCCCCATCGCCCGGAAGATCACGAACGCGGCGACAAGGGCGACGACGGCGAGCTGGATCACGAGGATGACCGCCAGCGGCACGGCCAGCCCCGCCAGCTCCCAGAGCTTGAGCGACATCAGGGCGAGGACCAGGAACAGCGACAGCGCCACGCTCCCGAGATCGTCGATCAGCCGCTGCGAGAGGCCGAAGATCCCCGTGACGTCGTCGAGATTGCGGATCACGGCGGCCACGAGCATGGCGCCGATGTAGGCCGGCAGCGTCAGCGGCTTGCCGCCAAGGCCCGGAAGGAAGCCCGGGTACTGGACGTTGGTCTGGATCCAGGTCGACACCCAGCCGCCGATCCACATCGCGAAGAGGATCACGACCAGCGTCTTCAGGAGGCCGTAGGCCTCGACGTCCTCGCCGGCCGGCGCGGCCGGCACCGGCTCCGCCGACGCGGCCTCGACGACGTGGGCGGCGACGCCGTCGCTCGGCGCGGGCCGCCCGCCCGGCGTCGCGAGCGTGCCGCGCTCCACCAGCCAGGTCCCGATCGGCCCGCCCATGATGCCGCCGGCGACGATGCCGACCATCGCCGACGCGACGGCGAGCGTCGCCGCTCCCGCCAGCCCCGCCGCCGCGAACTCGGGCGCGAATGCCAGTCCGGTCGCCGGCCCGCCGGTGAGCGTGACCGAGCCGGCCAGCACGCCCATCAGCGGATGCTGGCCGAGCGCCTGCGCCGAGGCCGCGCCGACCACGTTCTGCACCACCGCGATCACCGTGGAGATGGCGAAGAACTTCAGGACCTGCGGCCCGCCGACGCGCAGCACCGAGACGCTGGCGGCGAAACCGACGGTCGTGAAGAAGCCGATCATCAGCGGCGTCTGCAGCGCCGTGTCGAAGGTGATCGGCGACCACTGCGTCGTGCGCGTCGCGGTGATCGCGCCGGCCACGAGGAGTCCCCCGATCACCGGGGCCGGGAGGTTGTAGCGCGTGAACGGGGGCACGAGCCGCTTGAGGCCGTAGCCCACGAAGAGGACGACGCCGGCGAACGCCAGGGTCTGGGTGAAATCGAGGGTCATGTGGTGGGCCGTCCCGGCGGCCGACGTCGTCGGGTGGCCGTCCGGCGGCGGGCGCGATGGCCCTGCGGTATAGTCCGCACGGGAATCCTATAACCGGGAGCGGATGATGGCCAGAGCGGACGACGGGGCGGCGGCCACGAGCCGGGACGCCGCCGGGCTCGACACCGAGTTCACGCGCGGACTCGGCCTCTACGACTCGACGATGGTCGTCGTCGGCTCGATGATCGGCTCGGGCATCTTCATCGTCTCGGCCGAGATGGGCCGCCAGATCGGCAGCCCGGGCTGGCTGCTCGGCGCCTGGATCCTGACCGGTCTCCTGACGCTGACGGCCGCGCTCTCCTACGGCGAGCTGGCAGCCATGATGCCGCGGGCCGGCGGCCAGTACGTCTATCTCCGCGAAGCCTTCTCGCCGCTGTGGGGCTTCCTCTACGGCTGGACGCTGCTCCTGGTCATCCAGACCGGCACCATCGCCGCGGTCGCCGTCGCCTTCGGCCGCTTCCTCGGCGTGCTGTGGCCGGCGATCGCCGAGTCGAATTACCTGATTCCCCCGGTCCATCTGACGACGAAGTTCGCGGTGTCGCTCTCGACCGCGCAGCTCGTCGGCGTCCTCCTGATCGCGCTCCTGACCTGGACCAACACGCGCGGCATCGAATACGGCAAGATCGTCCAGAACGTCTTCACGACCGCCAAGACCGGCGCGCTCGCGGCGCTGGTCGTCATCGGCCTGCTGCTCGGCTGGAACCACGAGGCCGTGGCCGCCAACTTCGGCGACCTCTGGTCGCCGCGCGGCTACGTCGACATCGTGCCCGGGCTGACCGCGACGACGGGCTTCGGGCTGTTCGTCGCCATCTGCGTGGCGCAGACCGGCTCGCTCTTCTCGTCGGACGCCTGGAACAACATCACTTTCACCGCCGGCGAGGTGAAGGATCCGAGGCGCAACATCCCGCTGTCGCTGGCGCTCGGCACCGGCATCGTCATCAGTTTGTATCTACTCGCGAACCTGGCGTATCTGGTCACGCTGCCGTTCCCGGCCATCCAGGGCGCGCCGTCCGATCGCGTCGCTACCGCGACCCTGAACGCGATCTTCCCCGGCCTCGGGGCGACGTTGATGGCGAGCGCCATCCTCATCTCGACCTTCGGCTGCGTCAACGGGTTGATTCTGGCCGGCGCGCGCGCCTACTACGCGATGGCGCGCGACGGTCTGTTCTTCACGCGGGCGGGCCAGCTGAACGCGGCCAAGGTCCCGTCGTGGGGCCTCTGGCTGCAGGGGGTGTGGGCGGCGTTCCTGGTGCTGCCGCGGCTGTTCACCCCGGCGACCAACAGCTACAGCAACCTGTACGGCACGCTGCTCGATTACGTCATCTCGGCGGCGCTGATCTTCTACATCCTGACCATCGCCGGCGTCTTCCGCCTGCGCCAGACACGCCCGGACGTGGAGCGTCCCTACAAGGCGTTCGGCTACCCCGTCATCCCGGCGCTCTACATCGTCGGCGCGCTCGCGATCCTGCTCGTGCTGTTCGTCTACAGACCCGATGCGACCTGGAAGGGGCTGGGCATCATCGTCCTGGGCCTGCCGGTGTACTTCCTGTGGCGGAAGAAATGACCCGGCGCACCGAGGTCCGCAGCGCGTAGCGATCGAGCTCGGCCGGATCCACGAACACCGCGTCGACGGCGTCGTCGCCGGCGCGGAGCTCGCCGCCGGTCACGGTGCAGCGATAGTCGAGGACGACGTAGTGGAACCGGATCGCGCCGGCCTCGTCGCGCTCGACGCGCTCGAAGATCTCCAGCAGGCGCCCGACCGCAACCTCCAGGCCCGTCTCCTCGCGGATCTCGCGCCGGAGCGCGTCCTCGAGCGACTCGCCCAGCTCCACGGCGCCGCCCGGGATCGACCACTCGCCGAGATCCGGGGCCTTGCCGCGCCGGATCAGCAGGACGCGGCCGCGATCGTCGACGACGACGCCGGCCGCCGACAGCACCGGACGGGTGGGTCGCGAGTGATCGCGCACGACGAGCCTCAGGAGATCGGCAGGCTGGCGTGGGCGTTGACGTCCCAGCCCGCCGTGACGCCGGCGCGCAGCTTGCGCAGGCCCGCCGCGGCGATCATCGCGGCGTTGTCGGTCGTGAGCGACAGCGCCGGCACGTAGACCGGGATCCCCGCCGCCTCGCCGCGGGCGATCGCGTCGGCGCGCAGCCGGCTGTTGGCGGAGACGCCACCGGAGATGCCGATGCTCCTGGCGCCGAACCAGCCGGCGGCCTCGAACGTCCGCGTCAGCAGCGCGTCGACGACGGCGCGCTGGAAGCTCGCGCACAGGTCGGCCATCTCGCTCTCGCTGAACGGCCGGCCTTCCCGCTGCTGGACGATGCGCAGGACGGCGGTCTTGAGGCCGCTGAAGCTGAAGTCGGCGCGATGCTCCAGCGCCTTCTCGAACCCCGGCGGCCGGACGCCCACCGGCCCAGGGCGCGGGTTGCGATCCTTGTGGGTGATCTTGACCCGCGGCAGATCGTAGGCGCGGTCGTTGCCGGTCTTCGCCACCTTGTCGATGATCGGCCCGCCCGGATAGCCGAGGCCGAGGAGCTTCGCGACCTTGTCGTAGGCCTCCCCCGCCGCGTCGTCGCGCGTCCGGCCGATCAGGTGGTACTGCCCGTCGGCCGGCATCAGGTAGAGACTGGTGTGGCCACCCGACACGACGAGCACCACGCACGGAAGCGGCAACGGTCCGTTGTGCAGGACCAGCGATTCGATGTGACCCGCGAGGTGATGGACCGGCACGAACGGCAGATTCAGCGACAGCGCCACGGACTTCGCCGCCTGCAGCCCCACGAGGAGAGAGCCGACGAGGCCCGGCCCCTGCGTCACCGCGATGGCGCCGAGATCGCGCCAGCCGACGCCGGCATCGGCCAGCGCTTTCTCGAGCACGCCGCAGATGTCGCGGAGGTGCTGCCGCGAGGCCAGCTCCGGCACCACGCCGCCCCACTCACGGTGCAGCGCGACCTGCGACGCGATGACGTTGGAGCGGACCTTCCAGGGCTTGTCGGCCGCGCCGGTTTCCTCGACGACGGCGGCGGCCGTCTCGTCGCACGAGCTCTCGACCCCCAGGATGAGCACGAAGTCGCCTACACCCCGACCGGCTCGCGGCCGAACAGCTTCGCCAGGCTGGTCGAGAAGTCGGGCTTCGACACGCCCTTCTCGGTGATGATCGCCGAGATGTAGCGCGCCGGCGTGACGTCGAAGGCGGGGTTGCGGATGCCGGCGCCTTCCGGCGTGATCTGCGCCGCGAAGACGTGCGTGACCTCGCGGGCGGGACGCTCCTCGATCGGGATCCTGTCGCCGGTCGGCGTCTCGAGATCGATGGTCGAGAGCGGCGCCGCGACGTAGAACGGCACGCCGTTCTCCTTGGCCAGGACCGCGACGCTGTAGGTGCCGATCTTGTTGGCGGTGTCGCCGTTGGCGGCGATGCGATCGGCGCCGACGACCACCAGATCGATCAGCCCCTCGCGCATCAGCGCGCCGGCCATGTTGTCGGTGATGACGGTGGTGTCGATGCCGTCCTTCAGCAGCTCCCACGCCGTCAGCCGCGCGCCCTGCAGGAACGGGCGCGTCTCGTCGGCCAGCACCTTGACCGCCTTGCCGGCGTCGCGCGCGCCGCGGATGACGCCGAGCGCGGTGCCGTAGCCCGCGGTCGCGAGGGCGCCGGCGTTGCAGTGCGTGAGGATCGTCGCTTCCTGCGGCACCAGGGTGGCGCCGAACGCGCCCATCGCCTTGCAGCTCGCGACGTCCTCGTCGTGGATCAGCTGCGCCTCGGCGACGAGCGCCGTCTTGATGTCGTCGACCGACGCGCCCGCCTGCGCCAGCGCGGCGAAGCGCTGCTTCATGCGCTCGATGGCCCAGAACAGGTTGACCGCCGTCGGCCGCGTCGCCGCCATCACCTCGCACGACTTGAGGAACTCGGCGAGCAGCTGGCGCGTGCCGGTGGCGCTGCTCTTCTTCACGCCGAGGGCGAGGCCCATGGCCGCCGACACGCCGATCGCCGGCGCGCCGCGGATCACCATGGTCTTGATCGCCTTGGCGACCTCGTTGGCGGTCTTGCACCGCACGTAGACTTCCTTGGTCGGCAGCTTGCGCTGGTCGATCATCACGACCGCGTCGTCCTGCCATTCGATCGTCGGCAACATAACTACAGGATCCTACTTCTCTTGGTCCAAAAGGCGCACGTCGAACGGGTGCGGGAACAGCCCGGCGAGGCGGTGGTGCGCCGTCACCGCCGAGGTGTTGGCGAGGATGATCTCGAGATCCCCGCCGTATTCCCAGAGCATCTGCCGGCAGGCGCCACAGGGCGGCGTCGGCGCATCGGTGTCGGCCACGACCGCGATCCGCGTGAAGCGGCGGTGCCCCTCGGACAGCGCCTTGACGAGCGCGACGCGCTCGGCGCAGATCGTCAGGCCGTAGCTGGCGTTCTCGACGTTGCAGCCGGTGACGACCAGTCCGTCGGCGGTCTCCAGCGCCGCGCCGACCTTGAAGTGCGAGAACGGCGCGACGGCGTGCTCGCGTGCGGCGCGCGCCGCCTCGACGAGCGATGCTTCGGTAGTCGGGGCCATCGACATCTCGGCGGTCAGAGGCGCGCGATCAGCCCCGTGAGGAGCGCGATGAACTGGTCGCGGACGCGCGTCGCCGTCGCCATCACCTCTTCGTGCACCAGCGGATCCGGGAGCACGCCGGCCGCCATGTTGGTGATGCACGAGATGCCGGCGACCTCCATGCCCATGTGGCGCGCGACGATCGCCTCGGGCACCGTGGACATCCCGACCGCGTCGGCGCCCATGATGCGGAAGGCCCGGATCTCGGCCGGTGTCTCGTAGCTCGGCCCCGTGACCGCAATGTAGACGCCTTCTTCCAGGCGGATCTTCGCCGCCGCCGCGGCCTCGTGCGCGAGGCGCCGCAGCCGCTCCGAATAGGCGATCGTCATGTCCGGGAAGCGCGGCCCGAAGCGCTCGTCGTTCGGCCCGACGAGCGGGTTCGTCCCCATCAGGTTGATGTGATCCGACATCAGCATCAACGCGCCCTGCTTGAAGCTCAGGTTGATGCCGCCGGCGGCGTTGGTCAGGATCAGCGTCTTCACGCCGAGCAGCCCCAGCACGCGCGTGCCGAACGTCGCCACCGCCATCGCGTGCCCCTCGTAGACGTGGGCGCGCCCCGAGAGCGCCAGGACGCGGCGGCCGGCGACCGTGCCGGCGACCAGCTCCCCCGCGTGGCCGACCACGCGCGACGCCGGCCAGTGCGGAATCGTGGCGTAGGGCACGACCACGGCATCACCGAGCGAGCTGGCGAACGAGCCGAGGCCCGAGCCGAGGACGACCGCGACGTCGGGCACGGCGCCGATCCGGTCCTGGACGACCTTGGCCGCCTCGGCGACGGCGTCGTAGCGGGCAGGCGTCACAGCAGCGCTCCGGCGATGGTGGCGGTGACGAAGTTGGCGAGCGTGCCGGCGACCATCGCACGGACGCCGAGCCGCGCCAGGTCCTGCCGGCGGGATGGCGCCAGCGCACCGATGCCGCCGAGCTGGATGCCGATCGAGGAGAAGTTGGCGAAGCCGCAGAGCGCGAAGGTGGCGATGGTGAACGAGCGGGGATCGAGCGCGCCCTTGAGCGCCCCGAGCTGCGAGTAGGCCACGAACTCATTCAACACCATGCGGGTGCCGAGCAGGCTGCCAATCGTCTGCGCATCGCGCCACGGCACGCCGAGGGCCCAGGCGATCGGCGCGAAGATCCAGCCGAGGATCGCCTGCAGGCTGAGGTGATCGAGCGAGGTCCCGAGCCACGCGTGGACGGTCCAGCTCAGCGTCGGCACGTGCTCGTGCAGCCAGAGGCCGGCCGCGCCGAGGAGCGCGTTGGTCAGCGAGACCAGCGCCAGGAACGAGATCAGCATCGCGCCGACGTTGAGCGCGAGGTGGAGGCCCTCGCCGGTGCCGCGGCCGGCGGCGTCGACCAGGTTCACGTCGGTCTTCTCGACCTCGAGCTTCACCCGCCCGAGCGTTTCGGGCACTTCGGTTTCCGGCACGAAGAGCTTGGCCATCATCAGCGTCCCCGGCGCGGTCATGATCACCGCGGTCAGGAGGTGCTTGGCCTCGATGCCGAAAAGGATGTAGGCCGCCATCACGCCGCCCGAGATGTGCGCCATGCCGGAGGTCATCACGGTCATCAGCTCCGACTGCGTCATCTTCGGCAGGAACGGCCGGATCGTCAGCGGCGCCTCGGTCTGCCCCATGAAGATGCTGGCGGCGACGTTGAGCGACTCGGCGCCGCTCGCCTTCATGACGCTGCGCATCATCCAGGCGAAGAAGCGGACGACGAGCTGCATGATGCCGAAGTAATAGAGGATCGCGAAGAGCGCCGCGATGAAGATGATCGTCGGCAGCACCTGGAAGGCGAAGATCAGGACGTAGTTCTTCCCCTCGTCGCCGAAGGCGACGCCCATCACCTGCGCCCATTTCGGCCGGTCGCCGAGCACGCCGAAGACGAACGCCGACCCGACGTCGGAGAACGACAGGAGCCGCGTGATCAGGGCGCCGGCCGTCTCGAACACGGTCTGCCCGAGCGTGGTCTTGAGGACGATCAGCGCGAACAGGATCTGCAGCGAGATGCCCCACCCGACGGTGCGCCAGTCGATGGCGCGCCGCGCCGTGCTCGACAGGTAGGCGATCGAGAAGACCAGCGCCAGGCCGACGAGCGCCTGCACCCGCGGGAGCCCGCCGAGTTGCGCCACCAGCGCCGCGACGACGCCGACCCCGGCGGCGATGCCGATGACCATCGTGTCGGTGGACGTCCACCCCGACGCAGCAAGCTCCCGTGCTTTGGCCTTGGCCATCCGTCGTGCCTCCGTGACCTGCGATTGCGATCTAGACGACTTCGGCGAGGACCCGCGGCGCGATCTTCGGGGCCTCGGCGGTGAGCGTGCACGCCTCGGCGGCGAGCGCGGCCGCTTCGAACAGGCGACCGGAGTCGTTGTAGTGCAGCTCGGCGAGCGGTTGGCCCGGCTCGACGCGATCGCCGAGCGAGACGCGCAGCCGGACGCCGACGGCGGGGTCGATCTTGTCCTCGACGCGATCGCGGCCGGCGCCCAGGCGCATCGCGGCGCGGGCGATCTTCATCGGATCGATGTCGCTGACGTAGCCCTTCCCCGGCGCCATCACGGCGTGCCGCCGCGACGCCGTCGGCAGCCGGCCGTAGTCGTCGATGACGCGGGGATCGCCCCCCTGCCACGCGATCACCTTGCGGAAGACTTCGAGACCGGCGCCGGAGGTGAGCGCCTGGCGTACCATCGTCTCGGCCTTCTCGCTGTCGGCGAGCCCCGCGAGGACGACCATGCGCGCCGCCAGCCGGACCGAGAGGTCCTCGAGGTCGCGCGGCCCGCGTCCCTTCAGCGTCTCGATCGACTCGATCACCTCGAGCGCGTTGCCGACGTCGCGGCCGAGCGGCGCGTCCATCGACGTCAGGAGCGCCTCGGTGCGGACGCCGGAGGAGTTGCCGACCTGCACCAGGGCCTGGGCCAGGAGGTTGGCCTGCGCCGTGGTCTTCATGAAGGCGCCGCGCCCCGCCTTGACGTCCAGGACCAGCGCGTCGATGCCCTCGGCGATCTTCTTGCTCATGATCGACGCGGTGATCAGCGGGATGCTCTCGACCGTCGAGGTGACGTCGCGCAGCGCGTAGAGCTTCTTGTCGGCCGGCGCGATCTCCGCCGTCTGGCCGATCATGCTGACGCCGACGTCGGCGAGCATGCGCTGGAACTCGCCCAGGAGGAGCCCGGTGCGGAAGCCCGGGATGGCTTCGAGCTTGTCGAGCGTGCCGCCGGTGTGGCCGAGGGCGCGGCCCGACATCATCGGCACGACCACGCCACAGGCCGCGGCGAGCGGCGCCAGGATCAGCGAGGTCTTGTCGCCGACGCCGCCGGTGCTGTGCTTGTCGACCTTGTGGCCGGGCAGGTGCGACAGGTCCACCTTGACGCCCGAGTGGACCATCGCCTCGGTGAGCGCCGTGATCTCCTCGGCGGTCATGCCGCGGAGCACGATCGCCATCAGCAGGGCCGAGATCTGGTACTCGGGCCACGAACCGTCGGTCACGGCCCGGACGAAGACCTGTATCTGCTCCGGGGAGAGCTCCTCCCCGTCGCGTTTCCGGGCGATCACATCGACGGCACGCATGGGCCGGCTGAGTATATCCGGCTGCGACGCCGGCTTCGCCGGCGGCGGCGGCCGGGAAGCTCCAAGCACCAAGGGCCAAAGACCAAAGCACTTGGAACGTACCGGGCCGCTCGCGCGCCCGGTAAGTTCTGCCATCGCGCGGAAAATCTTGCCGTCGAGCTCGCGCCGGGCGGTGGGAAATACTGAGCAATACCTGCCAACCCGGCTCAGGCACGCGGGTTGCACGGTCGGGCTGTCGAATCAGACTGATTGACGACGACCGCACGTATCCGGGAGGTCAGGCTTTGCGACCGTTCACTCCAATGCTTGCCGCCTGGTGCGGAGCGCTGCTCCTCGCCCTCGCGACGGCGCCCCCAGCCGCCGGTCAGACGACAGACCCGGACGGCGACGGGCTCCCCTCGGCCTGGGAAACGCAGTTCGGCCTCGACCCGAACTCCGCGGTCGGCCCTGACGGCGCCCTCGGCGACCCCGACGGCGACGGCTTCACCAACGCGCAGGAGCTCGCGGCCGGGACCCACCCGCGCGGCACGACGACGCGGATCTTCGCCGAAGGCGCGACCGGGAGCTTCTTCGACACGCGGTTCGCGCTGTTCAACGCCAACCTCGTGACGCCGGCGCGGACCCTGATCCGCTACCTGCGGTCCGACGGGCTAGTCGTGCCGCAGATGCTGACGCTCCTGCCTGGGCAGCGGGTCACCATCGATCCCGAGACGCTGGCGCCGCTCGCCTCGGCCGCCTTCTCCACCATCGTCGAGGCCGACGCCGAAGTCGTCGCCGACCGCACGATGATGTGGGATCAGCGGCACTACGGCAGCCACGCCGAGACCGGCGTGTCGCGGCCGTCGATGACGTGGTACCTCGCCGAGGGCGCCACCCACCTGAACTTCAACCTGTTCTACCTGCTGGTCAACCCGAACCCGGCGTCGACGACCGTGACGGTGACCTACCTCCTCGGCGAAGGGGGGCCGCCGTTCGTCAAGGCCTACACCATCGGGCCGAACAGCCGCGCCAACATCTGGGTCGACGAGGAGGATCCGCTCCTCGCCTCGGCCGACGTCTCGTCGATCATCCAGTCGACGCTGCCGATCGTGGTCGAGCGCGCGATGTACGCCAACAACGGCGGCCTGCCGTTCGGGGCCGGCCACGCCAGCGCGGCGATTCCGGCGCCGGCGCTCGAGTGGTTCCTGGCCGAGGGCGCGACCGGCGACTTCTTCGACGAGTTCATCCTGATCGCGAACCCGAACGCCGAGACGGCCAACCTGGCCGTGACCTATCTCCTGCCCACGGGCAGCACCATCGTCCGCAACTACCAGGTCGGACCGAAGCGGCGCTACACGATCTACGTCGACAACGAGAGCCGGCGGCTGGCCAACACGGCGGTGTCCACGATCGTCCGCTCGACCAACGGCGTGCCGGTC
>Ga0075366_10001358_pt1 | contig 12227 bp, 10 predicted proteins | sample EndMethybrTD3031_FD_72351 | JGI IMG/M metagenome (GOLD analysis project Ga0075366, IMG submission 72351) | Populus endosphere microbial communities from Tennessee, USA - Endosphere MetaG P. TD hybrid TD303-1 | ecosystem: Host-associated > Plants > Roots > Endosphere | place: USA: Tennessee... | reverse complement strand
CTCGCTGAAGGTCGCGATCACGCTCGCGTTCGTCGGCACCACGGTCTCGGAGATGACCGCCGCGAACGAAGGCATCGGCTACCTGCTGATCAGCGCCGGCAGCTCGATGCAGATGGGGCTCGCGTTCGCCGGCCTGGTCGTCGTCGGCATCATGGCGATGGCGATGTACGAGCTGTTCTCGGTGGTCGAGAAGCGCACCACGGCGTGGGCGCACCGCGGGTCGCAGAACCACTAGAACCGTCCTTAACGATCCGGGTCGTCCCTCAAACCCGGAATGCTGCGCACCAGCGCCCCCCACTTGTTGCGCTCGGCCGTGGCGAAGGCCTTGAACGCGGCGGGTGTGCTGCCTTCCACCGTTCCGCCGCGCTCGGCCACGTAGGACGTGAAGGCCGGGGCGCGCTGCGCTTCCTGCAGAGCGCGGTTCAACTCCGCGACCACGACAGCCGGCGTGCCGGCAGGAACGACGAGCCCGGCCCAGCTGACTGCTTCATAGCCCTCGACACCGGCTTCGCGCATGGTCGGCACGGCGGGCAGCTTCGGGTTGCGCTGGGCGGACGTGACGGCCAGTGCACGGACTTTGCCTTGCTCCACGTGCGCCAGGATCGATGCCGTGTTTTCGAACAGAAAATCGACGCGACCGCCCAGCAGATCCTGGATCGCCTGCGGCCCGCCACGGTAGGGCACGTGCGTGAAGGTGGCGCCACTGGCCTTGCGGTACATCTCTCCGCTCAGGTGGCCGGTGCTGCCGATGCCTTGCGAGCCCATCGTCAGCTTGTCGGGGTGGGCCTTGGCATAGGCGCTCAACTCGGCGACAGTCTTGGCCGGCATGTCCGGGCGCACGACCAGCACGTTGGGCTGAGTGGTGAAGCGGCCGACGAAGTCGAAGGACCGGATCGGATCGTAGGCGGGCTTCTTGGACAACTCTGGGCTGATGGCGATGGAAGCGGTGTTCGCGATGCCGACGGTGTAACCATCCGGCTTGGCGCGGGCCACGGCACTCAAGGCCAGGCTGCCGCCGGCACCGGCCCGGTTCTCTATGACAACGGGCTGCCGCAGCACACGCGACATCTCCTCGCCGGCCTTGCGCACGTTCAGGTCCAGCGAGCTGCCAGGCGGCGCCGGGACCAGGATCGTGATCGGTCCTTCCGGCCACGTGCCCGCGATCGCCCCGTCCACGGACAGCAGCCCGAGCATTGAAGCAGCAGCGGCCAGGGCCAGCCGGCGGCGGGTGAAAGCAGGCATGCGGTTCATCTCGATCGAACTCCTTCAGTGCGGCCAGCGTTGGGGCTCGGAACGGGGAAAGGCGGTTGGGTGAAGCGCTGACCGTCGTCGGAGCCGACCTCGAAGGCGAAGGTCTCCATGAACGTCCGCAGCGATGCGATCTCGGCCGGCGCCTGCAGCGCGACACGCAACGTTTCCAGCAGCGCCGGCGGCATCTGGCCGCTACAGCACATGTCGAACTTCTGCTGCCGCTCGGCCGCGCTCAGCGGGTCGCGCGGGCTGCCCTTCAAGTGACGGGTCTCGTGCTCGAGCACGCGGCCGTCGGTCAGCTCGATGCGCACGCGATGCGGCAGGTGGTCAGACGCGTCTTCGTTGCCCTCGGTCGCGGCGGGGTCGCATTCCATCGCGATGCGCGGCATCAAGGCGCGCACGCGCTCGTCGTGCAGCGCCGAGGTGCTGAAGTCGGCCAGTGTCAGCGCGCCGCGTTCCAGTGCCAGCGCCAGCGCGTAGTTCATTGAGAACTGAGCCTGCTTGTGGTCCACCGGGTCGGTGTAGCGCAGATTGACCAGCGTGCCGTGTGAAACCCGCACGACGATGCGGCGCACCTGGTCGGGCGTCAGCCCGTGCTGCGCGCGCAATGTGAGTGTCGACGCTATGGCGCGGTGCGTGGCACCGCAGGCCGGCCAGAGCTTGAAGGCGAGGCCGTGCACGTCGATGGCCAGCGGCTCGCCAGTGACGGGCACGATCCCGGTCCAATCGGGCGCGTGAACTCCGGCGTACAACGCGCCAAAGCCGTGCCGACCTTCTAGCGCCTGGGCGTGGCCATGCAGTCCGTGGGCGGCGAGCCGGCTGGCCAACACGCCCGCCTGTGATGCCAGCCCCGCATGCAGCGGCTTGGCCGGTGTGCCGAACTGGACCTTCGGCCCGACGGCCATCGACACCGCGAGCGTCAGCGCGTCGCGCATGCGTAGCGCATCCAGACGCAACAGGCGGCCGCAGCCGGCGGCGGCAGCCAGCGTGCCGATGGTGCCGGTGCCGTGCCAGCCGCGATCCGTGTGCGCACGCCGCATCGCGAGGCCGATGCGCGCCATGACCTCGGACGCGACGATCAGCGCGTCCAGCACAGCCTCCCCGCCCAGGTCCGCCTCGTGTGCCACCGACATCAGCCCGGGCAACACCGAGCAGCCGAGGTGGCCAAGGCCGACGAGGAAGTTCTCGTCCATCTCCACCGCATGCGCGGCATAGCCGTTGGCAAGCGCGGCAGACGCCGGGTCCGCGCCGTCCGTCCGGCCAATCACAGGCACAGGGCCGCGAAAGGCGCAGGCGCGGGCGATGGCAGTGCCGCTGTCGCCCGCGCCGGCAACCATGCTGGCGACGGTGTCCTCGAACGCCTGAGCCGCGCTGCGCCATGCGGTGTCAGTCCAGGCGCTGGGCACTTGCGCGGCCCACGCCGCCAGCGCCGCGGTGGCGCCGAGGTGATCGGGCAAAGGGTCGTTCATCACGGCTCCGATTCAGTCAGTGATGCGTTCCTTGTCGGAAACCATCACGATGTTGGTGTAGCGGCTGCCGACGCGCCGTCCCGCACCGAACTGGATGCGAAAGCGGTCCGGCCCTTCGAGACTCACCGTCTCCAGTGCCTTGACAAAGCCCGCGCGATTCAACTCGCGGCCGGCACGTTGCAGAGCCAGTACCAGGCAACGGCCGGCGATGTAGCCCTCGAACTCGGCGAAGTCGGGCCGCGCCCGCGGGTCACGCTGCTTCAATTGCGCACGGTACTCGCTCACCAGCGGGTGGACGCCACGCGACGGGTTGGGCACCACCTGCGTGATGATGACGCCGCGCGCCGCTTCGCCCAGCGTCTGCTGCAGCAGGGCGATGTCGACGATATTGCGGCCCATGAAGCGCGCCGGCGGGCAGGCACTGGCCGCCATGCCTTGCACGATCGCAGCCGCATCGCGCCCGGACACGCCCAGGATCACCAGCTTCGGGCAGCGCTGCAGCAGCGGCTGCACGGCGCCCCGCGCGGCCGCCAGGTAGTCGGGCGCGTTCACCGGCATCGCGCCGCTGGCGACGAGCCCGCGGCCGATTCGCCTGAGCCGTTCGGTCACGTCGCCGCGCAGTTCAACGCCAAGCGGGTTGGTGTAGTGAACCATTGCCACCTGGTCGTAGCCCACGGTGTCGACGTGGCGAATCATTGTCGCGAGTTCGTCGGCATAGCTCGCGCGTAGCGCGAACACCAGGGGCTGGCTGCCGTCGTACAGCTCTGGCATGCCGGTGTAGGCGCCGACCAGTGGTACGCCTGATTCGCGCAGCAGCGGCAACGCCGCGCGCACGTTGTTCGTGAAGGTGTAGCCGGCCAGTGCGAAGACGCGGCGGTCGTCGATCAGGGTGCGGGTGTTGGCCAGCGCCTTGGCCGGGTCGTTCTGGTCGTCCAGCGTCGCCAGGTCGATGCGGCGGCCGTGCACGCCGCCAGCCTGGTTGGTCGCACTGAACGCCAGCAGCAGGCCGTCGCGGTACTGGCGTCCGGCAACGGTGCCGGCGCTACCGCTGATCTTGGCGGACTGGCCGATCAGCACGCTGTCGGCGCTGACGCCAGGCACCACGCCTCGCGCGGCCTGCGCAGGCGCGGCACCGCAGACCAGCAGGCCGGCGGTCCCCAGCAACAGCCCGGCAACATGGCGCGCGAAAAACGCGGCCGGGTTCATGAGTTCTTCTCCTCGCACATGCGCCAACGCACGAAGCGCGCGATCTCGACAAGCATGCTGGCGATGTCGGAGCGCAGGCGCTCGAAGCCTGCGTGCGGCTCGCGTGTCGCCTCGTCCATGTACAGCGCGCGGTTGACCTCGATCTGCAGGCTGTGGCGGTGCTCGGCGGGGCGGCCGTGCACGCGCACCAGTTCCTGTCCCTCGTAGGGGTCGTTGATCGACACCTGGTAGCCGTGCTCGCGGATGACCTGGCTCACTGCGTCCCGGAAGCTCGGGTCGCAGCTGCGGCCGTTGCGGTCGCCCAGCACGAAGTCCGCCAGCGTGCGATGCGCAGGCAGGCCCAGGCGCTCGTAGGCGTTGCTCGGCATCGAGTGCAGGTTCAGGTGCCAGCACGAACCCCAGCGCGCGACGGCGTCGTCGCAGGCGCGCTGCAAGGCCGCGTGGTACGGGCGCCAGCAGGTGGCGATGCGGCGCTGCACCTCGTCGACGCCGAGCAGGCGGTCGTAGATCGGCAGCCGCGTCGGCGTCTGCCGCCACACCAGGCCCATGCCCAGCGCCAGCGTGCGCGCGCCGGGCTCGGCCTCGCCCGGCCAGGGACCGTCGAGCATCGTGGGCTCCAGGTCGGACAGCGACCGGTTCGGGTCGATGTAGGTGCGCGGGAAGTGCGCCTGCACCAGCGTCGCGCCGACCTCGGGCGCGCGGCCCCACAGCTGGTCGATGTGCGTGTCCTCGCCCATGCGCAGCGCGGCGCGCTCGATCGCGTGGCGGAAGTCGGCCGGGTAGTCCGTGCCGCTGTGCGGTGAATCGCACACCAGGGGCAGCGCCAGTTCGGCGAAGCCGGTGTTCACGTCCACCCAGGCCGAGCGCGTGGATCTCTGACTCTGTCGTTCGCTCACGCCGGTCACTCCATCACGATGCGGGCGATCTGCACCGTCGCCTTGAACTGCTCCAGCCAGCGCTTGACGAGCGCGTGGAATTCCTCCGGCGTGCTGGGGGCGATGGTGGTGGCCGCGATCGCGGCCTTCTGCTGGAAGGCGGGCGACTTCATCGCCTGGTGCGCCGCTTCGCTGAGGCGCTTCACCATGTCCTTCGGCAGGCTCGCCGGGCCGACCAGGCCGAACCACAGCGGCTGGCTCACCGGCTCGTAGCCCAGTTCCTTGTAGGTCGACGCGTTCGGCAGCTGCGCCAGGCGCTTCAGGTCGCGGATGGCAAGCACGCGCAGCTTGCCGCTCTGGATGTGCGGCATCAACGAAGGAATGTTGTCGCCGGCGACGTCGATCTGGCCGCCCAGCAGGTCGTTGAGGATGTGACCGCTGCCGCGGTAGGGCACATGGTTGAACCTGGCGCCCGCCAGGTGCGAGAAGTGCTCCAGCAGCACGTGGCCGGCGGAGCCGACGCCCGGGCTCGCGAAGCTGAGGGTGCCGGGCCTGGCCTTGGCCGCCTTGACCAGGTCGTCCAGCGTCTTGATCGGCGAGTTCGCCGGCACCACGGTGGCGCTCGGCACCGTGACGAGCGTGGTGATCAGCGCGAAGTCGGTCAGCGGGTCGTAGCGCAGCGCCTTGTTCACCGCCGGGTTCGACACCAGCGTGCTGACCGACGCCATGCCCAGCGTGTAGCCGTCGGGCTTGGCGCGCGCCACCGTCTCGGCACCTACCGAGCCGCCGGCGCCCGCGCGGTTCTCGACCACCATCGGCTGGCCCAGCAGCTTGCCCATCTCCTCGGCCAGCACGCGCGAGAAGTAGTCGGTGTTGCTGCCCGCGGTGAACGGATCCAGCAGCGTCACCGGGCGGTCCGGATAGCGCGCCTGCGCCGCCAGCGGACCGGCCAGCGCCGCCGAGGCGGCGAACATCAGTTGGCGGCGATTGAGGGTCATCACTGGAACCTGGGGTTGCGGTGCGCTCACTGTGCGCGGCGTCCGGCCACGGCGTCCATCGACAAGCCGGCATGCAGACATGACGTGATGTAATGGGCCATGCGCATCCGCTCGCCGTCGCTGCCGGAACTGCACGCCTTCGTCGCGCTGATGGAATCGGGCGGTTTCACCCGCGCGGCGCAGCGCCTGGTGGTCACCCAGGGCGCGGTGAGCCGGGCCATCCAGCGCCTGGAAGCGACGCTCGGCGTCATGCTGTTCGAGCGCAGCAGCAGCGGCGTGCAGCCCAGCGCCTTCGCCCAGGCCTACTACGCTCGCGTGCAGCCGGCGCTTGCGGCGCTGGAAGATGCCGTGCCCGACAAGGCGCCCGGCGGCGGCCCGCAGGTGCTGCGTGTGAGCGCGATCCCGTCGCTGAACATGCGCTGGCTGGTGCCGCGGCTCGCGTCCTTCCACGCCGCTCACCCGTGGTGCCAGATCGTCTTCAAGCCGTACTGGAAGGACGACGACATGAAGCGCGAGGACATCGACGTGTGGATCCAGACACGCGCCACCAGCACCCGCCGCTGGCCGCGTCACATCCAGGCCAGCTACCTCATCGGCCGCGAGATCGTGCCGATCTGCCATCCGAGCGTGGCCGACCGCATCCGCACGCCGGCCGACCTGCTGAAGTTCCCGCTGCTGCACCACAGCAACTACCCCGACAACTGGGCGCTGTGGCTGCGCGCGCAGGGCCTGGACACACGCAGCCTGCGCTTGGCCGCCGGCTTCGACCTCGGCGCCGGCCTGATCGAGGCGGTGGCCGGCAAGATGGGTGTCGCCGTGCTGCAGCCGTGTCTGTTCGAGCGCGAGCTCGCCGAAGGCCGTGTCGCGATGCCTCTGCCGCTGCCGGTGTCCACCGGGCGCGGCTACTACCTGTGCGTGCCGCGCTCGGCCACCGAGACCACCGCGCTCGCTGCCTTCCGGGAGTGGGTGCTGGATCCCGCGCGGCGCGGGCCGGCGTGAAATCAGTGCGTCAACCGACGCGCTCGGCAGTTGAGCGCATAGATCCTCACGATCGGCCGACGGAGTCCCGCCCGCGCGCCTTGCCCAGCCGCGGAAGCAGCATGCCGACCTGATCGCGATAGAGCCGGTACCGATCGCCGAACTGCGCGATCAGGTCACGCTCCTCGAACCAGATGCCGATCAGGATGTAGCCGGTGGTGGCGATCGCGAAGAGCAGGTGGCCGGCGCTCATCTGCGGCGTGGCCCAGAAGGCGAGGATGAATCCGAGGTAGATCGGGTGGCGCACGTGGCGGTAGAAGAGCGGCGTCCTGAACTCCGGCGCCGGCACGGCGCGGCCGCGCAGCCGCGCGAACACCTGGCGCAGCCCGAACAGCTCGAAGTGGTTGATCAGGAAGGTGCTGATCAGCAGCATCGCCCAGCCGAGCCAGAACACCGCCTGCAGCGCGAAGCGCACCCACGCATCGGTCACCGACCAGATCACCGGCTGCGCGATCGGCCGCCACTGCCACAGCAGCAGCGCCAGCACCGCGGTGGCCGCGAGCACGTAGGTGCTGCGCTCGACACACTCGGGCACGATGCGTGTCCACCAACGCTTGAAGCCGCGCCGCGCCATCACGCTGTGCTGCACGGCGAACAGGGCGAGCAGGTGCAGGTTGACGATCAGCGCCTCGGCCAGCGGAACCGGGGCGCCGCTGTCGATGTCCTTGGGCACGGCGATGTGGCCGACGAAACCGATCGCGTAGACGAAGGTCGCGAGGAAGAAGACGTAGACGACGAGACTGTAGAGAACTCCCAGTGCAGCCATGACGGAACTCCGATGAAATGCCGGGACGAGCCGGCCCCGCGGCCTGTGCCGACACGGGCAGGCCGAACGCGACCGGACACCGCCGACGGCGGGGTCGAGACGAAGAGACGGAAGGAGCTCAGGCGCGCGCCGCTAGGGCGCTTCGCCGCCCGGCGGCTTGAGCGGCGGTCCGCTGCGAAGCCTCATCGCGCCCACCAGCGGTTCTCGAGCACCTGCGCGATGCGCAGTGCAGCGCGCGCGGCGCCGTCGGTTTCCACCGGGCGATAACGCACCGGCGCGTGCATCGTGGCCAGGGCGCGCTCGGCGAGCGTGTCGGGGTCAAGCGTGGGGTAGTCGAGCGAACGGTCCGCGCCGTAGTTGGCGAGCCGCCGCCGCACGTGCACACATTGCTCGAAGTGGCGCTGGAGCGGGAAGCTGAGGAACGGCCGCTGCGTCGCCACCAATTCCATCGTCGTGGACAGGCCGCCCTGCACGAGCGCCAGGTCGCAGCACGCCAGGTGCTCGAACAGGTTGTGCACGTAGGGCCTGACCTCCAGGCCGTCGAGCTGCGGGAAGTCGTCGGTGGCCAAACGCGGCCCGGTGACGAGGATCAGGCGCAGCTCGGGCAGCGCGCGCTTCATGCGCGGGAACGCCTGCACGATGCGGTTCAGCAGATGGCGGCCGGTCGCGGTGCCGCCGACGGTGGCGATCGCGATCTTCTCGTCGCGCCGGTAGCCGTGCTGCGCGCGCAGCCGCTCGGTGTCGGCGAGCGCGGCCGGATCGAAGGGCAGCGCGTAGCCGCAGTAGCAGAAGTTGCGGTCGGTCCAGTCGCGGATGCGCGGCAGGCCCGGGCCGAAGGTGTCCTCGGTGACGTCGTCGCGGTTGCCGACGAACAGCGCCGCGTCGCGCACATAGGGGTAGCGCGCGACGTGCTCGATGTCGTCGGCGTTGCGGTCCGCGCAGAGCAGCGCCTCGCGCTCGTTGCCCGGCTCCATCGGCAGGCAGCCGACGAAGTCGGTGAGGAAGACGAAGGGCTGGCGCTTGAGCTCCGGGTTCTCGTGGTAGTAGTAGTCCACGTCCCAGGCCTCGTCGCCGATCACGATGTCGTAGTGCTCGGCGTCCATCAGGTCGACGAAGGTCATGAAGTTGGCCGTCATGATCTCGTCCATCGTGCGCAGCGCGTAGAAGGCCGACAGGTCGTGCTCGCCGGCCACCTGCTCGAAATGCCGGCTTTCGTTCGCCAGGCGCCGTGTGATCGGGTGCAGCCGTTCGCCTTCGCGCTCGAGGTACCCTGCCGCGGGGTCGACGGTGAACCAGTCGATGTCGAGGTCGGGCTGCAGCTTGCGCAGCGCGCGCGCGATCGCCAGGTCGCGTTGCGCGTGGCCCAGGCCGATCGGGCTGGAGATGAACAGCGCCTTGCGCCGGCGCTTCATCGCACGCGCCCAGGTCGACGTGCGCGGCGCGCCGCCGACGAAGTCGCGCACGGCGCGGTTGAACCGCACCGGATCGCGCGCCGCGGTGACATGGCCGCCGCCGCCGATCGTCAGCAGCCGCGCGCCCGGCACCAGCGTGTGGATCTCGCTCCCCTTGGCATGCGGCACGCGGCGGTCCTCGTCGCCGTGGATCACCAACGTCGGGCAGGCGACCCGCTTCGCGAGCTCGCGCACGTCGTTGTTCAGCCAGCCGTGGCGCACCCAGTCGATCACCTCGCCGCGACTGGCCCAGCCGTAGCGCACGCCGTCTTCATAGGGCTTGGTCGAGTGCGCCTCGCTGAAGATGTTGGCCATGAAGTAGTCCAGGTAGCCGGGCCAGTCGTTCTGCACGAGCTGGTCCTCGGACCGGATCCGCTTGGCCATCGCCTCGCTCTGGATCAGCGATTCGGCGAAACCGCCGGAGATCACCAGGTGCGTCACGCGCTGCGGATGCTCCGCGGCGAAGCGCAGCACCGTCATCGCCGCCGCGGAGATGCTCACCAGCGCGACACGCTCGGCGACGCCCGCGGCAGCATCGAGCGCGGCGACGAAGTCGGCGTAGAAATGCTCGAAGCTGTACGCCTCCTGCCCCTGCGGCCGGTCCGAGCGCCCGTTGCCGCGGCCGTCGACCGTGACGACGCGGAAGTGCTGCGACAGGTAGGGCACGGTGCCCTTGAGCATCTGGCTGTGGACTATCTGGAACGGCGGCGCAAACGCGATCCACGGCCCGCTCTCGCCCCAGACGGCGTACCAGATCCGCACGCCGTCGCGCTCGACGAACCCTTCGCGACTGGGCTGGACCGTGTCGTACGGCGAACGGTCGCCGTTCGCCAGCACATCCGGCTCGTCGAGCGGGCCGACGAGCTTGCGGAAGTTGTCGGGAAGCTTGTCGCTCATCGTCTTGTCCTCGCGCGCTTGGCGGGTTTGGCCGCGCGGGCATCGAGCGTTTCGAGCAGCGATTGCACGGCGTCGAGCGCGGCACGATGCTGGACCTGCTCCGCCTTCACGCCGAGCAGGTCGGCGAACTCCATGCCGAGCCAGAACTCCGAGATCCAGCAGGCGATGACTTCGGCGGTGACGGCTGGCGGCAGTGTCACGCCGCCGGACTCGAGCGCCTCCATCGCCTCGTGCACGCCGCCGAGCACCAGCTGCTTCCACGCCAGCAGGCGAGGCAGGAACTTCTCGCGCAGCTCGGCGTTGGACAGGCTCGCCGCATACAGCTCGGCCTGCACACGCACGAAGCCCGATGCGAGGTCGTCCTCGTAGAAGCGCCGGGCCTGCGCCCACTTCTCGGCGAAGCCGCCGGGCCCGCCGTACATCGCGCTTTGCCGGGCCAGCAGACGGCGATTGGCGGCATCGAGCACCTCGATGACCAACTGGTCCTTGGTACGGAAGTGGTAGTTGATGAGCGCGTGGTTGACGCCGGCATCCTTGGCGATCTCGCGCACGCTCAGTGCGGCGTAGCCCTCGGTCGCCAGGCGCCGGAACGCGGCGTCGAGGATCTTTGCCTTGGTGTCGACGACGGGAAGCTCTGCGGCGGCGGACTTGAGCGTCATTCGATGACCGATGGGTTGAACGACTGGTTTATACAGTCGTTCAAACTCTAGTCGCACCGACGGGAACCGTCAAGGCCTACAAGCCCATTGACGGCCAAGACAGGCGCGCTGGCCTGCGCCTGAGCGCTCAGCCGACGCGCTTGGTGTGACGGAACAGATCGTCGGGATCGAAGCGGCGCTTCAATGCGGCCAGGCGCTCCAGCGTCGGCTTGCCGTAAGCCGCCTCGATGCGGTCGGCGCCTTCTTCCTCGGTCAGGAAGTTGACATAGGTGCCGCCGGTCGAGAACGCGCGCGTGGCCTCGAAGGCCGCGCGTGCCCACGCGACGTTGGCATCGTCGTCCTCGCGCCGTTCCCAGGATGCGGTGATGTTGAGCACGTACGCGGCGTCGCGGTTGCCGACCGGTGAATGGTCGGGCGGCAGCTCGCCGAGCGCGCCCTCGATCTGGAACAGGATCACCGCCGAAAAGGGCGACGGCAGACGCGCGGCATGCTCGACCGCGAGTTCGGCCAGGCGCGGCTCGATGGCCGCCAGGTAGTGCGACTTCCAGTAGTAGCGCCGACCCTTGGGCTGCGTCGCGTCGAGCAGGCTCTGCATCTGCGTGTAGGGGCGTCGCGCGACGATGTCGGCCACCGGCGTGCCGATCGCCCGCAGCGGCGCGAGCAGCGCCTGCCCGTCCTCGATGCGGCCGGTGTGGCACACGAAGACCGCGACGATCGGCTCGCCGTGCACAGCCTTCGGCAGCCACGGCGCCGGCGGTGCGATGCGCAGCACCGCGACGCTGGTCAGCTCGCGCGGCGCGCTCGCGCTGAACGTGCGGTAGGCGTCGAGCACCTTGCGTGCGTCCTCGCCGCGCCAGGCGATCGCGCCGCCGAGGATCTCGGGCCCGACCGGCACCAGCCGGTATTCGAACGCGGTGACGATGCCGAAGTTGCCGCCGCCGCCGCACAGCGCCCAGAACAGCTCGGCGTTCTCGTGCGCAGAGACGTTCAGCACCTCGGCGTCCGCGGTCACGACTTCCATCGACAGCAGGTTGTCGCAGGTCCAGCCGTGCTGGCGCGTGAGGTAGCCGAAGCCGCCGCCGAGCGTCAGCCCCGCGATGCCGGTGGCGGACACGAAGCCGAGCACGGTCGCCAGGCCGTGCAGCTGGGTCTCGCGGTCGACGTCGCCGAGCGTGCAGCCGGCCTGGGCGCGCACGCTGGCGCGCGCACGGTCCACCCACACGCCCCTGAGCAGCGACAGGTCGATCATCAGCCCGCCTTCGCACACCGCGAGCCCGGCGATGTTGTGGCCGCCGCCGCGCACCGACAGCAGCAGCCGGTGCTCGCGGGCGAAGCGCACGGCCTGGACCACGTCCGCCGTGCCGGTGCAGCGCACGATCAGTCCGGGCCGGCGGTCGATCATCGCGTTCCAGATCTGCCGCAGCTCGTCGTAGCCCGCGTCTTCCGGACTCACCACCGGGCCCTTGAAGCCGCCCTTGAAAGCCTGCAGCGCCTCGGGCGCGAGTTCGGCGCGCGCGCCGTCGAGTCGGGTCAGCGTCAGCATGTCGTTGCTCCTGGAAAGACCGAGGCCCTAGCCTGCGCGTGACGACGCCGGATGGCTAGTCCAGAATCTGAAGC
>Ga0075366_10001357_pt1 | contig 12230 bp, 9 predicted proteins | sample EndMethybrTD3031_FD_72351 | JGI IMG/M metagenome (GOLD analysis project Ga0075366, IMG submission 72351) | Populus endosphere microbial communities from Tennessee, USA - Endosphere MetaG P. TD hybrid TD303-1 | ecosystem: Host-associated > Plants > Roots > Endosphere | place: USA: Tennessee... | reverse complement strand
TTTACATGCGCTTCGTATATAACCGAATTATAGTATTCAATAGAAGGGGCTACATCGCCCTCCCAGTCAAAATTATGATCAATAACCACCGATTTTGGCATAAAGGCAGCATTATCGGTTTCGCTAAAGCTCAAATCTTTGTCATCGCTGCCTATCTGGTAACCAAACAGGGAGTCGTCCCAGTTAATGGTGCCCGAAATAGCCTTGGCATAAGGATCAAGTAACAGCTTATTGTTATTAAACCGATGCCCGTTTCCGGGTTGATAAGGGCCGCTTACCCTGAAGCCATAAAGCTGTCCGGGTTTTAAGCCAGGTATGTAAATATGCCATATCAGTTCAGAATATTCGGTAATGGGAATCCTGGCTGTTTCTACTTCATCTTCGGGGCTGTTAAACAAACAAAGCTCAACACCGGTAGCGTTCTCGGAGTATAGTGTGAAGTTAACACCCTTGCCGTCCCATGTCGCGCCGAGCGGAAAGGATTTGCCGGGGTAAGTAGTTATTTTCATATGTATATGTCCGGGTTTTACCAAAAATTTAAATTATCAATCAATTAAGTAAAATGCAATGGATTTGTTTGGATGTTTAATATGTTTTGTCGCCGCATAGTTAATAATGGCATTGTAAAATTGAAAATAATCGTTGCTTTTTGTTTAAAATTGTTAAGTTATAATTGATGGTTATGAATTAACTTGTGTAGCTTTGTATATCTATTATAATAAACCTATGAGTAAAAAAATATTTGTTGTTGAAGACGATGCAGATCTGTCTGACGCGATACAGATGATCCTGCACGATGAGGGCTACCGTACCGTTGCTTCGTTGGATAAAAACTCAATAAAAGGGGTAATATTACACATGCCCGATATGGTATTGGTTGATTATAAGCTAAAAGATGGCTTTGGCAGCGAACTTTGCGTGGCTATAAAAAAACATCCGTTAACTTACCACATACCGGTAATTTTAATCTCCGGCTATCCTGGCTTAGGCGACATCGCTAAGGCATGCGGCGCTGATGCCTGGCTAAGCAAGCCATTTGAACTGACCGATCTGACCCGCTTAGTTGGTCATTATTTGAAAAGGGCTGCTTAATTTATAGTTTAATTTAACGTGCTTTTTTTGAAAGCTAAGTAAATGGTCTGCCTCCATTGCCGGCGCCTCTGATATATATCCGGATGAGGATATTAAAAGGTATTAAATACGTGCATTTTACTGTTATTTGGCCGGTGTTAAAGCATCGATCTGCCTGTCTTGCAATTTTGCAAAAAATATAACCATGCAGGTTGCACCAATCATGGCAAATAGCATATCCGATTGTGTATCCCAGATATCGCCTTGTGTACCCAAAAACGAATCGCCTGATGAGCCTGAGGCCACTGATACAAACCATTCTATAAACTCATACAATACGCTAATTGTAACGCAAACGCAAACTGTTAATATGGCTAGCCAGCCACGTTTTTGAATAATGTTTTTCCTGATAAATAGTTCCCGGGCTATCAGGGCTGGCACAAATCCCTGGGTAAAATGGCCAACTTTGTCGTAATTATTACGCACTTGATGAAAAATTTCTTTAACCCAATCAAACAAGGGTACCAGGGCATAAGTGTAATGACCGCCGATGAACAATACGTAACAATGTGCCAGTATCATGATGTAGGTAAAATAGGTAAACCTGAAGTGTTTAAATATTAAAACCAGCGCAATAAAACCTAAAATTGCCGGGAAGACCTCCAATATCCAGGTGAAATAATCGTGCGGAGCAATGGCAGATGCTATCAAACCTGCAAAAAACAGGAACACTAAAACGTAGTATTTTTTCATATCACAATATGGGTATTAAATTCGGATAGTCGCAACCTGCCCGATAATTTGTCGTATTCATACTGCATTATAAAAATATGCAGGTCTTAAATTTGAATAATTAGCCATTAAGAAGATGAAAGATAAGAAAGACGAAAACCCATTGCATAACTTTCAAACCCTGCACAGCGCGCTTTAGCCAATGCGGGCATAACTGATATAAACCAGCTATCTGCCTGGCAGGAAGCTGATTTTATGAAATTATACGGCACAGGAAAAAAAGGCCTGCAGACTCTTAAGGCCTTAATGGCCGATAGGAATATTACCTTTTGGCAAGAATAGGTTGCTTACTCAGCTTAAATTAATATCCGGCGTTCCCGCTGCTTTTCTTTTCGACCTGATTTTTAATAGCTGGAATAAAACACCGATAACAAAAGCAGCAACAAGCGTCATTAATCCCATTTTGGCTATAGGATCATTGGGGTCGGCCGCCAAAGGGTGGCTGATGGGCAACCTGGTTAAGGTTTCGATAGTTGCCGGTATCATGGAAAAAAACAAGGTGAGCGACATTATAAAAACCTGTACGTATTCGGCCGATTTTCCCAAAAAGCTGATAGACCTGGCGTAAACACCCAAAGGTAACAGCGCTAAAACGATAACAGCGAGGGCGTGCCCTGCGGTAAAATGGCCGGTTTTCATAATAGGCAGCGCTGTAAGGCAACCAATGACAGTGAACAGGATATACAATTTACCAGGACCGCTTTTAGGATCGATTTTTCCCTGGCGAAACAATGCATAAAGGGCAACAAGCACAGCAAGAATGCTGATAGCGGTGTGGAAAATTCCAAGTGGAGACAGGTGATTAGGCATGATGTAATGTTTTAAGGATAAGCAGAAATATTTTAAAATTACTGCTTGTGCAACCAGTAGTTCTAAGCTACACAAAAGCCTTTATATTTACAAACCGCTATAAAACAAGTGTTTATTTTAAGGCCTTAACTATAGCTTCTTCCGTAACCTTTGCCATAATTTTATAACCGGCCACATTAGGGTGCACGCCGTCGGTTGTCAGTTCGGCTTTTTGTCCGTTGCGTTCATCAACCAAAGGCGAAAAATAGTCAAGCAAGATAAAGTTATTGGCCTCGGCATAAGTTTTTATCTCTTTATTTAAGGATATGATCCTATCAGCGGGCTTAAGCCCTTTACGCCAGGGATATTCAAAAACCGGGAGGTACTCGCAAAGTATAACCTTTATGCCATGAAGCCTGGCAAGTTCCGCCATCGATTTCATATTATCCATAATGGTTTGGTTAGTTACGTGCCCGGTATTGGCCGCAATATCATTGCTGCCCGCTAATATAATAACAGCTTTCGCCTTCAGGTCGATAACGTCCTGCCTGAAACGGATTAATAGCTGCGGGGAAATTTGCCCGCTGATACCCCTGTCAAGGTACGGCCGGCCGGAAAAAAACTCCGGCATTTTGGTTTTCCAAAACTCAAATATCGAGCTGCCTAAAAACACCACTCGTTTTTCGCCGGGTTTGGGTTCACCTAATTGCTGGTTTTCTTTTTTGTAGTGCGATAAGGCTGCCCAGTCGTCTTTAAAGTCTTCTTTTATCGTATCAGGTTTGTTTTGCTGGGCAAACATATTTACTGCAAAACACAAAGATAAAGCCAGTAAAAAAGTGCGTTTCATAATTTGTTTTTTTGGTTCAAACAAAAATAGCAGAATTCCCCAACCTGCAATTTTACAAGCAGTATTTAGGGCGAATTAGTTAAAGGTCGTTAAATTCTCTCTGGTAATTTTTCTTATTAATTTATTGAAATTAATTTATAGTTATAAAACCTTTGTGTTTTTTTCTTGTTATCTTTTTATATCTATTTACCATATGAAAACTTTTAACGAACATGAATCTGTAATTTATACCGATCCCGACGGCAATAAGATTGATACATTTGTGATATATGATACCGATGAAAATACCGGCCTTACGCACATTAACCACATGAACTTACAAGTGCCGACTGAAAGCTTACAGCTTCACCCGGCATCCATAGCTAAATGGAATTTGCCAATGCAGGATGCTTTTAGTTTTGAGATATTTAAAAAACTGAAAGAGAAATACCGTGGGGCTGCCAAACCACCAGTAAAACGAACCTTAACCGCACAGCATGGTTATAAGCTGGCAAAGGCGTCTTAATGATTCTGTAATATATCATCTAATAGAAAGCTCTACCATGCAATAGGAAGGTAGAGTTTTTTTTATTGGAGGTATTGTTAATTTCTTGCGTCGCTATTTATAGGATTCGATTACGTCGGTTATTTTTTCGCGCAAACGCGCCGGGAAGCTAAGAAAATAAGCAAATCTTTTCGCGCCTTTGCTTCTTATCACAAAGGTGTCGCTTTTAAAAGTTACTTAATTTCGCCGGCTCTTTAAGCTCATATAATCCCCTTTTTAACACTCCCTACTTTTCGGCCAAATTTTCGGCTAAACATTATTTAAAGTTTATGTAAAATGATTGTTATAATTTAAGTACATTGTACTTAAATTCATTTTTTAAAAAGTGGATGGTTTTAAATTAAATATGCCCGAAAGTATCGTAGGTATTTATGATGACAATGTTGCCATATGGCTTGCCTTTAAAGAGGGTAGTTGGGATGCCTATACCCGGTTATATAACGATCATTTTAAAGTACTTAATAATTACGGATACAAATTTACCCGCGATGTAAACATTATTGAGGATGCTATACATGACTTGTTTATTAAGCTATGGACTAACAGGGCAACTCTTGGCAACCCGGCATCGATAAAAAATTACCTGTATAAATCGCTGCGTGGGATTATTTTTCGCAAAATACAGGGACAGTCGCGGTTTGTTGGTTTGGAATCGGAGACCGATTACAATTTTTCGTTCGAAATTTCATTTGATCACCAGATCATAGCCAATGAAGAGGAACGCGAGCTTCAATATAAAATAAAAACAGTGGTAAAAACTTTGCCTGCCAGGCAACAGGAAATTATTTACCTGCGTTTTTACGAAGGGTTGGGCTATGAAGAGATAGCTGATATTATGGAGATTAACATCAACTCTACCTATAAACTGCTTTATAAGGCATTCAATAACCTGCAGGGCGCTTTAAAAACCTCAAAACTGGCCATTGTTATTGGCCTTTATACCTGTTTAGGTACCCATATTCACACAAAATAAATTTATTTTTATTTAGGAGGGATAATTCCCGCATGCCTATGTATATAAGGTTTAAATCAGAAACTTATACAGCATGGAGATTGCAAAATACGCCTCTTATACCCTACAGGATTTTTTAGATGATGACGATTTTCTTCAGTTCGTTATCAACCCATCTAAAAGTGACATCAGCTTTTGGCAATCGGTTACAGCTATGTATCCTGCCCAAAAAGAAAATATCGACGAAGCTGCCCAGGTTATATTGGCTTACCGCAAACAGGATGTTTTTACTAACGAAGCAAATCAACAAAAAGTTTGGAACCGTATTGAAGGCACTTTAGATGGTAAAAGCACCGTAAAACAAAAAGTATTCCGCTTAAATACCTTCCTGCGTGTAGCCGCGATGATCTTATTGGTATCATCGGCCGGAATTGCCTTCTGGATGCTAAAACACAACTCAAAAAGTGAGATAGTTACCGCTTTTGGCGAACTACGTACCATTACCCTGCCAGATAATTCGATAGTGATACTAAATGGCAACTCTAAATTATCATACGCAAACAATTGGGATAAAAAATCAAGAGAGGTTTGGATCAGCGGCGAAGGCTATTTCAGTGTAAAACATATCAATAAAGACCCACGCCATATTAAAACTACCGAAAGGTTTATTGTGCATTGCAATGATGTTAATATCGAGGTATTAGGTACTTCCTTTAACGTACGTAACAGGCATAACAAAACCAACGTGGGCCTGGTAAGTGGTAAAATTGTGCTGGAATACCTTGATCTGTCATCGCATGACAACCGCTTGCTGGTTATGAAACCGGGCGATTATGTAGAATATGCCCATAGGAAAGTGGTAGCCCAAAAGAAACTTGCTGTGCCCGAGAAATTAACACAGTGGACAAGCCACCAATTACTTTTTAACAATGCTACGTTATCACAAATCGGCGAGGTCATGACCGACGATTATGGATATCACATTGATTATACCGACCCGGCTATTGCCAATCTGAAAATTGAAGGAGAGATAAGTGTATCAAACGTTGACGAACTTTTGGAAACTATCTCTACTACATTATCGGTAAGGGTCACCCAATCAAACAAAAACATCACGATCACAAAAAATTAACCCCTAAACAACTCATTTATGCGAAAATTTGACTTATCAACTTTTTTAAAATGTTGCTGTTTCTTGTTGGTGTTGCTCGGCCAGTCGGTTTACGGCCATGCCCAGCTGGCGCTTACCAGCAATAACAGGTTTCATTCAAAAGCCCCGGGCTTTGCCATGCAGCAGCCAGCCGAAGCCAAGGTGCTGTTAAAGGATGCGCTTGAAAACATCAAGAAGCAATTCAATGTACAAATTGCCTACCAGGAAGGATTGCTGGATAATAAATTTATACCCGCAAGCTTATTTAACAATACCAAACAGTATAACCTTGATGAAAACCTGAAACAATTGCTATCCGTTTTTCAGCTGGAGTACCGCAAAATCAGCGATAGCCAGATCTCGATCTATTCGGTAAAAGAAATCGTTGTTAATACCGCGCCTGCAATTGCCGCTGTTTTAATAGGTAAGGTGGTTGACGAAAAAGACGGCCTGCCGGTTATAGGTGCATCGGTATATTTAAAGGCTGACCCTAAAATCGGTACCTCAACAGATGTATCAGGTAATTTTAAACTGGTTGTCCCTGATAAGTTTACTGGAAAACCATTAACCTTATTGGTTGCTTATATTGGCTATAATAAAGAGGAGGTTACGGTAACCGATTTAACATCGCCAGTTCAAATAAAATTAAAACAGAATAACAGTACGCTTAATGAGGTTGTGGTAACTGCGCTTGGTATCAGCAAGCAAAAAAAATCATTAGGCTACTCTGTTACCGAAGTTAAAGGGACCGAGTTTACCCAGGCCCGCGAAAATAACGTGGCCAATGCGCTTACTGGTAAAGTAGCGGGTGTAAACGCTGCAGGTTTATCAACCGGACCGGGTGGTTCAAGCCGCATAGTTATACGTGGTAATGGTGGCCTTGCAGGCGATAACCAACCCCTGTATGTTGTAAACGGTATGCCCATTGATAATAGCGTGCCAGGCGATCCGCCAACGGTAAACGGTATTACCAATAACGTTGACCGTGGCGATGGTATAGCCGCCTTAAATCCAGATGATATCGAGTCTATCAGCGTGTTAAAAGGTGGTACTGCTGCTGCATTGTACGGTTCGCGCGCTGCAAATGGTGTCATCCTCATCACTACCAAAAAAGGCAAATCCCAGAAAGGAATTGGCGTTGAATTTAATTCAACGGCTACTTATGATAATGTGGCTGTTTTTCCGGATTACCAGTACGAATACGGACAGGGTGATCTTGGAGTAAAGCCTACCACATTAACAGCGGCCCAAACAAGTGGAAGGCGTTCATGGGGTGCAAAAATTGACGGTTCGACAGATTACATGGCTGTCGATGGTAAAACACATCCCTATACAGCACAAAAAGACAATATCAAAAATTTTTATCAAACTGGAAGCACCTATACCAACAGTATTGCATTTGTGGGGGGCAACGAAGCTATTACCTATCGTTTTTCTGCTGCAGACTTAAACAGCAAAGGTATTTTGCCAGGTACAACTTATGATCGTAAAACTTTTAACCTGGCTTTAAACAGCCGGTTGGGGAGCAAAATTTCTATCGAAGCCCTGGCGCAATACAATGTTGAAACCGGCCATAACCGTACCGGTGCGGGAGATGCATTGGGTAACCCTAACTGGACCCCGCTTGAAGTAGCCAATACCGTTGACATACGGTGGCTTGCACCAGGGTATGATGCCAAAGGTAATGAGCAGGTTTGGAATGATGCCGCCATCGCTTCAAATGGTTACTTTGTGGTCAACAAGTTTAAAGAGAATGATGTTAAAGATCGTTTTATCGGCCAGGGATCAATTTCATACACGCCAATTGAAAACTTGACTTTAAAAGCTACCATAAGCCGGGATTTTTATAATTACAACTATTCAAACGTATTGCCTACTGGTACACTTTATGTCCCGAACGGTCAGTACCAGGCAATTAAATCAGACCTATCCGAAACTAATGAACTGGTAACTGCAACGTATAAAAAACAGGTGTTAAATGATTTTAATTTTAGTGTATTAGGAGGTGTTAACAGTCGCAGGAAAATTTATAATGGTCAAACCTTAAATGGAGAACAGTTTATTATACCTTATCTGTATACCCCTATCAATTTATCAGTTGCTTCTACCAATTATAAAAACTATAATATGGTAACTAATTCTGTGTTTGGTTCGGCAGATTTTGATTATAAAAGCTTACTGTTTTTATCGTTCACAGGCAGGAAGGATTGGTTCTCAACACTTAGCCTGGCCCATAATAATATTTTTTATCCAAGTGTAGGGGGCAGTTTCATATTATCTGATGCAATAAAATTGCCTCAGTTTATCAGCCTTGCCAAATTAAGGGCATCGTGGGCCCAGGTTGGTGGTGGCGCTCCCGATCCTTATGTAATTAACCTTAGCTACAGCAATGTTACCAGTTCGGGCCAGCCATTGCAAAACGTTACAAGTAATAACATCACCAATAAAAATCTTCAGCCGTACACCTCAACAACTACTGAGGCCGGCTTTGAGCTGCAGATGCTGCAAAACCGTTTAGGGCTTGATGTTACCTTGTATGATCGTAAAACTACAAACGATATTGTAAATACGGCAATTTCATCAACCTCCGGGTACAACAATGTAATTCTTAACGTTGGTGAAGTTCGTAACAAGGGTATCGAGGTTTTATTAAACGGTTCACCAATAAAATCAAAAGATTTTAGCTGGAACGCAAGTTATAACGTAGCTTATAATGATAACAAGGTAGTAAAACTTGCACCGGGCCTTTCAACCATACAAATGGCATCATCAGTAAATGGTTATGCAGTGCTTAACAACACAGAAGGAATGGCATTTGGTACCCTATATGGCACACATATGGTAAAAAACAGCGCCGGGCAAGTAGTTTTCAATGCTACTTCAGGCTACCCTGTTCAGTCGGCATATGAACCGCTTGGCAAAAGCGTTGCACCGCTTACAATGGGCTTAACCAACGAATTCAGGTACAAGCGCTTTTCATTCAGCTTCCTGCTCGATGGCAAGTTTGGCAACAAGGTATTTTCTTTAATGGAAGTATATGCCACCCGTTTAGGTTTAATGAAAACAACCCTGCCGGGACGCGACAACGGCTTGGTGCTAAATGGTGTCGACAAAACTGGCGCCGCCTATACACGTACAGTACCGGTAAGTGGCTTGCGCACATACTATGATAACTATAAGATCTACTCAGACCTGTTTGTACACGACGGCAGCTTTGTAAAGCTTAGGCAGGTAATATTATCTTATAACCTACCCGCCCTCGATCTTAAAAAGGTTCATATCCAGTCGGCAAGTATTTCGCTGGTGTCACGTAACTTATGGACGCTTTACAAAAAGACAGACAATTTTGACCCCGAACAGAGCTTTACTAACAGTAATACACAGGGTTTTGAATCAATTGGTTTGCCGCGTACCCGTTCACTTGGTGTAAACCTGGCAGTTAAGTTCTAATATTTAAAGTTGATTAAGATGAAAAAACACATATCAAAATATACCACGTGTTTGCTGGTGATGCTCGGCATTCTGGCCACACAATCATGTACCAAAAACTTTGACACGCTGAACGTTGACCCTAACGCGTCTACAACACCAATCCCACAATACATATTTACCAAGGCCGAATATGATGGTACCGCCCGTATGCTTAATCTTTTGATGGGTACCATGCAATATACTACCAGCTTTAATGATGTGGCCGGTTTTGGCAGCAAATATGTTTTGGCCCAAACCCAGCAAACGTTTGCGGCATTTAGTAACGCCTATCCTAACGAGATCAATGAATTGGTTGAGGTGATAAAAGCTGCCGGTACCGATGCTTCGCAGGTTAACCTGGTTGCCGAGGCCCGCATCTGGCGCGTATATTGCTTTAGCAGGCTTACCGATTTGTATGGCGATATTCCATATTCGCAGGCCGGGCAGGGTTATAACAGTTCGATATATAAGCCTGCATATGACGCCCAAAAAGATATTTATGCAGACATGTTGAAGGAGCTTGACCAGGCGGCCACCAGCCTTGATGCCGGCAAAACCACTTTTGGTGCAGCAGACCTGATCTACGGTGGTAATACCAGCCAATGGAAAAAATTTGCGTATTCACTAATGTTACGCTGCGCCATGCGGATGACAAAGGTTGATATAGCATCAGCACAAGCATGGGCTACAAAGGCCATTGCCGGCGGCGTTATATTAAATGATGCCGATATTGCAAAAATGCCTTACTTAGCATCGGGCCAGGTTATCAACAGAAACCCATTAGCTAATGATCTTTGGAACAATGATTATATTGCTCAAAACGGAACCACCAATACCGAAGGCGGCAAATATCAGGAACCATTTATCACCTACCTGAAAACCAATAAAGATCCGCGTTTAGGCGTTGTGTCTATAGTTTACAATTCAGGTGTAGCCGATACTACTTCATCGGTACAAAAAGGTATGCTGGCTTCATTGAATGCTAAACCGGCCGATTTTGTAACTTACTCTGAGCCTAACCCTAAAACCATATTACTTTTAGGGTCTCCGCGTTTGGTATTTACTGCTGCCGAAAGCTATTTTTTGCTTGCAGAGGCTGCTTCGAGAGGTTGGTATAGTGCGGCTACAGCTTCTTCTTTATATGAAAGCGGTATCGCTGCATCTATGCGGCAGTGGGCTATTATCGGGGGCAGCGCAGGCGCTATAAGCGACGCGCAGATTAATACCTATATCAATTATCATAAGTTTGATTCAGCGGGTACGCTTGATCAAAAAATGGCGCAGATCTACACCCAGTTCTGGATTGGCATTTTCCCGGATGCGCAGGAAGTATTTGCTACCTACAGGCGTACAGGCTATCCGGCTTTGGTGCCTAACAATTATGTAGGTAACGCCACCGGTGGTAAAATATTCAGGAGGATGTTGTATCCCATATCCGAGCAAAACCTTAACGCGGCGTCTTATGCGGCAGCTATCGCCCGCCAGGGGGCAGATGAGTTACTGACAAGAATGTGGTGGGATAAATAATGTAAAAGTGTTAATAAATTGATAGATTGGTTTAAGGAAGGGTTTGGTTGCCCTTCCTTTTTTTATGATGATCAGATACTTATGCTTTTTATTGCTACAGATGTGCTATCAAAGGTAGTTGCTATCTTGCTGTTTTTATAGCCTGCACTGTTCCGGTTTATTAAAACAGGGGAAGTACGACAAGTTGTGTCGTACAGAAAGGTAATTTAAAATTGCTTATATGTTGATAGGTAGCTATTTATAGATGAATTTTCACCTGTTTCATACCTGTGTTGCTCATTGTACCACAAAGCCATGAAACAGTACACTATATAGTAATATGGTATACCGCGTTTGCAACTCTTTGTAATAAAGTTAACGGTTTATAAATAATTTGAATTAAGATGTTACTTTTATTGCCCGGGGGAAAAGTAAACCTCCCGTTAAAAGCATTTATGTTCAAATCGTTATTAATAACCGCCCTTTCATTCCTGTTTGCTGTGCAGTTAAGCAGCGCTAAAGTAACCTTGCCATCTGTTTTCAGCGACAACATGGTTTTACAGCAAAAAACCAAAGCGGCCATATGGGGTAAAGCCGAAGCGGGAAAAAAAGTAACCATCTCAACTACCTGGTCGGGTAAAAAATACAGCACGATAGCAGAAGCAGATGGCAACTGGAAAATAAAAGTTGCCACTCCATCATATGGAGGGCCCTTTACCATCACTATATCCGATGGCGATATCCTGGAATTGAAAAACGTACTGATAGGCGAAGTTTGGCTATGCTCGGGCCAGTCGAACATGGAAATGCCGGTGGCAGGCTGGGGAAAGATAAACGATTATGAAAAGGAAATGGCCGCGGCCAATTATCCCAATATCCGCCTGTTGCAGGTTGAGCATGTAACCAGCAGCGTGCCATTGGCCGATGCTAAAGTAACCAAAGGTGGATGGGTGCCTTGTACGCCCGAAAATGTGGCGGAATTTTCATCGGCAGCTTATTTTTTTGCACGAGAGATCTATAAAAAAACAGGTATGCCCATCGGGCTCATCCACACTTCGTGGGGAGGGACTGTTGCTGAGGCCTGGACAAGCGGACCGGCGTTAAGAAC
>Ga0075366_10001356_pt1 | contig 12234 bp, 10 predicted proteins | sample EndMethybrTD3031_FD_72351 | JGI IMG/M metagenome (GOLD analysis project Ga0075366, IMG submission 72351) | Populus endosphere microbial communities from Tennessee, USA - Endosphere MetaG P. TD hybrid TD303-1 | ecosystem: Host-associated > Plants > Roots > Endosphere | place: USA: Tennessee... | reverse complement strand
GGAGTTGTCACACCCGTTTTTAAGTATTTCTTAAAAAGAACCCGGTCGCTCATATCGCTTTTTGATTATGGGGTCTATTTGCTGATATTTGATCCATTAAAAAAGGATTTTGTTGCATGCTAAGCGGAAAAAATATATACAAAAGGTATGGTTCTGTCGAGGTATTGAAGGGTGTAGACATTGAAATTGAGAAGGGAGAAGTGGTTTCGATAGTCGGGCCCTCAGGTTCAGGAAAAAGCACGCTGCTGCACATCATCGGCACGCTGGATAAGGCGGATAAAGGAACAGTGAGCATGAACGGCACCCTGGTAAATTCTCTTACTCCCAAAAAAATGGCAGCTTTCCGCAACAAACATATTGGCTTCGTTTTCCAGTTTCACCACCTGCTCCCGGAATTTACAGCACTGGAAAATGTTTGTATTCCGGGCTGGCTGGCCGGCAGAAAGAAAAAAGAAGTAGAAGAAAAGGCAGAGGATTTGCTGAAAATGCTGAACCTCGGCCATCGTATGGAAAATAAACCGAATGCCATGAGCGGAGGTGAACAGCAACGGGTAGCGGTAGCCCGGGCGCTTATCAATAATCCTGATATTGTTTTTGCCGACGAACCTACAGGCAATCTTGACTCAGCCAACGCCAAAGAGCTGCACCAGTTGTTTTTTGAGCTGAAAAAAAGGTTCAACCAGACTTTTCTTATCGTTACCCATAATGAAGAATTAGCCGGTTTGAGCGATCGGGTACTGCATATGAAAGACGGGAAAATTGTATGACCATTATTTAGCAATCATTGCTGCAATAGCTTTAAAATCTGTTTCGGACAAAATTTTATTCAAAAGCTCCTCATTACATTCAACACGTATCGTGATGGATTGCACAGTAAGATGAGACATGCCTTTGGGAAAGTTGCTTTCTGCTTTGACAGATACGGATCCCTCCTCATATTTCTGCCTGGAAATTTTTGGTTTTCCAAATACAATAAAACAGGCATCCATAGCACTTTCCTTACCGCCGCCTGACAAAGCGCTTGCATATGAACCTTTGACGGCATAAGCGGCTCCCGGCACGGCAATCACCTGCTGACCCCCGTTAAAAAAATAAATGGACTCATTTGCGTCATTGACCTGGACATAAAACCGGATGTGTATGGCATTATTGATTTTATAACTGAGATCAGCAAATTTCTTATAAGAAGTTTCAGTGGGATTTCTTAGTTCCTCCATGGCGGCCTGGTTTTTTTCTGACCAGGTTTTGTAGATGGTAGATCCGGGGTTAAGGTCAAAATTGAAAAAGTAGCTGAGATTGAAAAAATAATTCTCTGTTGATTTTCCAATTTGTTTCAGTGTTTCGACAGCAGTATCATTGATGATCCAGTCTTTGGCGGAGAAATCCACGAATGTTTTATTAAAAGCATTCCGCAAAGCAGTTCTTGTTTTCCGGTCAAACTGCGCTTCACATTCCGAAGGTGAACGGTTGTTGGCATCAGCCGGCAGTTCGTTATGTATAGCATTATCACACTCCGTGCCTGGTATTTTATCTGTAATTGTTTTCTTTGAATTGTTTTGACCGAAGGTTATCATCGCAGGGATAACAACTATCAATAAAAATGAGATCTTTTTCACTGTTAAGTTTTGTTTTTAAAATTTGGTAGTGTATCAGTTTGATTTGAGCAATGGTCCCACAAAGGCTTACTATCAATTGGAGTTCTTTGTGTGCTTTGTGTCGCAGCCTGTCCTGACGAAGGAAGGATGGGAAAAATATCGAAAGCAGCACACTACTTAAAATTTCACAAATTCTACCCTCCGATTATTAGCTTTTCCTTCGAACGTTTTGTTGTCTCCTACCGGCTTGCTTTCGCCATATCCTTTCGATGTTAATCTTGCTGCATCGATACCCATACTGGTGAGTTGATTCTTTACTGCTTCTGCTCTCTGTTGAGAAAGTTTCAGGTTAGCGGCATCATCACCATCACTGTCTGTATGCCCGCCAATCTCAAATTTTATTTCTGGGTTGTCTTTCATGATCTGAACAATGCCATTCAGTGTTCCCATGCTTTCGGGTTTGATGATGGCTTTATTGACGTCGAAGTTGATGCCATGGGTGACAATTTTGGCATCTGTAAATTTCTTACCCAGCATATTCATACCTCCGCCGGATGCGATACGCACATTTTTAAAGATGATAGGTACTTTTTCGTCACCGATGCCAGCGAATTCGAGGCTGGTGAATTCTTCTTTGGTCTCCGGTACCACTAATATCCGGTATTGATCTACATAAATTTTCATTTGATGATTTTTGACAGCTACCGATACGTGGTGCCATTTGTTTTCAAAACCAGTCGCCAGGGCCTCCGGGAAAGACTTAGATAATGAAACGCCTCCGGTTGTTCCGGAAAAACTTGCCTCATTATTGCCTACCGAAAGGCTTGATTCGCGGTCAAATCCCAGCTCTTTATCATATCCTTTCAGCAGGATGAGTGACTGATAGGCTCCGGGTATATAATAATAGTCATACTCGATCGTGAAGGGATCACTGAGGTATTTTTCTATTTTTATCCGCGGTAATAATCTTGCATAGTTGCCCTCGGTAACATAGAACGCTTCCTCACCGGTAGATTTATTTAAAATAGCCTGGCCGGCTTTTAATTCCCAATGGCTTGGGAACTCTCCATCCTGGTCATCTGTAAAATTATCTTCGAACAGTATTTTATCTCCCGGTACAAAATCATAATTCTGGTAAACTTTGAGTGGGGCAGGGGAAGAGGAGGGAGTATCGGTTGTTTCTTTTTTCCCTGCGCTGTTACTTTCGTTTGTATCGGTTTTCGGGACAGTATCGGTTTTCTTCCTGCCTGCTTCTTCGGCTTTATCAAGTCCTTTATCAATGCCCTGGTCTACTTTCTGATCGGCTCTTTGCTCGGTTTTACCCTTTACTTTGTTACCGATCTTTTTAAGAATCTGACTACCTGCAGTGATTGCCAGCAAGGATAAGGTAAACAATATGGTGAACATCTTTTTCATACAAAATAGTTTTCGGTAAAGATGTTCAATCGGCGGAGGCAAGTCAATCACAAAAAAGTGTGAGGAAAGTCGGGAAGACGGAAAGTCCGCTGCGTGAATGATTGTAGAAATCTATCAATGAAAGTCCGAGAGACCCTCATCAAAGCGGTAAAGTCATTACTGCTTTGATGAGGGTCTCTCGGGCTTTCCATCGCAAGCTATTGCAGCAGTTTACACAGCGGACTTCCGTCTTCCGGACTTATCTCCGGTATACCTTATTCAGCGCTTCTGTGCGGCTTTGCACCTGGAGCTTTTCATATATTTTGCGGGCATGACTGCGGATGGTTTCTATACTTACGCCGAATTCACCAGCGATTTCTTTATAGCGAAGACCTTTGGCGAGCGCTTTTAGTACTTCTTTTTCTTTTGGGGTGAGTATATCTGCTTCTTCAATGGAATCTTTATGCTGGAATGAGGCAATGACCTTCCTGGCGATCTGGCTGCTCATGGGGGAACCTCCGTTATATACTTCTGTAATTGCTTCCAGTATTTTTGAGGGAGCGGTTTTTTTCAGCAGGTAACCACTGGCACCTGCTTTCAGTGAATCAAAAATATTTTCATCGTCTTCGTACACTGTACTCATAATAAACTGCGTACAGGGGCATTGCACTTTTAATTTTTTTATTGCTTCAATACCACTGATGCCGGGGAGATGAATATCCATCAGTGCAACATCGGGACAGCAACCAGGTAAACCGGCAATCGCTTCTTCTGCTGTAGCAAAGGTTGTATTACAAGCAAATCCATCACTGCTGTCTATCAGCAACTGCAAGCCCTCCCTGATTTCTTTGATATCTTCTATAATAACAACATGTATCATGTATCCTCAAAAATAGTGAAGGGGCGGGTAAAAGCAGTAACAAAAAAGTGTGATGCAGGAGGTCGGAAGTCAGATGACATTCCTGATATCAGACTCTTCCTTTCCGACTTCCGACCTCCGATTTCTCACTATACTGGTATTTCAATCACGGTCTCTGTTCCTTTGCCTGGCTCAGATTCTATTTTGTATGTTCCGCCGGCCTGTTCTATACGGCTCCTCATATTGACTAACCCGTTACCAAATTGCCTGGTAATTTTTGTATCAAAACCTTTTCCATCATCTTTTATTTTCAGGTAAATAGATGAAGGTGCTTGTTCAATAGTTATTATTACTTTATTATTGCCGGCATGCTTGCAGGTATTGTTAAAGGTTTCTTTTATTGTAAGAAAAATATTTCTTCTTGTTTCTTCCGAAAGCCTGGTATCGGAAAATTTTTCAGGGTAATTAAACTGAACAATTGTCCCGAATGACTCGAAGAATTTTAATGCGTACTCGCGGATATAAGCAGCTAAACTTTCCAGCGTATCATTTTTGGGATTCAGCACCCAGATTATATCCTGGAGGTTATCTACCAGTTCTCTTGATGATTCCCCGATATTTTCCAGTTGCTGTTTTGCTTTTTCAGGTTCATGCAGTTGTTTCTTTACTACTTCACTCATGATAGCAATTTTTGTCAACCCGCTTCCCAGGTCATCATGCATATCGCGGCTGATACGGTTTCTCTCTTTTTCTATTGCCTGCTCTTTTTCCAGGCGTAGTAATTTTTCTTTCAGGTTTCTTTGTGAAATATACCTCACCACTATTATGAATAAAGACAGCAATACCAGCGATAGCAATGTAATAAACCACCATGTTTTCCATACAGGAGGACGAATGATGAATTTCAACCGGATAATATTCTGAGAAGCTACACCATTTGCTGTTGCCGCCTTTAATTGAATGCTGTAACTGCCCGCAGATAAGTTTGCATATTGTACTTCGCCAAGATTGCCTGCATAGTGCCAGTCTTCATCAACCCCTTCCATCTTTACATAATACTGATTGCGAAGCGGGTTGCCGTAATCCGGTAATGCCCAGCGGATGACAATATTATTTTCTTTGTACATCAGCGAAATAACAGTGCTATTGTCCGTGTCAATGACTTTATTGTTGACTACTATTTCAGTCAGCCGGGCATTTTTTTTATTAAGAGAGGCATTGATTAGCGGCCCTGGTTTAAAAAAAGAAAAATAATTATTGGCACCAATGATCATCTTATTGTCTTCCGTACAGAATAGTGTGCCATCAATGTCATTTTGAGCAAGGCCATCTGCGGTAGTAAATCTTTTAAACGTATTTTCTTTTTCATTGAAAACAATCAGGCCGTTTTTTGAGGCCAGCCACCAGTTACCGTTTTTATCAGGGTACATGCCGGTAATCCCCTTGTTCAATTCATCGGGCAGCGTTATTTTATGAAGAATAATGCTGTCGATATTCCATTTCATCAATCCGTCTGCCAGCCAGGAATATATATCGCGATCTTTTATGAACAGATTTCCTGCGCCATAACGGGAACCCAATTGTTTTTCAAATGGCTTGGAAAACTGTTGGGTGGCTGCACTGTATAAAATAATCCCTTCATCAAGATCACTCATCCATATATTTCCATTTACATCTTCGGCCGCATCACTGATCAATAATTTTTTTACTTTGTCTACTTCTTTCATGAACCCATCCAGGAGCATGGTACATTTGCCTGTATGCTTGTCCATTTGCCATATTCCATCACGCCAGGGAAAGACCCATAAGTTTTTTTTAGAATCGATCAGCAGGGAAGCAATAAAGTCTCTTGGCAGTGTTGTGCTATCACCCTCTTTATGACGAAACCATTGTTTATCGCCTGTTGCGAGGTTGGTATGAAGTATCCCGTCGTTGGTGCCGATCCAAAAATCATCAGGCTGATCTTCCCTGAGACAAAGCAGGGATGACCTGTTTCCAAGATAACTGTAATCTTTCAGCAGGTTTCCATTTCTGTCTTTCCATTTTAAAAAATCAGCACCTTCGGCCCCAATAAGTAATCCATTTTTGTAATTATGAAAACTGATTCCCTGTGAAGTGATATTGGCATTGAAATATTGATGATCGAATACCTGTCGCTGTGGGTCATAGATATAAAGTCCATTATCACTGGCCAGCCATACCCATCCGTCTGCAGACTGATAAACAGGGCTTATGGTTTGCATTTTTCTGCCTATCAGCGGAGATTTAAAATTGTAATACAGATTCTTCTTTTCCTCGAATACACGGAGGTTGTTATTAAGCCAGAGGATGTAATTGCTGTCTGACTGTTTTATCTCAGTAATGCAGGAAACGGTTGCAGCCTGTTTGAGCCTGTTGCCATAATCGGTAAGACGACCTGTATGTGTATCAAATTTTTTTAAACCGGTATTCCAAAAGCCCGCCCAGATGTTTTTTTCATGATCCTGGTATACGTACAGGCATAATGGATGGTAATAAGGGTCGTTGTTCCGGTGAATTATTTTTTTGTAAATGGCCGTAGTTGTGTTGAACAACCAAAGTCCATCGGTACTGGCGATCCACAGTTGTTTGTTTTCATCCAGCAACATACTATTGAGTTTATTGCTGTATTTTAAATCTGTACCCTCTTCAATACTGGTGTTATAAAACGCGGTATATTTTTTCGACAACCGGTCGAGCATAAATAATCCGCCATTTGTAGCACACCAGATCTTATTACCGTCAGGAATGATCTTCTGAATAACCACGGAAGCACCATAGGGGCTGGCAGGAAAATGGATGGAAGCAAACTTTTTTTTCGCTTTATCATACCAGCCCAGTCCCCGGGCTGTTCCGGCATAGATAATACCATCATCGTCTTCGGCAAGGCAAATGATATTATTATCGGGAAGTGAAGAGCTATCATTCACCGGTTTCCTGAATACCCGGATAGTACTTCCATCCGCCAGGTTTAATCCATTGGAGGTACCTATCCATACAAAACCATTCCTGTCTTTAAGTACGCATCGTACGTGATCGTCACTCAGGCCATTTTGTTCAGATATATTTGAAAGCACCAATGGATGACCGGCAGCAGATGGCTGAGTATAGCAGTGTTTAATGGAGAAAAAAGCAAGGAGAAAAATAAACCGTTGCATAGCGTCAGGAAATTACAAGGATTTACTGAGATATAAACGATTTTACCAGGAAGACCGGAAAGATGTTATGGTAGGTAGTGCATCAGTTTGCAGAGAATATAGAGTTTATAAGGTATCTAAAGTATTGAAATTCCCTATACTCACGGTGCTTTATAAGCTCTATATACTTAAAATTGATGCACAACCAATGGGTGGCTTAAGCGGGATAGATTTTTTTTACCTGCAGAGATCTTTATTTCCGTTCATAGAAATTCAAATTCACTGACGAAACAACCGATGGCCGTTCACTTAATGTATAAAAGCCCGTATTGTCATTTGCAAAGCAAAGGGCTTCTCCCTGGGGTTCCGGCTGATAGGCGAGCATAACCGGATCTTTATATAAAGCCTGTTCAATATTTTCATTACTGTTTTTTTTCCAATAGTATAACGATGAATATGTTTTTAACAACAATTCGTCTCCTTCTACCGAACTGGCTGCGCTCACAACTCCATTAAAAGATAAGGATCCCGAATAAACAGCCATGTTTATTGCACCCGTATTTTGCGGATAGATCAATTTATAAATACGGGATACAGCATCCTGTTTGGTGACAATATAAATATCCTTTGAAGATTGATCCACCAGCATGGCTTCTGCATCATGTGGTCCATCAGGATATTGAAACCTGATTTTATCATATACGGATATTGTATCTGTATTGACCAGGGGTTCCGGGAAACGGTAAATAGTGTACTCGGAATAAATTTTGTTGTTATCGCCGATATCAGCGAGATATACATAGTTAGTGCCTGCAATGGGGCCATTGCTTACCGCCATATCTTCCCAGTCGCGGTTAACAGCCGACCGGATATTTATTTTTTTAATGAACTGGCCGGCATAAGACAAGAGGATAATATCGTTTGGATTGCCACTATCCTGTTCTACCCATAGATAACCCGGATTGGCTTTACTATCTGCGATGCCGGATGCTTCGTCTATAAAACCCGGGTCTATTCTTTCAGAAACAGGCACGGGAGCAAACTCAGCAGGGTCTGCCGGGCTCTTTTTGTGGCAGCCTATGCAAATAAACAGGAGTAATATAATCGGTAAGGGTAGTGCGGGGAACCTGTTTGTAATCATCGTGACAATATATACCAATTCTCATTTACAAGATCAGTGCCGCATGTCTCAGTATTGATCAATTTCAACATTGACCATTACCTGGATTTTACAAAAAATCAAACTTCCGGCATTTCATATACCCCTGTTCCTGCTCCGGCATGACCCATTGGTCAAAGGGGATCACGGCGGATACCGGTTGCCGGCGGTTTATTCTTTTAAAAGGCTTGGGACGATAAATCTGGATCGTTTTGGCCGGATAACTGGTCTTTACGACTGCGATCCTAAGCGGCGAGGCGGAGGTTTTTTGAGGAGCTACGGTCATAGGCTGGTCTTTTCTGAGGTATAAAGATGTTGTTCTGACTGAAAATTAGGCTCCTTATATTACTTCAATGTAAAAAGCCTGTTAAGTCATCAATAAACTAACCTGCCGGCTGTCCGGCCATAAAGGAGGTAGGGATCGGGCGGTTTTCTGAGGATAGAAGGAAGAAAACGAAGGAAAGAAATGCAGCCTGTTACAGACTTCAACCCCACCCGGTGTCTTTGTATGTGACAAACTGCATTTTTAAGTTATTAACCGGTCCAAGTATTCTTAGCTTCGGCCATTTCTTTCTGCCAGAGACAAAAAAACCCCTCCAAAGGGCAGGGGCTACGTTACTGTTATGAAAGAAAAGATTTTTAGTCGGTGTATTTCAAAGGAACAAGGCTTAACGGTTAATCTCTTTGGTCTGATGTTGGTTTTAGCTCTTCATACGATGCTTAGGAATTAAAAACGGTCGCCTGGAAAAAGAAAAAGAGAAAGTTGATTGGGTTGGAGAGTTTCGTTTGGTTTTTCACAGGTATCGGAAATAACTTTCTGGACGGTTTGGACATTGGATGAGTAGGAATTAAACGAGTCATCCTTAACAATCAACTTTCTGAAACAAAAATATATCCACAGACCTATGTGCACAAGAGCATTACTCCCTGATTTATTTTCATCGGTATTTACTACTGCGTACGTAAATCCACCTCTAAACACATAAGTAAATGTGCTATAAGCTATAAAAAAAACTACTCAAATCAATTACCGGTACTTTCCGCAAAATTTAAATCAAGTACTTCTACTATGGTATATGTTGCAGGAATTTTTCAATTTGCAGCTGCAATTAACCCTAACTAAACCGAACCACGCAAACAATACCAATATCAAACCCTCATGAAAAATCACGAAACCAACTCAGTAATCAAGGTCGCTATTGCCGATGATCACACTTTATTCCGGACAGGAGTAAAGACATCTCTTTCCAGCCGCAAAGACATTCAAATGGTAGCTGAAGCCGAAAACGGCATGCAGTTGCTGAATCTTTTGCGCCATATACAGCCTGATGTTGTATTGCTGGATATCCAGATGCCGATCATGGATGGCCTGGCTACCCTGCCCGAGATCAAGAAACTTTATCCTAACGTAAAGGTTATCATGCTCTCTATGCATAATGATCATTCAGTTATCTCGCGTATGATGGAAATAGGCGCCAATTCTTACCTGACCAAAGAATCAGGTTCAGAAATGATCTATGAGGCCATCAAAGGCGTTTACGAGCAGGATTTTTACTTCAACGATCTTACTAACAAAGCATTGCTTAGCGGTTTGCGTACCAAACGTACTGCAGAATCGTCTATGCCGGCTGATGTGCAGCTGACAGACAAAGAAATCACCATCCTCAAACTGATGTGTGATGAGAAAAGCACGAAGGAGATCGCTGATATTGTTGATCTTAGCCCACGTACTGTAGAAGCTATCCGCGATAAGCTCAAAACTAAGACTGGTACCAAATCAATGGCCGGGTTGGTTATGTATGCTGTAAAAGCGGGATTGGTGGAGCAGCACTGAGTCTGATAAGTCAGTTACGAGTTATGAGTTATGGGTTACGGGTCGGCCTCACAGGCCAGACAAGTATCTCTTGGCGAACAACATATATTGCAAAGGTCGCGACCTTACTAACTACATTTATATATTATGCCATTCCTTGTGGGATGGCATTTTTATTTCCGGCGGCAGTGGCTTGGCATTTTTAATTATTTTCATCGCATGAACTATGTGAGTGTCAATGGTAAAATGCTTGCTGCCAATAAGCCAGTTCTGCTGGCAGATAATCGTGGCTACCGCTATGGGGACGGCCTTTTTGAAACGATGAAGCTGGTCAATGGTGAACTCATATTGGCGAAATACCACTTTGAAAGACTATTCAGCGGGCTAAAACTGATGCAATTCAGGATTCCTTCTTTATTTACTCCGGCCAGGCTCCTGAAAGAGATCCTTACCCTTTGTAAAAAGAACGATTGCACCAGGCTGGCAAGAATACGATTATCTGTTTTCCGGGGAAACGGCGGGTTGTATGATGAAACCAAAGGCCTGCAATACCTTATCGAATGCTGGCCGGTAAGTGCATCGGTCAACCAGTTCAACAAAAACGGGCTCGACATTGACATTTACCCCCATGCCCAGAAAAGCTGTGACCTGTTTTGCAATATCAAATCGGCCAATTTCCTTCCTTATGTGATGGCTGCACAGTATGCCAAAGCCAATAAGCTCAATGATTGTCTTATCAATAATGTAAAAGGACATATCGCTGATGCTACCATCGCCAATATTTTCCTGGTAAAAAACAATCTCGTCATTACCCCTTCCCTGTCCGAAGCCTGTGTGAATGGGGTCATGAGAAGGCATTTGATAGAAAAACTCAGGGCATCTCCCAAATTTGAGCTGAGAGAAGGTGTCGTAACAAAAAATGACCTTGAGACCTTTGATGAAGTGTTTTTAACCAATGCAATAAATGGAATACGCTGGGTCAAAAGTTTCAGGAATAAAGTGTACACAAACGCCCAAACCATTCAGCTATTCAGGGACTTTATCGTTCCTCTTTATGGTTGAAACCCGGGACGGGTATAAGTACAACCGGATGAATGCATCTATGACAGGAACAAATCGGCTGACGAAACCCCTGTTTCATCAAGCGATTGCTGTGCTGCAAATACTTTGTACAATGCTTCAATGGCATTTTTCCCATCAGGCCCGAGATCCAGCGAAAAGTTATTTACATAGAGGTCGATATGTTGCCGCATTACTTCTTCGCTCATCGTTTGCGAGTGTTGTTTTACATAATCGGTGATAAGCGGGTAGCGGGCAAAAGCGTATTCAAGGCTTTTACGGATCAGTTTGTCGACCGTAAGCGCTACAGATCTTTTTACAGACTGGCTGATAGCAATACCGCCTAATGGAATAGGCACTTTCATCTTTTGTTCCCAATATTCTCCCAGGTCCATTACTTTATGCAAACCTTTTTGCTGGTAAGTAAAACGATTCTCATGAATGATAACTCCAAGATCAGCTTCTTTCTTTATTACCGCATCTTCAATAGCGGAAAAGATCATGAACTTTTTATTCAATGCTTCAGGAAAAGCAAATGAAAATAAAAGGTTAGCTGTCGTATGTGCTCCGGGTAATGCAATAACAGACCGCTCTACTTCATCATTCCGTGTTCCGTGTTCCTTGCCTGCCTGTCCGGTAGGCAGGTTCGATATTAAAAGGGGGCCTACTCCTTTCCCCAACGCACTTCCTGCATTCAGCAGCATATAATTTTCCAATGATTGGAAAAAAGCGGGGAAACTCAGTTTGGTAATATCCAGTTTGCCCTGGAGTGCCCATTGGTTAAGAGTTTCCACATCTTCTAATACAGGTTCAATAGTTATTCCTTCTGTATCGATCTTTTTATTGACCAGTGCATCGAAGATGAAGGTATCATTGGGGCAGGGCGAAAAACCAATTGTAAGTTTCAATGTTTAAAGTTTGAGGTTGGATGTTTGGGTTAGGATGTTTTAAATTCTTCGGCTAGTTTAATAATTTCCTGGTTAAGGTTTATTACGGCGTCTTTTATGTTCCATTTTGTTTTGTCTCTTTCACCGATATAATTTGAAATACTGCGTACCTGGAGAAAAGGAATTTTTTCCATCAGGCAGACATGGTGAAGAGCGGCACCTTCCATTGATTCGATGATCGGCTGAAATTTTTGCCGGTAAAGATCAGCCATTGGTTTTGCCGTAGTAATATGGTTAACGGATATGGCTTTT
>Ga0075366_10001355_pt1 | contig 12235 bp, 12 predicted proteins | sample EndMethybrTD3031_FD_72351 | JGI IMG/M metagenome (GOLD analysis project Ga0075366, IMG submission 72351) | Populus endosphere microbial communities from Tennessee, USA - Endosphere MetaG P. TD hybrid TD303-1 | ecosystem: Host-associated > Plants > Roots > Endosphere | place: USA: Tennessee... | reverse complement strand
AAAATGCCCCTTCGAATAAGTATCATCGCAATAACATTCATACTTTGTATTCCAGTAATGCACATCGTATAAAATACTGAAATGACTGTTTTTAACCTGCCTGATCCCGGCAACAAAGGAGAAAGGATTACTAACACAGCCACCAGCCATAAATCCGGCATAGGGAATGATTAAATCCTTGTCAGATTTTTTTTCCTGTGAAATAGCTGATGAATAAATGATTAAAAACAGGGGAATGCTGAAGAATAGTCTTTTTTTCATAGCAGAAGTTTGGTCTATGAATCTACAAATAAAATAAATGCATAATCGTTTTGTGTAAAATTTTAACACATTAAAAAGAGAAGTATCAATATTTTTATGCAAACAAGGTGTATGAGAAAATTTTACTTTGTCCTGCTACAAACTATATTCATTTCTTTAGCCACGTACAGCCAATCGCCGGTTTATAAGATTACCCATAATTATTTCCGCTCAGACCCCTTTGAAACTGAGTTCAGTGCATTTTTAAAACACTTACTCAACGACCCTACGATCACTAATAGAATACTGGAAAAGAAAACGGATACCAGCCTTTTTTTCTTCCAGGGGGTTTATACCAATTTCAACCCGTTTTTCTTTAAACCGGCAAAAGTGCAGGTATCGCTTATGGAGTCGCCGATTAAACTGGATTCGCTGAGGACAGACACGTTATACGTTTATCAATTGCTCGCTTATAATAACGATACAAAAGAAGGAATAGCGGAATTAAAAAAGGAGTTTGAAAAGATCTATCGCCGGTATAAATCAAGTTTTGCAAAATCCAGTTACGCAGAAAATCCGCCTGGCAGCAAGATGGCAGCCGCTTCCTATAATTTTTTCGACGGCCTGCATGGAGTATCCCCTTTTGCCATTACCTGGCTGGGGCCAAGTGAAGACAAGGAAATATGCCTGGTGATTACTATCCGGATGAAGACCCGCGACAATAAAGCTGTTTTACCAGTACCATTCAGAGTACCAACAATAAGGCTGTTTTACCAATAGCGTTTTATGCTTTTTAAGAAGTGTGTACGCTTGCCGGTATCTGAACTGATGATCCCTTTCTTGTCAATAGTATCAATTCTCACTCTTCCTGATGCATGAATGATCTGTTCGCTATTTAACAGGATACCTACGTGCACGATCTCTTCCTTGTCATCAAAAAAAGCAAGATCGCCGCAAACAGCTTCTTTTAATTTCTCCACCGTAGACCCCTGCTGCACCTGTTGCCAGGCATCTCTTTGAAGATCGATGCCCATCATTTTATAATTTACCTGTACAAAGCCGCTGCAATCCACTCCTAATATGGTTCTGCCACCCCACATATAAGGAGCGTTCACCCAGTTTGCAGTAAGTTCCTGTACTTTCTCTGCGCCAGGTTTCATATCACTCCTTTTAACATAATTGCCACTAAAACTATACACCTGGTCTTTCAGCTTTCCCACCCCGTCTGCAAACCCGGTAAGCGAAGAACCAAAAGGAATATGCATTTTCTTATCATTGATAAGAATTGGGTTTAAAAGATCTGCCGCAACATATTCTGTATTTCTCTTTGCTGATTTCTCATCCGTTTCTTTCAACAAGGTATTAGCCATCCAGCCCTCATACCCATCATGCAGGCTCCTGACTTTGACCCACAGACTTCCTTTCGTCTTCAGTACTTTAACTGTTTCTCCAAATAATAACTGGCTCACCATCTCATTCTGATGTCTCGCTTTCCTCCTTACCGGTGCAGCTGGCACGGAAACTACTGCATAATCCATACTTTACATATTTCCGCGAATGTACTAAATGTATGGGTTGGATTTTGGAGGTTGGAAGTTGGAGGTTGGAGGTTAGATCTCCGAGTGTCAATAGAGACATTAAAGAATCGGAGAGTTTAACCTCCAACTTCCAACCTCCAACACAAGACTTTATAAGAAAATTTGTTTATTTTTCGCGTGTGAACCCAGGAAAGTATAGCCATATCTCAGATCAGGAATTGCTGGAAAAATTTTATGCCGATCACAACAATGAATGGCTGGGGATTTTGCTGGAACGATATACCCTGCTTTTATTGGGTGTTTGCATGAAATACCTCAAAAACGAGGATGATGCCAAAGACAGCGTACAACAGGTTTTCCTGAAAGTGATACAGGAACTGCATAAGTATAAAGTAGAGTATTTCAAGTCATGGGTATATATGGTGGCCAAAAACCATTGCCTGATGAAGTTGAGAGATAAGCAGGGGAAAGTTTCAGCAGAACTCAATGAAAAACTCCTGCTGGCTCCCGAAGAAGAAACAGACAGGCAGCTTCTCGTTCAGAATGACCAGACATTAGAACTGATGGAAGAAGCGTTAAAAGAACTAAATCCTGAGCAAAAGCAATGTGTAACTTTGTTTTACCTGCAAAAGAAAAGCTACCAGGAGATAAATGAGATCACAGGCTTCTCTATGCTCCAGGTAAAAAGTTACATACAAAACGGTAAGCGCAATCTCAAAATACTGATTGAAAGAAAAATGAAAGAAAAGCCTGCTCAATAATGCCAGACAACCTCAAAGACATATTATCCCATTTGTCAACAGACATCGACCAGGAAACGTTATTGCTTTACCTGCAGGATAAGCTATCTGAGGAAAAGAAACATGAGGTTGAAAAAATGCTGCTGGAAAATGAATTTGCCAATGATGCACTGGAAGGTTTACAGGAATTCAAAGACAAACAGCAGATCGCGTACATGGTCGATATGCTTAACCGTGATCTGAAAAAGAAAGTAGAGAAAAAAAAACAACGCAGGGAAAAATTGAAATTGCCAGATCAATCCTGGCTATATGTTTCTATCGTCATCATTATTATTCTTATTATCATTTCCTATATCGTGATACATAAATCGATGCAGAAACCCTGATCAGTATTTTTGTTTGCCTGTCCAGTTTTTCCATGCTTCAAATACAGCTTTGGCGCCTGCATCAGGTACATGAACAAAAGGAATTTTCCTGTCACTCATAGCTGCGTTGATTTCACCATAAATAAAATCATCATCAAATTCAATAGCAGCCGCTTCCTCCCGGGTGTTGGCATATATTACCCTGCGTGGTCTTGCCCAGTAAATGGCGCCGAGACACATGGGGCATGGTTCACAACTGGTATAAATATCACAGCCATCCAATTGGTAAGTGCCTAGTTTTTTACAGGCTTCGCGGATAGCCACCACCTCGGCATGGGCAGTAGGGTCGTTGGAAGAGGTTACTTTGTTATTCCCCTCCCCGATTATTTCCCCGTTTTTTACGACTACACAACCAAAGGGGCCTCCCTGTCCGCTGTCCATTCCTTGTTTGGAAAGGGCAACCGCCTTTTCCAGGAACTTTCTTTCTTCAGGATTAAGCATATTGATCGTTTTTAAAGGTTCAAATTTCCGGGATAAATGTGGATTTCCCATCAGTTACTCACAGTTTACTCACGGGAATCGATGTCAATATGAAGTTAATATTAATTTTAGGTTACCGACCTCCCACTTGAATAAACCGGTGTATATTATGCTATTATTAGAAGTCCTCTAAAAATAATCATATGAATTGGGAAACTGTCACTTCCGGTATCGGTCACAAAGTATACGCTCTCTGGAGCAATGGCCGCAAGTTGCTGACACTTGCTTTTAACTCATCTTCCAATTTTGCCAAAATAGAATATGGCGATGAAAAAAGAGCGTTTATCATCCGCTACGAAGGCATCTTTAAGAACAAAATGGTGATGCGCAATGAATATGGCGTTCGCCTGGGACAGATCAGCGCTGAAAATAAAGAGAACTCTATTGACCTGAATGAAGAAAAACTGTTCTATACTATTACCACTGAAAAATATCCAAGGGTGATCATTTATAAGGATTCTCCTGAAAAACCATTGGCTATTTGTTCTCTCAAATTAGACAACGACAAAAGCATTCTTCCTTCTGTAAAGACTTCCGCTACACAACATAGTTTGTTGCTGGCGCTTAGCTGGTATCTTTTTTCACCGGTAGCTAAAGAGAATATTGCAGAATTTGCGTGATATATCCATAATAAACGTATAAAATGAAATATCCCCGGTATAAACCGGGGATATTTCATTTATAAATTCGCCCATACATCTTTTGCAAACTGTTCTAATGATGGATCCCTGGCGCCCATCAGCAACAATACGCAGTTGCTTGTCAGGTGAGGCCTGATCGCAGCCAGCAGGTCATTCCTGTTTTCAACAAAAAAAGCAGGTTTATTCAATGCTTTCAGATCATTGATAAGATCATTGGCAGAAATATCTTTTACAGCAGTACCGCCGGCATAAAAAATCTCACTCATCCATATCTCGTCAGTAGGGCGAAGCACTTTACTTATTTCTTCCACAAAATCATTTCGCAAAAATTTGGTAGGTCCGTATCCATGTGGTTGAAACCAGCCAATCACTTTGGGTGCGATAGGCTGACAAGCTTCAATAGCTGCGGCGCATTTTACAGGGTTATGTGCAAAATCGTCAATTACCCATACTCCTTTTTTATTTCCTAATACCTGGTTACGACGATAAATACCTTCGTATTTACTTAGTGCTTCTGAACATATTGCCAGATCAACTCCTAATTGCGCAGCTATAGCCGATGCTGCCAGCGCATTTTCCATATTATGCTTACCTACCACATTCAAATGAAAAGCTGTACCATTTATCTTGAATGAAATAGTCAGCCCTTCCTGTAAAAAATCACTTACACTATATCCTGCTTCTGCCTTGTTCCATGAAAAATCCTGTTCCTTATTTTGGGAAAAGCCCTTTGTCAAAGGATGTGATTGGTTGACGACAAACCGCTTTGAATTATTCTTATAAGTAGTAAATATATCCAGCAACACATCGATCTCTTTGTGATCCTTATCAATATTCAGCAGCAACCCGATCTCCGGTTTGTACTGAACAATAGAGCCGTCACTTTCATCAGCCTCTATCACCAACCATTCTCCTGATCCTACTTTAGCATTTCCGATCTTTCCCTGTTTGATAATACTCACCAGTCCTGCTCCACTGATAATACTGGGATGCAGCCCGGCATACTCCAGTATATCAAATAGCATAGCAGTAGTAGTGCTTTTACCGCTGGTACCACCTATCGCAATAGTTTTCTTACTAGCGGCAATCAATGCCAGCAATTCTGAGCGTTTGATGATGGGAATATTCAATTGCTTTGCCTTCTGCACTTCTACCACGGTGTCTTCTACCGCCGTAGATACCACTACAAGGTCGGTAGTCCTGGTAATGCCTGATCCATCCTGTACAAAACAGGCAATTCCTTCCGCTTCCAGTTTTGCTTTGGTTTCGTTGTATTCTCCTTCTTTAAAAAAACGATCGCTGCCTGAGACAGTATTACCGGTCCCTTTGAGGTATTGGGCGATAGCGCTCATGCCGGCACCAGCTACGCCAATAAAAAAAGGGTTTTTAAAATCATGGATAGAAGATATCATACTGCAAATTAAAAGCAATTAAGGCAAAACATTTCATGATCAGTTACCACCAATTGATGGTATCTCTTTGCCATTTTATACAGACTGCACTGGTTTAAACCCTTTATCCGACGTAGCATTGACAAAATATTAAACCTTATCGCTAAAAAATCACTTTCTATGAGTCATTTCTTTTCATCAAACGCTAACCTGCTGACGGCAGATTCTTTAAAAGGTAAAAAAATACTTTTTGCCAATTTCCCCGCAGACGGGCATTTTAATCCATTGACAGGACTGGCAGTACACCTGAAATGGCTGGGCTGTGACGTACGCTGGTATACAGCCAATAAGTATGCTGATAAATTACAAAGACTGGGTATCCCTCATCTTCCTTTTAAAAAAGCAATGGACATCGCTGATGTGGAAGCCGCATTCCCGGAAAGAGAGGCTATAAAGAGCCAGGTAGCTAAATTGAAATTTGATATCATTCATGCCTTTATTCTCCGTGGCCCAGAATACTATGCAGATCTGCGTGACATCTATCAAAGTTTCTCATTCGACCTGATGGTTGCTGATTGCGCATTTACAGGTATCCCTTTTGTAACAGACAATATGAATATTCCTGTTATTTCAATTGGCGTATTTCCTCTTACAGAAACATCGAAAGATCTTCCGCCAGCAGGACTTGGGTTAACACCTTCCTATTCTTTACTTGGGAAAATGAAGCAAAGCGTGATGCGCATGGTTGCTGATATCGCCTTGTTTCGCGAACCCAATAAAATCATGAGGAAAATGTTGACAAAGTATGGTATCGATCACCTGGGTACAAATGTGTTTGATCTCATGGTAAAAAAATCTTCTTACTTATTGCAAAGTGGTACACCGGGTTTCGAATATTATCGCAGCGACCTGGGAAAAAATATCCGCTTTGTCGGGTCTCTTCTTCCCTACCAGTCAAAAAAACATAGGGCTCAATGGTCAGATGAAAGGCTAAACCGGTTTGAAAAAATCGTTGTAGTAACTCAAGGCACCGTTGAAAAAAATGTAGAGAAAATACTGGTACCCGTACTCGAAGCTTTTAAAGATACAGATGTATTGGTAATAGCTACTACGGGAGGTAGCAATACAGCCAGCCTGAAGAAAAGGTATCCGCAGAACAACCTGATCATCGAAGACTTTATTCCTTTTGGTGATATTATGCCTTATGCAGACGTGTATGTCACGAATGGTGGTTATGGCGGCGTTATGCTCGGCATAGAAAATCAATTACCATTGGTAGTAGCCGGCGTACATGAAGGAAAGAATGAAATCAATGCAAGAATCGGTTACTTCGAACTCGGCATCAACCTGAAAACAGAATGGCCCAAACCCCAGCAGGTAAAAAAAGCTATCGAAGAAGTAATAAGCAATAAAAAATATAAAGAGAATGTACTGAAGCTGGCCAAAGAATTCAGTAATTATAATCCTAACGACCTCACAGCTCATTACGTAGCCGAAGCTTTACAAAAGAGAGGAAAACTATACGTTGCAAGCAAGGCAGAAGAGGTAGAGAAAGTATATTAAAATTCGAAGTTGGAGGTTGGACGTTGGAAGTTGGAGGTTAGGTCTCCGAGGATTAGTAGTGTCGTTAAAGAATCGGAGGATTTAACCTCCAACTTCCAACGTCCAACCTCCAACTATTTTTTATGACTTCTTATCATTTCATTGTACCCTTGTTTCTTGGATAAAGCCGTAACAGCCCATGCGATTCTTTTTGTTTTGGTCTGTTCTGTTTTGGCGCTATCAATCCATTTGCTGAAATAGCGCTGATGTGAACCGGGTAATGTGTTGAAGAAAGCTTTGGCTGCAGGCTCATCGGCAAGGCAGTCAATAAAGTCTTTGTTGAATACAAACTCCTTTTTGTCTTCCTGCAATTTTACTTTGACCATTGCGCCTTTCTTTTTACCGAGGCCTTTCCTCATCTCAGCATTGACGGCCATAATAAAACTGCCTCCACCCATGGGAAGTAATGCTACGTGATCGATGGGGTATTTATCGAGCTTTCCTTTTACCCGGAATGATTTTTTGTTGCCTGGTTTTAGCGCATCGGCGATATCGGCAGGGATCTCGAGATAGGTCCAGCCGGTCTTTTCTCCCTGTTCTGAAAATTGTTTCAGTGTAGCCGTAAATTCAATCATAGCTTTGAAGAATATTTAAATTTCGGCATTGATATTGAAATCAACAAACAAGATAAACCCATTATTATGACAAAAAAGATCACCGTTTTCTTTGAAAAGTTCGCCAGTGCCATAACAAAAGCTACCGGCAAACCCCTTGCTTTTATCCTGGCTTTTGTTATAATCATTGGCTGGGCAATCACCGGCCCCATTTTTCATTATTCAGATACCTGGCAATTAGTGATCAATACCGGTACTACTATTATCACCTTCCTGATGGTTTTTGTTATCCAGCAATCACAGAATAAAGACACTATGGCGCTTCAACTAAAATTGAATGAGCTGATAGCCGCCTCCAGTACAGCCAGCAATCGCCTTATAGATGTAGAGGATATTACCGAAGCCGATATGGTGGTACTGAAAAAATTTTACGTCAAGCTAGCCGAACTTTCTAAAAAGGAGGAAGATATTCACGCCACCCATTCCGTTGATGAGGCAAAAGTGAACCACCAGCGCAAAGCAAAGGCTGTCAAAAAAACAAATTGACGCATTATTTACTTTTTCAGTTCTGAATGGTCAAACATTATAATTCCTGTAACTAATTGATAATTTTTCTCGTTTTACTTTTAAGCTTAATTCTGCTTAACCACTAACGGCGATCATTCATGAAAAAAATTTTTACCCTGTCTCCCCTGAGCCTGCTTTTTATTTGCTGTCTTTTCCTCGCCGTTATTTCATCGAAGGCGCAAACTACGCCTGCCGGTCAAACAGGGTCCAGGGTCAGTTTTAAAATTACCAACAGTAAAAAAGAAAGCATCCCATTTGCTACCATCTCTGTTACCAATCAGGCTGATTCATTGCTGTCAGAAAAAAAAGTAGCTGACAGCAACGGAAACGTGGTATTCAGGTTAACGAGGGGTGTTCAATACATCGTTTCTGTTTCTGCCGTTAATTACTTACCACAGGAAAGGGGCATCAGTGTTACTACAGGTCAAAGCAGTTTTACTTTTACATTAGAATCAAGCGCAAAAACTTTAGGCGGTGTAGTAGTAAGATCATCAAAACCACTGATGCGGCAGGAAGATGATAAGACGATAGTTGACCCTGAAAATTTGGTATCCAGTTCTACCAGCGGCTATGAAGTAATAGAAAAAACGCCCGGCCTGTTTGTTGACCAGGACGGCAATATCTATATCGCCAGTACTACCCCGGCTACTATACTTATCAATGGCCGCGAAACTAAGATGAGTGCGGCTGATGTTGCGACTATGCTGAAAAGCCTGCCTCCCAATTCTATCCAAAGCATAGAGATCGTCAGAACTCCATCTGCCAAATATGATGCGACAAGCAGTGGTGGTATCGTAAATGTTATTTTGAAAAAAGGGGTTAAACCGGGAATGACAGGTAGTATAACAGCAGGTATGCAGCAGGGTACTTATGGTAACCAGTTTGTCGGTTTTAATCTTAACAACAATGACGGCAAGAAAACCTCGGTCATCAACCTGAATTATAGCCGTCGCAACAGCTATGATAGAATTGTAACGGACAGGATATTTGCGCCCGATACGATGCTGAGCCAGGAAGCTTTTACGAAATATCCTTCAGACGTTTATTTTGCCAGCTATAGCCTGACATTTCCTCTTAGTAAAAAATGGGATTTTGAATTTGCCACCAGTGGCAGCCTCAATGATTTTGATAATACTACTGATAATAAAAGTGTCATTAAAAAAGTGAGCGCTTCTCAAAAATTGGTAGAAAATCTCAATACGACAGGCAATGATGGTAGCGCTTTTAACTTCAGGAGTTCGGCTACCGCCACAATGAAAATTGACTCACTCGGTTCAGAATGGGTAAATGATTTATTCTACAATTATTCGAGAAACACATCAGACCAGGTGTTTCTGACTAATAACTATTTCCCCGTTGATTCTGTATTTGGAGGTGATGGCAGTAATGATAATAACCGTCATCATTTCCATATACAATCGGATTTCAAACTGAAAATGAAGAAACGTTTCACTTTCGAAGCGGGAGCAAAAGCCTCCTTCCTGTTTTTCAGAAGTGAGTCAAATTATTACAAAGAAGCAGGTGGTCATCGTGAAAAAGATTTCGGAAGAACCAACACCTTTCACTATGATGAGAATATCAATTCAGCCTACCTGCAGGGATCTAAAACATTGGGTAAAGATGTGGTGATCAAAGTTGGTACCCGGTTGGAAAATACGAATATGAAAGGCGAACAGATCGTTCCCGGCGATACTACTTTCTCTATTCACCGTACAGATCTTTTCCCGTATGTATACCTCAGTAAAAAAGTAATCTCTATTGCAGGATTTGAACTTCGCGCCTACCTTGTTTACCGGCGTACGATTGTACGTCCTGTCTATGAGCAGTTGAATCCTTTTTTAAAATATGTAGATCAGTATTTATCTGAAACGGGTAATCCTTCTCTGCGTCCTCAATTCAATGACAACTACGAAGCCAATATCAGCGTAAATGAAACGCCATTGCTGGCAGTGGGTTTAAACAAAACAAAAGACATTTTTACCAATGTTATCTACCAGGCTGATAGTAGCCAATCGCAGGCTTACCGCACATATGATAATATCGGTTCCAATAAAGAACTTTATATCCGCGGGCTAGGGGCTATACCGCCGGGTAAAAAATATTTCTTTGTTGTAGGCGGCCAGTATAACCATAATTTCTACCAGGGGCTTTATGAAGGCAAGCCATTATCGTTTAAAAAAGGCACCTGGACATTCTTTACCTATCACAGCCTGAAGCTGGGCAAACTATCACAGTTTACCCTCAATGGATTTATACGGTTGAAAGGGCAACTGCAATTTTATGAGTTAAGCACTTTCGGGGCATTGAACAGTACTATCAACCGCCAGTTCTTAAATAAAAAACTGACGGTCACATTGAGCATGAACGATATTTTCCGCACGCTGCGCAACGACTTTACTATCAGCCAGGGATCGGTGAATGCCAGTGGTTACCGCATGGGTGATACGCGGCGTTTCGGCATCAACCTCCGCTACAATTTTGGTATCCGTAAGAGGGAAGAGAACCAGGATATGTTCAATGTAGAGTCCCCGGAAAAGACAAATTAAATACAGAGCCGTGGTAGCCTGAGAAATAGTGTTTCCGGGTTTATGTAAAATGGACTTTAACAGCATCTTATTATTGTTGTCAGTACATTCATATTACGAAACCATAAGCTATGCAACCACTGCGCCGTCTTATCTTTGGTATACTCGTTTCAATTCCTGCCTCGTATGCTATAAGCCAGGAAGCCATTATTAAAGATGAAGCAACAGCACCAGCTTCTTCAAAAACCCAAAAATTTGATAGTCCGCTGACCAAACTCGTGAACAAACCGGGTGTGGCTGATGCCTACCCATTTTTGTCGGGTGACGGGCTGCGCTTGTATTTCACTTCCAATCGCGAAGGTGGTCATGGTCGTTTTTTTATTAGTACAAGAAAAAATACAATGGAGGCGTTTGGTGAAGCTGTGGTATTGAGCAAAAATCTTACCGACGGTTATTTTGCCGGTTCACTTACCGCTGATGAATTGACGCTGTATATGGTGAAGTCGGGCAAAATGTATATGTCAAAAAGGATGAGCAAGGATAGTGAGTTTGGTGAACCGGTATTAATAAAGGGTGTTGCTGACAAGTATCATTATGGGCCTGCTATTTCTCCCGATGGCAATGAGATGATCGTTATGTCTTCTCTCGGCCGTAATAAAATCGTCAAAATATATAAAAAAGTAACTGATACAGAATTCCGTGAGGCTGGAGAATTACCGATACCAGAAGGGAATAGTCCCGGACCCGGTCAATTCAGCAAAGATGGTCTCTCCTATTATTTCAGTTTTGAAAACGGCAAAAAAGAAGTGGCCATCTGGCGGTACAGCAGGCGATCTGTTACCGATAAATTTGTTGACCTGGAAGAATTGCCAGTAAGAATAAATGCTCTTCAACGAAATTTTCAACCGACTGTAAATGCTGATGCTTCTATCATCATACACACTACTTCACAGAATGATCTTTGGGACGAAGATGATATTGTGCTGGTAAATGATCCGGATAAAGCGCTGACAGCTCCGGAACAATTTACCAGTGTCCAAAAAAATAATGCGAAAGATCTGACGGTGATGAATAAAGTAGTGACTACCCAGGTCAGGACTTTTCCCAATCCTTTCCAGAGTGATATTATCCTTGAAATGAGTGAGCTGCCGGGAGAACATACATTCTTTATGTTATATGATCTTACCGGTAAAATGATCAAACAACAACGTATAGTCGGTCAAAGAACCAATATCGGGCTGGGCAACCTGCCATCGGCAACGTATATATACCAGGTGGTAGATGATAAGAAAGCATTGATATCATCCGGCAAGCTGGTAAAAAGCTGAACCATTAACCATTAACCTAATCCTTCTTACTAAGTGTTTTCTTTATATGTTAAATTATCATAGTTTTTAACCTATGCGACGAAAATAAAACAGGCGGGTAACTTATAAGCCGTATCTTTGCGACGTCAATTTGAGTTCTTCTGCATCTGTAAGTGAGTGATCTTTTCTGCTACGTTAAAACTGTGCTGTTAGTCAGTCTTCTTC
>Ga0075366_10001353_pt1 | contig 12262 bp, 9 predicted proteins | sample EndMethybrTD3031_FD_72351 | JGI IMG/M metagenome (GOLD analysis project Ga0075366, IMG submission 72351) | Populus endosphere microbial communities from Tennessee, USA - Endosphere MetaG P. TD hybrid TD303-1 | ecosystem: Host-associated > Plants > Roots > Endosphere | place: USA: Tennessee... | reverse complement strand
GATCCGAACGAGGCCTACCTCGTGATGGAGTACGTCGCCGGCAGCACGCTGCGGCCGTATTGCCGCGCCGATCAGCTGCAGCCGCTCGAGCTGATCGTCGAGCTCGGCTTCAAGTGTGCGATGGCGCTCGGCTACGTCTACCGCCAGGGCCTGATCCATCGCGACGTGAAGCCCGCGAACCTGCTGGTGACGCTGAACAACGGCGCGATCACCGACGTGAAGATCAGCGACTTCGGCAGCGTGCTGAACCTCGCGTCGGACGTCACGCAGGTCTATCGCGTCGGCTCGCTCGCCTACATGTCGCCCGAGCAGCTCGACGGCGCGGCGCTCGACTGCCGCGCCGACATCTATTCGCTCGGCGCGGTGCTCTACCACCTGATCGCCGGGCGCCCGCCGTTCGACGCGCAGGTGCAGTCGGCGATGATGCATCAGATCTACCACCAGCAGCCGGTGGCGCTGAACACGCTGCGCACCGGCGTCGCGCCGACCGTCGACGCGGTGATCCAGCGTGCGCTCGCGAAGGACGTGGCGCACCGCTACCGCGACTGGGACGAGTTCGCGCAGGCGCTCTCGGGCCTGATCACGCATCAGCACGTGCCGCGCGGCCAGCTTCAGGGCGTGCTCGATTCGGAGCGCTTCAACCTGCTGCGCACGCTCGACTTCTTCGCGGGCTTCGGCGACGTCGAACTGTGGGAGGTGGTGCACCGCGCGAAGTGGCAGCGCTACGATTTCGGCCACGCGCTGTACCGCAAGGGCGAGGAAGGGCGCAGCTTCCACATCATCGCCAAGGGCGAGCTCGAGGTGTTCCGTGACGGCCAGAAGGTCGCCCAGCTCGGCGCCGGCACCTCGGTGGGCGAGATGGCCTACCTCGCGCCCAGCCCCGATCTGCGCAAGCACAGCACCGACGTGATCGTCACCGAAACCGCGACGACGATCTCGTTCACCCCCGAGACACTCGCGCAGGTGAGCCCAGGCTGCCGGCACCACTTCGACGAGGCCTTCATCCGCGTGCTGGTGCGCCGGCTGCATGCCGCGCACGAGGCGCTCGCCCACCCGAGACGCATCCTCTGATCCGGCGCGGCCTCCCGCGGTCGCGAGACGGATCCTCTGACCGGTTGAATCCCTGTCCACCACGAGCGACATCGCGCCGTTGTCACTCTTGCTGGCCTGGGGGTGCGATGCTTCAATCCTCGGCGGCATCCACGCCCCTCAATCCCCGAGAAGGAGATCCCAATGAAGAAGACCCTCACCGTGCTGGCCTTTGCCCTGGCCGCTTTCGCCACCTCGTCCCAGGCGGCAGATGCCGCGGCCAGCGCGCCCAAGGCGATGTCGGCGCAGAACACCAAGATGGCCGACTGCAACAAGGAGGCCGGCGACAAGAAGGGCGACGAGCGCAAGGCTTTCATGAAGACCTGCCTGTCGGCCAAGAAGCAGACTCAGCAAGACAAGATGAAGACCTGCAACAAGGAAGCCGCCGACAAGAAGGGCGACGAGCGCAAGGCCTTCATGAAGACCTGTCTGAGCGCTTGATGACCCACCCCCGGAGCGGCTCACGCCGCTCCCCGCGGGGTGATCAGGCTGCGATGGGCAGGGCGGTGCCGCGCCAGTACACGGCATCGCCGTAGGTGTGCTTGAGGAAGTCGATCCACAGGCGCACGCGCAGCGGCAGGTGGCGCGCGTGCGGGAACAGCGCGTAGATCCCGTTCGGCGGCGCGGCGAACTCGTCGAGCACGGTGACGAGTTCGCCGCGTGCGATCTCCTGCTCGACCTCCCAGGTCGAGCGCCACGCGATGCCGAGCCCCATGCGGCACCAGTCGTGCAGCACCTGGCCGTCGCTGCAGTCGAGGCGGCCGCGCGGCCGAAGATGGACCACCGCGCCGTCGATCGCGAACGCCCAGCCGCGCGTCTGGCTCGCGTCCGAGCTGAGCGTCAGGCACTCGTGGCGCGCGAGATCGCTCGGGTGCTTGGGCGTGCCGGCGCGCTTCAGGTAGGCCGGCGTCGCGACGCACAGGCGCCGGTTGTCGGCCATGCGCACGCTGATCAGGCTGCTGTCGGGCAGATCGCCGACCCGCACCGCGCAGTCGTAGCTCTCGTTGACGATGTCGACGACGCGGTCGCTCAAATTCAGCGACACGTTGACGTCCGGGTGCAGCGCGACGAAACGCGGCACCAGCGGCGCGACGTGGCGGCGCCCGAAGCCGGCCGGCGCAGTGACACGCAGGTAGCCGCTCGCCTTGACCCCACCGGCGCTGACGCTCGCCTCGGCATTCGCGAGGTCGGCGAGCAGGCGCTGGCAGTCCTCGAGGAAGGCGCTGCCTTCGTGGGTCAACGTGATGCGGCGTGTCGTGCGCACCAGCAGCTTGACGCCCAGGCGCTCTTCGAGCGCGTCGATGCGCCGGCCGATCACCGCGGGCGCGACACCTTCGGCCTGCGCAGCTGCCGTCAGGCTGCCCTTGGCGACCACCGCGACGAACGATTCGATCTGTTTTAGTCGGGCCACGGCGCGGCATTATGCGCGCCGAGGTCACGAATCCACTGCGTTCGACGTAATCAATGCCGGGCTGGGTATCGAATAGATTCTCGGCATGGACAAGCCGACGCGTGCCAAGCCGGCTCCCGCGCCCCGCGCGGTGCTGTTCGACGCCTATGGCACGCTGTTCGACGTCTACAGCGTCGGCCTGCTCGCCGAGCAGCTCTTCCCCGGCTTCGGCGAGCGGCTCTCGCTGCTCTGGCGCGACAAGCAGATCGAATACACCCGGCTGACCTCGATGAGCGGCCGCTACCGGCCGTTCTGGGAGCTGACGCGCGCCGGCCTGCGCTTCGCGGCACTGCGCCTCGGCCTCGCGCTCGATGCGACGATCGAAGACCGGCTGATGAACCAGTACCGGCACCTGAGCGCGTTCCCCGAGAACCGCGAGGTGCTGCAGGCGCTGAAGGAACGCGGCATCCCGGCCGGCATCCTCAGCAACGGCGACCCGGAGATGCTCGGCGTTGCGGTCAAGAGCGCCGGCTTCTCCGGCCTGCTCGCGCACGTGCTGAGCGTGCACGCGCTGCGCAAGTACAAGACCGACCCGGCCGCGTACGCGCTCGGCCCGCAGGCGCTGAGCCTGCCGGCGAACGAGATCGTGTTCGTCTCGAGCAACGGCTGGGACGTCATCGGTGCGACCTGGTACGGCTACACGACGCTGTGGGTCAACCGCGCCGGGCTGCCGCTCGAGCAGCTCGACACCGCTCCGACGCGCATCGGCACGAGCCTGCGCGACGTGCTCGACTTCTTTCCGCACCCTGAACCTGACGAGGACCACGCATGACCGAGCGCACCACCTGCCACCGCCTCGAGGTGGCCACCGTGCTGTACCGCCTGATCGAGGACGAGGTGCTGCCCGGCACCGGCGTCGACAGCGCCGCGTTCTGGACCGGCTTCGATGCGATCGTGCACGAGCTCGCGCCGAAGAACCGCGCGCTGCTCGACGAGCGCGAGCGGCTGCAGCACGAGATCGACGCCTGGCACCGCGCGAACCCGGGCCCGATCCGCGACATGAAGGCCTACCGCGGCTTCCTCGAGCGCATCGGCTATCTCGTCGCGCCGCCGAAGAGCGTGCGCACGACGACGACAAACGTCGACGCCGAGCTCGCCGCACAGGCCGGCCCGCAGTTGGTCGTGCCGATCCTGAATGCGCGCTACGCGCTGAACGCCGCCAACGCACGCTGGGGCTCGCTCTACGATGCGCTCTACGGCACCGACGCGCTGCCCGAGACCGGCGGCGCCGAACGCGGCGGCGCCTACAACGCGGTGCGCGGCGCGAAGGTGATCGAGTACGCACGCTACGTGCTCGACCGCACCGCGCCGCTGAAGCAGGGCTCGCACATCGACTCGGTCGGCTACCGCGTCGAAGGCGGCAAGCTCGTCGTCGACTTGAAGGGCGGCAGGAAGAGCGCGCTCGAGACGCCGGCGCAGTTCGTCGGCTACCAGGGCGAGGCGGGCGCGCCGTCGTCGGTGCTGCTCGTGCACCACGGGCTACACCTGGACATCCGCATCGACCGCAAGACGCCGATCGGTGCGTCCGACCCTGCCGGCATCGCCGACCTGGTGGTCGAGTCCGCGCTGTCGACCATCCTCGACCTCGAGGACTCGGTCGCCGCGGTCGATGCCGACGACAAAGTGCTCGGCTACCGCAACTGGCTCGGCATCCTGAAGGGCACGCTGACCGAGCAGGTCAGCAAGGGCGGCAAGACCTTCACGCGCGGGCTGAACGCGGACCGCGTCTACACCGCGCCGAAGGGCACCGACGCGGTCACGCTGCACGGCCGCTCGCTGCTGTTCGTGCGCAACGTCGGCCACCTGATGACGAACCCGGCGGTGCTGTATGACGGCGGCAAGGAGATCCCCGAAGGCATCCTCGACGCGGTCGTGACGACCACGATCGCGCTGCACGACCTGCAGGGCCATGGCACGAACGGAATCCGCAACTCGCGCACCGGCTCGGTCTACATCGTCAAGCCGAAGATGCACGGCCCGGCCGAAGTGGCGTTCGCCAGCGAGCTGTTCGCGCGGGTCGAGCGGCTGCTCGGGCTGCCCGACAGCACCGTCAAGCTCGGCATCATGGACGAGGAGCGCCGCACCAGCGTCAACCTGAAGGCGTGCATCGCCGCGGCGGCCTCGCGTGTCGCGTTCATCAACACCGGCTTCCTCGACCGCACCGGCGACGAGATGCACACCGCAATGCTCGCCGGCCCGGTACTGCGCAAAGGCGACATGAAGTCGAGCGCGTGGATCCAGGCCTACGAGCGCAGCAACGTGCTGACCGGCCTGGCCTGCGGGCTGCGCGGCAAGGCCCAGATCGGCAAGGGCATGTGGGCGATGCCCGACCTGATGGGCGCGATGCTCGAGCAGAAGATCGTCCACCCGAAGGCCGGCGCGAACACCGCCTGGGTGCCGAGCCCGACCGCCGCGACGCTGCATGCGCTGCACTACCACCAGGTCGACGTGTTCGCGGTGCAGAAGCAGCTCGAGAAGCTCGATCCGAACGTGGAAGCGCAGGCGCTGCTGACCGGCCTGCTGACCGTGCCGGTCGTCGCCGAGGCGAAATGGAGCGCGGCCGAGCGCCAGCAGGAGCTCGACAACAACGTGCAGGGGATCCTCGGCTACGTCGTGCGCTGGATCGACCAGGGTGTCGGCTGCTCGAAGGTGCCCGACATCCACAACGTCGGCCTGATGGAAGACCGTGCGACCCTGCGCATCTCGAGCCAGCACATCGCGAACTGGCTGCACCACGGCGTCGTCGCCGAAGCGCAGGTGCGCGAGACCTTCGAGCGCATGGCCGCGGTCGTCGACAAGCAGAACGCCGGCGATCCGCTCTACAAGCCGATGGCCGGCAACGCCGCGACCTCGGCCGCCTACCGCGCCGCGCTCGAACTCGTCTTCAAGGGCAAGGCGCAGCCGAGCGGCTACACCGAGCCGCTGCTGCACGCGTGGCGGCTGAAGGTGAAGGCCGCAACGACGTGACCGGATCCGGCGAGTCCGTCCGGCCGGGCAGTGCTACGCTGGCCGGACGATGGACGAGATCGGATTCAGTGTCTTCGACACGGCGATCGGTGCCTGTGCGATCGCCTGGACTGCTCGCGGCGTCTGCGGCTTTCACCTGCCGCAGGCCGACCCGACGCACACCCGCCAACGCTTGATGCGGCGCTTTGCCGGCGCGCGCGAGACCGCGCCGCCGCCGGACGTGCAGCGGGTGATCGACGATGTGATCGCGCTGCTGCGCGGCGAGCTGGCGGACCTGTCCGAGGTACCGCTCGATCTGGAGCGCGTGCCGGCCTTCCACCGCCGTGTCTACGAGGTCGCACGGCGCATCCCGGCCGGCCGCACGCTCACCTACGGCGAGCTTGCCGAGCAGCTCGGTGATGCGCGGCTCGCGCGCGACGTCGGCCAGGCGCTTGGCAGCAACCCGATCGCGGTGATCGTGCCCTGCCATCGTGTGCTCGCCGCCGGCGGTCGCGCAGGCGGCTTCTCGGCACCCGGCGGCGTCGACACGAAGCGCCGCCTGCTCGAGATCGAACAGGCGCGCATCGGCAACGAGCCGCAGCTCTTCTGAAGCTGCTGGCTTCAGAGGAGCTGCGGCGCAGCCGCTGAAACGGAGGTCCCCCCGCCCCCTTCGCGAGGGGCTCCAGCATGGCGCACGAGCCGACCTTCGGTCGGCGCTTGTTGCCTGCCTAGAATGCCGCCTCCGCCCTCGCGCCACCGCCGATGAATGTCTCGATCGACCAGCTCCCCGACCGCTGCGACGTGCTCGTCGTCGGCGCCGGTCCGGCCGGGAGCGCGGCGGCGCTGACGCTCGCGCGGGCCGGCGTCGACGTCGTGCTCGCCGACCAGCACACGTTTCCTCGCGACAAGGTCTGCGGTGACGGGCTGATTCCCGATGCGCACCACGCGCTGCGCAAGCTCGGCGTGCTCGACGAAGTGATGGCGAGCGCGCAGCCGAGCACACACGTCGGCTGCATCGGCCCGCGCGGCGGGCGCATCGACGTGCCGGGCACGCTCGCGGTGCTGCCGCGCCGGACGCTCGACGACATCGTCTGCCGCGGCGCGGTGCGCGCCGGCGCGAAGATGTTCGCGCCGCTGCGCTTCGTCGCGCCGCTCGAGCACGACGGCGTGGTGGTCGGCGCACGTTTCCAGCACGGCGACGTGCAGCGCGAGATCCGCGCGGATTGGGTCGTGCTCGCAACCGGCGCGGTACCGCAGGCCCTGCTCGCGGCCGGCATGTCGCAGCGCCACACACCGAGCTGCGTCGCGCTGCGCGGCTACCTGAAGAACGCCGCGATGGCCGGGCGCATCGACAAGCTCGAGGTCGTCTGGCACCGCGCGCTCAGCCCGGGCTACGGCTGGATCTTTCCGTGCCGCGACGGCGTCTTCAACATCGGCGTGGGCATCGCCGACAGCCACGACACGCACCGCGCCGGCAAGCTCACCAAGCGCGAAGGCAACCTGCGCGAGGTGTTCGATGCCTTCACGCGGGTCTACGCGCCGGCGCGCGAGCTGCTGCAGAACGGCACCTGGGTGAGCCCGCTGAAGGGTGCGCCGCTGCGCTGCACGCTCGAGGGCGCGCAGTTCTCGCGCCCCGGGCTGCTGGTCGCGGGCGAGGCGGCCGGAAGCACCTACTCATTCACCGGCGAGGGCATCGGCAAGGCGCTCGAGACTGGCATCCTCGCCGCCGAGGCGATCGCCGACGGGCGCGCGCAGCAACGCGACGACGCCGATCTGCGCGCCGGCTACGAGGCGGCGCTGCGCGCGCTCAAGCCGCGCTTCGACCTCTACGCGAGGGCCAACATGGTGAACCAGCACCCATGGCTCGCCGACCTGCTGATCTGGCGCGCGAACAAGAGCGCGCGGCTGCTGCGCCGCATGAGCGGCGTGCTCGAGGAGACCAGCAACCCCGGCCACCTGGTGACCCTCAAGGGCTTCGTGCGCCTCTTCACCGAATGAGTGGGGCACCCGGTGCCGGAGTACCGTCACCACCCGCCGGGCGGGTAACGCGGCCGCCTTGGGGCGGCCCGGCGCCGGCCGCGTAGACTGACCTGACCATGTGCCAGCTGCTCGGCCTGAACGCCAACACGCCGACCGACGTGATGTTCAGCTTCACCGGCTTCGCGACCCGCGCCGGGGAGCACAAGGACGGCTTCGGGATCGCCTTCTTCGAAGGTGCCGGGGTGCGCCTGTTCGTCGACGCGCAGAGCGCGCGCGAGTCGCCGGTCGCCGAGATCGTGCGGCGCTATCCGATCAAGAGCAGCAACATCGTCGCGCACATCCGCAAGGCGACGCAGGGCCGCATCGCGCTCGAGAACACCCATCCGTTCCAGCGTGAGCTGTGGGGGCGCTACTGGGTGTTCGCGCACAACGGCGACCTGAAGGGCTTCACTCCGCACCTGCACGCGTCGTTCCGTCCGGTCGGTGGCACCGACAGCGAGCTCGCCTTCTGCTGGCTGATGCAGGAGCTCGCCAAGGCGCATGCCGCGCTGCCGAGCGTCGCCGAGCTGAGCGCGACCTTGCGCGAGCTGGTGCCCGAGATCGCGCGCCACGGCAACTTCAACTTCATGCTCAGCCACGGCGAGGCGCTCTGGGCCCACTGTTCGACGGCGCTCAGCTACCTCGTGCGCCAGCACCCGTTCCGCAGCGCCCACCTGGCCGACGAGGATCTGAGCGTCGACTTCGCCGCGCACACCACGCCGGCCGACCGCGTCGCGGTGATCGTCACCGAGCCGCTGACCTCCGACGAGACCTGGGTGCCGTTTGCGCCCGGCGAGCTGCGCGCCTTCGTCGACGGCGCCCCGGTCGGTTGAGGCACCCCAGGGCCGCCGTCCCCCGGATCCGGGGGGAGGGGGCGGGGCGTGACATTCGCCGCACCTGCCCGACAATCCGCCCCCATGACCAACGCCCCGATCGCCACGGCGCTGATCGCCGACGACGAGGCGGGGCCACGCGCGCTGCTTGCCGGCGCGCTCGCCGAGTTCTGGCCGCAGCTGCGCATCGTCGCTGAAGCGGCGAGCGGCACCGACGCCTGGGATGCCTGGCTCGAGCACGAGCCGCAGGTGTGTTTCCTCGACATCCGCATGCCCGGCTTCACCGGTATCGAGGTCGCGCAGCGCATCGGCGCGCGCGCCGAGATCGTCTTCGTCAGCGCGCCGGGCGACCATGCACTCGCCGCCTTCGACGTGGCCGGCGTCGACTACCTGCTGCGGCCGATCGGCGGGCCCGCGCTGCGCGCCGCGGTCGAGCGGCTCCAGGCGCGCCTCGGCGGACCGGCCGCGCCGGCGGCGGGCGGCCCGCACGCGCTGCTCGAGCGGCTCGCCGGCCAGGTGCGCAAGCCTGCGCCGCTCGACGTGATCGAGGCGGGCGTGCGCGCCGGCCAGCGGCTGGTGCGTGTAGCCGACGTGGTCTTCTTCGAGGCCGATGCGCGCGCGACGCGGGTCGTGCTCGCCGAAGGCGAGTTCTCGGTCCGCACGCCGCTGCGCGAGCTGCTCGCCGAGCTCGACCCGGTGGCGTTCTGGCAAGTTCACCGCGGCGTGGTCGTCAACCGGCGCCACATCGCCGACGTGCTGCGCCTGCCCGACGGCGGCATGGCGCTTGCACTGCACGGCCGCGCCGAGCGCCTGCCGGTCGCACGTGCGTTCCAGGCCCTGTTCGACGGCCCGGCGTTGTCTCCCGTCCCTTCACCATGACCCAGCCCGCCACCCCGACGCCCCGCTTCGACACCTTCTACCGCCACGATGCGCTGACCCGACTGCTGTTCGACTACGCCGATGCGCACCCGACGCTGGTGAGCGTCGCATCGATCGGCAAGAGCTTCGAGGGCCGCGACATCTGGGTCGCGACCGTCACCAACCAGGCGACCGGCGCCGCCGAGGACAAGCCCGCGTTCTGGACGGATGGCAACATCCACGCCGCCGAGCTGACCGCGAGCACCACGGTGCTGTATTACCTGCACCACCTCGTCGCGCGCTACGGCACCGACACCGACGAGGGCCGCCAGGTCACGCGGCTGCTCGACACCCGCGCGCTCTACCTGTGCCCGCGCCTGAACCCGGACGGCGCCGAGCTTGCGCTCGCCGACCGGCCGCGCCACATCCGCTCGTCGACGCGCCGCTATCCGTTCGAGGAGGAGCCGGTCGAGGGCCTGACGGTCGAGGACATCGACGGCGACGGGCGTGTGCTGACGATGCGCATCCCCGACCCGCACGGAACCTACAAGAAGAGCGCGCAGGATCCGCGCCTGATGGTCGCGCGCGAGCCGGGCGAATTTGGCGGCGAGTACTACCGCCTGATGCCCGAGGGCACGCTGGCGCACTACGACGGCCTGATGGTCAACGTCAACAAGGACGCCGAGGGCCTGGACCTGAACCGCAACTTCCCGGCCTACTGGCGCCAGGAGTTCGAGCAGGTCGGCGCCGGGCCGTACCCGACCAGCGAGCCGGAAGTGCGCGCGATGGTCGACTTCGTGATGAAGCATCCGAACATCGGCGCGGCGATCAGCTACCACACCCACAGCGGCGTGATCCTGCGGCCGATGGGCACGGCCAGCGACGACGACATGATCCCGGAGGACCTGTGGGCCTACAAGCGCTTCTCGGCGCTCGGCGAGAAGCTCACCGGCTATCCGGCGATCAGCATCTGGCACGACTTCAAGTACCACCCGAAGGAGACCATCGGCGGCACGCAGGACTGGCTCTACGAGCACCTGGGCGCGCTGTTCTGGGTGGTCGAGCTGTGGTCGCCGAACAAGGAAGCCGGCATCACCGACTACAAGTGGATCGACTGGTACCGCGAGCACCCGGTCGACGACGACCTGAAGCTGCTGAAGTGGAGCGACGAGCAATGCGGCGGCCAGGCGCACATCGACTGGAGGCCGTTCCAGCACCCGCAGCTCGGTGCGGTCGAGATCGGCGGCTGGGACAAGATGAACTACTGGCGCAACCCGCCCGCGAACCTGCGCGAGCGCGAGGCGGCGCGTTTCCCGGCCTGGATGACGCAGCTCGCGCTGAGCCTGCCACGGCTCGAGCTGCTGCGCGCCGAGGTGCGCGCGCTCGGCCCCGACACCTGGCGCATCCGCATGGCGGTCGCCAACAGCGGCTGGCTGCCCGCCTACATCAGCAAGCGGGCGCTCGCGCGCAAGGTGGTGCGCGGCGTGATCTTCGAGATCCACCTGCCCGCCGACGACCCGACGATCTCACTGGTCAGCGGCAAGGAGCGTGTCGAAGGCCCGCAGCTCGAAGGCCACGCCCCCAAGACCTCGCAGCTCGCGTTCCTGACCGGCCGTGACGTGACGGCCGACCGCGCCGTCGTCGAGTGGGTCGTGAGAGCGCCGAAGGGCACGCGGCTTGCGCTCAGCGCCCGCGCCGAGCGCGGCGGCGTGGTCCGTACCGAAGTCAGCCTGGACTGACGTTTCGCCGGGAACTATTGCCGCCTGCCCGGGCGGCGGCGCGCGCCATTTGGGACTTTGTTCCCACACGAGCCCGACCGGACTGCCTAGCATCCCCGACGACACAAACGGATACATCACGTGTTCGGGTGTCACGGTCAACGGGCGGCACGGCCCGTGGGAGCGCCGGATGCGGAGCATCTTGTCAGCGATGCGGTTCGTGGTCGTCGGGCGCCGTTGGTGCGCGCCGCTGCGGCGTGGATGGAGCGGCTGCGCGGGCCTGCTCGCCATCGCGCTCGCGTTGCCGGTGCACGCCCTGCCGCTGTCCGAACACGTGCGCGCCAAGATCGCGCGCGACATGGACGACGAAGTGGGCGCCGAGCGGGCTCCCCGCTCGCCCTGGGCGCGCGACCTGCGCGGCGTGCGCCACGTGCAGGCGATCGTCGTCGGCAACTCCGATGATCCGGAGTTGCGCGAGCTGCGCGCCGCCGTGCTGCGCCTGGGCGGATCGGTGCATGCCCACCACCCGGCGCTGCGCGCGCTGACGGTCCAGCTGCCCGCGCAGCGTATCCACACATTGGCGCAACGCGACGATGTCGTCAGCGTGACGCCGAACCGCAGCGTCCAGCGCACCGCCAGCACGCTCGAGTCGATCACCGCCGCGCTCACGCCGCGCGGGCGCAGCTATCTGCAGCCGACCTCGTACACAGGCCTGGACGGCCGCGGCGTCGGCATCGCGGTGCTCGACTCCGGCGTGATGCGCGCGCATCGCAGCTTCGCCGGCCCTTCGGGCGTGCGCGTGAAGCGCAACGTCACGATGCTCAACACCAGCCTCGCCAACTGGACCACCGGCGTCGACGCCGCGAGTTCGCTCGCGCCCGGCAGCTTCGCGCTCTCGAACTACGAGTCCGCGGTCGCGAACGACGACGCCGCGGTGCACGACGGCTACGGCCACGGCACGCACGTCGCCTCGGTCGCGGCGGGCCGCGGCTACGGCTTCCTCGCGGCGCCGGACAGCACCGGCATCGCGCCCGGCGCGGACCTCTACGACGTCAAGGTGCTCGGCCAGAACGGCACCGGCACGCTCAGCGACGTGCTCGAGGGCATCCAGTGGGTGATCTACCACGCGCGTGAATACAACATCCGCGTGATGAACCTGAGCCTGGCGGCGCCGTCCACGCAGAGCTGGCGCGTCGACCCGCTGTGCATCGCCGCCCGCAGCGCGGTGGCGGCCGGCATCACGGTGGTCGTCGCGGCCGGCAACTTCGGCCAGGCGGCGGACGGGCGCGAGGTCTACGGTGCGATCGGCGCGCCGGGCAACGACCCGTCGGTGATCACGGTCGGCGCGG
>Ga0075366_10001352_pt1 | contig 12264 bp, 9 predicted proteins | sample EndMethybrTD3031_FD_72351 | JGI IMG/M metagenome (GOLD analysis project Ga0075366, IMG submission 72351) | Populus endosphere microbial communities from Tennessee, USA - Endosphere MetaG P. TD hybrid TD303-1 | ecosystem: Host-associated > Plants > Roots > Endosphere | place: USA: Tennessee... | reverse complement strand
CTCTAAGCCCTTACTTTGATTAACTTTACTATTTTCAGTATATTTGTAGATATAAGTTCTTTCCAAATTTTGGCAAACGATATTAGATACCGAGGGTTCCTTTTAGGGTGCCATTAATGATATCTAATTTAAAATATCTCTAAGTCAGCGCATTACAACGAATTGGACAGTCCCGTCCATTCCGCAGAGCGGGAGATTTGTACAAATCTCCCGCTTTTTTATGCAATGGTCTTTGCAAATATTTGATTTTCAGATTTTTAGCGGCAAATGCTTTTTGTTATCAGGGGTTCGATAAGCAATAAATGCAATCAATTGATTTTTAGTAGATTACAATTTTTAGTTAATTCCCTCCGCTCCGGCTTTTATCACCATCGGCTATTTGCTTAATTAGTGTACCCCAGGCAATAGGGTTAAGCAATGGGTTTGGCATTAGCGAATGCTGGTTCAGAATATTCAGGTGTTCGCCCTGCGCGTAGGCCGATTGGATCTCGTGCGCATCGCGGGGCAGGGTTTTCATCATTTCGGCCAGCGAACCTTTGCTCAGGTTTTTGCGCGCTATCTCCAGGTCGTCATCCGCCAGTTTCATCGAAATGAAATCCTTTTTAAACTCATCCGTAGTGGCCCACGGGAATACGCGGACAGACGGCAGATTGGTTGTTTGTGGTTTTAAGGCCACATTATAGGTATAGCTTTTGTTTAAATGATCTGGGATAACAACAGTTTGCGGGGCATAACCAACACAACTGAATAGCAAGGTATCACGCTCGTGCGCCACAAACGAGAAATAACCCATATAGTTAGCAATATTTACTTGCTTGCTGCTGTTTTGATTGGTGATAGTAACGTAAGGAACAACCACATTAAGGGAGTCGGCATTATGCACTACACCCGAAAACTGCACCAATGGCTGTTCTTTCTGTTGCGCGAATACCGCGACAGAAAAAAGAAAAAACAAGGATGCTAATAAATATTTCATGCTTGGTTAATACGCCCCATTATTAAGATTGGTTTACTATAACTCCCTACAAATATAATTTATTGCAACAAAGCCAATGCCAATTTAACAATTCTTAACACTATCTCAAGTTCTCGGGAAGAACGGCGTTAGGGTCGTCAATATCGGTTAAATTAAGCGCTTCTACAGCGGTAACTTCGGGCACGGCTTTCATAATAGCCTGTTCAATACCCGCCTTTAAAGTCATAATACTCATAGGGCACGACCCGCATGAACCCAGCAATTTCAGCTTTACCACATTTTCCGGAGTGATCTCTTCCACCGACACATTCCCACCGTCGGCCTCTAAATAGGGACGGATAGAATCCAATGCCAACTCCACCTGTGCTAATAAACTCATTTCTATTTAATTATATAGTAAAGGTATTAATTATTTTCAAATATAGCCAACCGCCTATATAACCTCCATGTCATTTCGAACGAACCGCGTAGGGGCTGTGTATGGTGTGAGGAGAAATCTTCTACATGCGATAGTCCTCTCGTAGAAGATTTCTCCCTACGGTTCGAAATGACATCGTGGTTAGGCTTCCGCTCTCTTCCCATTCGCTCTGGCATTGGCTATGGCCACCTGTTGCGCTACCCGTTCGGCAATAGTTATAAAGGCTGCTGACATTACCCCATCCTCTAAAACTACCGGTTTGCCGGCATCGCCGCTATCGCTGATGCTTTTTACCAGCGGTATCTCGCCCAAAAACGGCGCGTCTATCTGCGCGGCCAGCTTTTTGCCGCCATCCTGTCCAAAAATATAATATTTGTTTTCGGGCAATTCTGCCGGGGTAAAGTAAGCCATATTTTCAATCACCCCTAAAATAGGCACGTTAATAGCATCCATCATAAACATGCCTATGCCTTTTTTCGCGTCGGCTAAAGCCACGTTTTGCGGGGTGGTTACAATTACCGCCCCCGTTACCGGGAAGGTTTGCGTTACCGTAATATGGATATCGCCAGTACCTGGCGGCAGGTCGACTATCAAGTAATCCAGCTCGCCCCAGTCGGCATCGTTAAACAACTGCTTTACCGCGGTTGATACCATTGGGCCGCGCCATGGTACGGGTTGATTTGGATCGGTAAAGAAACCAATGGACAACAACTTGATGCCGTATTTCTCAATAGGCTCAATCCGTGTTTTACCATCTACCTGCGCGGCATGTGGTCGCGCACCCTCCAATCCAAACATAATAGGTACCGATGGGCCGTAAATATCAGCATCAATCAAACCCACTTTAGCGCCGCTTTTAGCCAGGCCCAAAGCCAGGTTAGCCGCCACGGTTGATTTACCCACACCACCTTTGCCCGAGGCTACTGCTATGATGTTTTTAACACCCGGTACCCCAGTGTTTTTTTGCGTGGTAACGCGCGATGTCATATTTACTGTTATCTTAATATCCTTGCTTATAAAATGGCTAATGGCATTGCGGCAAGCGTTTTCTATCATCGCTTTCAGCGGACAGGCCGGTGTAGTCAATATCACTGAAAAGCTGAGCTGATCGCCATCAATCACAATGTCCTGTATCATGTTCAGGGTAACCAAATCTTTCTTCAGATCCGGCTCCTCAACATTGCCTAAAGCGGCTAAAACTTGTTCTTTTGTAAATGTCATGTTTTTTAAATCAGCGCAATTTATGAAAACAGTGGGGCATTGCTTTTGTTATCCTGAAATAATTGCCCGATAATTTGCGTTTTGTATCGGTACATATTTCATTAGTTTTGACAAAATTTACCGGATGCACCGCCTCAACCCTAAATACATACGCATTGCCCTTATTATAATTGCCACAGTAGTGGTGCTTTTAATTATCGGTGGTTTTATCGCTTACTCCAAGCGCGAAGTAATCCTTCAAAATGCTATCAGCAAAGCTAAGGCTAAAGCAAAAAGCGATTATAATTTAGATGTAAAAATAGAGAACCCCCATTTTACCGGACTGGCAACGGTGGCATTTTCGTCGGTTACAGTTGTTCCGAAAGACCGCGACAGCCTGCTAACCCTTACACATTTTGAAGTAAGTGTAAAGATCTTCCCACTGATTTTTGGTAAAGTAAAGCTGGCCGAAGTAAATATGGAAACAGGGCACCTGAACTTAACCAGTATAAAAGGGGTTAAAAACTTCGATTTTATATTCCACAAAAAAAAGGATTCTACAGCCTTACGTAAAAAAGTCGACCTGTCAGATATCGCCGACAACCTGATTAATGAAGTGCTTTATAAAATACCCGACGATTTGCAGATGAAAAGCTTTTTGATAAGCTATACCGACGACTCATCACGGGTAACGCTTAACAGCACGGCAAGTATAAAAAACGGGCAGTTAATGTCTACCATAAAAGTAAACAACAGTGATACCACCTGGCATTTTGCCGGTATCATGCACCCCAGCGATAAAAGTATTAATGTTAGCCTGTATGCCGATAAGGGCAAAATAGTGGTGCCTTATGTACAAAAGCGTTTCCACGCGCTTGTTAGTTTTGATACCATTACTACCCGTTTAAACAAAGTAGACAATGGCGGTGGCGAAACCCGCATTTACAGTACATTATCTGCCCGCAACTTAATTATTAACCAAAAGGCGCTGGCGCTTAACGACATTGTAATATCACAAGGTGCTATCGACGCCAATATTTTTGTAGGGCCGAACTACGTATCGCTGGATAGTTCGTCGGTGATACGCCTGAAAAAGCTGACCGCCAACCCGTATTTTAAATATACGCTTAACCCGGTTAAGATATACGAAATGAAGGTAAACACCGGCTGGATAAACGCGCAGGACATGTTCGATTCCTTTCCCGGCGGCACATTTGAAACCATGCAGGGCATAAAGGTAGCGGGTAAGCTCAATTACAAATTGAAACTTTACCTGGATAGCAGTAACCCCAAAGATGTACAGTTTGATTCGCGTCTGGATAAGGACGGGTTTAAAATTATTAAATATGGCCGCACAAATTTTAGCAAACTAAATGGACCATTTATAGATACACCTTATGTTAAAGGCAAGGCGATGCCTCCCCGGATAATTGGCCCGGCCAACCCTTACTATACCCCGTTAGAGCAAATTTCGCCCGACCTGCGTAATGCGGTAATGACCGCCGAAGACCCCACCTTTTATACCAACAATGGCTTTGTAGAGGAATCTATCCGCAAGTCTATCGCTACCGATTACATTGAGCATAAGTTTAAACGCGGTGGCAGCACTATATCCATGCAACTGGTAAAGAACGCGTTCCTTAGTCAGAAGAAAACCCTGACCCGCAAAATTGAAGAGATGCTGATTGTGTGGATGCTGGTAAACAACCACATTACTACTAAAAGCCGTATGCTGGAGGTTTATTTCAACATGATAGAATGGGGAAATAACGTGTACGGCATTGGCGAAGCGGCACATTACTACTTCGGCAAATCGCCATCGGAACTAACCCTGGGCGAAAGTATTTACCTGGCCAGCATAGTTCCCAAACCACGTTCGGGCTTATATGCGTTTTTACCTGACGGGACACTTAATCCCCGGTTGAGTTATTACTTTAACATTATTGGTAACCTAATGGAAGGCCACGGCTTAACCGCCCATCGCGACAGCAGTGTTTATGGACTTTATACCGTGCGGTTGAAAGAAAGCCTGCGCAGGCAGATCAATCCATCGGATACATCGGGCTTTACAAAGTTGATGAAGCCGGGCGATGATGACGACAATGATGCTGCGGTTACCCCGGTAATTGCACCACCGCCACCCGAGCCGGAAAAGAAACCGAATTTTTTTCAGCGGTTATTTGGCGGCGGCAAAAAGAAGGATACCGTCCCCAATAACGAGCCTAAAATAGATACAGTGGGCAAAACACCAAAGCAAATTCGCCAGGAAAAACGCGAGCAGAAAAGGTTGGAAAAACAACGGCAAAAAGAATTGAAAGAACGGGGATTATTATAGCCGGCACAAGCTATGGAGGGCAGCCCGCCAGCAATAATTGCTTCATATGCGTTGTCGGCATCTTGCTTGCTTCGGTATCTCGGATACAAAAACTATATTGGCCCCTCAAACATATTTTTAGCCAATGGATAGTCCGAAAAGCCTGCCGGTATTAGATAGCACCGAATTGCGAGTGCTGGGTTCGTTAATGGAAAAGGCCCGCACCACGCCCGAATATTACCCTATGTCGTTAAACGGGTTGACGGCCGCGTGTAACCAAAAAACATCGCGCAAGCCGGTAGTACAATACGACGAGGAAACCGTTGCGCTGGCGCTGGATTCGCTGAAAAAACGTGGATTGATATCTACTGCAACCGGGGGCTCCAGTCGTACGGTAAAGTTTAAACATAATTTTGCTATTGTATATCCTGTGCTGCCGCAAGAGGTATGCATTATTTGCCTGCTGATATTACGCGGCCCGCAAACCCCGGGCGAGATCAATACCAATTCGGGCCGGATGTACGAGTTTGAGTCGATTGATGAAGTGCAGCAGATTTTGGAAAAATTGGCTGCCGATGAACCACCCTACTTAATGCAACTGCCGCGCCGTCCAGGACAAAAAGAAGTGCGCTATGCCCACTTGCTAGCAGGTGTTCCCGAAATAAACGATGACGAACCGGATATGCCGATTGTGCACTCCAGTAGTGGATTAGAAGCGCGGGTAACCAAACTTGAACAGGACTACGCCGAACTAAAAGAGGCTTTTGATAAACTGATGAAGGAGTTAATGGGCTAAGAATTATTCCCCAATTAATCTTTTATGGCCGAGCACATCGCAACATTTAGCAAAACACGGATAGCCCCAACACCCAGCGGTTACTTGCATTTGGGTAATGTACTGTCGTTCGCTATAACGGCGGCGCTGGCTAAAAAGCATGGCGCTAAAATACTGCTGCGCATTGATGATCTTGACCGCGACCGGGTGAACCCGCTATACGTGCAGGACATTTTTGATACCTTGCATTTTTTGGAAATACCTTACGATGAAGGGCCACGCGACTTTGCGGATTATGAAAGTAACTGGTCGCAAATACACCGCATGGAAATGTATTGCAGAGCCGTGCAGCAATTGAAAGATAATAACGATGTATTTGCCTGCAGTTGCTCACGGACACAGATCAGAAATAGTAATGGCGATGATATTTACCCCGGGAACTGCCGGCACAAAAACATCCTGCTTGATGCCGAAAATGTAAGTTGGCGGTTAAAAACCGATAAAGCAGAACAACTTAATATAAAAACCCTCCAAGGCGATATAATTAAAACCCACTTACCGCCAGCCATGCAAAATTTTGTCGTGCGCAAAAAAGACGGCTATCCCTCCTATCAGCTAACTTCCGTTTTGGATGATGTGTATTACGGGGTCGATCTTATTGTCCGCGGGCAAGATCTCTGGGCATCTACACTGGCACAAATCTATTTAGCGCCGCATATCGGCGCGGGTGCTTTTCGCGACGTTACCTTTTATCACCACCCGTTGCTAGTGGCGCCGGATAATGAAAAACTTTCCAAGTCGGCAGGCGCAACTTCGGTATATTATTTGCGAAAAGAAGGGAAAAAGCCAACAGATGTTTACAATGCTATTGCAAAAACGCTGGGCTTTGAACAACCATTAAACAAATGGGAAGATTTAGGCGGATTGGTTGATATATTTGCAACCGCCCCATGAGTGAATTAAAACAACAACTACACCAGCTATGTACCGGTTTTGTGCAACAGCGCATGGCCAATGCTCAACAAGCTATCCAATCGGCTGAACAAAGTGCAACCGAGGATACTAAGAGCAGCGCGGGGGATAAATATGAAACCGGTCGTGAGATGCTGCAGCAGGAAAAAAACCGGGGCATGGCCCAGCTAACCGAAGCTAATAAATTATTAGTTGCGCTTAACCGGATCAGCACCGCCGGGAAATCTACCAAAGTGGAAGAAGGCAGCATAGTAAAAACAAATAACGGCAATTTCTACATCGCGATAAGCGCAGGAGTTTTAAATTTAGATGGAGAAAGTTATTTCGCCATTTCAGCGGTATCACCTATTGGACATCAAATGATAGGCCGTATAGCTGGCGATGAGTTTAGTTTGAATGGGAAAGCATACCGAATTTTAGAAGTAGTTTAGCTAAGGCCAGTTTTATACTCCAACCATCTTATATAGCATGCTAATTCCATTTGCATTTTACAGGCCTATTGTGCACCTTTGCACTGCTTATAGAGAAAGACGGAGGGATTAGACCCTGCGATGTCTTAGCAACCTGTACTTACAAGGTGCTACATTCTACTTATCCGCGTTAAACGGCTAAGAAAGATAAGCGAAGGTCAACACACCACCCGACTTTTCGATATAAGCCGTTTTAGTTCTAAGTTTTAAGTAGTGAGTTTTTCAGTTTCTAACTGCGCTCTTCCTGAACTTATAACTCAGAACTCAATACTCAGAACTTAACAATGGATATTAGAAAAGAATTAGAAAAACGCATCCTGATTATAGATGGAGCAATGGGTACCATGATACAGCGGTACAACCTTACGGAAGAGGATTTTCGTGGGGAGCGCTTTCGTGACCATCCTTCAGACTTGAAAGGCAATAACGACCTGCTGAACCTTACCCGCCCGGATGTAATTAAGGCTATCCATGCCGAATACCTGGATGCCGGCGCGGATATTATTGAAACAAACACGTTTAGTACGCAGGTAATATCACTGGCCGATTACCACATGGAAGACCTGGCGTATGAAATGAGCTACGAAGGTGCCCGTATTGCCCGCGAGGTGGTGGATGAATACAATAAAAAAACACCCGAAAAACCACGCTTTGTAGCCGGCGCTGTTGGTCCGACCAACCGTACTGCGTCACTGTCGCCTGATGTAAACGACCCGGGCTATCGCGCAGTGAATTTCGACATCCTGGCCGAGGCTTACTACACCCAGATACGCGGATTGGTTGATGGCGGCGCGGACCTGCTTTTAATCGAAACCATATTTGATACCCTTAATGCCAAAGCGGCCCTGTTTGCGGCCAAGCGTTATGAAGATGAATTAAAACATAAAAGTCCCGGCTACAAAGGTTTGCCGCTAATGATATCAGGGACGATAACGGATGCTTCAGGCCGTACCTTGTCAGGGCAAACGGTTGAGGCTTTCTGGGATTCGGTACAACATGCTAACCTGCTTTCGGTAGGGTTAAATTGCGCTTTGGGGGCAAAAGAAATGCGCCCTCACTTAGAGGAATTGGCCACCAAAGCCGATGTGTATGTATCAGCTTACCCTAACGCAGGCCTGCCTAACGAGTTTGGTCAGTACGATGAAGTACCGCATGAAACAGCTCACCTGATAGAAGATTTTATGTTGAATGGCATGGTGAATATTGTAGGCGGTTGTTGCGGCACCACGCCCGATCACATCCGTGCTATCGCCGAAAAAGCGGCCAAAGTCAGTCCGCGCAAGCGCCCTGAAATCGAGCCGTATATGCGCTTAAGTGGCCTGGAAGCAGTAACCATTACCCCCGAAGCCAACTTTGTGAACGTAGGCGAGCGAACCAATATCACAGGCTCGCCAAAATTCAGTAAGCTAATTTTAGCTGAAGATTTTGAAGGCGCGTTAACTGTTGCCCGTCAACAAGTAGAAGGCGGCGCGCAGGTGATTGACGTGAATATGGATGAGGGAATGATCGACTCGGAAGCTACGATGGTGAAGTTCCTGAACCTGTTGGCATCCGAACCGGATATTGCAAAACTACCCATTATGGTCGATTCGTCTAAATGGACAGTAATCGAGGCCGGGTTAAAGTGCTTACAGGGTAAAGGTATCGTTAACTCTATCTCACTAAAGGAGGGCGAAGAGAAATTTAAAGAATATGCCCGTAAAATATTAAGCTACGGCGCGGCAACGGTGGTGATGGCTTTTGATGAGCAAGGCCAGGCCGACAGCTACGAGCGACGGATCGAGATCTGCAAACGCAGTTACGATATACTGGTTAACGAAGTTGGCTTCCCGCCGCAGGATATCATTTTCGACCCGAACATCCTTACTGTAGCTACTGGGTTAGAGGAGCATAACAATTACGCGGTCGACTTTATAAAGGCCACTAAATGGATAAAAGAGAACTTACCGCATGCCAAAGTAAGCGGCGGGGTAAGTAATATTTCGTTCTCGTTCCGTGGTAATAATAAAGTGCGCGAGGCGATGCACTCGGCATTTTTATACCACGCTATTAAAGCCGGGATGGACATGGGTATTGTAAACGCCGGGATGCTGGAAGTGTACGAAGAAATCCCGAAAGACTTGCTGGAACTGGTAGAAGATGTGCTGCTGAACCGCCGCGAAGATGCTACCGAGCGGCTGGTAGCTTTTGCAGATACCATAAAAGGCGGCGCGGGTAAAGAGATCGTCCGTGATGAGGAATGGCGCAAGGGCACCGTGCAGGAGCGTTTATCGCACGCGTTGGTGAAAGGTATTATTGAGTACCTGGATGATGATGTGGAAGAAGCCCGTTTAGCTTACAGCAAACCGTTAGAAGTTATTGAAGGGCCTTTAATGGATGGTATGAACATTGTTGGCGACCTGTTTGGTGCCGGTAAAATGTTTTTGCCCCAGGTAGTAAAATCGGCCCGGGTGATGAAGAAGGCTGTGGCTTATTTGCTGCCTTTTATTGAACTGGAAAAACAACGGGTGATAGATGCGGGCGAAGATAGTAGCGGCAGTCGCGCCAATGCCGGTAAGGTATTAATGGCTACCGTAAAAGGCGATGTGCACGATATTGGTAAAAACATTGTAGGCGTGGTACTGGCCTGTAATAACTTTGAGGTGATAGACCTTGGGGTAATGGTACCCGCGCAAAAAATTATTGAAGAAGCTAAAAAGCATAATGTAGATATTATTGGCCTTAGTGGTCTGATCACTCCATCGCTGGATGAAATGGTGCACTTTGCTAAAGAAATGGAACGTGAAGGGTTTACCATACCACTGATTATTGGCGGGGCAACTACCTCGCGGATCCATGCCGCGGTAAAGGTAGCACCTCATTATTCGGGAGGGGCTATCCATGTGCTGGATGCTTCGCGGAGCGTAACAGTTTGCAGCAGCCTGATGAACCGGGAAACCAGCGGTGCGTATATCCAGGGCATAAAAGAGGAATACGCCAAAGCCCGCGAAGCGCATTTGAATAAAAAATCGGATAAACGGTTTGCTACAATTGAAGAGGCGCGCGAAAATAGATTCCAGATAAGTCTTGATGGCGATGTGGCGCCTAAGCCAACCTTTACCGGGACTAAAGTTCTTGAAAATTTCCCGCTGGAAGACCTGGTGCCCTACATAGACTGGACACCGTTTTTCCATACCTGGGAGTTAAGGGGCAGTTACCCTAAAATATTTAATGATCAGTATGTAGGTACCGAGGCTAAAAAGCTGTTTGATGATGCCCAGGTGTTGCTAAATAAAATTGTGAAAGAAAAACTGCTGCAAGCCAACGGCGTTATCGGTTTTTGGCCGGCAAATAGTGTGGGCGATGATATTGAATTATATACCGATGATAGCCGCAGTAAAGTATTAACTACGATTTACACGCTGCGCCAGCAAGGCGAAAAAGTAAAAGGCGACCCGTATTATGCGTTGTCGGATTTTATCGCACCGAAGGAAAGCGGCGTGCCGGATTATTTTGGCGGATTCGCGGTAACCGCTGGTTTAGGTTGTGATGAACTGGTAGCCGAGTTTGAGCGCGATCATGACGATTACAACAGCATTATGGTCAAAGCCTTAGCCGATCGTTTAGCTGAGGCCTTTGCTGAAAAGATGCACGAACTGGTGCGTAAAGAATACTGGGGCTACAGCAAGGATGAGCAATTAGATGCTAACGGCCTGATCAAGGAAGAATACCAGGGTATACGCCCGGCACCCGGTTACCCGGCTTGTCCCGACCATACCGAAAAGATAACCCTGTTTGAGATATTGAAAGCCGAGGATGCCGCCAAAATGCACCTGACCGAAAGCCTGGCCATGATGCCGGCAGCATCGGTAAGCGGATTTTATTTCGCGCATCCGCAGGCAAGGTATTTTGGCCTGGGTAAAATAGGTAAAGACCAGGTGGAAGATTATGCCGTAAGGAAGAATATGCCGTTAGAGGATGTGGAACGTTGGCTGGGGCCAAATTTGAATTATTAATGCCGATATTATACTTTTAACACAATTAACAATATGTCATTGCGAGCGATAGCGCGGCAATCTCGTCGTACGAAAATCAAACTACGAGATTGCCACGTCGCTACGCTCCTCGCAATGACAAAAGAGAAATAATGAAAATAACCGAACACATAGCGAACGCCAAAGGCAAAACACTTTTTTCTTTTGAACTGATACCGCCGTTAAAAGGGCAAAGTATACAGGGTATTTATGATGCGATAGACCCGCTGATGGAGTTTAAACCACCGTTTATTGACGTTACATCGCTGCGCGAGGATTATATTTATAAAGAACACGAAAATGGCTTGCTTGAGAAACTAAGCTACCGCAAACGCCCGGGCACCATAGCTATTTGTGCGGCAATTATGAATAAGTACCATGTAGATACCGTTCCGCATTTATTGTGTGGCGGTTTTACTAAGGATGAGACCGAGAACGGTTTGTTCGACTTGCAGTTTTTGGGTATTGATAACGTGCTGGTACTGCGTGGCGATGCCCGTCGTGGCGATACTTCATTTATCCCAACCCCTAATGGCCACAACTACGCTACCGATTTACTGCAGCAAGTAGTAAATATGAACAACGGTATTTATTTGCATGAGCATGCCGAGGATAACCTAAAAACCAACTTTTGCATAGGCATTGCCGGCTACCCCGAAAAGCATTTTGAGGCCCCTAACATGAAAAGCGACTTTAAATATCTGAAGAAAAAGGTGGATATGGGCGCTGAGTTTATTGTTACCCAAATGTTTTTTGATAACCAGAAATACTTTGATTTTGTAAACAACTGCCGCGCAAACGGTATTAATGTGCCGATTATACCCGGACTGAAACCATTGGCTAACAGCAAGCAGTTAATAGGCCTGGCTAAAACCTTCCATATTGATATGCCTGAAGACTTGTGCGACGCAGTGAACGCTTGCAAATCGGAGAAAGAGGTAAAAGACCTGGGTATTGAATGGACTATCAATCAATGTAAAGAACTTGTAAAGTTTGGTGTACCGGTACTGCATTTTTATACTATGAGTAACGCCGGGCCAACTAAAAGAATAGCTGAGGCGATATTTTAGTAAAAGACTAGGCTATACAGTAAGTCGGAACCAATTAATCAAAATGAGCGGGATTG
>Ga0075366_10001351_pt1 | contig 12264 bp, 9 predicted proteins | sample EndMethybrTD3031_FD_72351 | JGI IMG/M metagenome (GOLD analysis project Ga0075366, IMG submission 72351) | Populus endosphere microbial communities from Tennessee, USA - Endosphere MetaG P. TD hybrid TD303-1 | ecosystem: Host-associated > Plants > Roots > Endosphere | place: USA: Tennessee... | reverse complement strand
CGCTCAGGCATCCTGCGCCGCGTGCAGCGCGAAGAAGTGCACCTGACCCGCCTCGTCGCCGGCGACGAGGCGGGTCAGGTGCACTTCTTCGCGCTGCACGCGGCGCAGGATGCCTGAGCGATGACCCCGGAGGTCGCCGACATCGTGCGCCGGCACCGGTCCGCGTGGGCCGAGGGTCGGCCCTTCGTGATCGGCGTGCTCGGCGACTTCTCCCGCCGCAGCCGCGACGAGCTGCCGCCGCTGGCCGATCGGCACTTCCGCGACGTTCGGCTCGACACGCTCGACGCGCTGATGGCCGCCCTCGCGCCGGTGGCGCGCATCGACGTGGACGACCACCTGTCGGGAGCGGGACGCCTCGAGCTCGAGATCGGCTTCGGTTCGCTGCGCGACTTCGACCCCGATGCGCTGCTGGCACGGGTTCCGCGCCTGGCCGACGCGGTGGCGGGGCTCGTGGCGCTCGAGCGGGGGCCGGCGCGCGCGGCCGCCGAACACAGGCTCTGCGCCCAGCTGCGGGCGGTGCTCGGGTCGGAGCCGGTGCGCGAACTGGAAGCTTGCTGGCGCGCCCTGCACGGCCTGCTTCGCGCGCTGCCCGAGCTGCCGGCGCTTCACGTTCGCGTGCTGGACGTGTCGCGTGCCGAGTTGCTCAGGTCCATGAAGCGATACCGCGGTGCGGCCTGGGACATGAGCCCGTTCTCCCAGTGGGTCCTGCGGGACGAACTTGGGACCTCGGGCGGGCGGGCGTTCAACCTGCTGCTCGCCGACTACGCCTTCTCGTATGCCGACGAGGACATCCGGTTCCTCGCGGACCTGGCGCGGATCGCCGACGCCGCTTCGTGCGTCTTGATCGCGGCCGCATCGCCCCGCCTGCTCGGGCTGGGTCACCACGGTGCCGCAGGCGAGCTGCGTGCGCCGCGCCGCCTGTTCGAAGCGGCCGCCTACGCCGGCTGGCGCGATCTGCGCGCCGATGCCGACGCCGGCGCGCTGGCCCTCGTTCTGCCGCGGGTGCTCGCGCGGCCGCTGCATCGCGTGACCCTGGCGGCCGCCGGCGGGGCCCCGTTCAGCGAGGATGGAACGGACGTGTCGACCTTGCCCTGGGCGAGCGCCGTGTATGCGGTCGGGGCTCGCCTCTTCACCGACTTCGTGCTGCGCGGAGGGTACGGCGGCCTGCCCGACGCGCCCACCGGGGGCGTCATCGAGGCCGGTGGTGCGTGCGGCGCGCGCGGCAACGGGCTGGAAGGGCACTTCACGCCCGACGTGGCGGACGAACTCGACGACCTCGGTCTGATCGTGGTCCGGCAACAGGCGGGCAGCCGCCATCTGCACTACACGGCCGCACGCTCGCTGGCGCGTGGGCCTGCCGACTTCCTGGGCTGGCGCCTGCACGCCGGACACCTGATGCATGGCCTGCGCGATCTGTCACGGCATCTGAGCGGTCTCGTCTCCACGCAGCGCGAGTACCGCGAGGCCATGCTCGCGTGGCTGGAGGGCCTCTGCGCGCCGGCGCGGCCCGGCGCCGACGATCCGCCGACGAATCGACTCCGGAGTGCCAGTCTTGAGGCGAGCGCCGTCGAGCATGGATGGGGCGACGCGGCAAGCCCGTTCTGGAAGACGCTTCGTGTCGTTCTGTCCGTGGAGTTCCGCCCCCTCCGCCCGGGCCGCACCGAACGGTGTGTCGTTCGTGCCAACGTCCCCGGCGAGGGGGGGCCGGTGCCCTGAGCGACGCTCCGGGTCGTTCGTCCGTCGGCGGGTCCCTAGTGCGCCGGCAGATCCCACCCGCGTTCGCTGGGCCACTCGACCCCGGCGACGAACTCGCGCACCGCCGGCGGCATGAGCCCTGCGCGCGCGAACCCGCGAGACAGCCGCAGCGCGATCTTCACCCTGACGCTTCCCTGGGTGCGCTTGGTCGGGTGGCGGGTCTCGACGCGGACGTCGAGCAGCTCTGCGGCATCGAGCACCTGCGGCCGACGAGACGGCAGGTCGTCGGCGGGCGCGTCGTCGGGCGGCGTCGACAGCTCCGCCATTTGCAGGCGCAGGCCCTCCGCGTAGTGGGCGAGGTTCCGCCACCTCCCCATGCGGTCGCTCATCGAACGACGAAGGAAGCGAACGACCTGGTCGAGCGCCAGCTGGACCGCCATGTCGTGGCGCGTCGCGTCGCCCTCGACCCCCTCGCCCGCGGAAAGAAGCGGCGCCGTCAGCAGCCTCGCCCCGGTGGTGCCGGGCGCTCGCCCGATCACGGCGAGGCCGATGCGGGACAACGCGGCCGCGCCCGCCGGGTCGAATTCGCCGTCGACGGGGGAGCCGACGCGCAATCGGCCGCTGCCGTCGACGCCGGTCCAGGTCGGCAGCGCCGGGAAGGCGACCGGGCTCGCGGTGGTGTCGAGGGACGCCGGCCAGCCGTCGCGCACCTGCGTCACGCCCACCGTCGCGGCCAGCACGAACGCCCCGTTCATCCACGGCGCCGATGCCGCATCGGCCGGCGGCTCGACGTAGCGGAACTCGCCGAAGTTCAGACCCGCGAGGGCGTGCCGCTCGCGCGCGGCGACACGCGGGACGATGAGCATCACGTGCCGCGCCGTGGGGTCGTGTCGCAACACCCGCCAGGCCGCGTACTCGTTCAAGCGCTGCAGGCGCCACGCGCGGGCGGGCTGCGTCTCGGCGAAGGACTCCGCGTCGAGGAGCACCGGCGCGCCGGCCGCCATCACGAGCGCGTCGGCCCGTGCGGCCCATCGAGCCAGTGCGCCGAGCATCTGCACATCCGCCGGGCGCTGCGCGAACGCCTCGTCCACCACCCAGAGCCCGCTGGGGGTGCCTCCATATGTCTCGAACTCGTCATGGATGAGCACCGTCGCGAGCGGGCCGTCGGGATCCAGCAGCGACTGCGCCAGTTCCGATCGGTGCAGGGACAGCACGCGCACGGGTCGCGCCTCGTTCGCGTCGATCGTCTTCAGCAGGTACGCCAGGCCGAGCCACGACCCCTCCAGGCGACGAAAGGCCGCGCTGCGCAACACGTGGGTCACGTGGCGCCCGATCTCCGCATCGAGTTCCAGGATGCGCGCGTTCAGCGCTGCGACAGGGTCGTCGGCGAGGCCGGGCAGCCCGCGCCGCGCCTCGTCGAGCAGCAGGCCGAACCGGGCCGCCGTGCGTTCGTCATCGGCGTCCTCGGCGAGCCAGGGCGGCGGGACGGCCTGCGTTGCCGGCGGGGCCCGCAGGAAAGCGACCACCGGTGCGGCCAGGTCTGCGTGGGCCAGCAGCCGGCCGTGAAGCTCGGCAAGCAAGGTCCGTCGTGGCAGGACGTCTCGCGTGGCCGGATGGCGCTGCGCGATGGCCTGCGGTCCGAAGTCGTCGAGGCTCCTGAACTCGAGCGTGACGTGCTCGCCATCCACCCCCGGCAGCTCGACGGCAGGGCGCATGTGGTCCATGCGCGCGTCCAGGTTGGACAAGTCGAACCGGAGCGCCTTGCGGTCCGCCAGCGGATGGAGCCACTGCCCGCCCTCGGACTCGGCATGCAGGTCCGCGAGCACCGTGACGACGAACGGCAGGGTGACCGTCCTTCGAGCGCCGTAGACCTCGACCTCGTAGCCCAGTTCGATCCGGTCGCGCGGCCTGTCGCGCTCGTCAGCCATCGGCCTCGCTCCCTTTGCCAACGTCCTCGACCGGATCACCCGGCACCTGGCGCACGCTCGTGTCGGGGTGCGGCGGGCTGTGTGTCGGCAAAGTGTAGGCGAGCCCGGTGCATGCGGCGCGAAGGCGCCGCCTGAATCACCGGCCGGTCATCCCGCCCGCGCCGACCTCGCTCCACGCCGTGGCCTCGTGTCGGACGGCTCTGCGCGTGGGGACAGCGTCTTCTCGAAGAAGACATCCGGATAGGGATCGTCGTTGAAGCGCGGAATCTCCACCCAGCCGGTCTTCCGATACAGCTCGATCGCTTCGGGCAGCGCGCTGTTCGTGTCGAGGCGAAGCACACGGATGGAGAGTTGCTGCGCCACCGCTTCGACGGCGGTCATCAGGCGACGCGCCAGACCTTGGCCTCGCCAGGCCGGAGCCACCCACAGTCGCTTGACCTCGGCCAGGCCGCCGCCGTCACCCTTGAGACCCACGCATCCCGCGGGGACTCCGTCCGACCATGCCAGCAGGAACGTGCCCCGGGGCCGCGTCATCTCGGCGGCATCCGGGTCGCGCGAACGCGCCACGTCGAAGCCCGTGGCGAAGCGCCGGGCGAGCTCGGCGTAGTACGCCTGCAGGCAGGCCCGGGCGGGCTCGCTCTTCGGGTCGGCCTCCTCGACGACGGTGCGATCGCGCTGGAGCACACCGGCGATCAGGTCCATCGCGGCGAGCAGCGCTTCGGCCTGCGGCGCGCGCGCCAGGATCGCGGCCGCCCGTTCGTTCGACAGCTTCTCGTAGGCGCGGAACTCACGCTGCCCCGCGCGGGTGAGGCGCACCACCCGGCGCCGCGCGTCATCCGGATGGGCGATGGTCTCGACCAGGCCCTCGTCCTCGAGTCCGCGCAGCAGGCGGCTGGCCAGGCCGGAGTCGAGGCCGAGCGCATCACGCAGGCGCGCGACGTCCGCGATCCCGCGCCCGATCGAGTTGAGCACCCGCGCGGCGCCGAGGGGCCGACCGCGACCGAGGAAGGACGTGTCCAGGGCGCCCACCTCCACGGTGACGGCCCGGTTGAATCGCCTCACGCGGGCGATCGCATCGGAGTTCATTCTCTGACTTTAGTCAGGCATTGCGGAGTGCATGGACAGTGAAATCCCGGTGGTCGGCGTGGCGCGGCGCGCCTAAGGTGGAACGCCCGATGGGCTCAGCGTCCGCAGGAGACTGCCGTGAGAAGAATCCCTTGCTGGAGGATCGCCGCGTGGACCGCGGCCGGACTGCTGACCGCCTGTGGCGGCGGCGAGGCGCCGCCCTCCGAGGTGGCCACCGACCGGGCCGTGATCCAGTCGGCCGCCGGCGGCGGCGATCGGGATGACGACGATCAGGGTGATCGCGGCCGGCACGACCACGACGGTGGTGTCCGGCTCAGCGTGCTCTCCAGTCCGCCGCAGTGGGTGTCCGGCGGCGACGCGCGCATCCACGTGCGGGCCGCCCCCGGCCTGCGCCACAAGCTCGAGCTGCGCCTGAACGGCCGCCGCATCGACCCGGCGCTGACCGACGTGAGCGACGGTCTCGAAGGGGTGATCAGCGGCCTCGAACTGGGCAGCAACCGGCTCGAGGTGCGCCACGCGAGGGCGAACCTGCGCGACAGCCTCACGCTGACCAACCACCCGATCACCGGCCCGATGTTCAGCGGCCCGCAGCAGACGCCCTTCGTCTGCACGACGACGCAGGGTGCGGTCGGCAGGCCGCCGCAGCCCGACAGCGCCGTCCCGCCGGGCTACAAGGTCACCGATGCCCAGGGCAACGTGCTCGGCTACAGCCGCGACTGCAGCATCGACACCTTCGTCAGCCACTTCTATCGCGACAACGCCGGTGCACTCAAGCCGATGCCGGTCGACGGGAGCCGCCCGGCCGACATCAGCCAGACCACGCTGCCCGACGGCCGCACGGTCGACTTCGTGATCCGGCGCGAGATCGGCTCGATCAACCGCTTCCTCTACAGCATCGCGATGCTGGTGCCACGCGGCGAGAGCGACGCCGCGCCCGACACGAGCCTGTGGAACCGCAAGCTGCTGTACTGGTTCCAGGGCGGCGTGGCGATCGGCCACAGCCAGGGCACGGTGCACGGCGGGTCGATGAACCTGGACATCCTCAAGCTCGGCTACGCCATCGTGCACAGCAGCGGCAACAACACCGGCACGCACTACAACATGACGCTCGCCGGCGAGACGGCGATGATGACGAAGGAACGCTTCGTCGAACGCTACGGCGTGCCGCTGTACACCGTGGGGCTCGGCGGCTCGGGCGGCGCGATCCAGCAGTACCTGATCGCGCAGAACCAGCCCGGCGTGCTCGACGGCCTGCTGCCGGTGCAGAGTTACCCCGACATGGTCACGCAGACCATCCACGTCGGCGACTGCGAGCTGCTCGAGCACTACATGGACGCGACCGACCGCGCGAACCCGCGCTGGCGCGTCACGAAGAACCGCAGCCTGCTGGTCGGCATGAATGCCGAGGAAGGCTTCGCACGCGTCAACGACGCCCTCGCGCCGCTGAAGACCGCGCTCGGCTACAGCACCGCGGTCGGCAGCACCGAGTGCGTGCCGGCCTGGCGGGGCCTGACGCCGCTGGCGATGAACCCGCTGTACGGCCAGGCGCCGAACCAGCAGCTGTACGAGCCGCAGGCCGACATCGCGGCGATCCGCTGGACGCACTACGACGACCTGCGCAACGTCTACGGCGTCGATGCCACCGGCGCGGCGCGGCCGACCTGGGACAACGTGGGCGTGCAGTACGGCCTCGCGTCGCTGAAGGCGATGAAGATCACGCCGGCCGAGTTCCTGCATCTGAACTGGCACGTGGGCGGCTGGAAACACCCGAGCCAGATGGTGCAGGAGACCTTCCCGTTCTTCGGCACGAGCGCCGCCGAGGTGAACAAGGCGCTCACGATCCCGGGTTACTTCGACCCCTGGAGCCGCAAGAACATGAACCTGGCACCCGACGACGCGACGCCGGCGCCGCGCACGGTGGGCGACCCGGGCGCGATGCGCGCGGCCTACACCAGCGGCCACGTGTTCAGCGGCCGCCTGAACGTGCCGGCGATCGACCACCGCCAGTACATGGAACGCGAGCTCGACATGCACAACGCGCACCAGAGCTTCGCCGTGCGCGAGCGCGTGCTGCAGGCGATGGGCGACAGCGACCACCTCGTGATCTGGTTCACCGACACGATCCCCGGGGTGCCGAAGGCCAGCCAGACCTTCGACGCGCTCGCGGTGATGGACCAGTGGCTGACGGCCATGCGCGCGAACCCGCGGCGCGGCATCGCCGGCAACAAGCCGCCGCAGGCGGTGGATGCCTGCTACGACCGCAACGGCCAGCTGATGCAGGCCGGCGACGGCGTCTGGCGCGGCATCCTCGACAAGGAAGCGCCGGGAGGCTGCACGGCGGCGTTCCCGCTCTACGGCACGTCGCGCATCGTCGCCGGCGCGCCCATCGAGGGCGGCATCTACCGCTGTGCGCTGAAGTCCGTGGAGCGCGCCGTCGCCGACGGGACCTACGGCCCGTGGTCACCCGACGCCGGCGAGCTGGCGCAGCTGAAGGCGATCTTCCCCGCCGGGGTCTGCGACTACAGCCGGCCCGACCGCGCGCGGCCGCGCCGGTGAGGCACGCGGCGTCGGCGCGCCGCCGCCTCCCGTGCCGTCGCACAAGCGTATGCTGCGTGCTCCTCAGAGCCCGCGGACGACGATGCACATCCACTCACCGAGCGTCGTGATCCGAGACACCGGCACGGCGAAGGGGCGGGGCGCCTTCGCGACCCGCGCCCACCGGGCGGGCGAAACCGTCGAGGTCTGTCCGGTCATCCTCTTCACCGGCACCTTCGGGTCCGTGCCGCTGGAGGTGCGGCGCATCCTGTTCAACTGGGGCGTCCTGGCCGGGACGTCGTCCTCGCACTGCCTGGCCCTCGGCTACGGCAGCATGTACAACCACGACAACCCGGCGAACATGAGGTACGAGGCCGACGTCGGTGCCCACGGGTTGCGCTTCGTCGCCGTCCGAGACATCGGCGAGGGGGAGGAGCTGACCGTGAACTACAACGCCGTCGGCGGCGGGCACGAGTCGCAGGCCGATACCTGGTTCACGACGCAGGGTGTGCTCCCCGTGCTGCCCTCGGGCCGGCCGGCCAACGACGACTGATCCCGCGCCGGCGCCTGCCATGCCCGGCCCAAGCACCTGGGTGTGTCCGACCTGCAAGGTCCCGGTGCCGACACGCTACTGCGCCCAGTGCGGGGAAGAACCTCTCGCCCCCGCGGACCTGACCCTGCGAGGCCTGGCAGCGAAGGTGCTGCACGCCCTCACCAGCATCGACGCGCGCGCCGCCCGGTCCGCGCGGGTGCTCCTGCGACGCCCCGGCGATCTCACGCTCGCATGGGTCAGCGGCATTCGCAAGCCGTATGTCGCCCCGTTCCAGCTGTTCCTGATCGCCAACGTGATCTTCTTTGCGGTGCAGTGGGCCACCGGCGAGAACGTCTTCAGTTCCCCGCTCCAGTCCCACCTGCATCACCAGGACTGGAGCGAGCTGGCCCGATCGTTCCTGGACCGCCGGCTCGAAAGCACGCACCGCACGCTTGCCGAGTTCGAACCGGCCTTCGACCGCGCCGTGGTGTTCTACGCCAAGTCGCTCATCCTGCTGATGAGCCTGCCGTTCGCCTTGCTGTTGCCGCTGGCCTTCCTGCGCGCGCGTCGGCCGTTCATGACGCACGTGGTCTTCGCGCTGCACCTCTACACGTTCCTGCTGTTGCTGTTCTGCCTGGCGCTCCTGGCCGCCAGACTCAGCGCCTGGCTCGGGCTCGGCGGCCTCGATTCCCCGGGCGTCGACAACGCGTTGAGCGCGCTGAACCTCGCGGCGTGCGCGGTCTACCTCTACCTGGCGGTCGGTCCCGTGTACGGCGCCGCGGGCGTGCCGCGGGTCGTCAAGTCGATCGCGCTGGCGCTCTCGGTTGCGGCCATCGCGCTCGGGTACCGGTTCGTGCTGTTCTTCGTGGCCTTGTACGGCGCCTGACTCAACCGGTCGCCGTCAGTGCCAGCAGGACGTCCGCGTACCACACGCAGTTCAGGCCGAGGGACTCGTCCTGCGCGCGATCCCGTGTCCCCATGTCCATGCGCGTCGAGTGCACCCCCAGCAGCTGCCACGGCAGCGGCGACTCGGCGCGTTCGCGCCGCCGGCGCACGACCGGTGCGCCGCTGCTGCCGCGATGCGTGCGCGCATCGGTGAGGAAACAGCCCTGCTGCTGGAAGCGCACGCCGAAGGCCGAGGCGATCGATGCGCTTCTCGCGACGGCGAGGTGGTGCATGGTGTCGTGGAAGCCGAGCGGGAAGCCGACGACGGTGAGCGGGTCGCCGATCGAGATCCGCTCGTCGCCCGTCTCGAGGTGCGTCTCGTCGAAGGCCTGGAAGACGGCACCGTCCGGCAGGCGATCGACCTGGATCTCGATGACGCCGACGTCCACCGCGCCGCCGCTGTCGGTGGCATCGCGCCACTGCCCGAGCGACTCGCGGTACAGCGGGATCGACCAGGTGACGTAGCGCGTGAGGTCGTGCGCATCGGTGTGCAACTCGATCTCGATGCGGTCCGGATGGTGGGCGCTCGGTGCGTCCGCGAAGACGTGCCGGTTGCTGACGAGGAACAGCCGCGGCCCACGACGGAAGAAGAAGCCGCTGGCCCCCGTGAGGACCGCCGTGCCGATGAAGGTCGTGATGCGGGTGCTCGTGAGCAGCAGCGCGTCCACGGACGCCGGGAGGTCCTCGCCGCCGACCGGATCCTCGCCCGCCCGGAGCAGGGCCCGATAACGCTGCACGTCGCCTTCGAAGGCATTGAGCACGACGTCCGAGATGTCGGCGTTCAGCATGACGGTGCGCGCGGCTTCCGCATGCACCTCGAACGAGCGTGACAGCCGCCTGCGGTCCGGCGACGAGAGGGTCTCGACGACGGCGGGCAGCAGTGCGTCCATCGCGATCAGGCTGCCCTTGAGTTCGCAGATGCGCTCCGTGGCGTCCTGGAGATTTCTCACGGTGCAGGCCTCGAAAACGACGAAGCGCGGACGGGCCGCGCTTCGGTGGACCGGAGGGCTGCGTCGGGCCGCCCTCGTGTTCGATCGCTCAGTCGAGCGTTCGGATGTTGGATGCCTGCGGGCCCTTCTGGCCCTGCGTCACCTCGAACTGCACGCGCTGGTTCTCCGTCAGCGTCTTGAAGCCGCCGCTCTGGATTTCCTTGAAGTGCGCGAACAGGTCCTTGCCGCCGCCATCGGGGGCGATGAAGCCGAAGCCCTTGCCCTCGTTGAACCATTTCACGGTTCCGGTTTGAGTCGTCATGTCGATTCCCATCAAAGTTGCAGGAACGCAAAAGCGCGCCCTGCGAAGAGACGCCAAGCAGTACTTCATGGGGGATTCGACGCGACCACCGGCAGGACGCCGGAGCAGGAAGAAAGACCTATGAGCGAACGGTCTTGTGCATTTCAGCGGCTCGATGGTACACGAGAGTGACCCTCGGCGGGGCCGACATGCTGGCGGTAAGGCCATGCGCGGCGCCGCGACGCCGGTCGCCGAAACGTGCCTGCACGCCGGCCCGTGTGCCACACTGGCCAATGACCCAACCGCTCCTGCAAGCCGCCGATCTGCGCGGCGCGGCACGCCTGACCACCGACGCGGTCGCCGGCCTGGCCAGTCTGGTCGAGGCGATGCACGCGCGCATCACCTCGCTGCCCCGGCTGTCGGGCACCGCGACGCCCGCACCGCAGGACGAACGTACACGCGGCCTCACCGGCTTCGTCTACGACGCCGTGCGCGGCGTGACACACCTCGCGGGCGGCGGCGCCGAGGCCTTGCTCGGCTGGCTGGCGCCGGCCCTGGCGGCGCCGGACCCGCGCGAGCCACCGAGTCCGGAACGCGAAGCCGTCGTGGCGGCGCTCAACGGGGTGCTGGGCGATCACCTCGCGTGCACCGACAACCCGCTCGCGATCACGATGGCGTTTCGCCGGTCCGGGCGGCCGCTGCCGCTCGACCGCCACGCACTGCGTGCGCGCCGCGACGCGACCCCGCGACTGCTGGTGCTGCTGCACGGCCTGTGCATGAACGATCTGCAGTGGCAGCGTGCCGGGCACGACCACGGCGAGGCGCTGGCACGCGACCTGGGCTACACCCCCGTCTACCTGCACTACAACAGCGGGCTGAGCGTGTCGACCAACGGGCGCATCCTGGCGCAGCTGATGGAGCGCCTGTACGACGCCTGGCCGGTGCCGGTCGAGCGCCTCGTCATGCTGGGCCACAGCATGGGCGGGCTGGTGGCGCGCAGCGCGATCCACCATGGGCCGCTGGTCCAGCGCGGCGGGCTGCGCTGGCCGGGGCGCGTCGGCGACCTGGTCTGCCTGGGCACGCCGCACCAGGGTGCGCCGCTCGAGCGCGCGGGCCACGGCGTCGATGTCCTGCTCGGCGCCGCGCCGTATGCGGCGCCGCTCGCGCGCCTGGGCAAGGTGCGCAGTGCCGGCATCAACGACCTGCGGCTCGGCAACATCGTGAGCGCGCCGTCGGGGGACGCCGGCACGCACCGCTGCGCGCAGGTCGCCCTGCCGGACGGGATCCGCTGCTTCGCGATCGCCGGCAGCCTCGGCGCGGCCGGGGACCTGAACGCGAGGCTGCTCGGCGACGGCCTGGTGCCGGTGCCCAGCGCGCTCGGCCAGCACCGCGAGCCGCAGCGTCGTCTCGAGTTCGCACCGGAGCACCAGGCCGTGGTGCAGGACACGCATCACCTCGATCTGCTGTCGAGCCAGGAGGTGTACGGCGTGCTGCGACAGTGGCTCGCGTGACGGCCGCGCGACCGGCTCGACCTCTCAGTTTCTGACCGGCTGGCCGTTCACGTTCACGACGCGGCAGTCCGGCGTGTACGGCGGCCGGTGCGCATCGCACTGCGCCATCGCGTTGCGCACCGCTTCGTCCGGCGTCGCGGCATTGCCGACCCACGCGAAGTTCTGCCGCGACGACGCCGCGAAGGCCTTGTGCCCCGGCGCGAGGCTGTAGTCGCGCAGCGCGTCCTGCAGTCCGCCGCCACCGTTGCCGCTGCCTCCCCCGACGCTCGCGTTCGTGTCCCACTGCATCTCGCCGGCGCTCTCCTCCTGCTGCGCGGCCGCGTAGCGCTCGGCAAACCGCATCCCGGCGCGCACCAGCAGCATGCTGGCCAGCACCAGCACGACCAGCGCGAGACCCAGCCAGCGCCAGCGGCCCTTGGGGGGCGGCGGGCCGTATTCGTTCTCGTCGGCGTTGCCGGGCACGAGGGCGAACAGCAGGCTGGCCAGGCTGCCCACGTAGGGCACCAGCACGAACAGCGCCCACCAGCCGTGGCGGTCGCAGTCGTGGCAGCGCAGCACGGTCAGGCGCATCGAGAAGAAGAACACCGCCAGCGCCCCGGTCCCCATCAGCAGCGCGCGCGGCAGGCTGGGCCGCTGCAGGAAGCCGGTCGTCAGCAGCAGCATCGCGGTGATCAGCCACAGGTTCGCCGCGGCGGCCGACAGGCGCCCCACGCGGCCCGAGAAGCGGAAGCCGATCGGCCAGGCGCTGCGTTCGCCGGTGTCGGCCTGCGGCGCCGCCCGGCCACGCGGCTGACGGCGGGCC
>Ga0075366_10001350_pt1 | contig 12267 bp, 10 predicted proteins | sample EndMethybrTD3031_FD_72351 | JGI IMG/M metagenome (GOLD analysis project Ga0075366, IMG submission 72351) | Populus endosphere microbial communities from Tennessee, USA - Endosphere MetaG P. TD hybrid TD303-1 | ecosystem: Host-associated > Plants > Roots > Endosphere | place: USA: Tennessee... | reverse complement strand
GGCCCTGCAGCGCCGCGGCATCGCGGTCGACGCCGGTGACCGGATGGCCGCGCTGCGCGAACCAGCGCAGGTGGCGGCCGCTGCCGCAGGCGACATCGAGTACGGACGCGCCGGCCGGCACGAGTGGCGACCAGCGCACGATCCACGGCGAGGGCGCGAGCGCGCCGTGCGTGTCGAGCGTGGTCATCGCGACGCTCCGTGCGAGCGGCTCAGCGCCTTGATCGCGAGCCGGTCCACCAGCGACGGCGCGACCAGCTTCAACCAGCGGCCGAACCTGCCCTTCGCGCTCATCACGATGTCGCGCCGGCGTGCCTGCGCACCGTCGAGGATCAGCCGCGCGCAAACCTCGACCGGCATCGCGCCGGCCTCGTCGAGCCCGCTGCGCCCGGCGGGTTGGCCGTCGGGGCCGAAGCCGCGCCGGCGGATCTCGGTCGCGACCACGCCGGGGTAGGCGATCGTCACGCTGACACCCGAGCCGATCAGCTCGGTGCGCAGCGCCTCGAAGAAGCCGACCATCGCGAACTTGCTGCCGCTGTACGCGGTGCGGCCCGGTACGCCGACCAAGCCCGCGAGGCTCGCGACCGCGACGATGCGGCCGCGGCTTTGTTTCAGGTGCGGCAGCGACGCATGCGTGCACCAGACGCTGCCCCAGTGGTTGATGCGCATCAGCGTCTCGTACCAGCCGAGGTCGTTGACCTCGTCGAACATCGCGTGCGCCGACATGCCGGCGTTGTTGACGAGCGTGTCGATGCGGCCGAAGGTCTGCACCGTGGCAACGATCAGCGCGCGGCAGTCGGACTCGAGGCTCACGTCGCAGCGCTGCACGAGCACCTGCGCGCCGGCCGCGCGGCACTGCGTGGCGACCGCCTCGAGCTTGTCGACGCTGCGCGCCGCGAGCACGAGCGCGAGGTCCTTGCCGTCGCGCGCGGCCCACTGGCGCGCGAGTTCCGCGCCGATGCCGTCGGACGCCCCGGTGAGCACCACCACCTGCATCAGAAGCAGGCCCAGAGCTGGTTCGCGAGCGTCACCGCGAGGTCCGGGCGCAGGTAGGCGGCGAACACGAGCAGCAGCACCGCACTGACTGCGACCCAGGCGAAGCCGCGCTTGAGCTTCATGCCGCCGCGGCCCCCGGCCGCAGGATCGCGCGCTCCTTGACAGGCAGATTGACGATCGCCGCGAAGATGCCGAGCGCGATCGCGAGCCACCAGACGACGTCATAGCTGCCGGTGCTGTCGTACAGCCGGCCGCCGAGCCAGACGCCGAGGAAGCTGCCGATCTGGTGCGAGAAGAACACGAAGCCGCCGAGCATCGACAGGTACTGCACGCCGAAGATCTGCGCGATCACTGCGTTGGTGACCGGCACGGTCGACAGCCACAGCAGGCCCATCACTGCCGAGAAGACGTAGACGCTCCACGGCGAAAGCGGCACCGTGAGGAAGAGCACGATCGCGAGTGAGCGCAGTGCGTAGATCGCCGACAGGATGTACCGCTTCGGCATGTGCTGGCCGAGCGAGCCGGCGAGGTAGGTGCCGAATACGTTGAACAGACCGATCAGCGCGAGCGAGGTGGTGGCCACGTTCGGCGTCAGGCCGTGGTCCTTCAGGTAGCTCGGCATGTGCACGCCGATGAAGACGACCTGGAAGCCGCAGACGAAGTAACCCGCCATCAGGAGCTGAAAGCTCGGGTACGCGAAAGCCTCGCGCACCGCGGCGCCGATGCTCTGGTGCGCGCCGCTCGGCGCGGCCTGTTTCGGCTCACGCAGGCCGAACGCGAGTGGCACGATCGCGAGCGCGAGGCAGCCGAGGATGAAGAGGGCCGACTGCCAGCCGAAGCCGCCGATCAGCCAGTTCTCGACCGGCACCATCAGGAACTGGCCGAACGAGCCGGCCGCCGCGGCGATGCCCATCGCCCAGCTGCGCCTTTCCGCCGCGATGTTGCGGCCGATCACGCCGTAGACCACCGCGTAGGTCGTGCCCGATTGCGCCATCCCGAGCAGCAGGCCGGCGCTGCCCGTGAACGCGAGCCCCGAGGTCGCGAGCGCCATCAGCACGAGGCCGGCGGCGTAGAGCAGGCTTCCGACGATCAGCACGCGGAAAGCGCCAAAGCGGTCGGCGAGCGCGCCGGCGAACGGCCCGGCGACACCCCACGCGAGGTTCTGGATCGCGAGCGCGAACGCGAAGGTCTCGCGGGTCCAGCCGCGCTCCATCGTGATCGGCTGCAGCCACAGCCCGAAACCGTGGCGGATGCCCATCGAGAGCGTCACGATCGCGGCGCCGCACAGCAGCACCTGAGTCATCGAAAGGCGGGCAGGCGACGTGGTCATCGCGGGACTGTAACGCCGCCTCTGATTTCGCGCGCCGCGCGAGTCCCTAGGGGTGGTCAAGCCTGCGGCATGCGCCTATATCCGCAGGCATGACCAACGACGCCTCGCTGCCGGCCGTCGAGCGGCCTGAGGGCGACGACACCGGATCGCCGGCGCTGACGACACAGATGTATCGCCAACTGCGCGTGCTCGCGCGCGCCCGCCTGCGCAGCGGCGGGCGCGAGACCCTGCTCGACACGACGGCGCTCGTGCACGAGGCCTACCTGCGCCTGGCCGGCGTCGACATGCCGCCCGACGAACGCCGCCGCTTCCTCGCGTATGCGAGCCGCACGATGCGCTCGGTGATCGTCGACTTCGCGCGCAAGCGGCAGGCCGAGCGGCGCGGCGGCGACGTCTTCTTCGTCACGCTCACCGGAACGCTCGCCGACCGGCCGTCGGCCGCGGCCGACGACATCGTGCGCGTGCACGATGCGCTCGACGAACTCGCGCACATCGATGCGCGGCTCGCGCAGGTGGTCGAGATGCGCTACTTCGCCGGTCTGACCGAGGTGCAGATCGCGCAGGCCTTGAGCATCTCCGAGCGCACCGTACGGCGCGACTGGGAAAAGGCAAGGCTTCTGCTGGCGGGCGCGCTCGGCGGCTGAACGCGATGGGAAGCAGCTTCGACATCGATGCGCACACCTGGTTGCGGGTCAGTCCGCTGCTCGATGCGGCACTCGACCTGGCGCCGCCCGAGCGGGACGGCTGGCTCGCGGCGCTGCCGGCGCAACATCGTGACCTGAAGGACACGCTCGCGCGACTGCTCGCGCGCGCCGCGCATGTCGAGGCCGAGGCGCTGCTGGACACGCTGCCGAAGCTGGACGATGCCGCGGACGACACCACGGCCGATGCGCGGCCGAGCGCGTTTGCTGCGGGCGAGCGGGTCGGGCCGTACCGGCTGGTCCGTGAGCTCGGCGTTGGCGGCATGGGCGCGGTGTGGCTCGCCGACCGCGCCGACGGTCTGATGCAGCGCAGCGTCGCGCTCAAGCTGCCGCACGGCCCTTTCCGCGGCGGCGACCTGGCGGCGCGCATCGCACGCGAGCGCGAGATCCTCGCGACGCTCGATCACCCGCACATCGCGCGGCTGTACGACGCTGGCGTCACGCCGCAGGGGCAGCCGTACCTGGCGCTCGAACACGTGGACGGCCAGCACATCGACCGCTATTGCGCGCAGCACGGGCTCGGGGTCGCGGCCCGGCTGGGGCTGTTCCTGCAGGTCGCACGCGCGGTCGCACATGCGCATGCGCAGCTGATCGTGCATCGCGACCTCAAGCCGTCGAACCTGCTCGTCGATGCCACCGGCCAGGTCAAGCTGCTCGACTTCGGCATCGCCAAGCTGCTCGACGACGGCCGCGGCGATGCGCGCGCGCTGACGCAGCAGGGCACACGCGCACTGACGCCCGATTACGCGTCGCCCGAGCAGGTCGCCGGCCTGCCGGTCGGCACACGCTCGGATGTCTATGCGCTCGGCGTGCTGCTGTTCGAGCTGCTCACCGGCACGCGACCCTACCGCCTGACGCGGGACTCGCGCGCCGCGCTCGAGGACGCGATCCTCGCCGCGGAGGTGCCGCGCCCGAGCGAAGTCGTCGCCGCACCCGCGCTGCGGCGCGCCTTGCGTGGTGATCTCGACACCATCGTGCACAAGGCGCTGAAGAAGGCGGTCGGCGAGCGCTACGCGTCGGTCGAGGCGCTCGCCGAGGACATCGAGCGTCACCTGTCGTCGCGCCCGGTGCTCGCGCGGCCCGAGGGTGCCTGGTACCGCGGCCGCAAGTTCGTCGTGCGCAACCGCATCGCCGTCGCCACGGCGTCGGCGTTGCTGCTCACCGTGCTCGCCGGTGCCGGCGCGGCGCTCTGGCAGGCGCGCATCGCGGTCGCGGAGCGCCAGCGCGCCGAGGACGTGAAGAACTTCGTCGCCGCGATCTTCCGCGAGGCGAGCCCCTACGACGGCAGCGGCAAGCAGGCGCTCACGGCGGTCGATCTGCTCAAGCAGGCCGACAAGAAGCTCGACGCGGCGCTGGCTGGGCAGAGCGGCGCGCGCATCGAGCTGTCGAACATGATCGGCGAGAGCCTGCTGGCGCTCGGCGACGTGGCAGCGGCCGAGCCGGTGATCGCGCGCGCCGTTGCCGAAGCGAGCCAGGCGCTGGTCCCCACACACGTGCAGACGCTGCGCGGCCTGATGCTCCAATCGCAGGTGCATCGCCTGCGCGGCCGGCCGCTGCAGGCGCGCGACGACCTTGACCGCGTGCTGCCCGCGCTGCGCGCACGCGGCGCCGACGGTGCGAGCGAGCTCGCGACCGCGCTCGCGCACCGGACGCTGACCGCGATCGACCTCGGCGCGTATGCCGAGGCCGAGGTGTTCGCGCGCGAGGGCAGCGAGCTCGCGTCGGCGCGCCTCAGCGAGCGCGACCCGCAGGCGGTCGCGAGTGCGGTGCTGCTCGCGCTCGCCTACCGATACACGAAGAAGTTCGACCTCGCGCGCGAGAGCGGCGAGCGCGCCTATCGCCTGGCCGTCGCCGTGCACGGCGAGGCTGCGCCGCATCCGCGCGTGATCGAAGCCCGTTCGGTCTATGCGCGCGCGCTGGGCGACACCGGCGATCTGGTGCGCGGCACGGCGATGCTCGCGGCCGCGGCGGCCGATGCACGCGCGTTGCTCGGCCCGCGCAACATGCAGGCCGGCATCCTGGTGCAGAACCTGGTCGACTACCGGCTCGATCTGGGGCAACTCGAACTCGCCGACGCAAACGCCGCCGAAGCGCTCGAGATCCTCGCCGAGAACCTCGCTCCCGATTCGATGGGCTACGCGCTCACGCTGCACACGCGCGCGATGGCGCGACTCGCGCGGCGCGACGCCGGTGCGGCGCTGGCCGAGGCGACACGCGCTGCCGCGATGCTCGACAAGCTGGTCGGGCCGGCCCACGAAGCGACGCTGGCCGCGCGCACCACGATCGCGGTCGCGACGATGCTCGAAGGCCGCCTCGACGCCGCGGCGCGGGAGATCGAAGCGGTCGCGGGGCGCAGCGCGGCCTTGCCGGCAACGAGCGCATTGCCTGCCCGCGTCGCGCTCGCGCGCGGCACGATCGCGCGGCTGCGCGGCGACACCGACGCGGCGCTGCGCCACCTGCAGCCGCTGGCCGGATCGGACAACCCGCTGCCCAAGTGGCAGCGCGAGCGCATGCGTGCGATGGCGCAGATCGGTCTGGCGCAGCTGGAGCAGGGCGCGCCCGCGGCGGCGCGCGCGTCGTTCGAGCGTGCGCTGGCCGCGTTCGAGCGGCTCGAGACGCAGGTCACGCCGGCGCGTGCCGAGGCGCTCGTCGGGCTCGGACGGGTGTGTCTCGCACAGGGCGACGCCGCGGGCGCCTTGCCGCTGTTCGAGCAGGCCGATGCGTTCTGGCGCGCCTTCGATCCGTCGGGCCGCGCCGGTGCGGACGCGGCTGCCTGGCTTGCGCGTGCCCGCGCCGCCCGCCGCGGGTGACGAGCGACATCAACCGGAAGCCCATCCAAACAGCTGCAGCCACAGCGCCGCGGTGAACAAGCCGATCGGAATGCCGATGCCGATCATCATCGACACCAGCGGCGCGTCGAGCTTGGCCTGCGCCGCGACGATGCCGGCGCCGATCATCGGCGGCATCGCCGCCTCGATGACGCTGACGCGGCTGGCCATGCCGGGCGCGGCATCGTGCAGCCACAGCACCAGCACGACCAGCGCGGGGCACACCAGCAGCTTGTAGCCCAGCCCGAGGCCGAGCAGCCGGGCGTTGTCTCGCAGCGCATCGAAGCGCAGTTGCATGCCGACCGACAGCAGTGCGAGCGGCGCCAGCGTGTCGCCGATGCGCGCGAGCGCGGCGTCGACGGTGGGCGCGAAGTCGAACGGGCTCAGCAGCACCGCCGCCACCAGCGCGATGAAGGGAGGAAAGCTCGCGACCTTGCGCAGCATCGTGCACGCCGAAACGCGCCCCTCGGACGCATACAGCGCCGCCGCGATCACGCCGACGGTGCTGAGCGCCAGGTAGGAGCCGAGCTGGTCGATCAGCAGGCCGAGGCCGAGCCCTTCGCGGCCGTGCAGCGTCTCGATCATCGGCAGGCCGACGAACGAGGTGTTGCCGAAGCCGCCCACCAGCGTCAGCGCGCCGACGCTCGCGCGCGGCAGCTTCAGCGCGCGCCCGAGTGTCCAGAACAGCAGGGCGCCGACCACGAACAGCGCCCACGGCATCAGCACCGGCAGCAGGTGGCTCACACCCAGGTCGAAGCCGTGCAGGTAGCGCAGCGTGACGGCAGGCAGCGAGACGTGGACGATCACCGCATTGAGCGCGGCATGCGCGTTCTCGGGCACCCGGCCCCAGCGGCGCAGCGCCATCCCGGCGGCCAGGCACGCCAGCAGCATCAGCAGGTTCGACATGAAGGCCTCCGGGTGAGAAGGCACGGCAGAAGGCACCTTCATCCGGAGATACGAGGACACCGGCCGACTCCGGTCAGAACGCAGCCGCGCCGGCGACCTCGCCGAGCCCCTACGTCTAGGGGGTGCCCGCGCTCCGTGGCCGCATCTGCATCGCCACCGCGTCTTCACAGGGTATTGATGCTGCTGCGAGCTGCCGTGTTCGAACTCGAGGTGCTGGACCGAAGGGCAAGTCATGACGCGCGGCACCGCGACGAAGCCGACGAGCCCGTGGCGCTGCAGGCGGGCGCGAGCGCGCAGTCACCGCATCAGCGCGACGATGTGCTGCTCGAACGCGGTGCCGAGCTGAGGTTGCTGCTCGGGCAGATCGATGCGCTGCGCAGCGCCGTGCTGGCGGGCGGCTGCGTGCTGCTGAGCGGCGAAGCCGGCGGCGGCAAGAGCAGCCTGCTGGCCGAAGTCGCCCGGCGGGCCGGCAGCGACGTCGAATGGCTCTGGGGCGCGTGCGAGCCGATGCTGTCGCCGCCGCCGCTGGGTGCGCTGATCGACCTGCTCGATCGCCTGCCGCCGTCGCTCGCGGCGGCGGTGCGGGGTGGCCGCCACAGCCCCGAGATCCTCGCCGGCATGCTCGAGATGCTGCGCGAGCGCCGCGCACCGGTGGTGCTCGTGCTCGACGACGTGCAGTGGGCCGATGGCGCGACGCTCGACCTGCTGCGCTATCTCGGCCGGCGCATGGAAGGCACACGTGCCCTGCTGGTGCTCAGCTACCGCGACGACGCGCTCGCGAGCGATCATCCGCTGCTCGGTGTGCTCGGCGGCCTGCCGTCCAAGGGCTGCGTCCGGATTTCGCTCGCGCCGCTGTCGCGCAGCGCCGTCGCCGAGCTCGCGCGGCGCGCCGGCCGCAGCGCACACGGCCTGCATCGCACAACGCAGGGCAATCCGTTCTTCGTCACCGAATTGCTCGCCGGCGATCCGCGGGCGCTGCCGGCATCGGTGCGCGATGCCGTGCTGGCCCGCGCGGCTCCGCTCCCGCCGGAGGCGCGCGACGTGCTCGAGCTGGCGAGCGTCGCACCGGTGCAGATCGAGATCGGGCTGCTCGACGCCGTCGTCGACGACGCCCACGCTGCGATCGCCGCCTGCACCAAGGGCGGATTGCTGAACCTCGAAGGCGGGGCGCTGCGCTTTCGTCACGAGCTGGCGCGGCGCGCCATCGAGGTCTCGTTGCCCGCGGGCCGGGCGGCCGCGTTGCATGCAGCCGTCTTCGATGCGCTCAGCGTGCGCGGTGCGCCCGCGGTGCGCCTCGTGCACCACGCAGCCCAGGCGGGGCTCTCGGGCGCCGTACTAACACTCGCACCGCAGGCGGCCCGCGAGGCCGCACGGGCCTCGGCGCATCGCCAGGCGGCGATGCTGTATGGCCTGGCGCTCGAACATGCCGCGGCACTCCCGGCATTCGAACGGGCCGCACTGCACGTCGCGCATGCCGACGAATGCCTGCTCGTCAACCGGATCGACGACGCGATGGCCTCGCGCCGCGAGGCGTTGGCGCAGCACCGGCGGACCGGCGAGCGCCTGGCCGAAGGGCTGGACCTGCGCGCGCTGGCGCGCATCGAGTGGTACCGCGGCGCGCCGCAGGCGGGCCAGCCCTACGCGCAGGCTGCGATCGAGGTGCTCGAGCAGATCGATGCGCCGCGCGAGCTGGCGATGGCCTACGCGACGATGGCACAACTGCACCTGCTCGGCGTGACATCGCTGCCGGCCTTCGAATGGGGCCTCAAGGCACTCGCGTTGCTCGAAGGCCTCCGCGATGCCGAGGGTCTCACCTATGCGCTCAACACCGTCGGCACCGCGCAGTTGTGCGCGGAGGATGCACCCGAGGCCTGGGCGCGGCTGCAGCGCAGCCTTCACATCGCGCTCGCTCTGGACTACGAGGAGCATGCGGCGCGCGCCTACATCAACATCGTCTCGATGTGTCTGGTGCACCGGCACCACGCCGATCTCGACGGCCCCTGCGCGCAGGGTGTCGCGTACTGCGAAGCCCACGACATGGACATGTACCTGTGTGGGCTGCACATCCGCCACTCCTATGCGCTGCTCGAGCGCGGGCAATGGGATGCGGCCGAGGCGGAGATCGCCGACGCGCGCCAGACGGCGTGCCTCACCAGCCTGGAGCGCGAACAGTCGACGCACCTGCAGGCCTTGATCGACCTGCGGCGCGGACGCGAGTCTGCCGACGACTACTGGGACGCAATGATCTGCGGCCGGCACGCGCTCAGCGTGGACCCGTGGTACATGCCGCAGGCGGTGGTGCGTTGCGAGGCTGCATGGCTGCGCGGCGCCGACGCCGAGGTGCGGCGCATTGCGGCCGAGACCTTCGATGCCGCAACGCGTAGCCAAGAATCGTGGCGCATCGGCCAGCTCGCCTGCTGGCTCGCTCGCGCAGGCGGCCCGATCCCGCCCATCGCGAAGGAACTGCCGGCCCCATGCCGCCTCGAGCTCGCCGGTGACTGGCGCGGCGCCGCGCAGGCCTGGGCAGCGCTCGGCTGCCGCTACGAGCGGGCGCTCGTGCTGCTTGGGGGCGATCCGGACGACCTGCGCCAGGCGCTCGCCGTGCTCGATGAACTCGGCGCCGCGCCGGCAGCGCGCGTCGCCCGCCGGCGGCTGCGCGCGCTCGGCCTGCGCGACGTGCAGCGCGGGCCGAACAGCCGCACGCGCGACGATGCGCAAGGCCTGACCGCGCGCGAACGCGAGGTGCTCGACCTGCTCGCGCAGCGCCTGTCCAACCGCGCGATCGCGCAGCGCCTGCATCGCTCGGAACGCACGGTCGAGAACCATGTGGCGGCACTGCTTACCAAGCTCGGCGTCGCCACGCGTGCCGATGCGGCAGCGCTCGTCGACGCGGGCAAGAAATAGGTGGTGCGGCGTCAAAAACGCGTACCGGCCACGCTGTCGGCGCACTCTGTCGCTGCCTAGAGTGAACCCATCGTGATCACTGCATGGAGCCTCTGATGGCCATCGACGCGAAGGTTCGCGACAACCACTTCCACCTCAACGGGGTCAACTACTTCCGCGCTCACGCCGATGCCGTCCAGCTCGGCGACGTGGGAGAGAAGAAGACCCCTGCGACCCAGGAGAACTACCTGGCGGTGCAAGGGAGCGTGCCGCGCCACAAGCTGACCATCGAGCGCGCGCTGCAGATCGACATCCACCACGCCGGCTTCGGCAGCAGCGACATCGGCGCGAGCATCACCATCCCGAATGTCGGCGCACTCGGCGCGGGCACGGTGGCGCGCCAGCTCGAAGACCAGACACTGTCGCTCGTCAAGCTCGAGGCGCTGCCGCGCGACATCGTCGCCGCCGCCAACGCCTCGCCCGACGTGATCGCCGAGCTGATCCGCGCCGGCCACGCCGGCCGCCTGGTGCACCAGGCCTTCGTGATCCTCGAGATGAAGACGGCGCTCAACTTGACGCGTGCGACGCGCTTCGACGTGAGCGGCACCGCCAAGTCCTGGACCGTCACCGCCACCGGTGGCAGCAGCAGTGCCAGCCGCACCGTCGTGACGATCACGCCCGGCACGACCTTCGCCTACCTGCTGCTCAAGCCCAAGTGGGACGCCAACCTTAAGAAGAACTGGAAGCGCATCGACGACTGGGAAGACGACCCATGGAGCCTCGTCTGAGCCCCATGCACACCAGGACATTCACATGACACTCGATTCCCTGCGGGCCCTCGTCGGCGCCATCGTCATCACCGTCGCGGCGCCGACCTCGGCGTTCGCGCAGGCGCCCACCTGCCAGCAGGCGCCGGGCCCGGACTGCCTGTACTTTCCCGCCGCGAGCTACGGCTTCACGCCCTTCGAGCGCAGCGCCTTCTACACCGACCAGGCCGGTGAACAGCGCGAAGTCAAGGTGCTGATCCGCCAGCCGGTGGGCGCGCCGGTGCCGATGCCCGTGGTCATCTGGTCGCACGGCGGCTTCGACGGCAAGCGCAGCCCGGCGACCAGCATGGTCGAGTGGAGCGAGCTGAGCGCGCGCGCCGGCTACCTCAGCGTCAGCATCGCCCACACGCATCGCTCGGACACGAGCCGCGGAGCCTTGTGCCAGTCGATCGGCATCGCCACGGCGCCATGCAAGGTCTTCAGCTACCTCAACTGGGACCGGCCGCACGACATTCGCGCGGTGCTCGACGAACTCGAACGCCTGGCCACGGGAGAGTTTCGCGGGCAGATCGACATGCAGCGTGTGGCCGTCGGCGGGCATTCGGCCGGCAGCGGCGGGGCGCAGACGATCGCCGGCGCCAAGCGCATCTTCGTCGGTGCGCCGATCGATCTGTCGGACCCGCGGCCGATCGCGTTCCTCGCCTTGTCGCCGCAGCAGCCCGGCACCGAAGGGTTCTTCGACACGCGCTTCCAGAAGCAGCGCCACTCGTGGACCGACGTGCGCCGCCCGGTGCTGACCGCCACCGGTGACGGCGACAGCACCTGCAACCCGGGTGAGGAGCCGGGCAGCTGCATCGGCGACACGCCGTTCGGGCGACGCATCGGCTTCCAGCGCATGCCCGCGGACGGCAACAAGTACCAGCTCTACATCCACGACGCCGACGCGTTCCACATGCTGTTCGAGTTGAACGCGGCCAAGTGCCCGGAGCTGGGAGTCGACCGGGCCAAGTGCGACGAGTCCGTGCGCTGGTTGTCGTCGGCCGGGCTCGCGTTCCTCGATGCCCATGTGCGGCAGGTGCCCGGCGCTTTGCAGTGGCTGCGAAGCGATCGCATCGAGCGGGCCAGCAGCGGCGTCGCCGAGTGGCAGCGCAAGTGAGCTCGCGCTGAAAGTTCGCGCCGGCGTGGCCAAGCCGTCGCGCCAATCAAGTCACTGAGGTCTTTGCGGCCGGCATCGACGTCAGTTCCAACGCATCCGGCCGCATCGCCATTCAAGGAGAAACAGCATGGCCTTTTTCGATGACATGACCGCCGCACTGGAGACCTATCCCGTGACCGACGTGGACCTGGAGATCGTCGACGTCGTCACCCCGGGCGACGTGCTCAACGTCAGCGAGGTCTCGACGTTCAGGGTGCAGGTCACCAACCGCGGGCCGCTCAACCTGACCGGCGTGACGGTGCGCATCCGCGGCCAGAACGGCGCGACCGTGGCGAACAACAGCGTGATCGCGCCGTTCGTGGCGGAGTTCGTCACCCAGGAGTTGCCCGCGATCGACGCCCACGGCGGTTCGCAGCTCACGGTCGGCAGCCCGTTGAAGTTCAAGGCACCCAGCGGCGCGCAGGCCTCGAAGACGCTCGTCAAGGCGACGCTCGAGGCGTGGAACGCAAATACCGATCACATCTTCAACGGCCACAGCGACCCGCTCGACACGCCCAAGGGGACCTACGGCGCCGCAGTCGTGGCCGCGTGATCCACCGCTCCCATCCATCCCACCTGCATCACAAGGCAAATCATCATGAAGTCGATCCTTTCCATCGCCGTCGCAGCGGCCGCCCTTGCTGCCGCCGCACCTGCGTCAGCC
>Ga0075366_10001345_pt1 | contig 12278 bp, 10 predicted proteins | sample EndMethybrTD3031_FD_72351 | JGI IMG/M metagenome (GOLD analysis project Ga0075366, IMG submission 72351) | Populus endosphere microbial communities from Tennessee, USA - Endosphere MetaG P. TD hybrid TD303-1 | ecosystem: Host-associated > Plants > Roots > Endosphere | place: USA: Tennessee... | reverse complement strand
CGCATCTGGCGCGCCACTTCTTCGGCAGCTTCCAGGTTGGTGCGGGTTGCGGTTTCCTCGATGTCGCCGCCACGGATGGAGCGGGCCGAGTTCACGTCCACCGATACCAAAGCCTCGGTGTGGTCGATCACGATGGCGCCACCGCTTGGCAGTTGCACGGTGCGGGCGTAGGCCGATTCGATCTGGTGTTCGATCTGGAAGCGGCTGAACAGCGGCGCGTCGTCACGGTAGCGCTTCACACGCGCTGCGTGCTCGGGCATGACGTGGGCCATGAACTGCTGGGCCTGCTCGTACACGTCGTCGGTATCGATCAGAATGTCGCCGATGTCGTGGTTGAAATAGTCGCGGATGGCGCGAATCACCAGGCTGGATTCCTGGTAAATCAGGAAAGCGCCCTTGCCACCCTTGCCTGCGCCGTCGATCGCGGTCCACAGCTTGAGCAGGTAGTTCAAGTCCCATTGCAACTCTGGGGCGCTGCGGCCGATACCAGCGGTACGCGCGATGATGGACATGCCGTTGGGGTATTCCAACTGGTCCATGTTTTCTTTGAGCTCTGCGCGGTCTTCGCCCTCGATACGGCGGCTAACGCCACCGCCACGCGGGTTGTTGGGCATCAGCACCACATAGCGGCCGGCCAACGACACAAAGGTGGTCAGGGCCGCGCCCTTGTTGCCGCGCTCTTCTTTTTCGACCTGGACCAGCAGCTCCTGGCCTTCGCGGATCACATCACTGATGCGCGCTTGGTTAACCGGCACGCCTTGCGTGAAATATTGCTTGGAGATTTCCTTGAAAGGCAGAAAACCGTGGCGGTCTTCACCGTAGTCCACAAAGCAGGCTTCCAGCGAAGGCTCGACGCGGGTGACGACTGCCTTGTAGATATTGCCCTTGCGCTGCTCGCGCCCTTCGATTTCAATTTCGTAGTCGAGCAGTTTCTGCCCGTCCACAATCGCTAGCCGACGTTCTTCCGACTGCGTTGCATTAATCAGCATCCGTTTCATGGTGCGTTTCCTTTGACTGGACCACAGAGGGTCCAGAACTGTTGTTCAATTCAATATGGCTCAAACCGAGCCTTTGATGCCTGAACAGACGCATGGAAACAAGCGGAATTACCGACATGACTGCACTAGGTAAGCGTTGACTTACAGGGTGACAGAGGGGGCTGGTGAACGAAAGCGAGGGGGAAGATGGGCTGAGAAGCTATTAAATTTATAGCTGGTTGCGCATATTGTGCGTGCGCTACAGGCGATTCCACGCCAAAGGCCGGGGCTATGAGCCACCGCCAGAGGGTTTGAACCATCACCATCAACACAAGAATTCTCGTTTCGATCCGTTGAGCAACCTGCGCCCCAGGCATAAAGCATGGGCACAGGTCGACAAGTTGGGGTATTCCGTATCCGTATTTCCATTGCGTCAGCCCCTCCCAAGACCGCTTGCCGCCACCGGCGCAAGACTCGCACGGGCTGGCGGCAGATCGCCTCGGGTGGCATCGACCTCGCAGCGCTGTCGGTGTTGTGCTCTAAACTGTGGTGAATCAAGCACTTACGACACAACGCTGGTGAAAAATATTATAGGTGCTAACACAGCCCCCCCCATGCTCGAAGTCAAATTCATTACAGTGGACGCAGAAGACGCGGGCCAAAGACTCGACAATTTCCTTGTACGCCATCTCAAAGGCGTACCCAAAACCCATATTTATCGCATCATCCGCAGCGGTGAAGTGCGGATCAACAAGGGCCGGGCCGCAGCAGATACGCGGATTGCCGACGGCGACGTTGTGCGACTGCCCCCAACCCGCGTATCCGAACGTGCCGCCGAAAAAGCCCTGGCCATGGAAACCCATGCTCCAGCTCGCGAATTTCCCATCCTGTGGGAAGACGAACATCTGCTAGCTATAGATAAACCTGCCGGCGTGGCCGTGCACGGTGGCAGCGGCGTCAGTTTCGGAGTCATCGAACAACTACGCAAAGCCCGACCCCAAGCCGTCTTTCTGGAGCTGGTGCACAGGCTAGACAGAGAAACGTCCGGCATTCTGCTGCTGGCAAAAAAGCGCAGCGCCCTGAAAAACGTGCAGGACCAGTTCCGGGAGCGAGAAACCGGCAAAACCTATTTGGCCCTGGTGATCGGACACTGGCCGAGCAACAAAAAGGTACTGGACAAATCTTTACACAAGTATCTACTGCCCAATGGTGAACGGCGAGTCAAGGTGGTGGCCAAAGATGACCCGGACGGCATGCGCTCACTGACCTTGGTCAGAGTGGCCCAGCACTTCGACGGATTCAGCCTGCTGGAGGTCACCATCAAAACCGGCCGCACCCACCAGATCCGTGTACACCTGGCCAGCGAGGGGTTCCCGATTGCTGGAGACGACAAATACGGTGATTTCGACGCCAATAAGAATTTGGCCAAGAAAGGCCTCAAGCGCATGTTCCTGCATGCATGGCGTCTGCAACTAAAGCATCCTGCCAAGACGGAAAACCTGGCCCTGACGGCGGCACTGCCTGAAGAATTGCTGCAATTCTTGCCCTCACCAGCCGCGCACAGCGGTAGCTGAACCCGTCGGCTACGGCGTTTACATCGGTCGGCAATTCACCGATGATGCATCCATCTTCCGCTACCTGCTACATTTTGGTCTTATGGCCGCTGTCGAACCGTTCAATAAAGAAGCATCTACCGTAGCACTCCCTGGCTTGGGGAGGGTTTTGATCTCCGCCGGAAAGTTGGCACAAAAGGCGGCAGAAGACATATTCCGCAAGGCCCAAGCCAACCGCAACAGCTTTATCGCCGAGTTAATGGCGGCAGGCGCAGTATCACCCTCGGACCTGGCCCACACCATGTCCACCGCGTTTGCTGCACCCTTGCTGGACATGGATGCAGTAGACCGTGACAGACTGCCCAAGGACCTGCTAGACGCCAAGATCTGCCAAGCCTACCGTGTGGTGGTACTGAGCAAGCGCAACAACCGCCTGATCGTGGCCACGGCCGACCCATCCGACCAGGAGGCCGCAGAAAAAATCAAATTCTCCACCCAGCTCGGGGTGGACTGGATCATTGCCGAGTACGACAAGCTGTCGCGCCTGGTAGAAGCCAACTCCATGACCGCCGGCGAGGCGATGGACTCCATCATCGGCAACGATTTCGACTTTGACGATACTGCCATGGGACCGGCAGTCGAAGCAGCCGAAATCAACACGTCGGATGTGGAAGATGCGCCGGTGGTGAAATTTTTGCACAAGATGCTGCTGGATGCATTTGGCATGCGCGCATCCGACCTGCACTTCGAGCCCTATGAGCACAACTACCGCGTCCGCTTCCGCATCGACGGTGAACTGCGTGAAATTGCGTCGCCGCCAGTCGCCATCAAGGACAAGCTGGCCTCCCGCATCAAGGTGATTTCCCGGTTGGACATCTCTGAAAAACGGGTGCCGCAAGACGGCAAGATGAAACTCAAGGTCGGCCCCGACCGCGTGATTGACTTCCGGGTCAGCACACTGCCTACGCTGTTCGGCGAAAAGATCGTGATCCGGATTCTGGACCCAAGCAGCGCCAAACTGGGCATTGATGCCTTGGGCTATGAGCCGGAAGAAAAAGAGCGTGTGCTGACTGCAATCGGCCGCCCTTATGGCATGGTGCTGGTGACCGGGCCTACAGGCTCGGGCAAGACCGTGTCGCTCTATACATTTTTGAATCTGCTCAACAAGCCGGGCGTAAATATCGCCACCGCGGAAGACCCTTCGGAAATCAACCTGCCCGGAGTGAACCAGGTCAACGTGAATGACAAGGCAGGCCTCACCTTCGCAGTGGCACTGAAGTCCTTTCTGCGCCAGGATCCAGACATCATCATGGTCGGCGAAATCCGGGACTTGGAAACGGCCGACATCTCCATCAAGGCCGCACAAACCGGCCACTTGGTGCTGTCCACCTTGCACACCAACGACGCCCCCACCACCCTGACGCGTATGCGTAACATGGGCATTGCGCCGTTCAATATTGCGTCCAGCGTGATTCTGATCACAGCGCAACGCCTGGCCCGCCGCCTGTGTGTAAACTGCAAGGCAGTGATCGACATTCCACGCAAGACTATGCTGGAATCGGGTTTTGAGGAACATGAACTCGATGGTTCCTGGAAACCTTACGGACCTGTAGGCTGCAATGCCTGTAACAACGGCTACAAGGGCCGCGTTGGCATCTACCAGGTCATGCCGATTTCAGACGAAATTCAGCGCATTATTCTTCGCGACGGCAGTGCCATGGATATTGCCGAGCAAGCCAAGGCAGAGGGCGTACGCTCGCTGCGTCAGGCAGGACTGTATAAAGTTAAGCTCGGACTGACTTCCTTGGAAGAAGTGCTCGCCGTGAGCAATGAGTAGACCCATAAGACCCACCTAGAGGCCCAAGACATTCCATGGCAACTGCATCGCCCAGAGACGTAAAGGAGTTTGTCTTCGAATGGGAAGGCAAAGACCGCAACGGAAAACAAGTCCGTGGCGAAACACGCGCCTCGGGTGAAAACCAGGTGCAGGCATCCTTACGGCGCCAAGGTGTTTTCCCGACCAAGATCAAAAAGCGCAAGATGCGCTCGGGCAAGTCCATCAAGCCCAAAGATATTGCAATCTTCACGCGGCAGCTGGCGACCATGATGAAGGCCGGCGTGCCGCTGCTACAGGCCTTCGACATCGTAGGCCGTGGCAACGCGAACGCCAGCGTCACCAAGCTGCTGAACGATGTGCGCATGGACGTGGAGACCGGTAGCTCTCTGAGCGCCGCGTTCCGCAAGTTCCCCATGTACTTTGACAGCCTGTACTGCAACCTGGTGGAAGCAGGTGAAGCCGCTGGTATTTTGGAATCCTTGCTGGACCGGCTGGCGGTCTACATGGAAAAGACCGAGGCCATCAAGTCCAAGATCAAATCCGCCCTGATGTATCCGGCATCGGTGGTGGTGGTGGCATTTGTGGTGGTGGCGGTGATCATGATATTTGTGATCCCCGCATTCAAGGAGGTCTTCAGCAGCTTTGGCGCCAATCTGCCTGCGCCGACCTTGTTCGTGATCGCCATGAGCGAATTTTTCGTCAAGTATTGGTGGCTGATATTCGGTGGCATTGGCGGCGGCGGTTACTTTTTCATGCAGGCGTGGCGTCGCAACGAAAAAATGCAACATTTCATGGACCGCGTTTTGTTACGGGTTCCAGTGTTCGGCGCTCTGATTGAGAAGTCCTGCATTGCGCGCTGGACACGCACCCTATCCACCATGTTCGCAGCAGGCGTACCTTTGGTGGAGGCATTGGACTCTGTGGGCGGCGCATCCGGCAACTCGGTATTTGAAATCGCCACCGGCAAAATCCAGCAGGAAGTCTCTACTGGCACCAGTCTGACGGTAGCCATGACGAATGCACACATTTTCCCGTCCATGGTGCTGCAAATGTGCTCAATTGGCGAAGAGTCCGGCTCCATCGACCATATGCTGGGCAAGGCTGCAGACTTTTATGAAGCCGAGGTGGACGACATGGTCGCCGGTCTTTCCAGCCTGATGGAGCCCATCATCATCGTGTTCCTGGGTACCTTGATTGGCGGCATTGTGGTGTCCATGTACCTGCCTATCTTCAAGCTGGGCCAAGTCGTTTGATGCCGGAATTTCAAACTATGGTCGCCTTGATCGGTGGCATTCTGGGCTTGTTACTGGGTAGTTTTCTGAATGTGGTGGTGCACCGCCTGCCCAAGATGATGGAGCAGAGCTGGGCGCAAGAATACGCCGACATGCAGGGACAGGAGCCGCCCGCGGCAGAACCTCTGAACTTACTGGTTCCCCGTTCGCGCTGCCCGCACTGCGCGCACCAGATCCGCTGGTTTGAAAATGTGCCGGTACTCAGCTATGCATGCCTGCGCGGCCGCTGCTCCGCCTGCAAAGCGTCGATCAGCCCTCGCTACCCCCTGGTGGAAATGGCTAGCAGCGGTCTTTTCTTTTTCTGCTTCTGGCATTGGGGCCCCTCCGTCACGGGGCTAGCGTGGAGCGGTTTTGCCGCAGCTTTGTTGACGCTGGCACTGATCGACTGGGACACCACGCTTTTGCCCGACAGCATCACCCTGCCCCTGGTCTGGGCCGGCTTGATTGCGTCATCCCTGCATTGGACGTCCGTGCCCATGTTCGCTTCGCTATGGGGAGCCGTAGCCGGCTACCTGTCCCTCTGGAGCATCTACTGGATCTTCAAGCTACTGACAGGCAAGGAAGGTATGGGCTATGGGGACTTCAAGCTGTTTGCGGCGCTGGGCGCCTGGTTTGGCTGGGAGGCACTGGTACCCATGATTCTGATGGCCTCGGTAATCGGTGCAGTGATTGGCATTGCCATGAAATTCAGTACCGGTCTGCGCGAAGGTGGCTACATACCTTTCGGACCATTTCTGGCCAGCGCCGGCTTGACCGCCATGGTCTTCGGGCCCGAAGCCATTTTGCATTTTGTCGGCTTGTAAAACTGTGCGAAGTGGCCTTCGACTAGGCCTCACAGGAGGCATAGGCTGCGGTAAAAGTACGGTGGCACACATGCTGCAAGCACGTGGAGCCGCGCTGATCGATGCCGATGCCATCGCCCGGGCCAGCACAGCACCTGAAGGCGCAGCCATCCCAGCCATACGCACGCGTTTTGGCGCGGAATTTCTGACCCCCACCGGCGCACTGGATCGCGACAACATGCGCACCCTGGCCTTCTCCGATGCGAGCGCCAAACACGCGCTGGAAGCCATCGTCCACCCCCTCGTAACCAAGGAAATTGAAATTCAATTTCAAGCCGCACAGGCTGCTGGTATAAGCTGCGTGGTATTCGATATCCCCTTGCTGGCGGAATCTGGCCACTGGCGAGGCAAGCTGGACCACATTCTCGTCATCGACTGCCTGGTCAGCACCCAAATCGCCCGCACCGTAGCCCGCAGTCAATTGTCCGAAGAAGCCGTGCGGCAGATCATCCGGACCCAGGCCAGCCGTGAACAGCGCCTGGCGCTGGCCGACACCGTGATCTACAACGAAGGTCTATCGCTAGACCAGTTACGCCAGCAGGTTGAACAAATCGCCCCATACTTCGGGCTATGATGCCGCCACAGGAAAATCTGCGTGATTCTTTACGAATATCCCTTTAACGAACGTATACGCACCTATCTGCGGCTGGAACATCTTTTCCGGCGGCTGGGGGAACTGGTGCCCCGCGCCCACGCGCTAGACCACCATTACGCACTGACCACGATTTTCGAGATCATGGACGTAGCCGCACGCGCCGACCTCAAATCGGATGTGATGCGGGATCTGGAAAAACAAAAAAACATACTGAATGGCTACCGTGGCAACCCATCCATCGCAGAAGATGTATTGGACGAAGTTATAGGCCAGCTCGACACCTGCTACACCGCACTGCATGAGCAACCCGGTAAAGCCGGCCACAGCCTAACGGAAAACGACTGGCTGATGGGCTTGCGCAGCCGGGTCAGCATCCCAGGCGGTACCTGTGGCTTCGATCTGCCGGCGTATTACGCATGGCAGCACCAGCCTGCCGATGTGCGCCGTCAAGCGATTGAGAAATGGGCACAAACCCTGGCACCGCTAGCCGAGTCCATCCACCATTTGCTAAAAATGCTGCGTGACTCCGGTGCGCCGCAAAAAGTCATCGCAATCGGCGGACAATTTCAGCAAAACCTGCCCCAGGGCCGCACCTACCAGCTGCTACGTCTGCGCATAGACCCCGCGCTGGGCTTGATTCCCGAAATCAGCGGCAACCGACTGATGGTTTCGGTACGCTTGATGCGCCATGGGGCTGACGACCATCTGCACCCCTGCAGCGATGATGCCTCGTTTGAACTCACCCTCTGCGCTTGAGCATGACTGATACCGCTCCCCCACTGCCGAAAAAATGGGTTGTCTGCCCTACCTGCAAGGGTAAAAGCCTGTACGCCGCCAGCAATGCCTACCGTCCGTTTTGCAGCGAGCGCTGCAAAAACGTGGACTTTGGTGCCTGGGCCAGTGCCAGCTTCAGCCTGCCTGCCGAAGCACCACCGGACGACCTCGTCTTTGGTGACGCCCGCTTGCAGTAAATTTATACAAAATACGGCTCTGGCGCAGATGCTGCCTGCGCACTAAGCTACAGAATGTGTAGCACCAAGGAAATCCCGCTCCTGCGCTAGCCAAGCCAGCACCGGCACGGTACCTGGCAGTACCGGCATCACCTGCAAAGGCAGCAGCTGCCAGGCATGACTTTGGCCTTCGCGCATCTCCAGCACACCCGTCCAGTCAAACACCTTGCAAAAGTGCAGACGCACCAAGGCGTGCGGGTAGTCCACCAGCTCCACCTTCCAGGGTTGCGCAGCGCCTATGGTGATGCCCAGCTCTTCCTGCAGCTCCCGACGCAGTGCCTGCTCCACCGTCTCGCCCTGCTCCAGCTTGCCACCCGGAAACTCCCAGTAACCGGCGTATACCTTGCCCACCGGCCGGGATGTCACCAGAAAGTGGCCGTCCGGCTGCACCAGTACACCCACTGCCACCTCTACGATGGCGCGCTCAGGACCGCCTTCACGCGGACGGTCTGCATCGGCTACCAGCGGCTGCCGGCTCATGCCGCACGCATATGCTGGCCCGCGTAGTCACGCGCGAACTGGTAGGCCACACGCCCGCTGCGGGAGCCACGCTCCAACGCCCACACCAGGGAGGCTGGGCGTGCTACGGCAATCGCCTCGGCATCCACGCCGAAAGACTGCAGCCACTGGGCCACAATGGCCAGATATTCGTCTTGCGAGAACGGATAGAAGCTGACCCACAGTCCAAAGCGCTCGGACAAGGAAATCTTTTCCTCCACCACTTCACCCGGATGCACCTCGCCATCTTCGGTGTGCGTGTAGCTAAGGTTTTCCTTCATGTACTCCGGCAGCAGATGGCGACGGTTGCTGGTGGCATAGATCAGCACATTGGGACTGGCCGCGGCCACCGAGCCATCCAGAATCGACTTCAAGGCCTTGTAACCGGCTTCACCCTCTTCAAAGCTCAAGTCGTCGCAGAACACAATGAATTTCTCAGGCCTGTCGGCCACCACATCGACGATGTCCGGCAAATCCACCAGATCAGCCTTGTCGACCTCAATCAAGCGCAGACCGCGTGGCGCGTAAGTATTCAGGCAGGCCTTGATCAACGAAGACTTGCCTGTGCCGCGCGCACCTGTCAACAGCACATTGTTGGCGGGCTTGCCGTCTACAAACTGCAGGGTGTTGCGCTGGATTTTTTCCTTCTGGACGTCGATTTCCTTCAGGTCGGCCAGCGCCACGCTGCCGATATGACGCACCGGCTCCAGCACGCCGTGGCCCGAGCCCCGGCGGCGGTAGCGGAAGGCAATAGCCGCATTCCAATCCGGTGCCTGCACCGGCTGGGGCAGGATGGACTCTACGCGCTGCAGCAGCTGCTCGGCACGCTCGATCAGGCGCTCAAATTTCTCGTTCATGAACGGTAGTCGGCGTTGATGGACACATATTCGTGGCTGAAATCGCAGGTCCACACGGTGTCGGCGGCCGTACCGCGGCCCAGCCCTACGCGCACAGTAATTTCGCTCTGCTTCATCACGCGCTGGCCGTCTTCTTCGCGGTACGTGGGGTTGCGCCCACCATTAACCACCACGTGTACATCGTCCAAAAACAGGTCGATACCGGTCTGGTCCAGATCGGTGATGCCTGCGTAGCCTACTGCCGCCAAGATACGGCCCAGATTGGGATCGCTGGCAAAAAATGCGGTCTTGACCAAGGGCGAATGGGCGATCGAATACGCTGCCAGGCGGCATTCTTCGGACGTCTTGCCGCCTTCAACACGCACCGTGATGAACTTGGTCGCACCCTCGCCGTCACGGACAATGGCCTGGGCCAGCTTCTGGGCCACCGACAGCATCGCGGCTTTCAAAGCCTGGCCGTCCGCACTGTCCAGCGCAGTGATTTGCGCATGGGCCGCCTTGTGGGTGGCGATGACGACAAACGAGTCGTTGGTAGAGGTATCGCCATCGATGGTGATGCGGTTGAACGAGGCATCCGCCAAGTCTTTGGCAAGTTGCGCCAGCAACGACGGGTGCACATTCGCATCCGTGGCCATGAAGCCGAGCATGGTGGCCATGTTTGGACGGATCATGCCCGCACCCTTGCTGATACCCGTCACCGTCACGGTGGCGCCACCCAGCTGTATCTGGGCGCTGAAGGCCTTGGGTAGCGTGTCGGTGGTCATGATGGCCTCTGCAGCGCGGCCCCAGTTGTCCGCACGGGCATCGGCCAAAGCAGTTGGCAAACCGGCCTTGATACGGTCATGTGGCAGCGACTCCATGATCACGCCGGTGGAGAATGGCAGGATCTGCTCAGGCGCCAGGTCCAAATACTGGGCAAGCGCAATGCAAGTGGACTTGGCACGCATCAAACCATCCTCGCCAGTGCCGGCATTGGCATTACCGGTATTCACCAGAATCGCACGGATACCCAGGCCAGCAGCCAGATGCTCGCGGCAAATCTGAACCGGTGCGGCACAGAAGCGGTTTTGCGTGAACACACCAGACACTGAAGCGCCTTCGTCCAACTGCACCACCAGAACGTCTTTCCGGTTGGGTTTACGCACACCAGCCTCGGCAATGCCCAGCAACACGCCCGGCACAGGATGTAGATCAGCGGGATTGGGAGCAGACAGATTCACGGGCATAACAGTCTTTCAAAATAGAGTTGCACGCGGGGACAGGTCATGAAAAAACGGGCCGCAGCCCGTCATCCAGCTGGTTGGCCGTTATACCAACTTGCCGTGGCACAGCTTGTAGCGCTTGCCGCTACCGCAAGGGCAAGGGTCGTTGCGTCCCACGCGCGGCACCTCGGCAGCAGCTTGGGTATTGGCATCCACACGGGTTTCCACTTCGCCGGTCTCGGTCGGTGCGGTGTAGGTCACGTTGGCAATACTTTCGGCCCGGTTTTCCATGGCCTCGGCCGCTTCGCCAAGTTGCTCGCTGGACTGGACCTTGACCGTCATCAGAACCTTGGTCACATCGTTTTTCACGGTGTCTAGCAACTGGCCAAACAACTCGAAGGCTTCGCGCTTGTATTCCTGCTTGGGCTGCTTTTGCGCGTAGCCGCGCAAATGGATGCCTTGGCGCAGGTAGTCCAACGAGCTCAGGTGCTCACGCCAATGGGTATCTATGCTTTGCAGCAGCACCATGCGTTCAAACTGGGTGAAGTTGTCACCCCCCACCTGCTCCACCTTGGACTGGAAGGAGGCATTGGCTACATCCAGCACCTTCTGGACGATATCTTCGTCTGTGATGGCGCTGGCAGCCTGCACGTAAGCGGCCAAAGGCAGGTCCAGCTGCCATTCATCCAGCAAGGCTTTTTCCAGACCAGGGATATCCCACTGCTCTTCCACCGACTCGGCCGGAACGAATTGGCGCACCAGATCCATCACGCTGCCCTCGCGCAAAGATTCGATCTGCGCCGTCAAATCCGCAGCGTCCAGAATCTCGTTGCGCTGTTGGTAGATGACCTTGCGTTGGTCGTTGGAAACGTCGTCGTACTCCAGCAGTTGCTTACGCACATCAAAGTTGCGCGCTTCCACCTTGCGCTGGGCGCTTTCAATGCTTCGGGTCACAATGCCGGCTTCAATGGCTTCGCCATCAGGCATCTTGAGACGGTCCATGATGGACTTGACGCGATCGCCCGCGAAGATCCGCATCAGCGGATCGTCCAGGCTCAGGTAAAAACGCGACGAACCTGGGTCACCCTGGCGACCCGAGCGGCCACGCAACTGGTTGTCGATTCGGCGCGATTCATGGCGTTCTGTGGCAATGATGCGCAGACCACCGAGAGCCTTGACGGCTTCGTGGTCCTGCACCCACTGGGCACGCACGCGTTCAATTTCCGCCTGCTTGGTGGCCTCGTCCAGGTCCGGGTTGGCATGGATAGGTTCCAACGCCTTCTCTAGGTTGCCGCCCAGCACAATGTCTGTGCCGCGCCCCGCCATATTGGTGGCGATGGTGATCATCTTGGCACGTCCTGCCTGGGCCACGATATCGGCCTCGCGCGCATGCTGCTTGGCGTTTAGCACCTGGTGCGGCAAACCGGCCTCGTTCAACAAGCGGTCGATGATTTCCGAGTTTTCGATCGAGGTCGTACCGACCAGTACGGGCTGGCCACGCTCATGGCACTCACGGATATCCTTGATGGCAGCTTCGTATTTTTCGCGCGTCGTCTTGTAGACGCGGTCCAATTGGTCTTCACGGCGGCTCACACGGTTAGGAGGAATCACCACG
>Ga0075366_10001344_pt1 | contig 12283 bp, 12 predicted proteins | sample EndMethybrTD3031_FD_72351 | JGI IMG/M metagenome (GOLD analysis project Ga0075366, IMG submission 72351) | Populus endosphere microbial communities from Tennessee, USA - Endosphere MetaG P. TD hybrid TD303-1 | ecosystem: Host-associated > Plants > Roots > Endosphere | place: USA: Tennessee... | reverse complement strand
CTTGATGCGGCCGATCGCGAGGATGTCGCCGGTCGGCTTGCGGGTGAACTTGTAGGCGCCGTGGCTGGTGCCGATCGCGATCGCGAGCGCGTCGAGCTGGGTGCGCTTGACGAAGTCGGCGGCCTGCTCGGGGTCGGTGAGCAGCTGGTCCATCGTCATCGTCGCTTCGGTGCCGTGGCCGTCTTCCTTGTCGCCGCGCATCGTCTCGAGCGAGCCGAGGCAGCCGAGCTCGCCTTCGACGGTGACACCGAGCGCGTGCGCCATGTCGACGACCTTGCGCGTCACGTCGACGTTGTAGTCGTAGCTCGCGATCGTCTTGCCGTCGGCCTGCAGCGAGCCGTCCATCATCACCGAGCTGAAACCTAGCCCGATCGCGCCCTTGCAGACGTCGGGGCTCTGGCCGTGGTCCTGGTGCATCACGAGCGGCACCTCGGGCCAGCTCTCGAGCGCGGCCTGGATCAGGTGTTTGACGAAGGCCTCGCCGGCGTACTTGCGCGCGCCGGCGCTGGCCTGGAGGATCACCGGGGCGCCGACCTCCGAGGCGGCCGTCATCACGGCCTGCACCTGCTCGAGGTTGTTGACGTTGAACGCGGGAATGCCGTAGCCGTTCTCGGCGGCGTGGTCGAGCAGTTGGCGCATCGAGACGAGGGGCATGGTGATCTCCAGTAGTGTCGGCAAAGGCGAATTCATTCTAGCGACGCACCGAACCCGCCCCACCGCAGGGGACGCCCGTGAATGCGGGGCGAGTTGAGCGCGCCGAACTGCGCGGGAAACGCGGCGCTTTTCCGGCTCAAGCAAGGCGCGCGCCGCGCGGACACTCGTCTCACCCGCGGCTTGGACCGCGCCCGCCGCAAGAGCACCCATGGCCCGCACCGATCTGAACGCCGTTACCCGCTGGATCACCGCGGCCGCGCTGCAACACCCGGATGCACTTGCGGCCCATTTGATGCAACGCCTGTCGGTCAGCCGCCGCACCGCCGGCAAGCTGCTCGGCCGGCTCGTCGCGGCGCAGTGGCTGGTACGCGAAGGCTCGCCGCGCCGCCCGGTCTACCGCCCCGGCCTGCTGCGCCAGGCGGTGCACCGCTACGCGCTGCAGGATCTGGACGAGGCGCTGCCCTGGTCGCGTGACTTCGCACCGCTGTTCGTGCTGAGCCCGACCGTCGCGCGCAACACCCAGCACGCGTTCACCGAGCTGCTCAACAACGCGATCGACCACAGCGGCGGCAGCTGCGTGACGGTCTCGGTGCGCCAGACGCCCACGCACCTGCAACTGCTGGTGTCGGACGACGGCTGCGGCCTGTTCGAGCGCATCGACCAGACCTTCAAGATCGGCGATCCGGCGCTCGCGATGCTCGAGCTGAGCAAGGGCAAGCTGAGCAGCCAGCCCGAGCGCCACACCGGCCGCGGCCTGTACTTCACCGCGCGGCTGGCGGACGTGCTGGATCTGCACGCCAACAGCCACGCCTTCCAGCACCGCGCCTGGCAGCGCCACCGCTGGCAGCCGACACGGCCGGCGACCCGCGTCGGCACGTCGGTGTTCGTCGCGATCGCGCTCGACTCGAGCCTGACGCTCGACGAGGTGATGCGCTCGCACAGCCTGGACGGCGCGGGTTATGCGTTCGAGCGCACCGTCGTGCCGCTGCAGGTGCTGACCGCACCGGGCAGCGGCCTCGAGTCGCGCGCCCAGGCCAAGCGGGTCGCCGCCCGCCTCGCGCAGTTCCGCCGCGCCGAGATCGACTTCGACGGCATCGCCGAGGTCGGCCACGGCTTCATGGACGAGCTGTTCCGCGTCTTCGTGCGCGAGCACCCGCAGCTCGAGATCGTTCCGACCGGGATGAACCCGCGCGTCGCGGCGCTGCTCGCGAGCGTGCAGGCCGGCTGAGCCCGTGAGCGCCGGCTCAGCCAGCGCCGGGCCGCTCCCAAGCCGGCTGAGCAACCCGCCCGGCGGGTGGCGTCGCGTACTCGTGACGCCGGGTGCTCCATCTACCCGATCCGTTCGGCCTGATACCCCTGTGCCCGCAGCGCCGCGAGGAGCTCGGCGATGTGCGCCACACCGCGGGTCTGCACCACCAGCTCGATCTGTGCGCGCTCGACCGAAAGCGACGTGAACGCACGCTGGTGCTGCACCTCGTCGATGTTGACGCCCAGGCGGCCGAGCAAGGTCGCGACGTCGGCGAGCGCGCCCGGCACGTCGCGCACATCCAGGCGCAGCCGCGCGAGCCGGCCCGACTTGACCATGCCGCGCTGGATAATCTCGGCCAGCACGAGCGGCTCGATGTTGCCGCCGCTCAGCACGAGGCCGACCTTGCGGCCGGCGAAGCGCGCGCGGTGTTTCATCAGCGCCGCCAGGCCGACGCTGCCCGCGCCCTCGACGACCGTCTTCTCGATCTCGAGCAGCATCAGGATCGCCTGCTCGATGTCGTCCTCGCCGACCAGCAGCACGTCGTCGACCCGCTCGCGGATCAGCGGCAGTGTCAGCGCGCCGGGCGACTTGACCGCGATGCCGTCGGCGATCGTCGCCTGCGCACACTCGCGCGGGTCGGCGTGCAGCGCACTCCAGACCGCCGGGAAACGCTCCGACTGCACGCCGAAGACCTGCAGCCCGGGCCGCAGCGCCCGCGCCACCGTCGCGATGCCGCTGATCAGCCCGCCGCCGCCGATCGCGATCACGAACGTGTCGATCGCCGGCTGCTGCGCGAGCATCTCGAGCGCGATCGTGCCCTGGCCGGCGGCGACCGCGAGATCGTCGTACGGATGCACGACGGTCAGGCCACGCTCGTGCGCGAGCGCGAGGCCGTGGGCACGTGCGTCGTCGAAGGTGTCGCCCTCGAGCACGACCTCGGCGCCGAAGCGGCGTGTGTTCTCGACCTTCACTGCGGGCGCGAAGCGCGGCATCACGATCGTCGCCGGCACGCCCAGGCGCTGCGCGTGGTAGGCGACGCCCTGCGCATGGTTGCCGGCCGAGACCGCGAGCACACCCGCGGCGCGTTCGCGCGCATCGAGCTGCGCGAACTTGTTGAGTGCGCCGCGCTCCTTGAACGACGCGGTGAACTGCAGGTTCTCGAACTTCAGGAACACCTCGCAGCCGACCAGCGCCGACAGCGTGCGCGACGGCAGGCACGGCGTGTCGATCACCTCGCCGCGCAGGCGCTCGGCGGCGGCGCGGACGTCGGCGAGCGTCAGGTCGGCCGCGCTGGACATCGCAGGGCCTAGCCGACCCGGCAGACCTTGAGCATGTTGGTGCCGCCCGGGTAGCCCATCGGCTCGCCGCAGGTGATCGCGTAGGTGTCGCCCGGCATCAGCACGCCCTTCTCGACCAGCAGCGCCTCGGCATGCGCGAGCGCCTCGTCGCGGTCGGCGAAACTGGGCATCAGCAGCGGGCGCACGTTGCGGTACAGCGCCATCTTGCGCTGCGAGACGAGCTGCGAGGTCAGTCCGTAGATCGGCACCTTGATGTTGTGCCGGCTCATCCACAGCGCGGTCGAACCCGATTCGGTCAGCGCGAGGATCGCCTTGCAGCCGAGGTGGTGCGCGGTGAACAGCGCGCCCATCGCGATCGACTGGTCGATGCGGCCGAAGCGCTTGTTGGTGAAGTCGGTTTCGAGCGAGACATCGTCGGCGATCTCGGCCTCGAGCGCGATCGCGGCCATCTGCACGATCGTCTCGACCGGGTACTTGCCGGCCGCGGTCTCGGCGCTCAGCATCACCGCGTCGGTGCCGTCGAGCACCGCGTTGGCCACGTCGCTGACCTCGGCGCGTGTGGGCACCGGGTTGACGATCATCGACTCCATCATCTGCGTCGCGGTGATCACCACCTTGTCCATCTCGAGCGCCATGCGGATCATCTTCTTCTGCAGCGCCGGGACGGCGGCGTTGCCGACCTCGATCGCGAGGTCGCCGCGCGCGACCATGATGCCGTCGCTGGCACGCAGGATCTCCTCGAGCGCGGGGATCGCCTCGCTGCGCTCGATCTTCGCGATCATCGCGGGCTTGTGGCGCCACGGGTCGCCGGCCACGTTGGCGAGCTGGCGCGCCATCTCCATGTCGGTCGCGTTCTTCGGGAAGCTCACCGCGACGAACTCGGCCTGGAAGCTCATCGCGGTCTTGATGTCCTCCATGTCCTTGGCGGTCAGCGCCGGCGCGGTCAGCCCGCCGCCGGCCTTGTTGATGCCCTTGTTGTTCGACAGGTCGCCGCCGACCACGACCCGCGTGTGCACCTGCTGGCCACGCACCGTGTCGACGATCAAGCGGATCAGCCCGTCGTTGAGCAGCAGCGTGTCGCCCGGGCGCACGTCGCGCGGCAGGTCCTTGTAGTCGAGGCCGACCCGCTCGGCGTTGCCGAGCTCGGTGAGCCCGGCATCGAGGATGAAGGCCTGACCGGGCTGCAGCAGCACCTTGCCGCCTTCGAACTTGCCGACGCGGATCTTCGGGCCCTGCAGGTCGGCCATGATCGCGACCTCCTTGCCGGCGCGCCGCGCGGTGTCGCGCACCAGCGTCGCGCGGTCGATGTGGTCCTGCGCGGTGCCGTGCGAGAAGTTGAGCCGCACGACATCGACGCCGCTGCGGATCAGCTGCTCGAGCACCTCGGGGGCACTCGACGCCGGGCCGAGCGTCGCGACGATCTTGGTGGCACGTGACATGGACAGGTCTCCGGTGTGCTTGTTTGTGGCGCCGGATTATCGGCGTCCCGCCGTTCGCCGACGCGGCATGACTCTTATGCCTCGGCCCGCTTCGCGAGGATCTCGAAGGCCGGCAGCGTCTTGCCCTCGAGCACCTCGAGGAAGGCACCGCCGCCGGTCGAGATGTAGCCGACCTCGCGCTCGATGCCGTACTTCGCGATCGCCGCGAGCGTGTCGCCGCCGCCGGCGATGCTGAACGCGCTCGACTTCGCGACCGCCCGCGCGATCGCCTCGGTGCCCTTCGCGAACGCATCGAACTCGAACACGCCGACCGGGCCGTTCCAGACGATCGTGCCGGCGGCCTCGAGCTGCGCGGCGAGCCTGGCGGCGGTCTTCGGGCCGATGTCGAGGATCAGGTCGTCGGGCTGCACGTCGGCCGCGGCCTTCACGGTGGCCGGCGCGTCGGCCTTGAATTCCTTCGCGGTGACGACGTCCTCGGGGATCGGCACCTCCGCGCCGCGCTGCTTCATCGCCGCGATCACGGCCTTCGCGTCGCCCAGCAGGTCGGGCTCGGCGAGGCTCTTGCCGATAGGCAGGCCCGCCGCGAGCATGAAGGTGTTCGCGATGCCCCCGCCGACGACGAGCCCGTCGACCTTGGCCGCGAGGCTTTGCAGGATCGTCAGCTTGGTCGAGACCTTGCTGCCGGCGACGATCGCGACCAGCGGGCGTTTCGGCTGCGCGAGCGCCTTCGTGATCGCGTCGATCTCGGCGGCGAGCAGCGGGCCGGCGCAGGCCACCTTCGCGAACTGCGCGATGCCGTAGGTCGAGGCCTCGGCGCGGTGGGCGGTGCCGAAGGCGTCGTGCACGAAGATGTCGCACAGCGCCGCCATCTTGCGCGCCAGGCCCTCGTCGTTCTTCTTCTCACCCTTGTTGAGGCGGCAGTTCTCGAGCAGCACGACCTGGCCCGGCGCGACGGCGACGCCGTCGACCCAGTTCGCGACCAGCGGCACCTCGCGGCCGAGCAGTTCGGCGAGCCGCGCGGCCACCGGCGCGAGCGAGTCCTCGGGCTTGAACTGGCCCTCAGTCGGACGGCCGAGGTGCGAAGTCACCATCACCGCGGCGCCGGCGTCGAGCGCCATGCGGATGCACGGCACGCTGGCGCGGACGCGGGTGTCCTCGGTGATGCGGCCAGCATCGTCCTGCGGGACGTTCAGGTCGGCGCGGATGAAGACACGCTGGCCGGCGACGCGGCCGGCAGCGATCAGGTCGGTGAGGCGAAGGATGTGCATGCTGGAACTCACTCTTCAGTTTACGGAAGCCTAGTTACATCGTCGCATCGGCGCGCGCAGCCGGATCACCAGCCGAGCGCCAGGCGCAGCGGCAGGTACACCGCCAGACCGGCCACCAGCGGGCCCAGCACGCCGGGCCGCCAGGCGTAGTACAGCGTCGCCGCCGCGACCGCAGGCAGGCGCGCGTCGCGCCAGCTGTGGATCAGCTCGCCGTGGCTCAGCACGATCTCCGGCACGACCACGGCGGTGAGCGCCGCGAGCGGGGCGACCTTGAGGCCGCGCTGCAGCCACTCGGGAATGCGCACCGCGCGCTTCGGGTAGAGGAACACGCCGTGGGTCACGAAGGTGATGACGCCGAGCCCGAGGATCGTCATCGCGCCGTAGGCCGGATCGATCATGAAGTGCCTTTCAGCAGCCGCGCCGCGCGCTCGGCCTGGTCCATCATCAGCCCGACCGCGACGGCCGCGGCGATCGCGACGACGATGTTGAGCTTGAGCGGCAGCGCATAGGCCGCAACCGCGGCGCAGGCGGCGACGGCCGCGGCCGTCCAGGTCGTGCGGTCGCGCAGCAGGCTGTAGGTCAGACCGAGCATCGCGAGCGTGCCGGCGAAGCCCAGTCCCCAGCGGGTCGGGATCACGTCGCCGGCCAGGATGCCGACCATCGACGAGGCCTGCCAGAACACCCAGCTCGCCGCCGCGTTGCCGACGAAGTACGGGACCTGGCCGGGCTCGTGCCGCCCGCCCGGCCAGGCCTTCTGGAACGCCATCAGGTTCAGGTCCGCCGCAAAGAAGCCGAGCGCGAGCCGCCGCCCGCGCGACAGGTGCTCGAAGTGGATGCGCCAGGTCGCGCTGAAGATCACGAAGCGCAGGTTGACGCACAGCGCCGCGGCCCACACCACCCACATCGGCGCGCCGGCCGCCAGCAGCGGCAGCGACGCGAGTTGCGCGCTGCCGGCGTAGACGACGAGCGACATCATCACCGCGAGCGGCACGGACAGGCCACTCTTGACCATCGCGACGCCGGTCACGACACCCCAGGCCGCGATGCCGGGCGCAAACGGCAGGATGTCGGCGGCGCCGCGGCGCACGTGCCGGTTGGCGAGCAGGGACGAGAGCGACAGCGGCGGGCTCATGCCCGCGATTGTCGTCGCTCGCGATCTGTCGGCCAGAGGGCGGCCGATGGCCCGGCCGGCAGAGCGGTCAGCGCTTGCGGACGCTGCCGCTGCCGGCGATCGAGCTTTTCACTGCAGCGTCGCCGACATAGGAAACGTCGCCGCTGCCCGCGATCGACACCGCCAGCGTCTTGCGCACGTTCAGGCTCGCGTCGCCGCTGCCGGCGATCGAGACCGTCGCGTCGTCGACCTCGAGCCCGCGCGCCTCCACGTCGCCGCTGCCGGCGGCTGCGACGGTGAGCTTGCCGACCTTGCCGGCCGCGTCGATGTCGCCGCTGCCGGCCATCTTGACCGCGAGCTCGTCGGCGGCGAGCTGACCGAGGTGCACGTCGCCCGAGCCGCTCATCACGATCTTCAGCGCACGCGACTTCAAGGCGTCGGCACGCACGTCACCCGAGCCGCTGAGCGACAGCGCGTCGACCTTGATCAGGTCCACGGTCACGACGGTTCGACTGCGCGTCGACCACTGCGCATCGCGCACCGGCCGGATCTCGAGCGTGCGCGTGCCGCCGTGCTCGACGACGACGGTCTCGATCAGCGGCAGCAGGTTGTCGTCGGCGCGCACCTCGACCGCCTCGCGCCCGCTCTGGCGCAGCACCAGATCGATCGAGCCGCGCAGCGCGATCGCGTCGAACGAGCCGACCTGGCGCGCTTCGTTGACGACCCGGCCGGAGCCGGTGACGGTCGCGGCCTCGGCTGGCACCAGGGCCAGCGCGACGAGCACGGTGACAGCGAGCACGATGCGAAAGGCGAGAGTGCGGGAGTGCATGGCCGAGCCTCCGGGGCAAATCGATGGCGCGACTGTGCGCCGGCTTCGCGGCGGCGTCAGCGGCCATGCGATATGCCGGCGCAGCGCGCGACGAACTGCAGATCTCGGGGAACGGACGGTTCGGGCGAGGCGAGCCCGGCGACGGTCAGGACTCGTGCGCCTTGCCTTTGCCCTTGGCCGGGCGCTTCTCGGCCGGCGCGGGTTCGGCCTTCTCGGCCTTCTCCTCCGGGGCAGCCTTGGCCGCCGACACCTGCGCGGTGAGCTGTGGCGCGACCGACTCGATCTTGTTCTCGCGCATGTAGTCGTTCATGTCGCGCCAGCCGGCGAACACCGATGCGCGGTCGGCCTTGCGGTTGAGCGCGTAGCAGTCCTCGATCGCCCGGCCGGCGTGGCGGCAGGCGCCGCCGATCGCCTTGCCGTCGGCCTCGCGTGCGGCCGCCAGCTTCTCGGGTGAATCGATGCCGAGCATGTCGCAGCCGGCCAGCAGAGCGGCGGCAGCGAGGAAAGCAGCGGTGAGACGGATGCGGACCATGGCGGCCTTATCGGCCGCCCCGGCCAGGACTTGAGCGCCCCGCTATCAGATGCGCATCGCGAGCAGCCGTTCGACGCGCTCTTCGGTCGACGGGTGGGTCGAGAACAGCCCGCGCAGCCCGCCGCCGCGCAGCGGGTTCATGATCATCATCTGCGCCGTCTCGGGGTGGCGCTCGGCGGCCATCATCGGGATGCCGCGTGCGTAGGCGTGGATCTTCTGCAGCGCCGACGCAAGCGCCTGCGGGTCGCCGGAGATCTCGGCGCCGCCGCGGTCGGCCTCGAACTCGCGCGCCCGGCTGATCGCCATCTGGATCAGGCTCGCGGCGAGCGGCGCGAGCAGCATCACCAGCAGGCCGACGATCGGGTTGGTCGAGCGGCCTTCGCTGTCGCGCCCGCCGAAGAACATCGCGAAGTTCGCGAGCATCGAGATCGCGCCGGCCATCGTCGCGCTGACGGTGCTGATCAGGATGTCGCGGTGGCGCACGTGCGCGAGCTCGTGCGCCATCACGCCGCGCAGTTCGCGCTCGCTGAGCACACGCACGATGCCGGTCGTCGCGGCGACCGCCGCGTGCTGCGGGTTGCGGCCGGTCGCGAACGCGTTCGGCGCGTCCTCGTTGATCAGGTAGACCTTGGGCATCGGCAGGCCGGCGCGCTGCGCGAGTTCCTCGACCATGCGGTAGAACTGCGGCGCCGAGCTCGCATCGACCTCGCGTGCGTTGTACATGCGCAGCACGAGCTTGTCCGAGAACCAGTAGCTGAAGAAGTTCATCCCCAGCGCAACGACGAGCGCGATCATCATGCCGGTCTGCCCGCCGAGCAGCGAGCCGATCGCCATGAAGAGCGCGGTGATGGCCGCCATCAGGATGGCGGTCTTCATCAGGTTGAACATGGTGGGGTCGTGCCTCCGGTTCTGTTCACGCGTAGATGCGGACGACCGGTGCGAAGTTCAATCCAGGAGTGTCTCGAAAGCCATGCCCGCGGCGAGCGAGCGCCCCTGGAGGAACTCGCGCGCCGGCAGCCGCTTGCCGCCCGGGCGCTGAAGTTCGGTCAGGCGCAGCGAGCCGCGCCCGCAGGCAACCTCGATGCCGTTTTCGCCGACCGCGAGCAGCTCGCCGGGCCGGCCCTGCCCCGGCTCGGCGACGCCATGCCAGCACTTGATCGCCTCGCCTTGCAGCAGGCCGCTGGCGCCGGGCGCCGGGTCGAAGGCGCGCAGCCGGCGCTCGATCGCGGCGGCGTCGGCGCGCCAGTCGATCGCCGCCTCGCGCTTGTCGATCTTCGCCGCGTAGGTCACGCCGTCGGCCGGCTGCGGCGTCGGCGTCAGACCGCCGCAGGCGGCAAGCTCGAGCGCCTCGACGATCAGCCGCCCGCCGAGCGGCGCGAGGCGGTCGTGCAGCGTCCCGGTCGTGTCGTCGGCGCGGATGGTCTCGGCCGCCTTCAGCAGCATCGCGCCGGTGTCGAGGCCGGCGTCCATCTGCATGATCGTGATGCCGGTCTGCGCGTCGCCCGCTTCGATCGCGCGGTGGATCGGCGCAGCGCCGCGCCAGCGCGGCAGCAGCGAGGCGTGGATGTTCAAGCAGCCGAGCCGCGGCAGCGTGAGCACCCAGTCGGGCAGGATCAGGCCGTAGGCGGCGACGACGATCACGTCCGGGGCCGCGTCGATCAGTGCGCTGCGCGCTGCCGCCGCATCGTCCGGGAACTTGCCGTCGAGCCGGAGGCTGCGCGGTTGCGCGCAGGCAATCTGCAGTTCCTGCGCGAGCTGCTTGACCGGCGGGGCCTGCAGCTTCATCCCGCGCCCGGCCGGCCGGTCGGGCTGGGTCAGCACGAGCGGGATCATGAAGCCGGCTTGCGCAAGACCTGAGAGCGCGACGCGCGCGAACTCCGGCGTGCCGGCAAAGACGACGCGCATGTCGCTCAATCCCGCTCGTCGCGGCCCTTCTTCAGCATCTTGGTCTTGATGCGGTCGCGCTTGAGCGGGCTGAGGTACTCGACGAACACCTTGCCGACCAGGTGATCCATCTCGTGCTGCACGCACACCGCGAGCAGACCTTCGGCCGCAAACTCGCACGACTGGCCGTCGCGGTCGAGCGCACGCACCGTGACACGCGCGTGGCGCCGCACCTTGTCGTAGATCTGCGGGACCGACAGACAGCCTTCGTCGCCGAAGGTCATCTCCTCGCTGCGCTCGATCAGCTCGGGATTGATCAGCACAAGCGGCTCGTCGCGCGCTTCGGAGACGTCGATGACGATCACGCGCTCGTGCACGTCGACCTGCGTCGCGGCCAGACCGACGCCTTCGGCGGCGTACATGGTCTCGAGCATGTCGTCGACGAGCCTGCGGATGCGCTCGTCGACTTGCGCGACCGGCTTGGCGACGGTGTGCAGGCGGGGATCGGGGTAGCGAAGGATGTGGAGTTGGGCCATTTGTATCGAATCGATTCTGCCCCAAGCCCTTGTGGAAGGTGCGCAACGAGCGAAGGTGTGACAGGCCTCACACGCGGCGCTGCACGGGCCCAGTTTCGTTGCGATATCAAGGGTTTATGGGCAGAATCTGCGAAACTGAATGAGGATTTTCGCCGAACTGCGCCGACCCCGGCGACAGCGGCTCAGCAACCCTGGTGCGCATCGTGCCACGGGCTTCCGGAGACTCCCCGACATGATCCGCCGCCACCGCTTCGTTTCCTCGACCCGTCCGGCGAGGGCCCTCGGCGCCGCGCTCGCAGCGACGCTGTTCGCCGGGTCGGCCGCGGCGGTCGACTATCCCATCACCACGAAGCAGCGCGGCACCGCGCAGCAGGTGGCGCAGGCCGGTGTGCCGCTGTCGGAGCTGGCGGCCAACGCGCCCGACTCCTACACCGTCAAGCCGCGCGACACGCTGTGGGACATCTCCAAGCTCTACCTGAAGACCCCGTGGCGCTGGCCCGAGCTGTGGGGCATGAACCTCGAGCAGATCCGCAACCCGCACCTGATCTACCCGGGTCAGGTGCTGTACCTCGACAAGACCGGCGGGCGGGCGCGCCTGCGCGTCGGCCAGCAGCTCGCCGACGGCACCGTCAAGCTCTCGCCGCGTGTGCGCGCGAGCGGGCAGGACGCCAATGCGATCGCATCAATCCCGTTCCATCTGATCGAGCCGTTCCTCAACGAGGCGGTGATCTTCGAGAACAACCAGCTCGAGACCGCACCGCGCATCGTCGCGACGCAGGAAGGCCGCGTACTGCTCGGGCGCGGCGACACCGCCTACGTGCGCGGCGACATCCCGACCCAGCGCGACTTCCGCATCTTCCGCGAGCCCAAGCCGCTGCGCGACCCGACCACGCAAGAGGTGCTCGGCTGGGAGGCGACTTACGTCGGCGCGGCCGAGTACACGCGCCAGGGCGAATCGCGCAGCGGTGCCGACGGCAAGCCCGAAATCATTCCGGCCACCTTCATGGTGACCGGCATCAAGCAGGAAGCCGGCGTCGGCGATCGGCTCTCGCCGGTGCCGGCGCGCGAGTTCAGCAACTACGCGCCGCACGCGCCGCAGGGCTCGCTGGCAGGCCAGATCGTTTCGATCTACGGCGACTCGCTGACCGCCGGGCAGAACCAGATCGTCTCGCTCAACAAGGGCGCACGCGACGGCATGGAGCGCGGCCACGTGCTTGCGCTGTGGCGCAACGGTGAGCAGGTGCTCGACAAGACCGACCCGAGCCGGCCGACTATCAAGCTGCCCGACGAGCGCCACGGCATGCTGTTCGTGTTCCGCGTGTTCGACCGCATGTCGTATGCGTTGATCCTTTCGGTCAAGGAACCGGTCAAGGCGGGCGACCGCTTCACCCAGCCCTGAGCGCACCGAGCCGCACGGCCTCGGCATCGCGCGCGTGGACGACCGCGACGAGCTGGCCGCCTGGCTGCGGCTGATCGAGACTCC
>Ga0075366_10001343_pt1 | contig 12291 bp, 11 predicted proteins | sample EndMethybrTD3031_FD_72351 | JGI IMG/M metagenome (GOLD analysis project Ga0075366, IMG submission 72351) | Populus endosphere microbial communities from Tennessee, USA - Endosphere MetaG P. TD hybrid TD303-1 | ecosystem: Host-associated > Plants > Roots > Endosphere | place: USA: Tennessee... | reverse complement strand
GCCGAACTGCGAGAGAGGGTCCGGCTGGGGGCGGCCCGGCGCCGGACCCTCTCTCGCAGTTCGGCTGGTGCTGCTGGCCGCGCTGGCGCTCGGCAGCGCCGGCACGCCGGCCCAGGCCGACCTCACGACGCTCGACTACCGCCTCGCCGCACGCGCGCTCGCGCCCGGCGTGTGGGTGGTCGAAGGCACGAACGCGGACTTCGCGCCCGCCAACGGCTGCAACCTCATCAACACCGCCTTCGTCGCGACCGGCGCCGGCGTCGTCGTGATCAACACCGGGCCGTCGCGCCGTTACGGCGAGCAGCTGCGGGCCCTGATCGCACGCACGACGGCCGAGCCCGTCGTGCAGGTGCTGCACTCGAACCTGCACCCCGACCACTTCTTCGGCAACCAGGCCTTCGCCGACGTGCCGCGCGCCGCGACCGAGCGCACGCGCGAGGGCATCGCGCGCGAAGGGCGCGCCTACGAGGACAACCTCTACCGCCTGTGCGGCGAGTGGCTGAAGGGCACGCAGGCCCTGCCGCCCGACACCGGCGTCGTGCCCGGCCTGCTGCGCATCGGCACGCGCGAGTTCGAACTGCGCGAGTTCGACGGCCACACGTCGAGCGACCTCGTGATCGTCGAGCGCCGCAGCGGCGTGATGTTCGCCGGCGGGCTCGTCTTCGCGCAGCGCCTGCCGACGACGCCGCACGCGACGCCCGCGGCGTGGATCGCGAGCCTCGATCGCCTCGCCGCAGGCCCCGCGCCGGCCGCGCTCGTGCCCAGCCACGGCCCGGTGCGGCGCGATGCCGAGGCGATCGCGCAGACGCGCCGCTACCTGAGCTGGCTCGACGCGGCCTTGCGCCGCGGCGCCGAACGCGGATTCGATGCGGTCGAGATGGAACGTGAGGACGTGCCCGCCGAGTTCCGTGCCTGGGCCGCGTTCCCGGCCGAGTACACGCGCAGCATCGCGCACCTGTACCCGCGCTACGAGCGCGCGGCGCTCGGCGCGCCGCGCTGACCCGCGGCGTTGTGCCGCGCTGGAGCAGCGCAGGCGGGGAAACCCTCGAAAAACGCACCCGGAAGCGGCCCCCGCGGGGCCGGAGCGGCGATGGCACGGTGATTGCGCCTGAGCTGGATGTGCTTCCGCGCGAGACACACCACATCCACATCCGAGGAGACGCCATGCGCTTCAAGCCCCTGACCATCCTGGTCGCCCTGGCCCTGAGTTCGTTGACCACCGCCCACGGGGCCGGCGTCACCGACGCCATGATCGACAACGACGCCAAGACCCCGGGCGACATCCTGAGCTGGGGCATCGGCCCGCAGGGCCAGCGGTATTCGCCGCTCAAGCAGATCAACCCGCAGTCGATCGGCAAGCTCGTGCCGGTGTGGTCGTTCTCGTTCGGCGGCGAGAAGCAGCGCGGCCAGGAGTCGCAGCCGGTGATCCACGGCGGGCGCATGTTCGTCACCGCCTCGTACTCGCGCATCTTCGCGCTCGACGCCGCCACCGGCCGCAAGCTGTGGAAGTACGAGCACCGCCTGCCCGAGGGCATCATGCCGTGCTGCGACGTGATCAACCGCGGCGCCGCGCTGTACGACAACCTCGTGATCTTCGCGACGCTCGACGCGCAGCTCGTCGCGCTCGACCAGGAGACCGGCGACGTCGTCTGGAAGGAGAAGATCGACGACTACGCCGCGGGGTACTCGGCCTCCGCCGCCCCGCTGATCGCGGGCGGCCTGCTGCTGACCGGCGTGTCCGGCGGCGAGTTCGGCATCGTCGGCCGGGTCGAGGCGCGCAACCCGAAGACGGGCCAGCTCGTGTGGGTCCGTCCGACCGTCGAAGGCCACATGGGCTACACGTTCGACAAGGACGGCAACAAGAAGGAGAACGGCGTCAGCGGCACGACCGGCAAGAGCTGGCCGGGCGACCTGTGGAAGACCGGCGGCGCGGCCACCTGGCTGGGCGGCACCTACAACGCGAAGACCGGCCTCGCGTACTTCGGCACCGGCAACCCGGCGCCGTGGAACAGCCACCTGCGCAAGGGCGACAACCTGTTCTCGTGCTCGACGGTCGCCATCGACGTCAAGACCGGCCAGATCAAGTGGCACTACCAGAACACGCCGAACGACGGCTGGGACTTCGACGGCGTCAACGAGTTCGTCACCTACGACGACGGCGGCCGCACGCTCGGCGGCAAGGCCGACCGCAACGGCTTCTTCTACGTCAACGACGCGGCGACCGGCGAGCTGGTCAACGCGTTCCCGTTCGTCAAGAAGGTCACCTGGGCGACCGGCATCGACCTGAAGACGGGCCGGCCGAACTTCGTGCCGGAGAACCGCCCGGGCGACCCGACCGCGGGCCCCGAGGCCGCGAAGGGCAAGTCGGTGTTCGCGGCGCCGTCCTTCCTCGGTGGCAAGAACCAGATGCCGATGGCGTATTCGCCCGAGACCAAGCTGTTCTACGTGCCCGCCAACGAGTGGGGCATGGAGATCTGGAACGAGCCGATCACCTACAAGAAGGGCGCGGCCTACCTCGGCGCCGGCTTCACGATCAAGACGCTCAACGACGGCTCGATCGGCGCGCTGCGCGCGATCGATCCGAAGACCGGCAAGATCGTCTGGGAGGTGCCGAACAACGCGCCGCTGTGGGGTGGCGTGCTGACGACCGGCGGCAACCTCGTCTGGTGGGGCACACCGGAGGGCTACCTGCAGGCGGCCGACGCGAAGACCGGCAAGGTCGTCTGGAAGTTCCAGACCGGCTCGGGCGTCGTCGCGCCGCCGGTGACGTGGGAGAGCAAGGGCGAGCAGTACGTCGCCGTGGTCTCCGGCTGGGGCGGTGCCGTGCCGCTGTGGGGCGGCGACGTCGCGAAGAAGGTCAACTACCTCGAGCAGGGCGGCTCGGTGTGGGTGTTCAAGCTGATGAAGTGACGCGCGCCCGGCGCTGAACCGCGAGGGGCCGCCGCGTGCGGCCCCTCGTGCCTTGCGTGCGCGGCTTTCGTGGCAGCATCGCCGCACGATGAAGACACGCCTCGCCTGCCTCGCGCTGCTGTGCGCCACCGTCCTGCCCGTCGTGGCCGCGGACCGCCCCTACCTCGTGACGAACAGCGCCGCGGCCGAGGAGGACGAGGAGAACGTCTGGTCGGTGGAGAACTGGGTCCGCCGCGTCGGCACGCAGCGCTCGCTGACCGTCGCGCCGGAGTACGCGTTCGATCCGCAGACCTCGGTGCAGCTGGAGCTGCGGCGCCGGGTCGACCGCGAGGCCGGCAACGGGCACGAGATCGAGGTCGAAGTGAAGCACCTGTTCAGCCGCATCGCGCGCGACGGCTTCGGCTGGGGCGTGGTCGGCATCGTGCAGGTCGAACGTCCGCAGGGCGAGGCGTGGCGCCGCACGTCGGCCGAACTCAGCGCCGCGTTCACGCTGCCGTTCGCCGAAGGCGAGGGCCTCGCGCACCTGAACCTGAACCTCACGAAGCCGGTCGACGAGAAACGCTTCGTCGGCTACGCGCTCGCCGCCGAACGCGAGATCGCGCCGCGCACGACGCTGTTCGGCGAGGTCACGCACAACGCCGACGGGCGTCTCGTGCACGGCGGGGTGCGGTACTGGGTCAAGCGCGAGCGCCTCGCGGTCGACGTCGCATGGCAGCGCGTGCGCAGCGACGAGGGCCGCGGCAGCGGCCTCGTGCTCGGCATCGCCTGGTACGACCTGTAGCGTCCGGCCTCAGACGATCTTCACGCTCAGGCCGGGCAGGCCGTCGATGTGGCACTCGATCACGTCGCCCCGGACGACCGGGCCGACGTTCTCCGGCGTGCCCGAGTAGACGATGTCGCCGGGCTGCAGCTCGAAGGCCTGCGACAGCCGGCTGATCTGCTCGGCGACGCTCCAGATCATGTTCGCGAGGTTCGAGCTCTGCTTGGTCTGGCCGTTGACCTTCAGCCAGATCGCGCCCTTCGTGAAGTGGCCGGTCTGCGCGGCGAGGTGCAGCGGCGCGATCGGCGCCGACATGTCGAAGCTCTTGCCGATTTCCCACGGCTTCTTCTCGTCGCCCATCGCGCGCTGCAGGTCGCGCCGCGTCATGTCGAGTCCCACGGTGTAGGCGTAGACGTGCTCGAGCGCACGCTCGACCGGGATGTCGCGCCCGCCCTTGTGCAGTGCCGCGACCAGTTCGACCTCGTAGTGGTAGTTCTTCGTCAGCGTCGGGTACGGGTGGTCGGCGACCGTGCCGGGCGCGACGTTCTGGATCGCGTCGGTCGGCTTCTGGAAGAAGAACGGCGGCTCGCGGTTCGGATCCGACCCCATCTCGCGTGCGTGCGCCGCGTAGTTGCGGCCGATGCAGTAGATGCGCCGCACCGGGAACATCATCTCGCTGCCGGCGATCGGCACGTAGGTGTCGGACACCGCGAACGGCGTGCGCGGCGCGGCGCCGCCGCCGGCCCGTCCGCTCGTCGCGCAGCCGGCCAGTGCGCCGACCGACGCGGCGGCCGCGGTCCGCAGTGCCGCGCGGCGGTTCGGGTGGCGGTCGGGTGATGTCATCGTGTGTCTCCTGTCGTGATCCTTGTGCGTTCGAGCATACGCTCGGGCCGCACCGTTGTCGGAGCACGCCTACATGGCATCGGCGCTGCGCCCCACACCGCGCGCGCCGAGCTCCGCGTACGGTGGAACCGATCTGCATCCTGGAGACTGTCCGATGTTCCCTGTTGCGACGCCCTCTTCACCCCAACGCCGATCTGCCTGGCGCCTCGCCGGCCTCGCCCTGCTGCCGCTGGCTGCCGCCACGGCGCACGCCGCCGACACCGAGAGCGACCGTGCCTACTGCGAGCGCCAGCAAGAGCCGGCGCGCACGGTCTGCCTGCGCGACCTCGCCTCGTCCGCGTCCGCCGCGGGCGCCAGCGCCGGCGCGCGCAGCGGCCCTGTCGGGCCCACCGCCTTCAAGGTCGTCGGCGGCGACCACGTCGACGCGACGACCTTCAAGGGCTTCCAGACCTGGCGCGCCGCCGCCTGCGACCGTTGCCACGGCGCGAACCAGCAGGGCCTCGTCGGCCCGTCGCTGATCGCGAGCCTGAAGACGCTCAGCAAGGACGACTTCGAGAAGACCGTCACCCAGGGCCGCCTCGACAAGGGCATGCCGAGCTTCAAGGAGAACCAGACGGTGATGGCCAACCTCGACCCGCTCTACGCCTACCTGAAGGGCCGCTCGGACGGCGCGATCACGACCTCGCACGTCGAACGCATCCAGTGAGCGGCGCACGCGGCGGCTACACTGCGCCCATGCACGCCGCCGCGATCCGATCGCTGCCCGCCGGTCCCGCCGGCGCCGGCGCGGGCGTGCGCAAACCCAAACCACAGCAGCTCGTCTGACCGGAGCTGCGGTTCCGTCGTCGGATGGGCGACGGAAACGGTTCGGTGCCGCCGCTGCGCGGCCCTGGTCGACTCCCTGCCTTGCCGTGACGGTGTCCTGTCGGTCGTCTCGATTGGAGAGTTCACCCATGCACCGCTTCGAAGGCATCTGGATCCCGCTCGTCACCCCGTTCGCCGCGGACCGTGTCGACCACGCCGCGCTGCGCCGGCTCGTCGCGCCCCTCGTGCGCGCGCAGGTCGCCGGTTTCGTCGTCTGCGGCAGCACCGGCGAGGCCGGCGCACTGGAGGGCGAGGAGCCGGTCGACGTGCTGCGCAGCGTGGTCGACGCGGCCGGCGGCCTGCCGGTGGTGATGGGCGTCTCGGCCGTCACGCCGCGCGAGGCGATCGGCCAGATGCGCCGCTGCGCGGGCGTGCCGCTCGCCGGCTTCCTCGTCACGGCGCCGCCGTATGTGCGGCCGTCGCAGCGCGGCGTGCACGACTTCTTCGTCGCGGTCGCCGACGCGGCGCCCGCGCCGCTCGTGCTCTACGACATCCCGGCGCGCACCGGCGTGCGCATCGAGACGGCGACGATGCTCGCGCTCGCCGCCCACGCGAACATCGCGGCGGTGAAGGACTGCAGCGGCGACGCCGACCACGTCGAAGCGCTGCTCGCCGATGGCCGGCTGCAGGTGCTCGCCGGCGACGACCACCGCATGTTCGCGACCCTGTGCGCCGGTGGCGTCGGCGCGGTCGCGGCCTCGGCGCACCTGCGGCCGGACCTGTTCGTCGCGCTGCAGCGGCAGATCGCCGCCGGGGCGCTGCACGAGGCGCGCGCGACGTGGCGGCTGCTGTGGCCGCTGACGAAGGCGCTGTTCGACGAGCCGAATCCGGCGCCGGTGAAGGCCGCGCTCGCGGCCGCGGGTCAGCTCGAGGACGGGCTGCGCGCGCCGATGGCCGCAGCGAGCGCGGCGAACCGCGCGCAGGTCCAGGCGCTGCTCGCGTCGATCAACGCCACGCGACCAGCTCCATCGTCAGCGACCCGCCGGTGAGGAAGCTCGACCCGAGCGCCGGTTCCTGGCGCTCGAGCCGGGCGAGGCCGACGCCGCGGCAGTACCACTCGGTCGTCGTCAGCGGCATCGGCTTCCAGCCGGCGACGGGGTCGGAGAACAGCACCAGCGAGGCGGCGCCGCGCACGCGCACGCAGTCGTCGAAACGACCGGCGCGCGTGTCCAGCGGCACGCCGACCGCCTCGATCGTGTAGGTCATCGGCACCGAGGGATGGGTGTGGCGCAGTCCGGGCGGGAACGCGGCGCGGCGCATCAGCAGGTAGGGCGCGGTCGCCGCCTGCCAGTTCGTGCCGACCGCGAGCGGCGCCTTCAGCACGAAACGCGGCGCGGCATCGGGGCGCGGGTCGCGGTCCAGGTCGGTCTTGCTCGCGACGCGGTAGACGCCGCGGGCATCGGCGCGCAGCCAGTAGTCGACACCGCTGTCGCTGCGGCGCCGCCAGGCCGCACCGCCGTCGAGCGCCTCGGGGCCGAGCGTGCGCAGCACGCGGGTCTCGCGCGCGGTCGTCGTGTTGTCCCACTCGGAACGCACCTCGTAGGTCCAGGCGTGACCGGCCTCGAGCGGGAAGTACGGGCTGCCGGCCGGCGGGCCGCCGCAGGCGGCGAGCAGCACCGGGCCGGTGAGCAGCAGCGCCGCGCGCACCTCACTTCTCCGGCAGCTGCGGCGTGGGCAGGTCGCGCAGCTTCACGACCTGCTCGTCGCCGCCCGGTCGCAGCCACGCAAAGCCGCGCGGGCCGGTCTTCGGCTCGGCGCTGCCCATCTGGCTGATGCCCTGGCGCACCTTCTTCAGCCCCTCGTCGAGCAGCGCGTGCAGGTCCTTCGAGTAGGGCAGGCGGTAGGCGCGCGGCTGCGGCGCGGGCTGGCCGTTCTCGAGCGCGTTGACCCAGACGTAGAGGCCGCCGGCGCGCTTCGCGTCGGGCTCATCGATCACCGCGGCGAGCAGCACGAAACGTTCGGGCAGCGTATCGGTGCTCGGCCAGCCCCACAGCGCATGCACCGCGTCGTCGGCGTAGAAGTAGAACGCCGTCGTCGCGACGACGAGCAGGCCCTTGAGCCAGGCCGGCCAGCGCGAGGAGGCGACGGCCAGCACGCACAGCAGCGCGAGCACGCAGGCGGGGATCACGAGGGACAGCGTCATGAGCGTTGCACCAGGGTCTTGGCGAGCGTGTTCACGTTCGTCACCGCGCCGTCGGGCAGCACGGTGAAGCGGGCGGCGGTCGCTTCGTCGCCCTTGCGCGCGAGCACGAGCTGGCCGTAGAAGATCACGTCGGCGCGCGGGTTCACCTTGATGATCGAGACGGTCACCGGCACCGCCTCGCCGTTCTTCGAGTCGTAGTAGTGCACGTTGACGGTGAACTCGCCGGGTGCGATGCCGCGGATCGTCACGACCTCGGTGTTCAGCGGGTTCACGACCTGGCGGCCGTCGACGACGATGACGTCGTTCGCCAGGCCGCGGTCGTCGCGGTCCAGGTGCATCAGCCCGGCCTCGCGGGCGCGGAACCAGACCAGGTTGCCGGCCGGGTCCTGCACCCAGGTGTCGATGTCGTTCGGGTTCATGTCGGGCCACGACACGTTGACGATGAACTCGGCCTTCGACGGGATGTCGCCCGCCTTCAACGCCTTCGGGTTCATCGCCAGCAGCGCGACGATGAAGCAGAACACGAACGCGATCAGCATGTTGAACAACATGTCGTAGAACGGATCGACCTCGGGCTCGCGGTGGTGGCGTGCGCGCCGCATCGATCAGTCCCGGGCCAGGCCGCGACGCTGCGCCTCGGCGACGATGGCATCGGCGTAGCGATCGAGCCGCGTCAGCTGCAGGCCGAGCAGGATGTTGCCCACGAGCCCCACCATCGTCGTCAGCAGCGCGACGCCCAGGCCCGTGGTCAGGCTCTTCAGCAGCTGCTGCGACTGCGCCGGGTCGAAGTTCTGCATCTGGCCGATCTGCAGTGCGAGCATCGAGAAGCCGATCACCTTGCCGAGCAGCCCGAGCTTGAGCTGGATGCCGTTCACCCACCACGCGGTGCCGTGCGGGCCGTGCGTGCATTCGAGCAGGCCGTCGAGCGGCGCGCCCGCGTCGCGCGGCGCGGCGCCGAGCGCGGCCCAGTAGCTCGCGGCCCAGCCGGCCTCGCCGCGCTCGAGCGCGCGGCGCTCGCGCTGCAGCCGGCGCGCACGCGTGCCGCACCACAGCGTCGACGCGAAGAACACGACGACGATCACGAGCGTGATGCCGGTCGGGTCCGCGCCGAGCAGCAGCGCCCAGACGCCGCGGACCCCGAGCAGCCAGGTCGCGAAGACGAGCAGGCCGCCGAGTGCGGCCCATTCGAGCCACAGCGGCTCGGCGCTCGGGGGCGTGTCGGCGCGTGCAGCGGCCGACCTCCCGCGCGGGAAGGAAAGGAAGGGCTGCACGGCGTCAGGGGCTGAGAGGCATGGACCCTTGGGCCGCCGGTTCGCCCCTGACCGAGCCGGCTGCGCTGCGCAATTTCATAGGCGCTTCGCTCCGTCGGCTCAGCCCGGCCGGTTCCAGCGCAGCTTGCGGTAGATCGTGTTGCGGCTGATGCCCAGCCGCTTCGAGGCCTCGGAGATGTTGCCCTTCGCCTCGTCGACGGCGCGGCGGATCATCTGCAGCTCCGCCTCCTCGAGCGTGCGCGGCGCCGCCTCGGGTGCCGAAGGCGCCGGCGCGGCCGCGACCGGCGCCGGGGCGGGGGCCGGTGCCGGCACGAACACCTCCGCCGGCGCGGGCGCGATCGGCGCCGGCGGGAGCACGGTGCCGGCGGGCAGCCGCGCCTCGTCGAGGAAGTCGTCCGACAGGTGCGCCTCGGTGATCAGGCCGTCGCCCGAGGCCATCACGGCCGCTGTGCGCAGCACGTTGGCGAGCTGGCGGACGTTGCCCGGCCACGCATAGCGGCGGAACATCTCGAGCACGCCCGGCGCGATCTGCGGCGCACCCTGGGGACACTCGGCGTCGAGGATGCGCCGGGCGACGATCGCGAGGTCGCTTCGTTCGCGCAAGGCCGGCAGGCGCAGCACGAGGCCGTTCATGCGGTAGTACAGGTCCTCGCGGAACTCGCGCCGCTCGATCATCTCGCGCAGGTTGCGGTGGGTCGCGCCGATGATCGCGATGTCCACCGGGATCGACTTGGTCGAGCCGAGCGGCGTCACGCAGCGCTCCTGCAGCACACGCAGCAGGCGCGCCTGCAGCGTCAGCGGCATGTCGCCGATCTCGTCGAGGAACAGCGTGCCGCCCGAGGCCTGCACGATGCGCCCCGGCGCGCCCTTGCGGCGCGCCCCGGTGAAGGCGCCTTCCTCGTGACCGAACAGCTCGGCCTCGATCAGCGTCTCGGGGATCGCGGCGCAGTTGACGGCGACGAAGGGCTGCTTCGCGCGCTCCGAGTCCTGGTGCACCGCACGCGCGAGCAGTTCCTTGCCGGTGCCGGTCTCGCCGAGGATCAGCAGCGGGATGTCGCGGTTCAGGATGCGGCGCACCTTCTGCACGACGGTCTCGATCTGCGCGTCGCCGGTCTGCAGGTACTGCAGCCCGCTCGGTGCCTCGCCCGGCGTGCGCGCCGCATCGGCCGCGCGGCCCGCCTCGCCGCCGGCCGACGGCGCCGCGCTCGGCGCCGGCTGGCCGACCGTGAAGCGTTCGCTCCAGTCGAAACGCGCACTGAGGTGGAACTTCAGCCCGTTGGTCAGCGCGACCTGCAGCGGCACCGGCAGCGGCCGGCGGAACTGGTCGTAGATCGCCGCGGTGGTCGTGCCGAACAGCGTCGCGATCGTGTGGTTGCGCAGCGCGACGCCGCTCATCTGCAGCAGGTCGAGCGCGCTGCGGTTGGCACCGACGATGCGGCCGTCGCCGGCGACGACGACGATGCCCTCGAGCAGCGTGCCGATGAACTCGGGGCGGTGGTGGAAGTGCAGGCGCAGCTTGTGCGCGCAGTCGTCGCTGAGCCAGTGGTTCTCGATCATGCGCGCCGACATGCGCACCAGGCCCATCGTGTGCTGGTGGTACGAATGCTGGTCGCCGGTGACGTCGAGCACGCCGAGCATGTTGCCGCGCGGATCGAAGATCGGCGAGGCCGAGCACGTCAGGAAGTGGTTCGCGTGCATGAAGTGCTCGTCGGCGTGCACGAGCGTGGGCCGCTCCTCGAACAGCGCGGTGCCGATCGCGTTCGTGCCCTTGCTCTGCTCGGCCCAGTTCACCCCGGGCGCGAGCGCCACCTTGCCGGCGCGCGCGAGGAAGTCGTCGTCGCCGACGGTGTGCAGGATCGTGCCGAGCGCGTCGGTCAGCACGATCATGCTTTCGGTGTTGACGATCTGCTCGGCGAGCATCTCCATCACCGGCGCCGCGTGCGTGTACAGGCGCTGGTTGCGCTCGCGCGCGACCGACAGGTCACCGCGCATCAGCGGCGCGAAGTCGGGCCGCTCGATGCGCGTCAGGCCGAGCGCGGCGCAGCGTTCGTGCGACTGCTGGATCAGCTCGACGTGCTGCGGCGCCTTCGCGGTCCCCGGACCCTCGGGCGGATCCCATCGGCGCGCGCCGGTGCGGGTGGTCGCCATGCCTCGTGTCCCCTTGTGTATTGCGGTGGTCGGCGCAGGGTGCGTGGCCCCGTGCCGCGTGACGTTGTCATTTTTTCGAGCGGGGCGGTGCAGCGTCCACTTGGGGTTTGTCCGTTTCCGGCGGGCCGGGCTGTCACGCGCTGGAGCACTTTATCCGTGGCATGGGCTTTGCAAACCGGGAGCTCATTCCAACGCAAGGAGACATCCCATGTCGACCCGACGTCCCGGCACGTCCACCGTGCCCGCCCGCCTCGTGCCGATCCTGCTCGCAGGGCTGGCCGCGAGCTTGATCCATCTCAACGCAGCGGCCCATGGCGACGTCACGCCCCAGGCGGTGGACACGAGCAGCCTGCCGAAGCTGGGCGAGGCCTGGCGTGCCGAGAATCCGTTCCGCAGCAACGATGCGGCGATCCGCGTCGGCACCTCGGCCTACAACCAGAACTGCGCGCGCTGCCACGGCCTCGAGGCGGTGTCGGGCGGCATCGCGCCGGACCTGCGCAAGCTCGACAACGAATGCGCGACCCAGAAGGACACGAAGAAGCGCGCGATGTGCGTCAAGGAGATCGACGACTATTTCCTGACCACCGTGCGCCGCGGCCGCACGCGCAACGGCGCCGTCTACATGCCGCCGTTCGAGGGCACGATCAACCAGGAGGCGATCTGGTCGATCAAGGCCTACCTCGAGACGCGCCGCGAGAAGCCGCTGTGAGCACGCGCCGCCTGTGGCTGCGGCAGGCCGGCGCGGCCGCCGCGGCGCTTGCGCTGCCCGCGCTCGGCCGCGCGGCGACGCCGCTGGAGCGCATCCGCACGCGCGGCACGCTGGTCGTCGGCCTCTACAAGGACCTGCCGCCCTTCCATGTCGACGGCGGCGGGATCGAGGTCGAACTCGGCACCGCGCTCGCCGAGGCGCTGGGCGTGCGTTTCTCGCCGCTGCCGTTCGCGGCCGACGAGAACATGGACGACGACCTGCGCCACATGGTGTGGCGCGGCCACTACCTCGGCTGGGGCCCGGCCGACGTGCTGCTGCACGTGCCGGTCGACCGGCCCCTGATGCAAGGCAATCCGCAGGTCGCGATCTTCGGGCCGTACTGGCGCGAGCGGGTGGTGATCGCGCGGCGCGTCGACGTGCTGCCCTCGCTCGAGTCGCTCGCGGACCTGGGCACGCACCCGGTCGCGGTGCCCGGCCTCTCGCTCGCCGGCTGGCTGCTGCTCGGCGCCGAGGGCGGCGCGCTGCGCGGGCAGCTCCTGACGCAGTGGAAGGACGGCGTGGCCGCCGCCCGCGCGCTGCAGCGCGGCGAGGTGGCGGCGGCCGCGGGCCTCGCCTCCGAGCTCGAGTCGGTGCTGCGCGGCGA
>Ga0075366_10001342_pt1 | contig 12294 bp, 12 predicted proteins | sample EndMethybrTD3031_FD_72351 | JGI IMG/M metagenome (GOLD analysis project Ga0075366, IMG submission 72351) | Populus endosphere microbial communities from Tennessee, USA - Endosphere MetaG P. TD hybrid TD303-1 | ecosystem: Host-associated > Plants > Roots > Endosphere | place: USA: Tennessee... | reverse complement strand
CCACGTGATGGTGCGAGCCCTTCCACTCCAGCACCTCGGGCGCGGCCTGGGCGTTCGGGAACCACATGGTGACGCCGTTGTAGTGGGCGACGGCGAGCCGCACGCCCTTCGGCGCGAAGGCCACGCCGCCAACGGTCGACGGCACCTCGATGGTTTTGGGATCGCCTTTGCCAGCCATCACATAGGCCGACTTGCCGGCCGACCAGGCGATGGCACCGTCCGCTCCGGTGGCCACATGATCGATCCAGCGATGCTTGGCATCGGCCGCGACGAGCTTGCTGTCGCCCTTCTCGCCGGTGACGAACACCTTGCCGTCGTCACCGCCGGTGATCACCCAGACGCCGTCGCTCGCAGACGACAGAATGCCGCCGCCATGAACCGCGAGCCGCCTTTCGTCGTCTTTGCCGGAGACCAGCAGCACCGCCTCCTCGCCCAGCACGAACGCCGCGGTGCGACCGAGGAAGTGCACAGCGACGACCGGCGCGCCGGCCGCAAGCGTGCGGGTGCGTTCGACAACAGAGGGGGTGTTTACTGGAGTGTCAGTCATTCTCAGCTCTCCCCGCTGTCATTCCGGGGCGCCGCGAAGCGGCGAGCCCGGAATCCAGAACGTCGGGACTATTGATTGGTCTGGATTCCGGGTTCGGCGCTGCGCGCCGCCCCGGAATGACGGCGGAGTAAATCAGGCGACGCAGCTCTCAAAACCTTCGCGGATCTTCTCTTGCGGCAGATTGCGGCCGATGAACACGAGGCGGCTGTCGCGCTTCTCGCCGTCCTTCCAGGGCCGCTGATGATCGCCATCCAGGATCATGTGCACGCCCTGGAACACGAAGCGGTCGGGATCGTCCTTGAAGTTCAGGATGCCCTTGGAGCGCAGGATGCTGGGTCCGTCCTCGGCGACGAGCTTCTGCACCCAGGGAAAGAACTTGTCCGGGTTGAGCGGCTTGTCGGTGTTGAGCGACATCGATTGCATGTCCTCATCGTGATAGTGCTTGAGGCCGCCGTGATGGTGGTCGTGGTCATGCCCATGGTCGTGACTGTGATCGTGGCCGTGGTGGTCATGACCGTGGTCGTCGGCGTGCAGGAACTCCGGCTCGATGTCGAGAATGCGGTCGAGATCGAAAGCGTTGCGGCCGAGCACCTGATCGAGCGCGATCTGCGACCGCTGGGTGCGATGCAGCTTGGCGTACGGATTGATGGCGCGGATGCGGGCCTCGACCTCGCGCAGTTCGGCGTCGCTGACGAGGTCGGTCTTGTTGAGCAAGATCACATCGGCAAAGGCGATCTGGTTCTTCGCCTCCGGCGCGTCCTTGAGCCGGTCCTTGAGCCATTTGGCGTCGGCCACGGTCACCACCGCATCGAGCCTGGTTTTGCGCCCGACATTCTCGTCGACGAAGAAGGTCTGCGCCACCGGCGCGGGGTCGGCGAGGCCGGTGGTCTCGACGATGATGGCGTCGAACTTGCCCTTCCGCCGCATCAGGCCCTCGATGATGCGGATCAGGTCGCCGCGCACGGTGCAGCAGATGCAGCCGTTGTTCATCTCGAACACTTCTTCGTCCGCGCCGACGACCAGATCGTTGTCGATGCCGATCTCGCCGAATTCGTTGACGATCACGGCGAATTTCTTGCCATGGGGCTCGGACAGGATGCGGTTGAGCAGCGTGGTCTTGCCGGCGCCGAGATAGCCGGTCAGCACGGTGACCGGGATCTTTTCGGACTGGATTTTTTCGGACTGCGCTTGTTCGGACATACAAAACCCTCCACGGCGCGACCCCTCGAAAGCGGAAACCGCCGTTCGGAGAGGAGCACGCCCAATCAGGCTGCGTATATAGGCGATCCCGCGGCGCGCAAACACCCTCTTGCAACCGCCTTGCGCGCTGAAAACAGCCTTGCGCGACGCCCCGACACACCCGCCCGCTCTAGGACGGGCCGATGGCCTCCGCTATCGTCTACGGCAACAGCCGGGAGGAGACCGCCATGTTTAGTCCCATGGGTGGGCGCCGGACGATCGCCGCAATGACGGCATTCTGGGTGATGGCTGCGGGCGGCGCGGCCGCGCAAGCCTATCCCGACCGTCCCATCGACATGATCGTGCCTGCGACGCCCGGCTCCTCGGCGGACATTCTGGGCCGCGTGCTGACCGAGGAGATGGCGGTCAAGCTCGGCCAGCGCTTCGTGATCTACAACAAGCCCGGCGCCGGCGGCATCCTCGGCACCGCCGAGGTGTCGCGCGCCAAGCCCGATGGCTACACCCTGATGCACGTCGCGGCCTATTCGGTCACCGCGCAGCCGCTGACCGAGCGGCAGGCCGGCTACAGCGCCCAGTCGTTCGTGCCGATCTGTCAGACCTTCAAGAACGATCAGGTGATCGTTACGCGGCCCAACAGCTACAAGACATTGGCGGAGCTGGTGGCGGCCAGCAAGGCCAAGTCCGGCGGGTTGGATTTCGGCAGTCCGGGGCTCGGCACCATTCCGCACCTGGCGATGGCTGAGTTCTCACAGATCACCAAGGTCCCGTTCAACCACGTCCCGTTCAAGGGGCCGGCCGAGTCGATCCAGATGACGCTGGGCGGCCAGATCGACTTCGCGGTCGCGCCACTCACCGCCGCCTCGGGCAGCGGGCTTGCGATGCCGGCATTGTTCGCCGAGAAGCGCAATCCATCGATCCCGGATGTGCCTACCGTGAAGGAGCAGGGCTTCGACGTGTCGCCGCTCAGCATCGGCGGCATGTTCGCGCCTGCAGGACTGCCCGCCGAGATCAAGGCCAAGCTCGAAAGTTCCTGCACGACCGCGGTGCAGAGCGAGCCGTTTCAGCGGATCGTCAAGCGGACCTTGCAGCCGGCCGACTATTTCCAGGACAGCGCGGGCTTCGCCGCGAACCTCGCCAAGGACGTGGAAGCCAAGCGCCGGCTGCTGACGTCACTCGGCATGGTGAAGTAGCACCAAGCGCGATAGTGCAGGACGCTAAGGCGCGAGCACCTTGGCGAGCTCGCGCACATTGCTGCGCATCATGTCGAGATAGGTGGCAGCAGGGCCTCCAGCATCCGACAGCGCATCGGAATAGAGCGTGCCACCGATCTTCGCTCCGGTCTCGCGGGCGATCTGCTGCATCATTCGCGGGTCGGAGATGTTCTCCATGAACACCGCCGGGATTTTCTGCCGCTTCACCTGGCCGATGATTTTGGCGACATCGCGCGCCGATGGCTGGGACTCCGCCGAGACGCCGAGCGGCGCGATGAACTGAACGCCATACGCCTGGCCGAAATAACCGAAGGCGTCGTGGGTGGTGATGATCTTGCGGCGGTCTGCCGGGATTTTCTGGATTGTGTCCCGCACCTCCCGCTCCAGTTCGTCGAGCTTGTCCAGATAGACCTTGGCGTTGGCGTCGTAAACCGCGGCGCCTGCGGGGTCCGCTTTTTTCAATCCGTTTCGGATATTCGCGACGTAGATTTTCACGTTGGCGACCGACTGCCAGGCATGCGGATCGACGGCGTGATGGCCGCCCTCCTCGGCCTGCCGCGGCTTGATGCCGGCGCTGACCACGACGGGCGTGGCCTTGGTGCCTGCGGCCGCGACCAGCCGCGTGATCCAGCCTTCGAGACCCATTCCGTTAATGAACACCGCCTTCGCGGCACCGAGCGTCTTGGCGTCTGAAGGCGTTGGAGAGAAAACATGCGCGTCGCTGTTCGGACCGACCAGCGTCGTGACCTCCACCCGGTCGCCGCCGACGCTTTTCACGAGGTCTCCAATGATCGAGATGGTCGCAACGGCCTTGAGCTTGTCTTGCTGCTTATCCTGGGCCGAGGCCGACGCAGCGATGAGCATCGCGGCCAGCATGAGCAATACGGCTGAATGGAATCGCTGGATCATGGCTTATGCCTCCAGGTGGCGCGGGGTGATCGCCAGCCAGATCAAACCGCCGACAGGTCCCGCTGCGACCGACAGCGCATAGAGCGCACCCGCCACCAGGATGATGGCGGGACCGGATGGCAATCCGGCGTGATATGACAAAAGCAGGCCCGCATAGCCGGACAGAGCGGCGCAGGCGATGGCGACACCGATCATTCCGGTGATCTCGCGCGCCCAGAAGCGCGAGGTCACGGCCGGCAGCATCATGATGCCGACCGCCAGCAACGTGCCGAGCGCCTGGAAACCACCGACCAGGTTCATCACCACCAGCGCGAGGAAAGCCATATGCACCGGTCCGCCGGCGCGGCTGACCGAGCGCAGGAACCCGGGATCGACGCATTCCAACACCAGCGGCCGCCAGATCAGCGCCAGGACGACCAGCGACACGCTCGCGATGCCGACAACGATCAGCAGCGCCGGGTCATCCACCGCCAGCACCGAGCCGAACAGGAAGTGCAGCAGATCGATGTTGGTGCCCTTGGCTGAAACCAAGGTGACGCCCAATGCGAGCGAAATCAGAAAGAACGCTGCGAGCGAGGCGTCCTCCTTGAGCTGGGTCGAGCGTGCAATCAGCCCGGCACCGACCGCGATGACAAAGCCGGCGATCAGACCGCCGGCCGCCATCGCAAACAGGTTGAGACCCGCCAGCATGAAACCCACGGCGGCGCCGGGCAGGATCGCGTGAGACATCGCGTCGCCGATCAGGCTCATCCGCCGCAACATCAGGATGACGCCGATCGGCGCCGCGCCGAACGCCAGCGCAAAGGTCGAGACCAGCGCGCGGCGCATGAACTCGAATTCCAGGAACGGACCGATCAGGGCGTCGTAAAGCATGGCAAGCAACAGCTACGCTGCCTCGACGGCGCAGGCCTGCGCCTGATCGTCGAACGCCTCGCACATGTGCCGCGCTTTAAGCCAATTGTCCGGCGTGAGCACGTCGGCAGTCTTGCCCCAGGCCACCGGCTCGCGCGCCAGCAACAGCGTTTCGGGGAAATGCGCCTTGACCAGTTCAAGGTCATGCAGCGCCGTCAGGATGGTGCGCTCCTCGCCGTGCCAGCGCCGGATCAATTCGATGAGATCGGAGCAGGTCTTGGTGTCGATGGCGTTGAACGGTTCGTCAAGCACGATGACGCGGGCGTCTTGCAGCAAGAGCCGCGCGAACAGCATGCGCTGCATCTGTCCGCCGGACAGCGTACCGATCGGGCGCTGCTCAAAGCCGGTCAGGCCCACGGCGGCAATCGCGTGCTCGATGGCGTCGCGGTCCTTGCGGCCGATGCTACCGAACAGGCCTTTGCTGCGCCACAGCCCCATCGCCACCATGTCATAGACATTGATCGGAAAGCTGCGGTCGATCTCGGCGATCTGCGGCAGATAGGCGATGTCCTGCGGCGCAACGCCGTTGCGCTCGATCCGGCCGGCGAGCGGCTTGATGACGCCGACCACACCCTTGAACAGCGTCGACTTGCCGGCGCCGTTCGGCCCGACCACCGCGGTCAGCGATCCGGCCGACACCGCGCCGTCGAGATGATGCACGGCCGGATGGCGGTCATAGCCAAGCGTCAGGTTGCGGAATTGAAGCTGTGCAGTCATCAGCACCTCACCGCATCGCCCAGAACGCGGACGCCCAAAGCACCGCAATCAGAGCGGCCGCGAAGCCGAGCCGCTGCAGCACCGACATCCGCAGAATCGACGGATGCGCGGTGGCCGGCGGATGCCCCTGCTCCGGATGGTGATGATGATGAGAATGGCCGTGGTGGTGATGGTCGCTCATCTGGATGTTATAATATAACACTCAGGCCGTTGCCAGTGCTCCTAAGCCATTTATCTTGCGGGGAGATTCCCCGAGCTTGGCGGAGCACAGCAATTGCCCAGGGAATTGCTAACGGAATTGCCAAGGCCCCCTGGGCGGCCAAGGCGGCTGCGGCTAAAGGAACGGCTCACAACACGGGCCGGATATGGCGATGGCCGAACAGAACACCCAAAAAAACACCAAGGTGGTCGCTATCGGCGAGGTGATGGCTGAGCTCGCGCGCGGCAGTGACGGCCGGTTCGGCATGACCTGCGGCGGCGACACCTTCAACACCGCGATCTACCTCGCCCGCGCCGGCATTGAGGTGTCCTACGCGACCGCGCTCGGCGACGATCCTTATTCCGACAGCATGGTCGCGATGGCGGCCGCCGAGGGTGTGAAAACCGACCTGATGCTGCGCGTGCCCGGCCGCCTACCCGGTCTATACATGGTCGAGATGGATTCGAAGGGCGAACGCCGCTTCCGCTATTGGCGCGGCGAGTCGCCAGCGCGGGAGCTGTTCGAGCTTCCCAACTGGGACCGGATCGCCGAGGGCATGGTCGGCGCCAAGCTGATCTATTTTTCCGGCGTCACACTGTCGCTTTATTCCAACACCGGCCTCGGCCGCCTTCTCGCCATCATCGAGATGGCGCGCAAGCAAGGCGCCAAGATCGCGTTCGACGGCAACTTCCGCCCCTACGGCTGGAAGGGTGACCTGCCGCGCACCCGCACGGTGTTCATGGAGGCGCTCAAGCGCGTCGATTACGCGCTGCCGACCTTCGACGATGAAGCGGTGCTGTGGGGCGATCCGAGCCCGGAGGCGACGGTCGCGCGGCTGCAGGCGTTCGGCATCGGCGAGATCGTGGTGAAGAACGGACCCAACAGCGCGCTGGTCGCGGTCAGCGGGCAGCAGGAGCACGTGCCGGTGCCTGAGGTCGTCGAAGCGATCGACTCCACGGCGGCGGGCGACAGCTTCAACGCGGGCTATCTTGCGGCGCGGCTCACCGGCGAGAGCCCGGCGGCAGCGGCGCTCGCCGGGCATACACTCGCGGCGCAGAAGGTGCGCTATCGCGGCGCGATCATGCCGCGCGACACCGGCGCTGTGCATTAAGGCGCGTTACGGCATCAGCCGTTTCATGGTGACCGTCTCACCGATCTCGAACGACATCAGGTCTTCGCCCACTTCGAGCGGACCGTCGTAGGTCTGCCGAACCTCGCTGACGAGATCATCGAGGGTCGGCGGCCGCACGGTGTTGCTTGCAAGCAGCACGACATGGGTGAACGCCGCAAGCTTCGGCCTGGTCTGCGCGAACACCCGCCCGCAGTCATACGGCGTGGTGTGATGGCCGATGATGCGTTGAATGTAAGCTTCCTTCATCAGCTCCGGCCGGGCCATCGCGACCTCGTGCACCAGGAGGTCCGCGCCTTTGCCGTACTTGATGACATTTTGATTGTAGCGCGTGTCCGATGAGAACACCGCAACGCGCCCGCCGTATTCGATGCGATAACCGTAGCACGGCTTGATGACGTCGCCGTGGTCGACCTCGAAGGCGATGACTTTCACGCCGTTCTTTTCATAGACCAAACCGTCGCGGTCGAATTCAGTGACGTCTGTCGCGATGCCCGATAACGGCAGCTTTTCGTCGGCAACGCGGATTTTGATGTCATCGGCGTAGGCGCGCTCGAGGTTTTCCATCAGCCGCTTGGCGCCGGTCGGGCCGATGACGCGATACGGCGACTTGCGCGTGCCGAAGTGCGATTCGAGCCATCCGGTCAGCCAGACGTCCGGCAGGCACGAGGTGTGATCGGAGTGATAGTGCGTGAGCAGCTGTACATCGATCCGGCCGATCGGGACCTTGAGCTGATAAAGCCGGATCGTCGCGCCGCGTCCGGCGTCGATCAGAAACTTCTGGTCGCCCGCCTCCACCAGCGTGCTGGGGCCGAACCGGTCGGGGCTCGGGATCGGCACGCCGGTCCCGAGCAATGTCACGCGAAAGTCACTGCTCATTGGTGCATCTTGATCCCTGAATCCTTGACCACTTTGCCCCAATGAGCGATTTGCGCCGACAGGAATTGGCCGAACTCCTGAGGTGTTCCGCCGGCCGGCTCGGTAGCGATTCGTTCGATGGCCGCACGCAGGCTCGGCTTCGCCAGCACTTTGTTGGTTGCTTCATTGAGACGAACGACGATTTCGTTCGGCGTCCCGGCTTTCACCAGAAGGCCGAACCAATCCTGGATAATCATATCGGGAAAGCCTTGTTCGCCAACCGTCGGCACGTCCTTCAGCAGCGGAAGGCGCGTTGGTGCGGTCACAGCGAGCGCCCGCAACTTTCCGGCGGCGATTAACTCGACCACAGGCAGTGGCGAAATGAATTGATAGTGGTTCGTTCCATTGAGCAGATCTGCGATGGCCCGCGGCAAGGCTTGATAGGGCACGTGGGTCGCGCGCACGCCGGTCTGCAGCTTGAACATTTCGCCGGCAAGATGCGCCGGCGTTCCAAATCCACCGGACGAGAATTGATACTTGTCGGGATTGTTTTTCAGCAATGCAACCAGCTCCGGAAGCGAGTGGGCCGGGACGGAGGGATGGACAACCAGGACATGGTAGGCCGAGGCCAGCTTTATGACGGGCGCGAAATCAGCATCGAGACGGAAATTGAGGTTCGCGATCAGAGCCGGCGCGGCCGAGGCCGGCAGAGAGATCGACAGGACCGTATGGCCGTCCGCGGCCTGCTTGAGAACCTCGGCCGTGCCGATGGTCTGGATTGCGCCCGGCTTGTTCTCCACGACGTTTCGCCAGCCTTCGCTCTCTGAAAGTTCGTTCGCAATCAGGCGCGCAATGATGTCAGGCGGTGTACCGGGCGCCGTCGCGCTGACGATACGAACCGTCCCGGACGGATAGGACTGCGCCATGAGTGGTGACGACACCGACATGACGGCAGCAAAGGTGAGCAACGAAAATACGAATGAAGAACGAGCAATCTGATTCAACATATCACTCCTCCTCGAAAGGTGGTGACGCTCGGCACGCACGATCAGCATGGTCGTCCCCCGGCGACGTTGGTGCGACAAAATAATGCCTGTATTCCGCCTTGCGGAATCCTCCATTCCGCACAGCGGAATTGATTGCGGAGGTAAAAACGGCAAGGATGGCGCGCTGCCGCGGGGCCTGCAGGAATGCAAAGAGCCGGAACGATCAGGGCTTTGGAGCGAGGATTGCAGGTGATCCAAGCCCTGCAAGGGCGCCCCATTGCGTCGCTGCACGACATTCATCTGGCAACACGCATCTCCAAGCCAAGCCTGCTGCGCATTCTGAACACGCTGGTAAATTCGGGGTTCGTTTCGCGCAGGCTTGCGGATGGCCATTACAGGATCAGCTCCTTTACCGGCATGGCGCCCAAGCGCGACCGTCACGCGCGAGCCGCGGAGGCGGCCGCCCCGATTCTGGACCGGCTCTGTCAAAAGGTGCGATGGCCGTCGGATCTGATGGTCCCCGCCGGCGACCACATGGAGCGGCGGGAGACCAGTCAACCCAGCAGCCCATTTTCGCTCAACCCGGTTGTCAGGAACCGCGTCGGTCAGCCGGTGGGCTGGCTGCTCTCCGGTGTTGGCCGCGCCTATCTGGCGTTCTGCCCGGAGCGAGAACGAGAAGCCATTCTCCAAACCTTGCGCAAATCAGCAAAGCCCGAGGATCAACTGGCGAGAGCGCCGGATCGATTGAACAGGATACTTGCAGAAACGCGGGCACGTGGATATGCGACGCGCGATCCGGCGTTTACAGGCGGACATTACGGCGGATTACCGACTGACGATGGGCTTGCGGCCATCGCGGTGCCGCTGCTGGATCGTTCGAAAGTCCATGGCTCGATCAACATCCTTTGGATCAAGGCCGCGTTTACGGTCGAAGAGTTTGCCGCGCGCCATCTCGGCGATCTGCAGGCCGCGGCCTCCGAGATCGTCGAGTCACTGAGAAGTCACCCCAAAAGTCTCCGGTGAGGACAATCCAAAGCCGTCACGGCTTGCCGAGCAGCATCGCACCCGCCGCAGCGATGAACGGCAACGGCAGCGACGCCAGGACGCGCAGCCACACCAGCCGCGGCGGCATCACCGGGATTTCCCAGATCATCAGCCGCTGCACCGCGAACAGCGCCCACGCCACCGTGTAGGCGAGCACCTGGGGGGCACCGGCGCCGCCCTTGAGCGCAGCCGCACCGATAGAGAAGCCGATCACCGGCCCGCCGGGCGTCAGGAAGCCGCCGAGCGCGGCAATGAAAATTCCAGTGACGCCGGAATCGGCGCCGAACCAGTGCCCCACCACATCCTGCGGCAACAGCGCCGCGATGTAGCCCGAGCCGATCACGCCGAGCATGATGCGCGGGATGAGCCGCAGGCAGTCCATGGCGCCTTCGCGCACGCTGTCGCGAAACAGCGTGCGGCTGCGCGACGCCGCGATCAGACCAAGACATATGGCGATGACCCAAAGCAGCCCGTCGACCATGTAGATCATCATCCGCCGGCTCCCTTGCGGGTCGACCAGGTGACGATGGCGCGCGCCAGAAGGCCCGCGATGATCGGCATCGGAAGCGCGACGATGGTGCGCCAGAACACGAACTCGCCGCCGAAGAACGGCAGCTCCCACACCAGGATGCGGGCGTAGCCCAGCAGCGTCCAACTGGTGATGAAGGCGATCGCGGCGCCGGTGTCGGCGCCGATGGCGACGAAGGCCGCCGCAATCGGAAAGATCGTGATCGGACCGCCCGGGCAGATGATGCCGGCCAGCGTCGCGATGACGATGCCGAGCACGCCGGACTCCGCACCGACCCAGCGCAGCACGACCTCACGCGGCATCAGCACCGCGACGAAGGCCGCGATCAGGCAGGCCGCCAGGACCTTCGGCAGGATGTCGATGAACAGGCTGACATCGCCGAACAGGATCTCAAGAAACCGGGCCTGGCCGTCGCGCCGATAGACCACGGCCGCGGACACAACGACGGCGACCGCAATCGCGGCGGACGACCAGTCGAAGGCTGTGCGCTTCGGGCGCTTGATCGGGGCTTCTGGCGGCAATGGTTCTCGGTGCGGCTCGTGACGAAGCCGCATCTGAACCCTCGCCGGGGCCGCGTGCAAGCCGATGGCGTATAAAACGCGGGCGTTCCTCGCGCAGGAACAGAAAAATGAGCAGGGCAGACCTCGGTGGTCACGCGGACGCGTTCAGGAAAACTGGCGGACCAGGGCGAGACCTGCGAACAAACCGCCGATCGCGAGCGCAACTGAGGCCAGCACATAGAGCGCAGCAAGCCCGGTTTCGCCGCGCTCATAGAGCAGAACGGCATCGAGCGAGAACGCCGAGAAGGTGGTGTAGCCGCCGAGGATGCCGGTGGTGAGGAACAGCCGCCAGTGCTGCGAGGCGTCGCCCTTCATCGCGAAATAGCCAGCGAGCAGCCCCATCACCAGCGAGCCGCTGACATTCTCGAACAGCGTGTGCCAGGGAAACGCCGTGCCGAACCAGCGCGCCGAAATCAGGTTGACGCCGTGGCGCAGCGCCGCGCCCAGACCGCCGCCGAGAAAGACGAGCAGAAAGCTCTGCACGCCTACCGCTCCATCGGCCGAAGCCCGAGCTTGTCGAGCAGCGCCATGTCGCGGTCGCGGCCGGGGTTCGGCGTGGTGAGAAGCTTCGGCCCGTAGAAGATCGAATTGGCGCCGGCCAGGAAACACAGCGCCTGCGTCTCCTCGCTCATGTCCTCGCGCCCGGCCGAAAGCCGCACCACCGATTTCGGCATCGCGATGCGCGCCACCGCGATGGTGCGCACGAACTCCAGCGGATCGAGCTTGCCGCCGACCGCAAGCGGCGTGCCTTCGACCTGCACCAGCATGTTGATCGGCACACTTTCCGGATGCGTCGGCAGGCTCGCCAAAGCCGCGATCATGCCGGCGCGGTCGTCCGCGCCTTCGCCCATGCCGACAATGCCGCCGCAGCAGACATTGATGCCGGCGTCACGCACCGCGTCGAGCGTGTCGAGCCGGTCTTTATAAGTGCGCGTGGTGATGATCTCGCCGTAGAACTCCGGCGAGGTGTCGAGGTTGTGGTTGTAATAGTCGAGGCCGCTGCGCTTCAGCCGCTGCGCCTGCTTGGGCGTCAGCATGCCGAGCGTGGCGCAGGTTTCCAGCCCCAGCGCCTTGACGCCCTCGACCATCGCGCAGACGTTCTCGACGTCGCGGTCCTTCGGCTCGCGCCAGGCCGCGCCCATGCAGAAGCGGCTCGCGCCGGAAGCTTTGGCCGCGCTCGCCTCGGCCAATACGGCGTCGAGCCGCATCAGCTTTTCGGCTTTGACGCCGGTGTCATATTTGGCGCTCTGCGGGCAATAGGCGCAGTCCTCCGGGCAGCCGCCGGTCTTGATCGACAGCAGCGTCGAGATCTGCACTTCGCTCGGATCGAAATGCATGCGGTGGATGCGCGCCGCCTCGAACATCAACTCGGGAAACGGCAGCGCAAACAGCGCGCGGATTTCGCCGCGGGTCCAGTCGTTGCGGACAAGGCCAAGCGGCGCGTGGGGGGTGATGGATTCAGCGAGTGACATGAGGCTGACCATAGCGGCGCT
>Ga0075366_10001341_pt1 | contig 12307 bp, 10 predicted proteins | sample EndMethybrTD3031_FD_72351 | JGI IMG/M metagenome (GOLD analysis project Ga0075366, IMG submission 72351) | Populus endosphere microbial communities from Tennessee, USA - Endosphere MetaG P. TD hybrid TD303-1 | ecosystem: Host-associated > Plants > Roots > Endosphere | place: USA: Tennessee... | reverse complement strand
CGGCCGCGGCCGATGTCGGCCTGGCCCTCGCCGCCAATGCGCAGGTACGGGCTCTTGACGTCCAGGTCCTTGCTGTGCGCGATGCCGTCGGCGATCTGGAACGTCGCCGTGAGCTCGGAGAAGTCGGTCTTCTCGGCCTGGCTGGACTTCTGCGCGCTGTCGCCGCGCCCGAGCGCGGCCTTGGCCTGGCGCAGGCTCTTCGCGAGGTTGATGCCCTTGACCGCGCCGTCGTGCAGCTGCAGCGCCGCGTTGCCGTGCAGCGCCGAGCGCAGCGCGCCGACCGTCTTGCCGGCGCTGTCGACGTCCAGCGTGACGCGGCCGCTGCCTTCGAGCAGGTCCTTGCCGGCGACGTCCTTGAGCAGCGCGTTGACGTTCACGCCGCTGGCCACGGCTTTGACGGCGACGCGGTTGCCGCGCGCGTCGGCCAGCGCGTTGGCCTCCAGCGCACCGCCCCAGGCCTTGGCCTGCAGCGCCGGCACCTTCAGCACGCCGCCGTCGAGCGTGGCGTCCAGGCGCGCGTCAGCGAGGTGGTACTGGCGGAACACCAGGCTGCCGGCGCGCAGCGCCACGTTCGCGTTCAGCGCCTTCAGGCCGGACAGGTCGACCGGCGTGTCGGCCGGGGCGGTCTGGCCCGGCGTCGTGCTGCCGGCGGTCGCGCCGCTGGGCAGCAGCGTGTTCAGGTCGAGCGCGTCGAAGCGCGCCTGCGCGCGGATCGCCGGCGGGCTCGCGGCGAGGTTCGCGTTGCCGTCGATCTGGAACGCGTTCTCGTTGGCCTTCCCGGCGAGCGACCAGGTCGCCGCCTGCGGCGAGGCCGAGGCCTGGCCGCGCGCGCTCAGGGCGACCGGCTTGAGCGCCTTGTCGGTCAGTCGCCCGCTCAGCTCGAGCGCATCGAGCGTCACGCTCGCCTTCGCGGGGCGCACGCCGAGGCGGCTGCGCAGCGTCGCGTCGACGTGGCGCGCACCGCCGTCGCTCTTCACGACGGCCTCGAAGCCGGGCAGCGTCAGCGCGTCGAAGCTGCCCGTCGGCGCGGCGCTCTTGAAGGCCACCGCGAGCGGCAGCTCGCCGCCGAGCGAGGCCTTGCCCGAGAACGCACTGCCCTTCAGCGCATCGCCGTCGACGTCGAGCTGCGGCCAGTCGAGCTCGAGCGCGAGCGGCTGGCCGGCCCGCGTGCCCTTGACCCGCAACGCGAGCTGCGCGACCGCGATCGCGCGGCGCGTCGGGTCGTAGCCGAAGCGCTCGACCGTGAGCGTCGAGCCGGCCAGCTTCAGCCCGGCGGCGTTCGCCGCGAAACGCAGGTCCAGCTTCTGCGCATCGAGCGCGCCTTTCGTGCCGTCCCAGCCGAGGGCACCCTGCAGCTGCAGGTCGACGCCGCTCGCACCCGGCACGTCGCCCTTGAAGGCGAGGTTCATCGCCGCCAGGCGCGCCGAACCGGTCGCGAGCTGGGGCGTCAGGCGCGTCTCGCCGCTCAGCTCGCCCTTGGCGGCGGGCGACTTGAACACGAAGCTGGTCGCGAGCCGGACCGGCGTCTCCACGCCGTCCGCGAGGCGCCCGGTGCGCAGTTCACGCAGCGTCAACTCGCCGTCCAGCGAGGCCATGTCGTCCCGGATGCGCGCCTGCACGTCGGCCAGCTCGATGCGCGAGATGTCGAAACGCATCGTCCTGCTGCTCGCCGCCGGTGCATCTGCCGGCGCCGAGGCGGCCGCCGACGGGCCGGCCAGGTCGTCGGTGTTGCGCCGACCCTTCGCGTCGCGCAGCAGCGCCACGCGCACGCCGCGCGCCTCGACGCGGTCGACCGCCAGTTCGCCGCGCAGCAGCGGCATGACGGCCACCGACAGCGCGGCCTGGTCGATCGCCGCGAAGCGCTCCGGCCGGCCCGCTTCGCTGAGCGAGACCTTGCTCAGCGTGACCGCGATGCGCGGGAAGACCGACAAGCCGATCGGCCCGTCGATGGTCAGCGTGCGGTTGCGGTTCGCCTTCATCCAGTCGATCGCGACGCCCTTGTAGCGGTTCGGATCGAAGCTCGTCACCAGCCACGCGCCGGCCGCGACGAGCAGCACGACGAGCACGAGCAGGGTGATGCCGAAACGGCGGATCCAGACGGACATGGCGGGCGAAACGGGGCGGAGCGGCGATTTTGCCCGCAGGGGCAAGACCCCCGCACGGGGTCGCTGCCTACAATGAAAGGTGATGAAACAAGTCGACGTGCTGGTGCGCGGTGCAGGCATCGTCGGGCAGAGCCTCGCGCTCGCGCTCGGACGGCTCGGTCTGCAGGTCGCGATCCGTCCCGAGGCGCCGCGCGCGAACGCCGCGCCGGACGTGCGCGCCTACGCGCTCAACGCCGCCTCGGTGAACCTGCTGCGCCAGCTGAAGGTCTGGGACGCGCTGCCGCCGCACGCGGCCACGCCCGTCTACGACATGCACGTGCAGGGCGACGCGGGCGAGGGCGCCGCGCCGGGCACGATCGACTTCTCGGCCTGGGAGCAGCAGGTCGGCGAACTGGCCTGGATCGTCGATGCGCCGGTGCTCGAGCGCGAGCTCGCCGCCGCGGTGCGCTTCGCGCCGCATGTCGAGCGGCTCGCGCCCGACGGGGCGGCGACCGTGAAGGCGACGCTGACCGCGCTGTGCGAGGGCAAGGCCTCGTCGACGCGCGAGGCGATCGGCGTGGCCTTCGAGCGCCACGACTACGGCCACTCGGCGATCGCCGCGCGGCTGGTCGCCGAGCGGCCGCACCAGGGCCTCGCGCGCCAGTGGTTCCGCTCGCCCGACGTGCTCGCGCTGCTGCCGTTCGACGCGCCGCGCGCCGATGCGTCGTACGCGCTCGTGTGGTCGCTGCCGCGCGAGCGCGCCCAGGCGCTGCTCGCGCTCGAACCGGCCGCCTTCGAGGCCGAACTGCAGGCCGCCACGCGCGGCGAGGCGGGGCCGCTCGCGCTCGCCTCCGAGCGGGCCGCGTGGCCGCTGATGATCGCGAAGGCCGAAGCCTGGTGCGGTCCCGGCTGGGTGCTGCTCGGCGACGCGGCGCATGTCGTGCACCCGCTCGCCGGCCAGGGCCTGAACCTGGGGCTGGGCGACGTCGCGACGCTGGCCCGGGTGATCGCCGAACGCGAGGCCTGGCGGCCGCTCGACGATCCGAAGCTGCTGCGCCGCTACGAGCGCGAGCGCCTCGCGCCGACCTGGGCGATGGGCCGCCTGACCGACGGCCTGTTGCACCTGTTCGCCCATCCGGCCCCGGTCGCGCGGGAACTTCGCAACCGCGGGCTGACTCTCGTGAACCGTCTCACCCCCGTCAAGCGCTGGCTCACCGCGCGTGCGCTCGACGCCTGAAAGCACCCCATGACTCCCTCCCTGCTCCGCGGCGGCGCGCTTCTGGCGACCGCGCTGCTCGCCGCCTTCGTCGCCTCGGGCGTGCGCGCCGACGAGGCGGCGATCCGCAAGAACCTCGCCGCGCGGCTGCCGCAGTTCCCGAAGGTCGACGAGGTCCGCAAGACGCCGATCCCGGGCCTGTACGAGGTGCGCACGGGGACCGACCTGTACTACAGCGACGAGAACGGCGACCACCTCATCGACGGCGGCCACATCGTCGCGACGAAGACGCGCGAGAACCTCACCCAGGTGCGCATCGACCAGATCACGCGCATCGACTTCGCGACGCTGCCGCTGAAGGACGCGATCGTCTGGAAGCAGGGCACCGGCGCGCGCAAGCTGGTGGTCTTCGCCGATCCGAACTGCGGCTACTGCAAGCGCCTCGAAGGCGACCTGAACAACCTGAAGGACGTGACGGTCTACACCTTCCTCTACCCGATCCTCGGCGGCGATTCGCCGGAGAAGTCGCGCAGCATCTGGTGCGCGAAGGACAACACGAAGGTCTGGCGCGGCTGGATGCTCGACGGCACGACGCCACCGCGCGCGATGGGCCCCTGCGACGACGGCGCGCTCGCGCGCAACGAGGCGCTCGGCCGCCGCTACAAGATCAACGGCACGCCGGCGATCGTCTTCGAGGACGGCAAGCGCGTGCCCGGCGCGATGCCGGCCGACCAGATCGAGAAGCAGCTGCTCGCCAGCGCCGGCGCCCGCAAGCCCTGACCGACAGGGTCGCGCAAGACGCGCGAGAATGGGGCGTCACGGACCCGTTGCCCACGCATGCCAAGGATTGCCATGAGTTCCCCCGAAGAGACCCCGACCCCGCCGCCCGAGAAGTCGCCGCTGACCGACCAGCTCTCGTTCAAGTCGCGCTTCGTGCTCGTGTTCGGCGAGATCGACGACACGATGGCACGCCGCACCTGCGAGCGCCTGATCGCGCTTGCGCAGGACTCGGACAAGCCGATCCAGCTGCTGATCTCGTCGCCCGGCGGGCACGTGGAGTCGGGCGACGCGATCCACGACGTGATCCGCTTCGTGCGCGCGCCGGTGACGACGATCGGCACCGGCTGGGTGGCGAGTGCCGGCACGCACATCTACCTCGCTGCCCCGAAGGAGCGGCGTGTCTGCCTGCCGAACACGCGCTTCATGATCCACCAGCCCAGCGGCGGCGCGGGCGGCCCGGCGACCGACATCGCGATCCAGGCCAAGGAGATCATCCGCACGCGCGAGCGCATCGCCAAGGTGGTCGCCCGCGAGACCGGCAAGACGCTGCAGGCGGTGCTCGCGGACATGGAGCGCGACTACTGGATGAGCGCGGAGGAGGCGATCACGTACGGCCTCGTCTCGCGTGTCATCGAGACGCACAAGGACCTTTCCTGACGGCTAGGCGTACTTCAGCGCGCCGGTCTTCCCTCGGAAGACCCGGTACGAGAACACCGTGTAGCCGGCGATCGCCGGCACGGCGATGCAGGTGCCGACGAGGATGACCTTGAGGGCCTCCGGGCTGCTCGCGGCCTGCCAGATCGTCAGGCGGTCGATCACGACGTAGGGGTACAGGCTGTACGCGAGGCCGAGGAAGCCGAGCACGAACACGCCGATCAGCAGCACGAAGGGCAGCCAGGCGATCGCGCCCAGCACCTCGCGCAGGCCGAGCACCCAGCGCACCGCGAGCAGCATCGCGCCGGTCGTCAGCGGGATCGCCATCAGCGCGATCACCGCCGGCAGTTCGAACCAGCGGGCGCGCACCGTCGCGCTGACCCAGGGCGTGGCCATCGAGATCAGCACCAGGCCGATCACCATCGGCCACCACGCGAGGCGCGCCCAGACGACCGCCTTGCGCTGCAGTTCGCCCTCGGTCTTCATCACGAGCCAGCAGGCGCCGAGCAGCACGTAGGCGGCCGGCAGCGCGAGCGCGATCGCGGCGGCGAACACCGGGTAGTTCCAGCCCTCGCCGAAGCCGCTGACGTAGCGTCCCAGCATCCAGCCCTGCGCGACCGACGCGAGCGCCGAGCCGGCGAGGAAGAGCCGGTTCCACATCGGCTTGCGCACGGCCTTCGCCTTCACGCGGAAGTCGAACGCGACGCCGCGCAGGATCAGCCCGATCAGCATCAGCGCCACGGGCAGGTACAGCTCGCCGAGCACGAGGCCGTGGGCCTTGGGGAACGCGATCAGCAGCAGGCCGATGCCGAGCACGAGCCAGGTCTCGTTGGCGTCCCAGAACGGGCCGATCGAGGCGATCAGCACGTCCTTCTCGTCCTCGCTCGCGCGGTGCATCAGCATGCCGACGCCGAGGTCGTAGCCGTCGCTGATCACGTAGACGAGCATCGAGACGCCCATCAGCGCCATGAAGATCAGCGGCAGCGCCTCGTCGAAACTCATGACAGCCCCTCGTCCGGCGGGTACGTCGGACGGTCCCCCGAGGGGACGCGGGCCGGCTTGGGAGCGGCCCGGCGCTCGGCCCGCGCGACGTTCATCGCAAGCTCCGGCTCGCGACGACCGGCGGCGTGATCGCGCCGGGCGGGGTCGCGGCGCGTTCCTCGGCCTCGTCGGCGAGCACCTGCTCGGCCTTCTCGGCCATGTACTTCAGCACCGCGACGTAGGCGACGACGAGCGCGGCGTAGAGCGCGACGTAGAGCGCCAGCGTCAGCGCGATCATCGGCGCGGCGGTGTTCGACGCGACCTCCGCGGTGCGCACGAGGCCGTAGACGATGAAGGGCTGGCGGCCGATCTCGGTGACGTACCAGCCGGCGACGGTCGCGAGCCAGCCCGAGAAGGTCATGCCGGCGAGCACCCACAGCAGCCGGCGCGGCAGCTTCGCCGGCGCCCAGCCGGCGCGCCGGCCGAGCCACCAGCCGGTCCAGCTCGTCAGCAGCATCAGCACGCCCACGCCGACCATCACGCGGAACGCGAGGAACACCGGCAGCACGGGCGGGTGCGCGTTCGGGAACTCCGCGAGGCCCTTGATCTCGCCGTCGCCGGCGTGCGTCAGGATCCAGCTCGCGAGGCCGGGGATCGCGATTTCGGCGTGGTTGCGCCGCGCCGCGTCGTCGGGCCAGGCGAACAGCAGCAGGGGCGCGCCGCGCTCGGTGTGCCACACGCCTTCCATCGCGGCGATCTTCTGCGGCTGGTGCTCCAGCGTGTTCAGGCCGTGCTGGTCGCCGACGAAGATCTGCAGCGGGATCACGACCGCCGCGAGCGTGAGCCCGACGCGCAGGGTCTTCGGCGCGGCGAGCGATGCCGCGCCCTTGAGCAGCTGCCAGGCCGACAGCCCGGCGACGAGGAAGGCGCAGGTGAGCGTCGAGGCGAGCAGCATGTGCGTGAAGCGCCACGGGAACGACGGGTTGAAGATCACCGCGAGCCAGCTCGTCACGTGCCAGACGCCGTCGCGCTGCTCGACGCCGGCGGGGGTCTGCATCCACGAGTTCAGCGCCAGGATCCAGAACGCCGACAGCGTCGTGCCGAACGCGACGAAGAAGGTCGACATCAGGTGCACGCGTTCGCTGACCTTGCCGTGGCCGAACAGCATGATCCCGAGGAAGCCGGCCTCGAGGAAGAACGCGGTCAGGACCTCGTAGCCGAGCAGCGGGCCGGCGATGTTGCCCACCTTCTCCATGAAGCCGGGCCAGTTGGTGCCGAACTGGAAGCTCATCGTCACGCCGCTGACCACGCCGAGCGCGAAGCTGAGCGCGAACACCTTGGTCCAGAAGCGGTAGGCGTTGAGCCAGGCCTGCCGGTCGGGGCCTTCGTCGGCGCGCAGGTAACGCCAGCGGAAGAACAGCAGGATCCACCCGAGCCCGATCGTGATGGTCGGGAACAGGATGTGGAAGGTGATGTTGGCCGCGAACTGCATCCGGGCCAGGATCAGGGCGTCCATCGCGGCGCAGTATGCAGGCTTCGGCGCCGCCGCCGGGGCGCATGGACAATGGCGCGTCGCCGCGCGCGACGGCCCTCCGATCCCGACCGCCCATGATCCAGTACCGCATCGACGTCGCCGACCCGCACGCCCACCTCTTCCGCGTCCGCCTCAGCGTGCCGGAGCCGGCCGCCGAGCTGAGGCTCGCCCTGCCGGTGTGGATCCCCGGCAGTTACCTGGTGCGCGAGTTCGCGCGCCATCTGAGCGGGCTGGAGGCGGAGCAGGGCGGCAAGCCGGTCGTGCTCGACCAGGTCGACAAGGCGAGCTGGATCGCCCGCTGCCGCGGCCGCGCGACGCTGACGGTGAGCTACCTCGTCTACGCCTTCGACACCTCGGTGCGTGCCGCCTTCCTCGACGCGAGCCGCGGTTTCTTCAACGGCACCGGCACCTTCCTGCGTGTCGAGGGACGCGAACACGAGCCGCAACGACTGCACATCGGCAAGCTGCCGCGCGGCTGGCAGGTCGCGACGGCCCTGGGCGCGCGTGAGGTCGACAAACACGGCCGGGGCCACTACGAAGCGGCCGACTACGACGAGCTGGTGGACCACCCGGTCGAGCTCGGCACCTTCTGGCGCGGGCGCTTCGAGGCGAGCGGCGTGCCGCACGAGTTCGTCGTCGCCGGCGCCTTGCCCGACTTCGACGGCGACCGGCTGCTCGCCGACGCGGCCCGCATCTGCGAGACGCAGATCGTGTTCTGGCACGGCGCGCCGCGCCGCGGCGGCACGGCGTCGAAGGCGCCGTTCACGCGCTACGTCTTTCTGCTCAACACCGCCGAAGACGGCCACGGCGGCCTCGAGCACCGCGCCAGCACCGCGCTGCTCACCGCGCGCCGCAACCTGCCGCAGAAGGGCCGGCCGGAGACGAGCGACGCCTACGTCGAGCTGCTCGGGCTGATCAGCCACGAGTACTTCCACACCTGGAACGTCAAGCGGCTGCGGCCCGCCGAGTTCCGCACCTACGACTACACGCGCGAGAACTACACCGAGCTGCTCTGGTTCTTCGAGGGTTTCACGTCCTACTACGACGACCTGCTGCTGCGTCGCGCCGGCCTCATCGACGCGCCGCGTTACCTGCGCCTGATCGGCCGCACGATCGCCGGCGTGCTCGCGTCGCCGGGCCGCCAGGTGCAGAGCGTCGCGCAGGCGAGCTTCGACGCCTGGGTCAAGTACTACCGCACCGACGAGAACACGCCGAACGCGACGATCAGCTACTACGCGAAGGGCTCGCTCGTCGCGCTCGCGCTCGACCTGAGCCTGCGCGCCGACGGCGGCTCGCTCGACGCGGTGATGCGCGGCCTGTGGCAGCGCAGCGCCGGGGGGCCGATCGACGAGGCCGACATCGCGGCGGTGCTCGCCGAGGTCGGCCAGCGGTCCTACGCGAAGGAACTCGCCGCCTGGGCGCACGGCACCGCCGACCTGCCGCTGCAGAAGCTGCTCGGCGCCGCCGCGATCGCCTGGCAGGCACAGGCCGCGACGCTCGCGCAACGGCTCGCGGTGCGTGTCAGCGAGAGCGCGCTGACCGGCATCAAGGTCACGCACGTGCTGCGCGGCGGCGCGGGCGAGCGCGCCGGCCTGTCGGCGGGCGACGAACTGATCGCGCTCGACGACTGGCGGCTGCGCCGGCTCGACGACGCGCTGCGCGTGCTGCGCCCCGGCGAGACCGGCACGCTGCTCGTCGCCCGCGAACAGCGTGTGCTGCACCTGCCGCTGACGATGCCCAGGGACTCGGCCGGCAGCGGCGGCCTCGTGCTGGCGCTCGAGGACAAGCCCGCGAAGGCGGCGCTGGCCCTGCGCAGCGCATGGCTGGACGGCTGAGCCCCACGGCGGCGTCGCGCCGACGTCGCGTCGCGTTCGTCGCGCTCGCCGTCGTCGTCGCGGCGGTGCACGGGTGTCTCGCGACGCAGGTGGCCGACCGCATGGCAGACCTGCGCGCGAGCGCCGAGATGCCGGCGCGCATCGAGGTGGCGTACGTGCGCGAGCTCGACCTCGCGCCACCCCCGGCCGTTGCGCCCGCTGCGGCGCCCGCGCCGCCGCAGCGCGCCGCGGCGCCGCCGCGGACCGCGTCGGCCGCCGTCGCGAAGCGCGCACCCGTGCCGCCGCCGGAGCCCGAGCCCGCGCCGAGCGCACCGTCGGAACCGACGGTCGCCGCAGCGCCGCCCGAACCCGCCGTCGCGGCCGCATCGGCAGTGCCAGCGCCGGCGCCTGACGTGCCGGCGTCCGCGCCCGAGTCCGCGGTCGCCGCGGCGGCGCCGGCGTCGGCGGCGTCCTCGCCCGCCGAGACCTTCGAATGGCCCGGCTCGACGCGCCTGAGCTACGTGCTGCACGGCAACGTGCGCGGGGAGGTGCACGGCAGCGCGCAGGTCGAGTGGGTGCGGGTCGGCACGCGCTACCAGGTGCACCTCGACGTGACGGTCGGCCTGCCGATCGCGCCGCTGATGACGCGGCGCATGAGCAGCGACGGCGAGCTCGGACCGGAGGGGCTCGTGCCGCAGCGCTACGACGAGGACACCAAGGTCGCGTTCCGCGACCGGCGTCGCGTGACGATGCGCTTCGAGCCCGACGGCATCGTGCTCGGCGACGGCCGGCGCCTGCCGCGCCCGCCCGGCGTGCAGGACACCGCGAGCCAGTTCGTGCAGCTCGCCTGGTTCTTCACGACCCACCCGGAGCGGCTGCGCCCGGGATCGCAGGTCGAGATGCCGCTCGCGCTGCCGCGCAGCCTCGATCGCTGGGTCTACGACGTGCTCGAGGAGGAGACGCTGTACCTGCCCTTCGGCAGCGCACAGGCCTTCCACCTGAAGCCGCGCCGGGTCAGCCGCCCGGGCGGCGATCTGATCGCCGAGATGTGGTTCGCGCCGCAGCTGCGCTACCTGCCGGCGCGCATCCGCATCCAGCAGGACGAGCAGACCTTCATCGACCTGCAGCTGTCGCGCAAGCCCGAGCTCGCCGGCTCGTGAGCGGCGCGGCGGGCGGCCCTATAGTGAGGGCGACTTCCGACGGAGACCTGCATGACCTACGAATGCATCCTCACCTCGCTGCACGGCGAGGGCGCGCTGAAGACCGGCGTGATCCAGCTCAACCGCCCCAAGCAGCTCAACGCGCTGAACGACCAGCTGATGGACGAGCTCGGTGCCGCGCTGCAGGCCTACGACGCCGACGACGGCATCGGCTGCATCGTGCTGACCGGCAACGAGAAGGCGTTCGCGGCGGGTGCCGACATCGGCGTGCTGTCGCAGTTCGACTACCTGAAGGCCTACCGCGACGGCCTCATCACGCGCAACTGGGAAGCGCTGCGCTCGGTGCGCAAGCCGGTGATCGCCGCGGTCGCGGGCTTCGCGCTCGGCGGCGGCTGCGAGGTCGCGATGATGTGCGACATCCTCATCGCGGCCGACACCGCGAAGTTCGGCCAGCCCGAGATCAAGCTGGGCATCGTGCCTGGCGCGGGTGGCACGCAACGCCTGCCACGCGCGGTCGGCAAGGCGAAGGCGATGGACATGGTGCTGACCGGCCGCATGATGGATGCGGCCGAGGCCGAGCGCGCCGGGCTCGTCTCGCGCGTGGTGCCGGCCGCGGAGCTGATGGCGACCGCGCTGGCGGCCGCGCAGCAGGTCTGCGAGCTCGGCGGCGCTTCGGTGATGCTCGCCAAGGAGTGCGTGAACCGGGCCTACGAGAGCACGCTGACCGAAGGCGTGCTGTACGAGCGGCGCATCTTCCACTCGCTGTTCGGCACGCCGGACCAGCGCGAGGGCATGGACGCCTTCCTCGCGAAGCGCAAGCCCGACTTCGGCCGAGGCTGACGACGACGGGCCGCCCGCGGGCGGCCCGTGTCGTGTTCGACCGGCGAGGGCGAGCTTACTGGGCGGGGGCCGGCAGCGGTTCGGTGTTCGGCGTCGTGCCGTCACGCACCGCCGGGTGGTCGAACGGCAGCGCGCCGCTGCTGTCCATCGGCTGCGATTGCTGTTCCGGGACGACGACGATCACCGGCGCTTCGTCCGGCCGGTCGGCCATCGCGACCAGGTCCTGCTGGCTCAGCGAGGACCGCGAGAGCTGCTCGCGTTCCTGGATCATCGACAGCTTCGCGGTGCGATCGGCATCTTCCAGCGGCGTGGGGCTCGCTTCCTGCAGCGAGTCGTAGAGGCCGGCCGACTTCAGGTCGCGCAGTTCCGCCTTGACCTCGTCGCGCGACAGCGCGCCGGTCGGCGTGAGCACCGGCGCGGCGGCGTCGGTGGTGCTGCGCAGGGTGTACTCGTTGACCGTCGACGCATTGCGATCGGCGCGCACTTCGCGGCCCTCGACGGCGTAGGTGGACAGGCTGGCCGCCGCGAGCGCGGCAGCGGCGATCAGGGACATGCGGTTCATCGTGGGTTCCTTCGGGTGAGGTGTTGGGCAGGAGCGCTTGGCACTCCCTCGGAACCTGCGCCGACCGATCGGCGATCGATGCAGCGCTGGCGTATCCACAGTGTGGCCAGCGCTGCGGCTGCGCTGCAGCGGACGGCAGCGCGGCGGGCGGTAAGGGATGTCCGACAGTCGTGCCGGACAGCCGCGCGGCGGGGCGGACGCCCGCGGCCGCTCAGGCCTCCTTGCGCAGCGACGGGAACAGGATCACGTCGCGGATGCTCGGGCTGTCGGTCAGCAGCATGATGAGCCGGTCGATGCCGATGCCGCAGCCGCCGGTGGGCGGCATGCCGTACTCGAGGGCGCGGATGAAGTCGGCGTCGTAGTACATCGCCTCCTCGTCGCCGGCCTCCTTGTTCGCGGCCTGCGCCTGGAAGCGCGCTGCCTGGTCCTCGGCGTCGTTCAGCTCCGAGAAGCCGTTCGCGTACTCGCGGCCGGTGATGAAGAGCTCGAAGCGTTCGGTGACCGTCGGGTCCGTGTCGGAGGCACGCGCGAGCGGCGAGACCTCGACCGGGTAGTCGACGATGAAGGTCGGCTCCCAGAGCTTCTCCTCGACGGCGGCCTCGAACAGGCCGAACTGCAGTTCGGCGAGCGTCCAGTGTGCCGGCGGCTCCTCGCCGAGCGACTTCAGCTTCTCGTGGATCAC
>Ga0075366_10001337_pt1 | contig 12316 bp, 9 predicted proteins | sample EndMethybrTD3031_FD_72351 | JGI IMG/M metagenome (GOLD analysis project Ga0075366, IMG submission 72351) | Populus endosphere microbial communities from Tennessee, USA - Endosphere MetaG P. TD hybrid TD303-1 | ecosystem: Host-associated > Plants > Roots > Endosphere | place: USA: Tennessee... | reverse complement strand
GCTCCAACCTCGCGCTCGGCGGCGCGGAAGGCGCGGATGACGGCCTGGCCGCGCGGCGTGACCCGGGCCGTCCCGCCGCTCTTCCCGCCGGGCGCGGCATTGACCAACGGCGTGTCGAACAGGTTGTTCAGCGCCTGCACGCCGTCCCAGGCCCCCTTGTACGACAGGCCCGTCGCCTTGGCGGCGGCGCTGATCGAGCCCAGCCGCGCGACGGTTTCCAGCAGGGCGATACGCTCCAGCCCGACGCGGGCCAGGCCGCCGCGCTTGAGGATCAAGGTGGCGCTGAAGTCGGAGTCTTCACTCACTGGTCGAGCCTCGATTTCATCGTTATGTAGTCTAACTGCATAACCGTAGCGCAAGGCTACACGTACCAGATGATCGCTCGTCGTCCGATCCTGATCGCGGCCCTGTCGGGGGCCTTGTCGCTGATGCTGGGCGCGGCCGCCGTGGCCGGCGAGGCCAAGGTCGCCGTCGCCGCCAACTTCACCGAGGCGGCTCGGGAGATCGCGGCCAGGTTCAAGGCCCGGACCGGTCACGAGGCGATCCTGAGCTTCGGTTCGTCGGGGCAATTCTACACCCAGATCGCCAATGGCGCGCCGTACGAGGTGTTCCTGTCGGCCGATGTCGAGCGGCCCCAGAGAGCCGAGGCCGAGGGCTTGGCCGTCCCCGGCTCGCGCTTCACCTACGCCACCGGTCGCCTGGTGCTGTTCAGCAAGACGCCGGGCTTGGTCGACGGAAAAGGCGCTGTGCTGGCCAAAGGCGGGTTCGAGAAACTGTCGCTGGCCGATCCCAAGGCCGCGCCCTACGGCCAAGCGGCGCTCGAGACCCTGACCAGACTGAAGCTCTACGACGCCCTGAAGCCGAAGATCGTCACCGGCGGGTCGATCACCCAAGCGTATCAGTACGTCCAGACGGGCGCGGCGGAGCTGGGCTTCGTGGCCCTGTCGCAAGTCGTGGGCGAGCGGGGCGGTTCGCGCTGGCTCGTGCCGGCCTCGAACCACACCCCGATCGAGCAGCAGGCGGTCTTGCTGAAGACGGGCGCGAACAGCGCGGCGGCCAAGGCCTTCCTGACATTCCTGAAGAGCGGCGAGGCCAAGGCGATCATCAAGCGCTACGGCTACGAGGTCCGCTGAGCATGGTCGAGGTGCTGTGGCTGACGGGCAAGCTGGCGGGGATCACCACGATCCTGCTGCTGGTCCTGGCCACGCCGCTGTCCTGGTGGCTGGCGCGGGGGCGTTCGAGCCTGCGCACGCCGGTCACGGCGCTCGTGGCCTTGCCGATCGTGCTGCCGCCGACGGTGCTTGGCTTCTACCTGCTGATCGCGCTCGGCCCCAGGAGCCCGCTGATGATCCTGCTGCATCCGTTCGGGGTGCGGACGCTGGCCTTCACCTTCGAAGGCCTGGTGATCGGCTCGCTGATCTATTCGCTGCCGTTCGCCGTGCAGCCGCTGCGCAACGCGTTCCTGGCCATCGGCGACGAACCGCTCGAGGCCGCCTCGACGCTCGGCGCATCGCCCTGGGCCTCGTTCTGGCGCGTGGCCCTGCCGTTGTCCCTGCCGGGCTATGTCGCCGCCGCCATCCTGACCTTCGCCCACACGGTGGGGGAGTTCGGGGTGGTGATGATGCTGGGCGGCAATATTCCGGGGGAGACCACGGTGCTGTCGACCGAGATCTACCGCCTGGTCGAAGGGCTGGAGTGGGGGCAGGCGCACCGCCTGTCGCTGCTGCTGCTGGCCTTCGCCTTCGCGGTGCTGCTGGTCCTGCTGGGGATCGAACGCCGCGCGGGGGTGCTGGAGCGGCGGGGGTAGAGCCGACCTTTTCCACCCAACCTGTCATCCCGGCCGCAGCGTAGCGGAGAGCCGGGACCGCCACGAACGCCAGCGCTTGCCGCGATCCCGGCTCGGCGCGCTGCGCGCTTGGCCGGGATGACAGTTTTTAAGGTCAGCAACCGCCGTCCAGATGGAACCGGATCAGCGCCCGGGCCGAGCGGGCCACGGCGCGGATAGGGCCCTCGGCGCCCAGGGTGACCCGAGCTCCCGAGGCGCCTTCCATCAGCAGCATCAGGGCGTCGGCCAGGTCTTCGTCCTTGGCGCCGGCGCCGCGGGTCAAGTCCTTGAGCCGACGGTACAGCTCTTTCTTGTAGTTGACCGACACCACCTGGGCCGGATGGCTCTCCTCGTGCAACTCGATGGCGGCGTTCGACAGCGGGCAGCCGTGGACGTCCTTGTCGCAGGCCTTGGTCTCGAAGGCGTCGAAGATCGCCTCCAACTGGGCGCGCGGATCGGTGCAGCAGCAGGCCGTCACCTCTTCCCACCAAGCCCAGTACTCCCGCTCCTGCTCGCGCAGCACCTCGGCGACCAGCTCGTCCTTGGACGGGAAGTTCCGATACAGCGTCATCTTGGTGGCGTCGGCCTCGGACGCGATGGTGTCGACGCCGACCGCGCGGATGCCGTGCTGATAGAACAGCTCACGGGCGGTCTCGAAGATCCGGTCCCGCGCGGGGCGCTTGGACGCGGGTGCGCACACCGCCGCTTCCGTATCGCCCCCGACAGCGTCCCCAGAATTTCTTGTCGCCATTTTGGCAGTGCTCTCCTTGACGTGGGAGTTACCGGTCAGTATCTCTCCGCCATGGATGATACCGAACGGTCTCTCACATCCTAAATCGTTCTTCCGGTCGCCCGGGTCAAGTAACAGCCCCTGCGACATTTAACCCATTAACCCGAAAAAAGGAGCGCGCGCCAATGCCCCCCCAAGCAAACGACATCGCCGCCGCGCCCCAGGCCAAGGCCAGTAAGGGTTTGCTGGGCTTCATAAAATTTCGGGCCGGTTCAAGCCGGCGCGGGATCGGACAAACCTCGAGTGAGGCCACTGTCCGCGCCTTGGGCCAGACCTGGTCCACCCAGCGGTCCGCCCGACGGCCCGTCTGGGAATAACAAGAAACGTCTCCTCCCCCTTTCGCTTCACCATCCTGCAGGGTCCTCCCCCCATGCGTATTCAACCCGTCATCACGTCCTTCGCCGGCCTCGCCGCCGTCGCCGTGCTGGCTGCCTGCTCGGCCCAAGCCAAGCAGGAAGCCGCCGCCCCGCCGCCGGCCCAGGTCACCGTCGCCGACGTCGCCTTCAAGTCGCTCCGCCAATGGGACGACTTCACCGGCCGCCTCGAGCCGATCGACACCGTCGAGATTCGTCCGCGCGTATCGGGCTACATCGACGGCGCTCGCTTCGCCGAGGGCGCTCGCGTCTCCAAGGGCCAAGTGCTCTTCCAAATCGACCCGCGCCCCTACCAGGCCGAGGCCAATCGCGCCCAGGCCGAAGTGGCCCGCGCCAAGGCCCAACTGGACCTGGCCGTGGTCAACCGTGAGCGCGGCCGTCGCCTGATCGAGCAGAACGCCCTGGCCCAGAGCGAGTTCGATCGCCTCTCCGCCGAGGAAAAGGCCGCCCAGGCCAATCTGTCCGCCGCCCAGGCCGCGTTCCAGACGGCTCGCCTGAACCTGGAGTGGACCCGGGTGACCTCGCCGATCGACGGCCGGATCTCCAAGGCCATCATCACCCGCGGCAACCTGGTCACCCAGTCGTCCTTGCTGACGACCGTGGTGTCCGACACCCCGATCTACGCCGAGTTCAACGCCGACGAGCAGACCTTCCTGAAGTACGCCTCGGCCGAGCGCGGCAAGGGCAGCCCGGTCTATATGGGCCTGATGACCGAGGACGGTTATCCGCACGTCGGCAAGCTGGCCTTCATCGACAACGCCCTGGACGCCAAGAGCGGCACGATCAACGGCCGGGCGATCTTCGCCAACGCCGATGGCCGCTTCACGCCCGGCCTGTTCGCGCGCATCCGCATGGTCAGCGCCGAGACGAAGGAGGTCGCGCTCGCGCCCGACCGCGCCATCGCGACCGACCTCGGCAAGCGCTACGTCGTGGTCGTCAACAGCGCCAACAAGGCCGAGTACCGCCCGGTCGAGATCGGGCCGCTGGCTGGCAACCTGCGCATCATCCGTCAGGGCCTGAAGCCCGGCGACCGGGTGATCGTCGGCGGCCTGCAGAAGGTCAAGCCGGGCGACACCGTCGCCCCGGTCAAGGTCAAGACCGACCTGGCCGACCTCTCGCAGCTGGAGGCCGGCGGCCGCCAGATCGCCGAGGCCGGCCGGGCCGCCGGTCAGAACTAGCGTAACTGAAGCGTACGCCCGGCTCGATGACTGAGCCGGGCGTCTTTTTCAGGGTTCGCGGTGGTTCACGTCGCTCGCCGGATGGCGGGGAGGGAACCCCTGCGCCCAGCGCGTACCCCTTTCAGCTCCTCCCCGGATGCCTGTCATGAATTTCTCGAAGTTCTTCGTGAACCGACCGCGTTTCGCGGCCGTGCTCTCCATCATCATCTTCATCGCCGGCATCGTGTCGCTGCCGCGCCTGCCGATCAGCGAATATCCCGAGGTCGTGCCGCCCACCGTGGTGGTGCGCGCGGCCTATCCCGGCGCCAACCCGTCCGTCATCGGCGAGACGGTGGCCGCGCCCCTGGAACAGGCCATCAACGGCGTCGAGGGGATGATCTACCAATCGTCCCAGTCGGCGTCCGACGGGGCGATGATCCTGACCGTCACCTTCGCGCTCGGCACCGACCTGGACAAGGCCCAGGTGCAGGTGCAGAACCGGGTGGCCCAGGCCCTGCCCAAGCTGCCGCAGGAGGTCCAGCGCATCGGCGTGACGACCAACAAGGCCTCGCCCGACCTGACCCTGGTCGTGCACATGATCTCGCCCAACAACCGCTACGACATGCTCTATCTGAGCAACTACGCGCAGCTGAACGTCCGCGACCGCCTGAAGCGGATCGACGGCGTCGGCGACGTGCAGATCTTCGGCGCGGGCGCGTATTCGATGCGCGTGTGGCTGGATCCCGAGAAGCTGGCCGCCCTGTCGATGACAGCCGGCGACGTCGTCCGCGCCCTGCGCGAGCAGAACGTCCAGGTCGCCGCCGGCCAGCTGGGCGCGCCGCCCAACGCCGGTTCCGGCGCCGAATTCCAGCTGTCGGTCAACGCGCCCGGCCGCCTGACCGACGAGGAGCAGTTCCGCGACGTGATCGTCCGTTCGGGCGAGGACGGCCAGATCACCCGCCTGGGCGAGGTGGCCCGCGTGGAGCTGGGCGCCGACAACTACGCCCTGCGCAGCTTGCTCGACAACAAGTCGGCCGTGGCCGTCCCGGTGTTCCAGCGCCCCGGCTCGAACGCGCTCGAGATGGCCGCCAACGTCAAGAAGACGATGAAGGAGCTCAAGAAGGAGTTCCCCGAAGGCGTCGACTACGAGATCATCTACGACACCACGGCCTTCGTGCAGGAGAGCATCGACTCGGTGGTCCACACCCTGATCGAGGCCATCATCCTGGTCGTGCTGGTGGTGGTGCTGTTCCTGCAGGGCTGGCGCGCCTCGATCATTCCGCTGATCGCCGTGCCCGTGTCGCTGGTCGGCACCTTCGCGATCCTGCTGATGCTGGGCTTCGGCCTCAACGCCCTGACCTTGTTCGGCCTGGTGCTGGCCATCGGCATCGTCGTCGACGACGCCATCGTCGTGGTCGAGAACGTCGAGCGGAACATATCGCTGGGCCTCGAGCCCGCCGCGGCCACCCGCAAGGCCATGACCGAAGTGACCGGGCCGATCATCTCCACGGCCCTGGTGCTGTGCGCGGTGTTCATCCCGACCGCCTTCATCAGCGGCCTGTCCGGCCAGTTCTATCGCCAGTTCGCCCTGACGATCGCCATCTCGACGGTGATCTCGGCCATCAACTCCTTGACCCTGTCGCCGGCCCTGGCCGCGGTGCTCCTGAAGTCGCATGACGCGCCCAAGGACCGCTTCCAGAAGCTGATCGACCTGGCGCTGGGCTGGCTGTTCAACCCGTTCAACCGCTTCTTCGCCAAGGCCTCGAACGGCTATGTCAACGGCGTCGCCAAGACCCTGGGCCGCTCCACCGCCGCCCTGGCCCTGTATGGCGGCCTGCTGATCCTGACGGTGTTCGCCTTCGCCCGCACCCCGGGCGGCTTCGTGCCCCAGCAGGACAAGGCCTATGTGGTCGCCGTGGTGCAACTGCCCGACGCGGCTTCGCTGGACCGCACCGAGGCGGTGATCCGCCAGATGGGCGACATCGCCATGAAGGTGCCGGGCATCAAGCACTCGGTGGCCTTCCCCGGCCTGTCGGCAAACGGCTTCATCAACGCCCCCAACGCCGGCGCCGTGTTCTTCCCGCTCGACGACTTCAAGAACCGTCGCGGCGAGGCGCTGTCGGCCGGGGCCATCGTCGGAACCCTGAACCAGAAGTTCGCCGCCATTCCCGAAGCCCAGATCGCGGTCTTCCCGCCGCCGTCCGTGCAGGGGCTGGGCACCATCGGCGGCTTCCGGATGCAGATCGTCGACAAGGCGGGCCTGGGTTCGGACGAGCTCTACAAGGCCACCCAGAACGTCATCGCCAAGGCCCAGAAGGACCCGGCCCTGGCGGGGATCTTCTCCAGCTATCAAGTCAGCGTGCCGAAGATCCAGGCCGACATCGACCGTGAAAAGGCCCGGGCCCAGGGCGTGTCCCTGACCGACCTGTTCGAGACGATGCAGGTCTATCTGGGCTCGCTGTACGTCAACGACTTCAACCGCTTCGGCCACACCTACCAGGTCAACGTCCAGGCCGATCAGAGCTTCCGCCTGCAGCCCGAGCAGATGCTGCGCCTGCAGACCCGCAACGGTCAGGGCCAGATGATCCCGCTGGGCGCGTTCGTCAGCTTCAAGGAAGCCACCGGTCCCGACCGCGAGAGCCACTACAACGGCCTGCTGACCGCCGAGATCAACGGCGGCCCGGCTCCGGGCTTCTCGACCGGCCAGGCTCAGAAGGCGCTTGAGGATATCGTCAAGTCCGAGCTGCCCAACGGCATGGGCTACGAGTGGACCGAGCTGACCTACCAGCAGATCCTGGCGGGCAACACGGCGATCTACATCTTCCCGCTCTGCGTGCTGCTGGCCTTCCTGGTGCTGGTCGCTCAGTACGAAAGCTGGAGCCTGCCGCTGGTCGTCATCCTGATCGTGCCGATGACCCTGCTGTCGGCCTTGGCCGGGGTGATGCTGACCAAGGGCGACAACAACATCTTCACCCAGATCGGCCTGATCGTGCTGGTGGGGCTGGCGTGTAAGAACGCCATCCTGATCGTGGAGTTCGCCAAGGAACGCGAGGAGCACGGCGACAGTCCGCTCCAGGCGGTCCTGGAGGCCTGCCGCCTGCGCCTGCGTCCGATCCTGATGACCTCGATCGCCTTCATCATGGGGGTCTACCCCCTGGTGGTGTCGCACGGGGCCGGGGCCGAGATGCGCCGCGCCATGGGCGTGGCGGTGTTCTCGGGGATGCTGGGCGTGACCGTCTTCGGCCTGATCCTGACCCCCGTCTTCTACTACGTCATCCGTCGCTTCACGGCCCGCAAGGCCGCGACCAAGGCGGCGCTGACTTCGCCCGTGGAGGCGCACTGATGTCTCGTTTCGCTAACACCCTGCGCGCCGCGCTGATCGCCGGCGTTTCCCTGACCGCCGCGGCCTGCGCGGTGGGCCCGAACTACAAGGCGCCGGCGACCCCGCCGGCGGCCTTCCAGAACGCCGACCCGGCCGTCTTCACCGCCGCCAATCCCGAGGCGGAATGGTGGAAGGCGTTCGGCGACCCGGTGCTCGATCAACTGGTCGGCCAGGCCTTCTCGGCCAATCTGGACCTGAAGATCGCCGTCGCCCGCGTCGCCGAGGCCCGGGCCTTGTTCACCGAGCAGAAGCTGGACCTGCTGCCGCACGTCACCGCCGACGGGACCTACGCCAAGAGCAACCAGCAGCAACCCGGCTCGAACGGCCAGCGCGTCGAGAGCCAGACCTACCAGGCCGGCTTCGACGCCGGCTGGGAGATCGACCTGTTCGGCCGCGTCCGTCGCGGCGTCGAGGCGGCGGGGGCGGAAGCCGGCGCGGCCCAGGCCGAGCTGCGCGACGCCCAGGTCACGGTCGCGGCCGAGGTCGCCCGCAACTACCTCGAGCTGCGCGGCGCCCAGGCTCGGCTGAAGGTCGCCACCCGCAACCTCGAGACCCAGCGCGAGACCCTGCGCCTGACCAAGGTGCGGTTCGACGCCGGAGCCGGCAGCCCGATCGACGTCGCCTCGGCCCAGGCCCGCCTGAACGCCACCGAGGCGGCGATCCCGGTCCTGATCACGGCCGAGAAGCGCGCCAACTATCGGCTGGCGGTCCTGACCGGCCAACGGCCCGGCGCCCTGGACGCGCTGCTGGTCCCGCGCGAGACGGACGTCCGTCCGTTGGTCACCGCCCTGCCGATCGGCGAGGCCGGCGAGCTGCTGCGCCGCCGTCCGGACGTGCAGGCGGCCGAGCGTCGCCTGGCCTCATCGACCGCGCAGGTCGGGGTGGCCACGGCCGACCTGTTCCCGCGCGTCTCGGTGACTGGCTTCGTCGGCTTCCTGTCGGGAACCTCGGCCGGCTTTGGCAACAGCGCCAGCAAGGCCTGGTCGGTGGCTCCCACCGTCAGCTGGCCGGCGCTGGATCTGGGCAGCGCCCACGCTCGTCTGCGCGCGGCCAAGGCGCGGGACGACGCGGCCCTCGCCAACTACGACCAGACGGTGCTGCGCGCCCTGGAGGACCTGGAGAACGCCCTGGTCTCCTACCGCCAGCAGCAGGCCCAGCTGAACAGCCTGACCGACCAGGCGGCCGCTTCGCGCCGCGCGGCCGAGCTGGCCCGGATCCAGTACAAGGAAGGCGGTATCGATTTCCTGGTGCTGCTCGACGCCGAACGCACCCTGTTGGCCGCGGAGGACGCCCTCAGCGTCGCCGAGACGGGCGTGAACACCGACGTCGTGGCGATCTACAAGGCCCTGGGCGGCGGCTGGAAAGCCTGATTTGCAACGGTCCCGGCCGCTTCGGCGGCCGGGAATGTAAAAAACCTCACGGCCACGCTTGCGTCATACAGTGAATTCAATACCTATGGCCGCTCCAGTGCCGGAGGTTGAGTCATGGCCACGCTTCAAGTTCTAAGAACCGCCTACAGCGATGTCGCGCGCATCCAGTATTCGAACATCTCGACGACGGATCTCGCCAAGATCCAGACCCTCGCCCAACAGGTCGACGCCTCGACCCTGAGCCTGACCGACGCGCGCGCCGAGATCGGCAAGATGGTGCTGTCGACGACCTCGGTGGCCAACCTGTCCTACGCCTTCTTCGCGGGGTACACGCCGAAGATGGGCGGCCTCGATTTCCTGGTTTCGCCGACGGGGCCCAACCCCAGCAACCTGAACTCGACCTACTACGCCGCCTTCAGCGCCGAGAACCGCTACATCAACTTCTCGGTCGCCCTGGGCAAGGGTGGCGAGGGCCAGGCCCGGTTCGCGGCCAATTACGGCGCGCTGGACCTGAGCGCCGCGGCGACCAAGGCCTATGCCGAAATCTTCGGCTTCGCGCCCGAGACCGGCAAGATCGACACGATCCTGAACGCCCAGGTGTCGAACGGCCAGGGCGGGACCTACACCCGCGCCAGCTATTTCGCGTCCTACGGCGGTGACGGCCCGAACGGTCAGGGCACCAAGGCCGCCATGGTCGGCTGGCTGCTCAGCGAGGCGGCCAAGGCCGACCTCGGTGTCTACGCCAAGGCCAACGACGCGCTTCTCGCCGATATCACGGACGACGGCCAGGCGGCGTTCAACGTCGACCTGCTGGGCGTCTACGGCGTGCAGCCGACCTTCGCGACCGGCGCGACGATCGCGGTGACCAGCAGCCAGAGCGTCTCGCTCGACGCGACCTCGCCCGCCCTGCGGTCGACCGCCGACAACGACACCGTCACGGGGACGGACAGCAACGCCTCACAGACAATCGCGACCAGCGGCGGCCACGACACCATCACCTTCTCGGGCGCGGTCGGCGGCTTCATCAACGGCGGCGACGGTAACGACACGATCAACGTGGGTACGCTGAACGCCTCGGTGCCCGTGCTGGGCGACACGCCGAACGGCACGATCAACGGCGGGGCCGGCAACGACAAGATCACCGTTGGTCGCGTCGTGGACGGCGCCGTCATCGACGGCGGCGCGGGCAACGACACCGCGATCATCGGGATCAGCGGCAACGAGTTCTTCACGAAAACCAAGATCACCAACGTCGAGCACCTGGTGATCAGCGACTTCCAGTTCACCAATGGCCCGGGGCTCAGCGGCGTCAGCGCCCTCAACTTCACCGGCCTGAGCGACATCACGACCCGCGCGGCGCAAGCGGTCGTGATCAGCGAGATCGCCGACGGCGTGGCCCTGAAGATGGAAGGCTCCGGCGGCCTGACGGCCCACTACAAGACCCAGCTGGTCTTCTCGGGCATGTCTTCGGTGCAAGTCGGCGTCTCTTCGGTCGACGTCTACCTGTCCGGCGTCACCAGCGGTGCGGCCTTGAGGGTCACGGGCAATGACGGACCGCTGAAACTGCACGTCCAGAGCGACAGCGTGCTGGGGACCATCAGTTCGCATGACGCCCGCGGATCCCAGGATGCGATCATCGTCACCGGAGCGGGCCGTTTGACCGGCGGCTTCGTCAGCAACGCGCCCGGCGCCGATTTCACGACATACAACCTCGACGCCTCCGGCTCGGCCGGGATCGACATCACCGGGATCGGTTCGGACGGTCCCGACAGCCGCGCGACCACCGTCGTGCTGTCGGGCTACAACGACAGCGTGGCCGCCGACCTTCGGGGCCAGGCCATCTCCACCTACACCCTCGGCGGCGGCTCGGACGTCTTCAAGCTGTACCAGGACGGCTTCGCCGCGCCGCGCTTCTCGAACCTGACCGTCGACGGCGGCAAGGTGACGACCTATTCGACCGTCACCGACTTCGCCAAGGGCGTGGATCACGTGAACTTGGGCGTCGAGGTCCCGGCCGTCGTCACCGGCCTCAGCGCCGGCTCGGCCACGACCCTGGAACAGGCGCTGATCAATGTGTCGGGCCAGGTGGCGGCCAACGCGACCGCCGTCTTCGAGTACAATGGCGACACCTACATCTACCACCAGGACGCCACGGTCGCGGTCAACTCCGGCGACGGCCTGATCAAGCTGGTCGGCGTGACCGGCCTGACCGTCGGAACGGGCGCGCCGAGCGTCGACATCCACTACGGGTGATCAGAACCAGCCCGCCTCGCGCAACGCCTTGGCGTAGGCGCGGCTGACGGGCGCCTCGACACCGCCCTTGACCTGAAGGGTCGCCCGGCCGTCACCGCGCCGGGCGGCCTCGACGGCCGCCTTGGCCACCCACCACGAGCGGTGGGTCTGGGCGCCCTCGATACCCTCCAGCTCGGCCACCGCGTCGGACAGCCGCATCAGGATCAGGTCCTGACCGCGCGAGGTGTGCAGACGCAGATAGTGATCCTCGGCCTCGACGGCGTGCAGCTCGGCGCCGCGCAGCTTGGCCGGCAGGCGGTCCAGGAAGCGCGGCTCCGGCGCGCCGGCCGGGGCGGCGTGGGTCTCGACCGGCTGGCGCTGGACCAGGAAGTTCAAGGCCGTCATCGCCACGGTGACGATGAACACCGGACCCAGATACGTCGGCAAGGCGCGCAGCCGAACGTGGCCGGTGAAGGTCAGCTCGCTGACCAGCCACACCACGGCCGTGAAGGGCAGGGTGACGCCCACCACGGTCAGGGCGCCGTACAGCCAGGGCCGCGCGTCGGCCCGGCCTTCGCGTCCGATGAAGTGACTGACCGCCGTGCCGACGATCGCGCCGGCCAGACATAGTCCGGTCCAGTAGGCCAGGCGCGGGACCACGGGGACCTCGCTCGTCCCGAACGCGCCGATCAGGGCCAGGAACACCCCGGCCGCCGCCGACACCACGAACCCACGCAGGCTCTCCTTGGCCGTCATCGCCGTTCGCGAAGCGTGAACGGCGTCGGCCAGCCATTCGCGAAACGGAGCCGGCGACTGGCGCAACGACGATTGAGACACGGACCCGACCACTCCACCAAGGCTCTCGACGGCGAGGCGATCCACCGCCCCGCCGAACCGGAGTGAAGGAAGATGGCCGCGCAGGGCAAGTCAATCTCGCAAGATATCCCCTGGGGCGCCGTACGCACCGGCCTGATCGCCGCCGGTGTCGCGGCGCTGATCACCGCGGCGGTCGCGCCGAAGTTCGGGGGCTATGCCGCCCAGGTCCATTTCCAGCCGCACGCGCCCGACTTCGCCAGGGTCGCCGAGGCCGCGCCGATCATCCAGCTGCACCTGGCGTCGGCCCTGACGGCGCTCGCCATCGGCGTCGTGCTGATGATGCGCGTGAAGGGCACGGCCCTGCACAAGC
>Ga0075366_10001336_pt1 | contig 12316 bp, 14 predicted proteins | sample EndMethybrTD3031_FD_72351 | JGI IMG/M metagenome (GOLD analysis project Ga0075366, IMG submission 72351) | Populus endosphere microbial communities from Tennessee, USA - Endosphere MetaG P. TD hybrid TD303-1 | ecosystem: Host-associated > Plants > Roots > Endosphere | place: USA: Tennessee... | reverse complement strand
CAGCCTGCGCTGGCATACTATTTCGCCAATCAGAAAAGAAAACCCTCTAAAATTCAATTTAGAGGGTTTTGATACTTGGTATCGCTTTAGTCGGGATGGCAGGATTCGAACCTGCGGCCTCCACATCCCAAATGTGGCGCGATACCGGGCTACGCTACATCCCGTCTCCCTGATTGGGTGTGCAAAAGTATGATTTTAAATTAAGTTGCAAAATTTTTTTTGAAAGATTTTGCAAGCCTGCCTATAATCTGCTCATTAACAAAATATTGCCTTAAATTAAATTCTTTATGGTTTCTCAAAATACTGAATAACCCTGTTATTACACTTGATTTCCCCCCAAAAAACTTAAAAAAGGATTGCATGTTGTTATGCTATAGCTGTTCAAATCCATGAATTTATATGAACAACAGCCTTACTGGCTAATAAAAAATGGCATAATTGCCTCCTACCCTTCTCTTCAAAAAGATTTGAAGCTGGATGTGGCCATTATTGGGGCCGGCATCAGCGCCGCTTTAACAGCCTGGCAGCTCCGCAACTCGGGTTTAAGTATAGCTGTTTTTGATAAGCGCCACGTTGGTATGGGCAGTACCGCGGCCAGCACTGCGTTCCTGCAATATGAAATTGATACGCCCCTTACATCTTTAAAACACCTGGTTGGCGAAGCAAATGCCGTAACAAGCTATCAACTTTGCCGCAAAGCTATTTATGACATTGCTGATTTATGTAAATCGCTTAAACCCGCCTTTGATTTTAGCTTGAGGCCAAGTTTGCAGTATGCCAGCTTCAAAACACATACAAATTCACTAAATCAGGAATATAACTTCCGTAAAAAGCATGGCTTTGAGGTACAATGGCTCGAAGCTGATGAAATTGAACAGAAATTCGGGTTTAAGGCTTCCGGGGCTATTTTCTCTGCAGATGGCGGGGAGGTTGATGCATATCTGCTTACCCATGCTTTACTTGCAAATTTTGCCAAAGCCGGTCATAAAGTATACAGCAATACCGATATTAAAGCCATTGAGCATCATAAACAAGGCATAACGCTGCAAACCGGCAACGGCTCAGTTATCAAAGCTAAAAAGTTGATTATTGCATGTGGTTACGAAAGTTTAAAATATGTCCCTAAAAAAATAGCCGAAATTAACTCAACTTACGCACTGGTTTCGGAGCCTTTGCCCGATGTACGTTTTTGGTATAAGAACAGTTTGATTTGGGAAACTGCTGTACCCTACATGTACTTTAGGGCTGTAAGTGAAAACCGCATCCTGGTTGGAGGCCGCGATGACCCTTTTCATCATCCGCATATACAGCCTTCTGTTATTAAACGAAAGACGGACATGTTACAGCAGGCTTTTCTCAAAAAAATGCCGCACATCCCGTTAAAAGCTGATTTTAGGTGGGCTGGTGCTTTTGCCAACACGAAAGATGGCTTGCCTTATATTGGCTGTATCCCCGAAAGACCAGACACTTATTTTGCGCTTGGCTTTGGAGGTAATGGTATCACTTTTAGCGTAATAGCTGCCGAAATTCTCCATGATCTTATCATGGAGAGAAAGAACGAACATGTTCAATTGTTCGGTTTTAACAGGTAGCGCGTTTTCAAATAATAAAAAGCCGATATTTATACCTGAAATGACCAATCAATTACCCAAAATATACCTCTACCGCAGGCTTGTACAGGCTAAGTTGTTCATTGATAAAAACTATCATGAACCGATCGACCTGAACGATATTGCCGACGAGGCCTATTTTTCCAAATATCATTTCATCAGGTTGTTTAAAAACATCTATGGTAAAACACCACACCAATACCTCATCCAGGTGCGGGTTGAAAACGCCCGGCTGCAATTAAAAAAAGGCCTTCCCATTGCTAATGTTTGTTATGCTGTAGGTTTTGACAGTGTTACTTCATTTTCTGCTTTATTTAAAAAGATCACCTCCCGTTCTCCTGCAAACTACCAGCAAACAGAACTTAAACGGCAGGCGGAGATGCAGCAATCGCCCCTCAAATTTATACCCGGTTGCTTTGCCCGGGAAAAAGAATGGCTGCGAAATCGCAATTTTCAATAAGCCCGGTTCTTTTTTGATAACGACTTTTGGTTTATCAAACAACATTAACATGATAACCAAATTAAACCATGTAAGCGTATTTGTACTTGACCAGAACAGCGCTTATGATTTTTATGTAAACAAATTAGGCTTTACCGTAAATACAGATGCTGCCATGGGGCCGGGAATGCGCTGGCTTACTGTATGTCCTCCCGGGCAGCCCGAATTGGAAATATCACTCATGGCTGTAACGGAGGGAATGATGTTCGACGCACAGTCGGCACATCAAATGCGCGAATTGGTACAGCGCGGCACCTTTGGGTTCGGGGTTTTTGAATGCAACGACCTTATAGCTACTTACGAAGAGTTAAAAGCGAAAGGCGTTGAGTTTACTAAAGCCCCCACTAAAGAGTTTTACGGCTTTGAAGCCTTATTCAAAGACGACTCGGGTAATTGGTTTTCATTGGGTGAAAAGAAAAGATAAACGCCTGCACATACGATGGCGCAAAACCACCCCAATTATGGCACAAACGACAAGGTGTAAATTTTGATTTTGCATGGAGATTTGTATTAATCAATCTTCAAAACATCATGGAAAATCAAATAACCACCACCCTCCAAACCGATGCACGTATTAACTTACTGGCAGTATTTGAGGATACTGCCAGCAACCTTTTATCAACCATTGCTTTATTCAATGAGCAACAAATTAATATTATACCACCCCACGGCGGATGGACAGCCGGACAGATAGCGGAACATGTTTTTAAATCGGCTTTACAACTTGTTCCGGTACTTACCGGCTCCGACAAACCAGCAGAAAGAGACCCGGCCGAAAAAGTCAAAATGATAAAAGACCTGTTTCTTGATTTTGAGGCTAAATTCAAATCAGCACCAAACATATTGCCATCAGACGGGCCTCACAATAAATCTCAGCTTATCGAATTATTACAAACAGTTATCATCCAGGTTAGAGAAATAATTAACTCCAAAGATCTTTATGCCATTAGTACTGATCTGGTAGTTCCTTTTTTTGGTGAGCTTACCCGGTTAGAATGGCTCTATCTTATTTGCTATCATACTCAAAAGCACATTCACCAGTTAAAAAACGTCGGGCAGTCTTTATGATTCATTTAATGATACCTGCATGTTCCTGGCTACCGAATTTACAACGTAAATAATGAGCCATAGCAAACCGATTAAAGCATACATACTAAGTATAACAAGCGATAAAGTGCTCACGGAAGCGCCTTCATCGCTTGTTTGCATAAAAAGTGTGAGTATAGACAAACCTACTCCGGCACCTAAAAAGTAAGCGGTAGTACCCAGGCTTGATGCCAACCCGTAGTGTTGCTTGGGGATGTTTTTTACAGCAAGTACCGACAAGCTTGTAAAACAGATGGTCATACCTAAACCGGATATAAAAGCAGCGGATAACAGCAGTAAAGCGAGAGAGTAACCTGTAAATACCGCGCAAATTAAAACCAGTCCCCCGGTTAACATACAACTCATACCCAACAATCCTGTTTGTTCGGTTGTTAACCGTTTCATGATGCCGGGTAGCATAAACTTAGCCACAATAGCTGATAAAAAACTAAAAGGTACCAGTAACAAGCCTGACCGTGCTGCGGTGTAATGCATATCTTTTTGCAATAATTGAGATATAATGAAAAGGTAACCGGTAAAAAATGCGCCTAATAAAATGAATACGCCATTTGCGGTAATAACTGATGACGCTTTAAAAACTGAAAGATCGATCAGCGGATTTGCACTCCGGGTTAAACGGACATATAAGAGCCTCATGCAAATAACCACGCCTATAGCACAAAGCATAATAAAAGTATATTGTTGTTTGATATCTGCAAGCTGGTGCACACCATAACTAAGCATCAGCAAACCTATCACCAATAAAATACCCGAAAACAAATCGGGGGATGGCTGCTTTTGTTCAGGAGCGTCATTAGCCAGGGACAGCCAGCCTATAACAATAATAAAAACCAGTATTGGCACGTTGATCAAAAACACCCAATGCCAGCCTAAGTAAGTGCTGATGATTCCGCCAATGGAAAGACCGCTTCCTGAACCAACCGCCGCGAATGAGCTAAAGATCCCGATAGCCTTGCTCCGCTCCAGTTCTTCGGTAAAAGTATGCGTTACTATGGAAAGTGCTGATGGCATGATCAACGCTGCTGCCAAGCCTTGTACAGCCCTCGATAAACTAAGAAACACAAAAGTACCTGATAAGCCGGCACCTAATGAAGTTACCAGGAATAATACCGCACCGGTAATAAAGACCTTCTTTGGTCCAGCAACATCAGACAGCTTCCCTCCTATAATCAGGAAACCACCGTACAATAGCACATAGAGCGTTTGAAGCCATTGAACTTGGTCGTTAGTGACCACAAACTGCTTTTGTATTGCCGGAATGGTGAGGTTAATGATGGCGATGTCAAGCGCTTCGACAAATATGGCCATAGAGGCTATGATCAGGACTTTGTTCTTTTTTTGTGCCATAATTTTGATTTTTGTCCTTTCAAAACTATGTTAATAGAAATTAACAATATTATTTATTATAATTTTGGAACATAATTAAAAATTAAAGCGCTTTAAAAGAACAAACGCCCAATTAACACACCGTTATGGCCCCACAAACAGAACAAGAAAAAGCCGGCATCCAGCTTGATGAAAAAGATTACGAAATATTACGGCTGGTTGAACGGAATGCCAAGCTTACTGTGCGGGAAATAGCTGTTAAGATCAACCTAAGCCCTACGCCTGCGCACGAACGCATTAAACGCCTTGAAAAAGCGGGGGTTATTAAAAGCTATACCGCCATTTTAGATAAGCGGATGCTGAACAAACGCATCATGGTTATTTGCATGGTAACCCTGCGCGAACATAGCCGCAAAGCAGGTGCCGATTTTATTAACGCTGTATTGGAATTTGACGAAGTGATAGAATGCTATAACATATCGGGCGATTTTGATTTTATGCTCAAAATTGTTTCTGAAAGTATGGATAGTTACCATTCGTTTTTTGTAAATAAACTAAGCGAAGTAAAGGGTATTGGCCACTCAAAAAGCACTTTTGTAATGGATATTATCAAAGAAACCAATCATTTGCTTTAACTTACACAATAGCAGCGTTCTCCGTCCGTTTATATGTCCGGATAATTAATCGGTTCAACACCCAGTTTTATCGATTCATTAACCCGGTATATCAAATTGTTATCTTAATTTTAAGCTCAACTAAAACGGCACTTTTATCGTAATTATTACCAACCGGGTTTATATACAGACATATATGACTACAAAACATTTACTTTTTACTTCCAAAATTATTGGTTGTTTATTAATAACGGTTGCCTTTTTTTCCTGTAAAAAAGATAAAACCGCAGCGCCTCAAACACAAGTTAGTCCTGTTACACTTGGTTTATATGAATACGCCAGCGGGGTAAACAAACGGATCTTTTTACCCATTACGCTGGTAGGCACAAAAGCAGTGACTTATTATACCGTGTTTGATACGGGTTCATCGGGGATGACGCTTGATGCCGCAGGTATCCTGCCTGCATCAATGATCACATCATCAGGCATCCAGTTTACCGGAGATTCGGTAGTTGTAAACGGCATTACGGTTACTAATACCAAGGGCACAATAAGCTTTGGCGACCAGTTAAGCTCCACAAAAGAATACGGCAATTTAGCCTACGCCAATATCACCATCGGCGACGCACAGGGCAACCTTACGTTAAAAAGGGTGCCATTTTTTTTATACTACAAAATAGTTGATGAAACTGGTGCGCAACTATCGGCCCATGCCAGCGATGTTTTTGGTGTTGGCCCCGGTACAAGTTATGTAACCAGTCTGATTCAGAGCCCGTTAAGATCCTTTAGCACCGGCACAGGTCTTACAAGCGGATTTAAGCTGGCCACGTTAAATAAAAGCTTATTTTCCACCAGTGGAACTTATGTAAGCAATCTGTTAACTATCGGCTTAAGCAACAGTGATCTTTCATCATCCGGATTCATTATGCACCCGCTTTCTTATTCAAACAGCGGCGGATACTCACCTAATATCCCTGCAACTATCACTTACAATGGAAAGACCATCTCCGGACAGATTTTGTTTGATACCGGAACCCCATCAACTACTGTAATTGAAGACAGGCTGGCAACCAATTCAATAGGCAGCCTTCCCGCAAATTCGACCGTAACCATAACTACCAACAAGGGCTTTGTTTATACTTATACCACATCAAGCACCGGAAACCTAACAGAAGTGCAAAATCCCAATAATACGGGTGATTACCGTACCATTTTCAGTCTCGATTTTTTCATCAGTAATGAATACCTAACCGATTATGGCAACCATCAGATCGGGTTAAAAAACAACTAAACATTAATGCTTAAGGTCGATACCATTATCTTCAAAAACCATACCCTCATAATTTCAACTCCTTTTTATACTCTGTCACGAGGTGAGTTTTTCAATGCGCTACAAATTTACAGCGACGCTTTTTAAATAAATCAAAGGATATTAAAAGTCTATTTTTTATTACAGATCTCTGTAACAGCAGTACGGCGGGTGGCAGTGTAAACTATTCCATTTACCATTTCATAGCCAGTAGAAACGCTTTGCGAATAGCGTTTTAAAATAACCCCGGTGTTGTTATCTATGAGCATTGATCCGTTTATCCGGCTATTTAAGCTACCGCCTAAAACCGAAGTTTTATAGGTAACAACGGTAGTTGTGCTGCTTATAGCATAAACTGTATAGTTGGTTTCGGCCGATGAAGTAGTCACCTTCCATGAATAGCCCTTTTTAAGGGCGACGCTTACTGGAAAATCAACCATTAACTGTAGTGTGGTCCCTGGCGACAACCGTTCGGGCTGGATGCCGGCAAAAGATAAAAGTGTATCATTGGCAACAGCCGGGCGTTTTAAATTCAGGATCTCGCCTTTGTTGTTTACTGAAACTATCGATTGATTATTGAACATCTTTTGCAAACCAACCTGGATAACAGAATTTGGGTCGGCAGGTTTACCTGAGTTATATACCAGGTTCTGGTTCATTGCATTTATGGTATCGATAAGCTTATCAGTAGTAATAGTAAAAGAGGCCCCCCTTTCAGAAGCATCGGTTACCTTGTACGTTTTAATAACTATTGAAACCGAACCAACACGCAAAGTTTGGCTACCGCGCTGTAAAACACAATTTGACTTTGTATTTACCTGCCTTTGAAACTCATCTCCCTGTTTAAATCTGCCCTGGGCATAGGTAACACCGCTCGCAAAAGCTAATATTATAACAAATATATATTTTAACTCAATTGGGGTACTTTTCATTTTGGTATTCTTGTTATAATGCCTTTAATAATTTGACATTATGTCACAGTTAGTGTTTTTTCCTGTTTGATTGGGGTTTGCCTTTTAACTTATCATCCTTCGTTCCCGCAGGCGATATCATTTTAAAGCTCTCGCTTTCGGGAATTTCCGGGATAGACCAGGGTGTAAGATTTTCGGAAGGCTGTAAAAGCGGCACCGTACTTGTTATATCGGGCATTATCGGAATGGGGCCTTTTATAATATTCACCTGGCCTGATACGGTTGGCTCAACAGGCGCTGGCGGCAATTCCGGCGATTCTGGCAAAGGGAGGTCCATAACAGCTGAAAACTGAAGGTCCTGCATTGTTTGCTTTGGCAAATTTGGAGCCTCGGGCGCTTCAGGCGATGGAATTTCAGGTAACCCCGCAGTTGAACCATTAACATCGGGTTGGTCGGGTGCATCAACCACAGGTGGCGTTGAGCCAGCTGCAGCCAGCACAGGCATTTGAGTTGCTGAAACAAAGGGCTGAGCAACTACGGGGATATCCGTAAGCGTAAGTACAATCGGCTTACCCGCCGAACCATTGCCTTGAGTGTTTCCTTTGGTAATTGTACCAGGCGTTAATGGCGGCGGCACGTTCCAGTCCGACTGATTATTGCGGCTCTGGGCCATAGTATTACTTAAGCCCCCCCAGGCAACTAATAACCAAATAAAGCATGGTATTAAGCTGTTGAGTCGCCGGTTTCTCTTCTTTTTTTGGACGATGTATGACATTTCCATTTAATTATCTTTATGCAGAAAGCGATTGCTTTCAATACAGTCAGTCAGTTTTATTTGGTGAATAATAGCTTATTAATTTAATTTTTATCGATTGTTAATGAGCAATAATGATTTTAGGTATAGGTTAGAATTATATTGTAAAATCATTATTAAAGTTAATCCTTTTTATCGATTACGGCACACGGCTTTCCAATATATGCTATCTGTATAATACTAAATAGTGTTTCTACATGATATACTTACCTCCAATATTTCATCTGTAAAAATAAGCTTTATGGTGTTACTCCAAAATACCAACTGCTTTGTATTGTGTGAATTTCGGCCTCTCCATAAAATTGTACTGTCAAGCACGATGGTGAAATAATATAAAACAAAGCCATAATGGTTTTGACCAAATTAATTCATCGCGTTTCATCTAAATTAAAAAAACCATGGAAAGTACTTTAAATTACCTCGCGGGCTTTGTTTCCCTAACTTTTATGGGATTATCGGCTATGTATAAATTTAAGCTCGACAAATTGCAGGGAACAGGCAAAATACCCAACATTATCAGTGCCAGGCAACGGCAAATTATGTTTTTCGTGTTAGCCGTATTATCTGCTTTAATAATATTCATCTCCAGATTTTAAAAACACATTAACCGGTAACAACCCCAAGCCCAACGGCTTTTGCTGATAAATATCAAATTGCTATCTTTAACCGGGACCAAAAACCCGGACATGAAATACCCTTTGTTTTTTCTGCTTATTTTGGCTGTAATTCCGTGTTGCGGTCAAAATATTGACAGTTTAGAAAAGGTTGTTTTCAGCAAATCACCCATACAAAAACGCTTAACCGCCGCTACTCAGATTGCCAACTATCCGGCTGAAAAAAATCCGACTAAAATCATTATAGTTGCAAAAGAAGGATTGAACCTTGCACATAAGCTAAACAATAAAAAAGCAATTACTTTACTATCGCAAACTTTAGGAGAAGCTTATTTCCAAACTAACCAATATGATTCCGCATCATATTATTACAACCTTGCCGCGGTTGCACTCAACAAAATAAATCAACAGTACATTTTAACCGATGGTTACTACAGGTTAGCGAAAGCGTATGTAAAATTAAAAAATCATAAAAAAGCGCTTGAATTTTGCATGCTGGCAATTTCGTATGCCCCAAAAACCGGCGACCGTACAGAATTGATAGAAGCTTTAAACCTGGCCGCAACGTTATATGAGGCAAAAAACAATTACCGGGAGGCCTTAAATTACTCCAGGCAGGCTTTCGACATAAACGACTCTTTAAACCTTGCCCGGCAAACAAATGAAAACACCTCTGAAGCCTACAGCCATAAATTTATGGGGGATGTTATGGGAAGTATTAAACCAAACGATTCAGAGCAGGAAATTTTAAAAATCATCGATGTCAAAAAATCATTAAATGATACCCTTGCGCTTTCAATTAACTATTTTAACCTTGGCGTATTGTATAAAAACAAACGGTTATATCTACAATCTCTCGATGCATTAAAAAACAGCCTTCAGTTTGCCACACAAATAAATTATGCAGATATGCAAAGAAGCGCCACAAATGAAATAGCTGATTTGTATGAGCAATTGGGCGACTATAAGCAATCGCTGATTTACTTAAAAAGGCATGCAGCAATTAAAACCTCAGGCAACAGCACCATTGATGAACTACAGGCAAAATACGAAATAAAACAACGTGAAGATCAGGTACTGCAACAACAATTTGAAATAACAAAGCGTAATTACTGGATGGCGGGTATCTGTGTTTTTATACTTTTAATGTTCTTTACAGGCTTTTTTTACTATAAACAAAACAAGCTAAAACAGCGCAATATGGCTATGCAGGCTATAATTGCAGCTGAAGAAAGTGAAAGGCAAAGAATTGCCAGGGATTTACATGATAGTGTGAGCCAAATAATATCGGCGGCAAAAATAAACCTGTCAGTTATAGGCAGTGAATTAGCTTTCATAAACGAAGAGCAAAGAACCCGTTTTGAAAAAGCAATTAACCTTGTTGATTATGGATTTAAAGAGGTAAGAACGATATCACACAATATGATGCCCTGGACACTTCATAAAACAGGGTTAGCACAAGTAATTAAACAATTTATTGAGAATATCAAGAACAATAATATTGCAATAAACTTTTTTTGCCAGGGATTTGATTCGCCGTTTGACGATACCATCGAGATCATTTTATACCGGGTATTACAGGAAAGTGTAAACAATGTAATGAAGCACGCTCATGCCGACAGGGTTGACATTTCACTTATAAGAAGTGATGAAAACATCAGCCTCACTATTGAAGATAATGGCATAGGTTTTGACGCAACCAATCCTGATATTTTTAAAGGCATGGGCTTAAACAATCTAATGTCGCGGATAAATTTTTTAAAAGGCATGGTTGAATTTGATTCGCATCCTAACAGGGGCACACTTGTTTCTATTTATATCCCACTCACCAATAAACCTTTATAAGTTATATTGCATGATAAACCGGTTAAGCTCAACCGGATTTTTCAGATTAAGCTTTTGCATAATATTTTTACGGTGTGTTTCAACAGTATAAATACTTAAGTGAAGATGATCGGCCATTTGCTGGTTGGTAAAATTCTGTTTTATAAATTGTAAAAGTTCAGTTTCCCGCTTAGTAAGCTGGAACTGCTTTAAAAAAGGATCTGGTTCATTAGGCATGGAATTAACAACCGGCTGCTTGCAGGGAAAACACAGTTGCCCTTGCGCTACGGAGCGCATTACCTGTAATAGTTCCGCCTTTTCGGCATTTTTGAACAAGTAGCCGTTAGCTCCTTCAGCTTTTGCTTTTTCAATCAGGTGCTCCTCATTGTATGTAGAAAGCATGATTACCTTAATTTTAGGATAGTAGTCCTTTATGCGCTTAAGTACGTCAAACCCGTTCATACCCGGCATATTGATATCAAGCAATACCAGATTGGGCGTTTTGGTGTGTAACGAATGCAATAACTCCTTACCGTTTGCTGCAATACTTATTACCTCTATATCCGGCTCTCCCTGCAACAACATGTGTAAACCGTTTATAAATAAAGTATGATCATCTGCTATTATTACTGATAATTTTTCCACGGTGCTTTCCATATAATAAATTCACTGTAAATCTATATTTTATCTTTATTTCATAAAATACCAACTGATTTGTATTGTGCATCCCAGCCTCTGTTCATAAAATTGTTCTACCGAAACAAACTTAAATAAATGAAAAGCCATCGCACATCTTATTTATATGAATTACGCTTACCCGGTTACTGTATCCAATATATACCGAAATCTATTAACAGAAAAAGTGATGGAATACTTTATTAGCACATTTATAATAATGCTGATTTGTATAATCGCATTATTGCAGGATAAATCTTATGACAACGGGATAGTTTTACCAAGGCCTCAGAGCAAACTTCCAGACCGAAGAGAGTACCGGCTACTTAAATATAACAAAGCCCCTCACTTTGTTTCGGGGATATCCCCTCAATTACCTGTTAGTGAATATGAACCTCAAACAGATGCATTAGCGACATCATCAACAACCAGGCTCGTCTATCCTTCAAATTTTAACGGGACAACAGTATTACAACCAAAGCCTAACCCAACTATGCAATCAAATACTGAAAAAGATACAAATGTCGCAAACGCTTTTTGCTCACAATGCAATTTAAGCTTCTTCGCTCCTGCCTGCAACTATTACAAACAATCCTTTAAGGTTGCATAACCGGCAGATGACAACTTCATGGCAACGGATATTTGCTACCTGACAATTAATGAAGTAATTAAGCTGCATTGAAGTGCTAAGTGCCGCCCCCATTTTTAGTAAACCACAAAAATTCGATTAATTGGGGTACAATCAAAATACCTTGCTATCACAGTTTGATAATTAAATTCTTTTTAAACATTTTATTTAAAAACAGAATCCGACAAAAAATAATAATATATACAGAATACAAAATCACTAAAAACCTAACAGTCAATTAATTAAATATTCACAAAGGCAATTCGGGTATTACAAGCAAAAGCTTTCACCAATTATTTTTTTAATATTCAGCCATTTGTCACTTTCTTTTTACAAAAAATATTATTATTTTTAAAAAGTAAACTAAAACGTTTTTCTCAAATGT
>Ga0075366_10001334_pt1 | contig 12331 bp, 11 predicted proteins | sample EndMethybrTD3031_FD_72351 | JGI IMG/M metagenome (GOLD analysis project Ga0075366, IMG submission 72351) | Populus endosphere microbial communities from Tennessee, USA - Endosphere MetaG P. TD hybrid TD303-1 | ecosystem: Host-associated > Plants > Roots > Endosphere | place: USA: Tennessee... | reverse complement strand
ATTGCACGAAGTTGTAGGCCGGCCACGGTCCGGTCAGCGTCAGCTCCGCACCCGCCTTGCGGCACGCTGCAGACTGTTTGCTGACGGCGGCTTTGAAGCGCGCTTTGATCTTCGTTGGAACGAGCAGTGCGGCATCCACGAGCGGCGGAGTCGTTGCGCCTTCAGGCGCTTCTCGTCTCTCAGCGGCTTTCGACAACTTCGTCAACGCCTCGTAGGCCACTTCCGCGACCTTCGCAGCCCTCAACGCATCCGCGCGCACTTCATCGCGCAGACGCTTCTTCGCCGCCAGAAACGCCGCGCCCGTCTGTCGTATTGGTGCAATCTTGGGCCGCGACGGCGCGGTTGGAGGACGACGCGTGATCCGCACGCCCCACTCGACGCAGCCACGGATTCTGGCGAGCGCCGCGGCTACGTCTTTCCGACGCGCACGCAGGTCGGCCATCGCGCGATCGCGATTCGAGAACATCGTGAAGAGTTTCAACGGAATCACCGCTGCCCCGGCCTGTGACGCGAACGATTCGACAACGGCTTCATGAGCCAACGCCATGTCGCTGACCCAGGCGACATCGCGCAGATGCTCCTCGAGTCGATCGGGCGCGTACGAACTCAGAGGCGCCTCGCATGCGACCGCCCACAGCGATCGATCGATCTCGAGGAGCTCGGGTATCGATGCGCCAGGCAAGCCCGCCGGGAGTTTGCTCGAGGTGGGACGACGTGCCCGCTCAACCAGACAGTAGATGTAGATCGCCGTGTCCGCCATCAACTGCTCTCTGCCGCCTGTCTGTGTTTTCGGTGTTTTCCGTGGCCAGTGCTCGTTGCTGCTTTCGGTATTTTCCGTGGCCGGTGCTCGTTGCCGCTTTCGGTGTTTTCCGTGGCTAGTGCTCGTCGCCTTCGAACGACGCCTCAATGCCGGTGACCTTGAAGTCTTCTGGTGACGCCGCCTCGCCGCCCATCTGCCGCTCGCGAATCTCACGCATCCTGGCGAGGACATCAGCCTCGAGGACGTCGAACTCCGCCTGCGAGATCTCGCCGAGCTCGAGTTGCATCTCGCCGGCGAGCAGACGCTCCTGCAGTTTGGTCGGATCGTTCAGCTCGGAGTCAGCGATAGTGGCGATCTTGTCGAAGACGAAGCGCAGACCGCCGATGAGGAGCGAATCGAGTATGAACAAGTCAGCTACCAGCTTCCAGCTACCAGCTTCCAGCTACCAGCTTCCAGCTACCAGCTTCCAGTTTCCAGTTTGGTTTACCGGCTGGCTGGAAACCGGAAGCTGGCAACTGGAGGCCGACTCTCATTGCGCGCGCTCCAACTTCAGCCGGATGTTCACGAAGTTGTACGGCGGCCATGGGCCGGTGTACTTGAACGTGAGCTTCTCGTAGCGCTGGCCGATGTCTTTGACCCGCGTGTCGAAGGCCTGCTCGGCATCGCGCGCGACGAGAAACGCCGCGTTCATGATCATGCGATCGCCGATTGGCTTGTTCGACCGCGAGGCGACTGACACGTCGCGCAGCCCCTGGAAGATCTCGTTGACGTAGCGCTCGGTCCTCGCCTGCAGCGCGGCATCGATCAGCCGGCCGTACTGCATGCGCGCGAAGTAGGTGGATCCCTTCTGCGACGAGATCTCCCCCTTCAACCGACGGATATCTTCTTCCTCTTCCTCGATCTCGCGGATGATCTGATCGCGATCCCACAGCACTTTGAGACCGAATTCGACCTTCCCCTGCATCTTGCTCAGCACGTCACTGAACGCGTCGTAGGCCGAGCGCAATAGCTCCATGATGTCGTGGTCGGTCTTGAACACCGTGCCAAACGACATCGGGATGACGGTGTGATGCTGCATCACCGTCTCGTTGACGCGCTGATGCGCGAGCACGTTGTCGCGGGTTGGGTCCTGCGCGACCATCGGCGTGTTCGAAACGACGGCAGCGATATCCTGAAAATTGATGGTGTGAACTTCCGCGGGCTCCGCACCCATGCCGAGCGGCCCGAACATCAGCGGCTGCTCCGACTTGATGATGCAGTAGACGTACTTCCCCTCGTTCGCGTCGTCTGACGGAGGAGGAGCGCCAACGCGAACCGCCGCCGGCATCCGCACGCGCTCCAACTTGCTGCGCGCGGGCGCAGGCGGCGTTGACCGCGCGGCACGGGCGGGCCGTTCGCGGGTCTGCGGCGCAGCTGCGCGGGTACTCTTCGTCTGCCGAGCCGTCCGAGCCTTCGTGGATCGTGAAGTCTTTGCGCTCTTGGCCATCGCTACGATTGTTTCGAACGGCCGGACGCTCTCGGCGCCCGCCGTGCCACGCTCTGCTCGGTCCGTCTCGACGACAGCATGCGCTCGATCTCCGTCACCAGCGCGTCCGGCAAACACGGTTTGGTCACGAACGCATCGCAACCAGCCTGGCGCGCTCCCTCGGCATGCCCGGCGAGTGCATGTCCGGTGAGCGCCACGATCGGAATGTGTTTCGTCCGATCGTCAGCTTTGAGCCTGCGTGTTGCTTCCCACCCGTCCATCTTCGGCAACGCGAGATCCATCAGGATGATGTCCGGCATCAGCTCCCGAGTTTTCTCCAAAGCCTCGAGGCCGTTCGCGGCTTCGGCGACACGATAGCCCGAGAATTGCAGATACGCGGCGTACATCTCGCGCGCGTCCTGGTAATCCTCGACGACGAGCACCAATGGATTCTGTGATTCCCCCATAGTGTATCAACGCCTGCGGGCGCGCACGGGCAACCGCAACGTAAAAGTGGACCCTTCTCCCACGATACTTGCCAATTCAATCGAGCCGCCAAGCATTTGCGCCAGCCGGCGGCAAATCGACAACCCGAGGCCGGTGCCGCCATAGCCCCGTGTGGGCGAGTTATCCAGCTGACGGAAGTCTTCGAAGATCTTGCCTTGCGATTCCGCAGGAATGCCCACGCCGGTGTCACGCACAGCAATGGCCAACGTCCGGCCCTTGGCATCCAAACTCGCCCCCATCGTCACCGACCCCGTCGTCGTGAACTTCAGCGCGTTGCTGAGGAGATTCAGGACAATTTGTTTAACCTTCTGACGATCGGTCTTGAGCTGTGGCAACGACGTTTTGATCCGGGCCGTGACCGTCAGGTTCGATCGCCGGATGATCGGCTCGAGCTCGGACATCACCTCGTGCACAAGATCGGCCACCTTGAACGTGCTGACGTTCAGCGGCATGCGTCCGGCTTCGATGCGCGTGATGTCGAGGATGTCGTTGATCAAGGCGAGCAAATGTCGGGAGTTGGAGTCGATCCGCGTGAGGCTCTTCCGCTGCGGATCGGTGACGGCGCCGGTGACGCCATGCAGCAGCATGTGCGTGTAGCCCAGAATCGCATTCAACGGCGTCCTGAACTCGTGGGAGATGTTCGCCAGGAACTGTGACTTCAGGGCGGACGCCTGCTCGAGCTCGATGTGCTGGCGGCGCAGCAATTCGTTCTGTTGTGCGAGCTCTGCGGTGGCCTCCTGCACCTTTCGCTCGAGCTCGGCCGATGCTTCCTTCAACTGCTCGTAGAGTTCGTTCTTCTCACGCTGCTCGGTCTGGTCGTGCAAAATCGTTACGACCCAGACCAATTCACCCTGCTCCGACAGGATCGTTCCGGCCAGCGCCTCGACGGGGAGCGCGCGCGCGGTTGACGGATCGTGCAGCTGGATCTCGCCGCGATACCGCTGCTCGCCTGTTCGCGTCAACACATTCGAGACGAAGGAGGTCAGGTTGGCGCCGTTCGCCCGAACGCTGCGTTGCGACCCCTCGCCCGCCGTGATCGGCACGTTGAAGAGCCGCTCGCCGGGCTCGTTCATCAGGACGATGTCCCCTTCCGGGTCGGTCACGAGAATCGGATCCGCGACCGAGTCGATGATGAGGTCGAGCCGATGACGCTCGTCGCGAACTTCCGCTTGCGCGAGACGAAGCGTCCGGTAGCTCTCTTCAATCTCCTCGCGCGCCCGCGCGAGGTCGGTGATGTTGCGCAGAATCGACACGACGAACGTCCCCTGACGTTCGTCTTTGGCTCGAGAGCTGAGCAGCTCGAACAGCAGATCCGATCCCTCGAGGGGATCCACCAGCAGCAACTCGCGTCTTCGGGCGCCGCGAACAGCTTCTCGGCGTGGGTGTTCGCGATGATCAGTTTGCCTTCGGTGTCGGTGAGGAGAATCGGGTCGGTCACCGCGTTGATGATGCTGTAGAGCAGCATCCGCTCTTGCCCGAACCGCATGTCCGCCAGCTCGCGCTTGGTGAAGAGCCGCGCGGATTGTCGCGAGAGTTGCCGCGACGCCCATAACACGTCCGGATGAATCTCAGGTCCAGTCGAACTAACCAGCAGCAGCCCGTACGACGGCACGTCGTCCTCGGACCGCAGCGGTAGCGCGTGGAATCCGTCGCGATCGAGGGGAGCGTGGACGTTGGCTGCGGGGGGGAAGTAGGTCGGCTCGGTGCGATCCATCGCCCGAATCAACGGGTGATTCGGATCGTCACGGCTGATCACGAACTCGGCGATCGCCGATGCCGCGATGCCATGTTCGGCGACGAGTAAGAGATTGGGACTCGCAGGATCGACGATCGCGAACACTGCCTGACGAACACCGGCATGGAGCGCAAGCCAATCGATCCCTTGCCGCGCGGACGACACCAAGTCGGCGCTGGCCAACAGAAACTCGACGAGCGCGAGTTTCGCGTCCGCGGGCTTGTCAACGTCCAGACCGGGCAGCGGAACGACGGAGGCCGCGGACCTCTGCACCCGTCAGGCCCCCTTAGTTCTCCGACCCTCGCCGCCGCGCGGTTGCGCGCGGTGACGGTGCTGTTGCGCGCGGTGACGCGAGACTCGCGCCACGAGCACTCTTCGTGGCCGCGAGCTCGGCGCGCAGCGCGGCATTCTCGGCCATGACGTTCTGGGCGAGCTCAGCCTGCGGACGCGAGGCGGGTGCGACCTGACCCACCGCCTCGGAATATTTCAAGTACGTATCGATCGACGCGACGACGACGCGTGCTTCGACGGTGATCAAGTCGATCCCGACGAGCGATACTCTGACCCACGCATCGATGACGATGCCCTTGTCGAGGACGCGATCGAGCACGTCGATCAGGCTGGTTCCGCCTGGTGTCCGTTCTACTGCCATTCTGCGCTCCTGATGCCCGGTTCTCGAGCCATCGTGCTCACGTGCGATGGTTCCCGCCAGCGCTACGTTTTTCGCGCGCGCCGTGCCGGCGTCGCGGAAAGCTTCTCTACCTTTTTCTCGAGCGCTTGGATCTGCGCCCGGAGTTCTTCATGCTCGACCAACGCTTTCGGCTGCCGGCCGGGCGAGAGGTCGCGGTCGTACCGCCACCAATCGAGTCCGATCTCCTGCGCCTTGTCGAGCGAGCAGATCAGAAGGCGAATACGAATCGTCAGCAGCTCGACTTCTGCCAACGACACTTTGATATCGCCCGCCACCACCAACCCTTTGTCGAGCACGCGATCAAGCACATCGACGAGGCCGGTGGCGCGGTGATGCGTGGGAAGCTCGAAGGCCATGCGCGAGCGAATATAACCTATCTATGGAATCTGCCGTGAATTACACACGATTGCATGGCTCACGCATCCCGCGTTCGCCGTCGGGCACCACGCTGTTGCTGGGGCGTTTAGCGACGATGCAAGTGGTCGGCCAAGGCGTGTCGTGTGCGGACCAAGGAAGATCCGCCTAGCGCCGGGCTCCAAAGCCCAAGCGTGCATGCAGGCAATGCAGAGGTGTCATTCCTTCGACAACCTGAACGGGTTAGCGGAGAGCTCGTGAGCGCTCCGCCAAAACCGCCCGCAGCCCACGCTCGAATGCGGCATCGCGCGCCCGAATCCGGAGTTCCTCGGTGAGGGTATGGCTCAAGGCTTGGTCCGTCAGCGGCACGAGTCTGGTCGCACCGCGATGGCCAGGTACAGAAACGCTGGTCTCGATGGACGAGCGCCGTTCGTTCAATTGCAGACGCAGTTGATGCTCGTCGTTGCCGAGCTCGATGCCCTCGATCGCCACGTCATCCGCGCCGTCCGTCACGCGCACGCTGAAGCCCTTGCCAAAGCGAATCGCCGTGGTCATCCAGGCGCCAAAAAGCGCCGCCGACCAACGATCTTGCGCGTGAATCTCAAGCCGGGTGAAAGAGGTACAGGCGGCTTGGACCTCAGGCATGTCGAAGAAATGCGCCATGAGCGCACGCCACTGCGTCAATCGCGCCCACCGCATATCGCTGAACGCGCTGTCCTCGAACAGCCGTGACGCGCGTTCCCACGTGCGTTGGGGATCGTCTGCGTCCAGGATGACACGCTCAGCTAACCGCGCCAACCCATCGAGGGTATCTGGTTGCCCACCTCGCCACCACACGACCGTCGGCAGACTCGATAATCGCAGCGCACCGACGGCGTTATCGATGTACTCCGGCTTCAGCCCATGCAATGCGACGGTGTTACCCGCGACGCGAGGCGGTGGCGCCTGATTCGTGCCTTCCGAAATGAGAATCCCCCGCACCGTGCCTGCGTCCCCGAGCGTTTGCAGCGCGGACGCCGCATCCACCAACCGCTCCGGTGGTCCAACGGCCACGACCGTCGCGACCAGCGCGCGCATCGGGCTCGCCGCGCTGTCCTGACAGACGCGCTGCGCCATTGCCTCCGCGATCTTGGTGAACGGGACTTCGGTCGCCGCTTCTGCCGGTTGCGCGATGGTCATAGCGTTCTCCAACGTCGCCTGTCTTGCGTAATGAGTTCGTTGGCGGCTTCAGGTCCCCACTCGCCCGCTTCGTAGGTCGGAATCGGACCCGTCCGCGTGTGCCACGACTCGAGGACCGGCGTGATCAACGCCCACGAGGCCTCGACGAAATCGTGACGCGCGAAGAGCGTCGTGTCGCCGAGCATCGCGTCCAACAAGAGCGTCTCGTACGCTTCGGGCACTTCTCCACCGAAGGTCGTGCCGTACCGGAAGTTCATCATGACCGGCGCGATCTGCATGCGCGTGCCCGGCAGCTTCGCTTCGAAGCGCAGCGAGATCCCTTCATCCGGCTGGACGTTGATGATCAGCAAGTCCGGCGACACCGGCGTCTGACTCGCGCGGCGGAAAATCTCGAGCGGTGGACGCCGAAATTGAATGGCAATCTCCGTGGTGCGCTTCGGCAGACGCTTGCCGGTGCGAAGGTAGAACGGCACACCGGCCCATCGCCAGTTGTCCAGATACACGCGCGCCGCGACGAACGTCTCCGTCGTCGATGCGGGATTGACGTTGGGCTCGCTCAGATAGCCTGGCACTTCACTGCCACTGACCCAGCCCGAGCCATACTGCGCGCGCACGATATCGCGGCGCGCCCAGCCATCGCCGTCCGTCGAGACGAGCGGCTGCACCGCCAGCAACGCATCCATCTTGCGATCGCGAACGCTCTCCGCGGTGAACGCGATCGGCGGCTCCATCGCCACGAGCGCGAGCAGCTGCATCAAATGGTTCTGCACCATGTCGCGCAGCGCACCGGAGCCTTCGTAGTACGACGCGCGATGCTCGACGCCAACGGTCTCGGCGGCGGTGATCTGCACGTGATCGATGTAGCGCCGATTCCAGACCGGCTCGAACATCCCGTTCCCGAATCTGAAGACGAGGAGATTCTGGACGGTCTCTTTGCCGAGATAGTGATCGATCCGGTAGACCTGCTCTTCACTGAAGTGTTTGTGCGCGAGCTGATTCAGCTCACGCGCACTCGCGAGATCGATTCCGAACGGCTTCTCGACGATGATGCGGCGCCAACCTTTGTCTGGAGCCGCCGCGAGACCCGACGATCCCAAGTGCTCGATAACGGTGCCATAAACACTCGGCGGGATCGCGAGATAGAAGAGCACGCCCTCGGCGCCGTCGATTTCTTTCAACCGCGCCGACAAGCGCTCATAGAACCCGGCGTCGTCGAATTCACCCGCGAGGTAGTACATGCGGCTGGCGAGCGATTGCGCGATCTCGTCCCACGGGGCTTTCGACGCGAACTCGTTGATCGCATCGTGAAACTGCGTGCGGAACCCCTCGTCGTCCATTGGCGTACGCGCGATGCCGATGACGGCGAACTGCGCCGGCAGTCGGCCGCGATGCGCGAGGTGGTACAGCGCGGGCAGCAGTTTGCGTTTCGTGAGATCTCCGGAGGCACCGAAGATCACCAGCGTGGTGGGACCAGGCGTCGGCTCGAGGCGGAGACCGTCGTGGAGCGGATTGCCGGACATCTCCGGCAATCATAGGCCAGACGTCCACTGTCTGTGTTGTCCGTGTACTCCGTGGCCGTTGTCCGTGTTGTCCGTGTTGTCCGTGGCCGTTGTCCGTGGCCTTACTTACGGGCCGCGAGATAGGCCACGATCGCGTCGAGCTGTTCCGGCGAGAGACGATCCGAGAACGACGGCATGTCCGCCGCTGGATTCACCGCTTCCGGATCGGTGATCTGCAAACGCAGCTCGTCAGGCTTGTGCTTCGAGCCCGCATGCGTCAGCTCCGGCCCGTCCTTGCCGCCGTCGCCTTCGATCACGTGGCATCCGACGCAATAGCGCGCCCATACTCTGGCCGCGGTCTCGAGCTGCGGATCGAAGCCTGGATACGGCTGACGCGACACACGACGGACGTAGGCCACGATCGCGGCCACTTCTCGCTCGCTGCGCACTGTCGGGGGCTCGCGCAGGCCGGGCGCGATCATCTCAGGATCGGTCGCGTGACCGGCGATCCATTCCGTGCCGCGCGAGAGCGCGAGTGTTTCCAGCGGATCCGCCATGCCGGTATCGCTGTGGCACTTCACGCAACCGCCCGACGCCGCAATCGCGCGTCCACCAATCTCCCGCATCGTCCATCGGCCGGCATCGGCATTGACCGGACGGTCGCGCCATCCCAGCGTCGTCAACGCGACGACTCCAATCAGGCCGATCGACACGAGCCCCATGACGAGCGGCCGTCGCCGCGGATCACGTTCTGGACCGCGATCGATCCACGGCAGCAATGCGAGAACAGCACCGACGAGCGTGGGAACGATGATCGCGCCCACGACCTCCCACTTGCCGGGAAAGTACTTCAGCAACTGAAAGAGGCCGAGGAAATACCACTCCGGCCGTGGAATGTAGTTCGCGTCCGTCGGATCGGCTGGCCCTTCGAGCGGCGGCGTCCCTTGCCAGGCGAAGAACAGTACGGCCAGCAGCACGACGGAGACGACGACGGTGTCGCGTGCCGCTTGATACGGATAGAACGGGAACGGCCGCCCTGCTTTCGCGCGCACGGGACCGGAACTGCCCTGCAGCCGCATCAAAATCAGGTGCCCGACGATCAGCGACACGAGCAGCGCGGGCAGGATGATGACGTGCGCGGAGTACCAGCGCGTGAGCGTCAACGCACCGATCGTCGATCCGCCTTGCAGCACGCCGGCGACGAACTCCCCCGCGCCAGGCGCGAGCTTGGAGATGTTGATCGTGACCACCGTCGCCCAGTAGGCACGCTGATCCCACGGCAGCAAGTAGCCCGTCAGCGCGAATCCCAGGACGAGGCCCATCAACGCAAGCCCTGACAGCCACGTCAGCTCGCGCGGCGGCTTGTACGAGCCGAACACGATCACGCGCAGCATGTGCAGCACGAGAAAGACGACGATGAAGCTGGCGCCGAAGTGATGCAGGCCGCGGACGATTCGGCCGGCGGCGGTACTGTCGATGAAGCGCACGCTCTCGTAGGCGTGATCGGGCGTCGGCGCGTAGTAGAGCGTGAGGAACGCGCCGGTCAGCAATTGGATGGACAGCAAGCCAAGCAGCACGCTGCCAAGCGTGAACACCCAGCCTGTGCCGGCGGGAATCTCCTCGTCGAGGAGCACGTGACGCGCAGTCTGATAGCGCGTCCGTAGATCGAGCCATGCGAGCAGGCGCCCCATCACACGCGCACCAGCACGCTCTCGTCTGTGCCCTCCACCTTCGCGTCGAGCGTGGTCAGCGGGCGCGGCGGCGGACCGTCGAGCACCTGACCCTGCGCGTCATACACGCCGCCATGGCACGGACAGCGGAAGCGCTTGCCCTCGCCGTCCCACAGCACCTGACAGCCAAGATGCGAACAGGTCGCCGAGAAGACCTTGACCTCACGTTGACCGTTCCACACGAGGAACACCGTCTCGCGCGCGCGCGCCTTGTACCATCCATCAGGCCGAGGCACGGAGAGGACGCGTGGGACCGGAACGTTCGCGGTCAGCTCGCCCAAGGTCGCGGCGCGGATCCAGCGCTCGCGCACGGCGCCGCGCGCGGGGCGCACCGCGAACACACCCAGCAACGCGGAGAACGCGCCGCCGATGATCGCGACCGTAGTGTTGACGAGAATCGCAAGCGCGCGACGCCTGCCCTGAGCTTCCGGGCCAGGCGCGCGCTGATCGTGGGAATCGACAGTTGGCGGCATGATGTCCGAGTCGCGCTTTGCGAACCCAAGGCCAACGTGCTGCGATGGCCTAACCCACGCCTTCACCGAAGGTTAGACTCGAGCCACTGCCTGCAGGAGTTCCGCGATTCGTAAAACGCTTTCGGATGTTACCGCTTTTCGCCGACCTTCAAAAGATACTCTTTGGCCTTGGGCGTCGCGAGGAGGCGCAGCCGTTCGAGCGCTTCCCGTTCGAGTTGCGGATCGCCGCCTTTATTGCGTTCCACATCGGCGACGAGCATGAGCGTCGCGTCCGCGCGCGCGTTGAACAGGCCGCCGATGATCGCGCGGCGCAAGGGCACCGGCGCGGTCTTGTACATCAGCCACAATTGGTTCACCGCTCCCGCCTGTCCGAGGCCCTCGACCGCGACGTAGCGAATCTTGGCATCCTTCTCAGACTGCACGATCCGCTGGAGCGCCGACGTGTCCGCGCGCTCGCCAAACGATCGAACGATCTGAAACTTCAACTGCTCTCCGGCGGTGTCGTACACCTGCATCAAGTCGAGCGAGACTTTCGGGCCGCCCCATCGGCCGAGCGCTTTGACCGCAGCGAGCTGCGCTGGCTCGGGTCCTGACTTCGCCACCTTGACGACCATCTCAATCGCTCGCGGCAGATCGGATTGCGCGAGCACGAAGACGGCGCGGTTCACTTGACCAGGGTCGGGACTCTCGAACGCGATGTCGGTCAACAGCGGAATCGCCACGTCCGCGTCGCTCTTCAACAACGCATTCAACGCCTGAATGCGGAGATCCCCGTCGCGGTTATACGCCTCCGTGTACCACAGCTTCGGAGGGAGCGGCGGCGGGATCTTGGCCGGACCGTCAATCTTCTTCGGACCATCCCCCTTCGACGGTTCGACCTTCGGTGTCAGGACCTTCGGCGTTACCACCTTTGCAGGTCCCGGCTGCGCGGGATCTTTCATCATCGGGATGGGTATCGGTGGAGGCGGCGGAGGCATCGCGGCATAGAAGAGCACGTCGCTGCGATTCAAATGCACGGCGATCTCGAGCTTGAGCGCGCGCGCTGGCTTGACCCAGATGCTGGAGGGATGGTCGCGTTCGAGACGGCTGATGGTTTCCACCGCCGCGGCGCGATCGTTCGACTGGTTGAGACTGTGCGCCAGCCAGTACAGCACTTCGTCCTTGCGCGTTTCCTTCGGATCCGCGACGGCACCGCGCAACTCATCGACCGCTTTGGTCCACTGTTCTTCGAAGATGTAGTCCTTCGCGCGCGCCAGCCGCTTGGACTCGGGCCCCGCCGGTTCGGCGGCGGAAGCGCCGACGGCGATCAAGACACAGCCAATCAGTGTGAGCAGAAAAAGTTTGCGCATGGTGATGCTAGGACCCCGTGGCCGCTACGTCCATCTTCGTGACCAAATCGCGTTTCTGAATCAGGCGCTGAATGCGATTGAGCGTTTCGACATCGGGCGCATCCGCCAGCGATGTTTGCAGCAGGACCAGCTCGAGATCCCCCATCACGCCGGCGATCGTCGTCAGGCCCCGATCTTCGGCCGCCATGCGATAGAGCCGCGTGTCGTCGAGCAGGGTGGTGGCGAGCCCGCGCTCGTAGGCCCAGTCCTGTTCGTTGATGACCCGGGGATCCTTGTTGGCGAGTCCCAAGACGACGAGCTTCGATCGCTCGAAGTGCTGCTCGCTCAGCGCCTCGAAGCCTGACGTCGCCACCGCGACCAGCGGCGTCGTCGGCGTGGGCGCCGAATCGACGGCGACAACAGCCGGTGTGTCCGTCAACTGTGAACGGCTCGCTTCCTGGCCGACATACCAGAGGCCCGAGGCAATGAGCGTCAAGACTGCGGCCGTCGCCAGATATGAGGCATAGCGCAACGTGCGAGAAAACCGGAGCTCGGAAGATCGGGACGCCGGGAGTTCGGAGGTTCTGAACGCTGGGGACTCGTTGAAACG
>Ga0075366_10001333_pt1 | contig 12337 bp, 8 predicted proteins | sample EndMethybrTD3031_FD_72351 | JGI IMG/M metagenome (GOLD analysis project Ga0075366, IMG submission 72351) | Populus endosphere microbial communities from Tennessee, USA - Endosphere MetaG P. TD hybrid TD303-1 | ecosystem: Host-associated > Plants > Roots > Endosphere | place: USA: Tennessee... | reverse complement strand
GCGCCTATTTCTCGCTGCGCGCGCTCGACAACGAACGCACGCTGGTGCGCCAGACGGTGGACGCGTACCGCGACACCTTGCGGCTGACCGAGCGCCGCTATCAGGCCGGCGACGTCGCCGAGCTCGACCTCGCACGCGTGCAGACCGAGGTGGCGGCCACGCAGTCGCAGGCCCTCGCGCTCGACCGGCAACGCGCCGAGGTGGAGCACGCGCTTGCCGTGCTGCTCGGCGAGCTGCCCTCGCAGTTCGGCCTGAAGGCGCTGGGCGACACCGAATGGAGCGGCGTGCTGCCGATCGTTCCGCCCGGCGTGCCGAGCACGGTGCTGACGCGCCGGCCCGACGTGGCGGCGGCGCAGAGCTCGATGCTCGCGGCGCAGAAGCGGGTCGGTGTCGCGCAGGCCGCGTGGTTCCCGGATGTCTCGCTCACCGCCAGCGGCGGCTTCGCTTCGAACGAACTCGGCGACCTGTTCAAGTGGTCGGCGCGCTCATGGGGCGTCGGTGCGTTGTTGTCGCTGCCGGTGTTCGACGGCGGACGTCGCGAGGCCGGCGTGAAGAACGCCAACGCCCAATGGGATGCGGCTGCGGCGGGCTACCGCGAACAAGTGCTCGTGGCGTTCAGGGATGTCGAGGACCAACTGTCGGCGCTGCGCCTGCTGGCCGATCAAGCCGGCGCGCAGAAGCAGGCGGTGGACGCCGCGAGCCGCGCGACCGTGCTGTCGACCTCGCGCTATCGCAACGGCTACGTCAGCCAGCTCGAGCTGCTCGACGCGCGCCGCAGCGAGCTCGCCAACCGGCGCCAGGCGCTGCAGGTGCGCGCGGCGCAGTACCAGGCCACCGTGGGGCTGATCCGCGCGCTCGGCGGCAGCTGGGGCGAGCGCAGCGGCGCCTAGGAGGCGCTGACGGTCGCAAGACGGCTTCTCGCGGCGCCGTCTTCGACGAACTCGACCACACCCTGGTCGGTTGCCTTGCGCCAGAACTCGGTCGCGCGGCGCACGTCGCCATCGGCGTAGTACTTTTCGCCGATGTAGAAGTAGGCTTCGCACAGCGCTTCGAGCGGCGTCTTGCTGGTTTTCGCGGCTTCGATGACCGAGTCGGGCGTTGCGCGACCCCAGGCCATGTCGATCAGCTGACGCGGCCATTCGCTGGGCAGCTGGTCCTTCGGATAGGCGGCATCGAGCGCGGCGGTATCTTCCTTGCGCTGGCGCATCGCCATCGAGAGCCACACGATCGGGTAGCCGCGCCGCACCGCGGAGCGGTCCTTCAGCAGGTCTTTCCAGTCGGCCTGCGCGGCGGGCAGGTCGTTCCCGAAGTAGCGCGCCAGCGCGCGCGTGTTGAGCGCGTCGGCATTGCCGGGCTGCGCCTGCAGCACCTGGTTCGTCAGGGCGATGGCCTGGTCGTAGCGGCGCAACTGCAGTGCGTTGACCGCGGCTGCGTTCTGGATCTCGCTGGAATCGCCGACCAGCTCGAGGGCGCGCGCGAAATCCTTCTGGGCATCGGAGAAGCGGCCGAGGTTGTCGTACTGCACGCCGCGCGCCTTCAGCACCTGAGCCTCCAGATCGCGCGTGAGTCGCCCACCGCCGAGCTGTGCCGTCAGGACCACCGACCTGAACAGCGCCGTGCGCTGGGTCTCGGTCACCGCCTTCGTGCGACGTTGCAGCAGCGCCGTCTCGGTCGCCTTCAATTCGCGCGAGGCGGATTCGAGCCCGCTCTGCGGGATCGTCGCGACGGTGGCGCGCACTCCCATCTGAGGCAACACCTTGCCCAGCTTGGAAACGTAGGCGCTCCACTCACCCGGCTCGACCTGTTCGTTCCCGATGCGGACCTCGGCCGCGTACTCGACGCGGCGGCGTGTCGACTCGATCGTGCTGAGCATGCGGAAGTGACCGTCGCCGTCCTCGAAGCGCTGCGACCCGGGTTCCTTGAAGACGTCTTCCGGAAGGTCGAGCACGATGGTCTGGCGATAGATGCCCGGATACTGATACGAGAGCGGGTCGCGCCGCGCCTCCGCCTTCGGGATCGTCAGCGCATCGATCAGCGACCAGTACAGGAAGTCCGCCTGCAGCATCTTCTCTTCGGGCAGGCTCCAGAAGTTCGGGATCGTGAAGCTCTGGATGAGCGTGACGGCGTCGTCGCCGGCAACGTCCTCGAAGCGCAAGGGCGCGCGCGTCTGCATCTTCGGATAGACCTTGTAGTAGACGGCCGTGGCCGACGTCGCCACGTCCTTCTGCCCGCGCGTCGCGATCGCTGCGCGGATCAGTTCGGCCAGATCCCCTCGATACGTGATGCGCGATTCGAGCGTCGGGTCGGCGGTGAAGCGCTCGACGCGGATCGTGTCGGTCACGTTCATCCGCTCGGTGTCGTAGACGGTCGGCAGCGCGGTGAGGGCGCGTGCGTCCGCGGCCAGGACCAGCCCGTAGCCCATGCCGAGCACTTGCCGGGATGCGATGCGACCTGTCTGGTGGTTGCGTGTCGCGTCCAGCAGATACGTGGTGCCGTCGAGCTGCACACTCGCGATCACGTGATCGAAGGGCAACGGGCTCGCGATCTGCCCGGCGGTCTTGCTGCGCAGATAGGTGGACACCAGCACCGGCTCGGCCTGGATGTCCATGCGGCGCAGCAAGGCGATCAACAAACCCACCTTGTCCTTGCAGTCGCCGAAGCGCTGCGACAAGACCTTCTCGGGCGGGGTCGGGCGGTGGCTGCCGATCCCCACTTCCGTGCCGAAGTAGCGCACATCCTTCTGCACGAAATCGAGCGCGGCTTCGACCTGCGCCGAGCGGTCAGACGAGCGCTCGCGAAGCTCGGCCGCCTTGCGGTCGAGCGATGCATCGCCCGAGCGCGCATCGAACAGCGCGCGGCCCCATCGAGCCACGTCGGCCCAGTCGGTGAACTCGGTGAAGTGAACCTGATGCTGGGCGCCGACGTGCGTTGGCGCGCCCGAGTCGGGGCGAAACTGGGCAATCGCCTCGCGCCGCAGGATCGTCTCGCGCATGCCTGCTCGCGAATTCGATTCGACCTGGACGTCCGGCGCTTCGGCCCGGTACTGGATGGTGCGCTCGAGCGGAGCGAGCAACCTGACCTGGTACAGCGCGACCGGGCCACGATGCGAGGTCATCCAGTCGACGTGGTTGAACTTGCCGTCGAACACCGGATTCGCACCGCGGATCGTGTACGCGAAGTCGATCTCGTCGCCGACCCGCACGTCGTCGAGAACGACGGACAGCGTCACGCGGCCGTCGTACATCTGCCGCTCGAGTTGCGTTTCGCGCTGCAGCAGCCGGATACGGTCGCGCTCGAGCTTGTTGATCGGGTTTCCTGCCCGCACGACCTTCAGGTGGTGCAGCGCAAGCGTCTGGTAGCTCGGGTCGAACTCCAGCTCGATCTGGGCCGCCGTCGAAAGCCCTGCGGTCTCGTCGACCACGCGTACCACGTGCGTGTAGGCCGCCTTCGATTTGCCCTCGACACGCACCTGATCGTCGATCACGCGGTAGTGCATGGGCGCTGCCTCGAGCTTGACGCCGCCGCGCTCGCGTGCCGGCACCACCCAGTTGGGCACCGGCTCGACCTGGTAGCCGGGATGCGCGCTCGCGGCGCTGCCGTTCTTTGGTTCGGACTTCGGCTTCCCCTGCGCCGCGGTCGCCGGAAAGACGGCGCCCAGCAACAACGCACATGCCGTCAGCAGCGGCACCCATGCCTGTTTCAAATCCATGCTCCCTCGCCGGAGTTGCCCGTTTGTGTAAGCAAATCTATCAGCAATGGGACTGGCGACCGTTGTCGATGCGGTCACGCCGCGTTCGATTCGCGGCGTTGTGCACGCCAAGTGCCGACTCAGGATCGCTGCGTCGGTGCGGGCAAGGGCGTCTGCGCGGCGTTCATCACCATCGCGATGAACAGCGCGCCGCCGCAGGCATCGAGGTAGCGCCGCCCGGCTTCATGAAACCAGCGATCGCCGCGGATGCGGATTACTCCCGGCTCGGTCGAATTTTCGAGGCGCACCCGGGGCAAATACGCCTGCAGGAGAGGCGGTGATGGCCGATATCGGAGATGCAGGCAGAAGGAGTTCGTTCGGCGTGCACAGAGTTGGAATTGCCATGGACATCCTCCCGCCCCTTCGCCTCGCACCGAAGTTCCTTGCCCTCCTGACATCGCTCGCCTGGAGCGGCGCGGTGTTCGCACAGGAAGACCTCGCGCAGCGCCCCCTCGGAGCGCTGCTCAACATGGAGGTGTCCGGCGCATCCAAATTCCCGGCCACCCTGAGCGAGACGGCGGCAGCCGCGACGGTCATCACGTCCGAGCAGATCCGCGCATTCGGCTATGCGACCCTGGGTGAAGTGCTGCGTTCGGTGCGCGGCGTGCTCGTCTCGACCGACCGCACCTACACCTACCTCGGCATTCGCGGACTGTCTGTACCGGGCGACTACAACACCCGCGTCCTGCTGCTGATCGACGGCAATCGGTCGAACGACACGGTCTACGACCAGGCCCTCCTGGGCTCCGAGTTCCCGATCGACCTCGACACGATCGATCGGGTCGAGTTCATCCCGGGTCAGGGCTCGGCCATCCACGGCGCCAATGCGCTGTACGGCGTCGTCAACGTCGTGACCAAGAAGGCAACAGGCGTTGCCGAGACGCAGGCGTCCATGACCCTTGCCCAGGGCAATTCGCGGCAGGTCAGGGTCGGGCAGAGCGTATCGCTGCCGGGCGGCGGCAATCTTCTGCTCTCGGCCACTGCGCTCAGGATGACCGGCACCGATGCCCGTTATGCGCCGGAGGCACCAGGCATGGACGAGCGCATCAGCAGCCGCACCGACCACGAGCAGGGATCCAAGCTGTTCGCGAAGTACGCCTACGGCGAGCTGAGTGCGTCGTTCATCTATGCCGACCGGACCAAGGGCCTGACGAACTCCTCCGGCGCCCTGTTCGGCGACCCGCGATCGCAGTACCGCGACAGCGAAGCCTTGCTCGACGTCAGCCTGAGCCGAAGGTTCAACGACACCGACCGCTGGAAGCTGCGCGTTTATGCCGGCGGCTACGACTTCACCGGCGACTACGCGGTCGGATCGCCCGCCGCTGCGATCGCGAACCGCGACACCGGCACTTCACGCTGGCTGGGCATCGAGGGCAACCTCTTCGTCGAGCGAGTGGACGATCACAAGCTCGTCCTGGGATGGGATGCCATGTGGTCTCCGCGTCGCGACCAGGCCAACTTCGATCTGTCGCCGCCCGTCACCTATCTCGACGATCGTCGTCAGACCTCGCGCGTTTCCGCCTTCGTCGAAGACCAGTGGTCGCCGACGCGTGCGTTGACCCTGACGCTGGGGGCGCGCTACGACAAGGCGCGCGACGCCACTGGAGCGCTCAGCCCCCGCGTGGCCGCCGTGTGGCGGACCACCGACTCGCTCTCGCTGAAAGCCGTGCATGGCAGCGCCTATCGCCCGCCCAATGCCTACGAGGCGTACTACACGACGCCGGACAGCTACCGCGGCAACCCCAACCTGAAGAGCGAGCGCGTCTCCGGCAACGAAGTCGGCGCCGAGTTCCGCCCCTCGAGTTCCGATCGCTGGACCCTGTCGGCCTTCCGGAACACCACCGACCGGCTGCTCGTGCAGACCCTCGACGACTCCGACGGCCGGCTCGTGTACCGCAACACAGGTTCGTTCGACGTGCGCGGGATCGAGGCCGAGTACGAGCATGTCTGGGACAGCGGCGCTGCGCTGCGCGCCAACGTCAGCTCCTACGACTACGGCGGCGTCTCCGCGAGCGAGATCGCAAGCGCCAGCGCGCGTCGGCTCGGCAAGCTGGCTGCGTCGGCTCCCATCGCGGAGCGGACCACGTTGGCGCTCGAGACGATTCTCGTCAGCCGGCGCGGTGGGGTGTCGGGCCACGGCGTGTCGAACCTGACGCTGGTCCGTTCTTTCGAGCGCCCGCGCGCACGCATCTCGATGAGCCTGCTCGACGTGTTCGACCGGGCGCCGGCCGAGCCCGGAGGCGACTCGGTTCTCCAGCCGCCGACACCCGGCTACGGGCGATCGCTGCGCGTCAAGCTGGAACTGGCGTTCTGACATCGTGCGTACCTCGGGCTTCACAACGCGTGCCCGCGCGGCCTTGATGAGCATCGGGCTGTCGCTCGTGCTCGTGCTCGCGCACGCGGCCGAAGAGCCCGAGCTCAAGGCAGCGATCGTCTTCAACGTGCTGGTCTTCGTCGAATGGCCGGACGAGCTGAAGACGATCGATCTGTGCATCGGCGACGACAACCCTCTTCTGCCGGCCTTGCGCCAGCTCGACGGACGCGAGCTGCGCAATCGAACCTTCAAGCTTCACGAGGTCAAGGCGGACGTGCCCTGGGCAAACTGCCGCGCGGCCTTCTTCGACGCGACCGATCGCATCAAGCGCGCAACTCTCGTGAAGAACCTCGCCGACCTCGGCGCCTTCATGATCAGCGACGACGCCGACGCATCGCCCCGCAGCACTGCGGTGATCATGCAGCGTGTCGGCACGCGCATCGCGCTCGACGTCAACCTTGTCGCGGTGCGCCAGGCCCGCGTTCAGGTGAGCTCGAAACTGCTGCGGCTTGCCAGAGTGGTGCGCGAATGATCGAGCGCCGCACCGATCCGTTTCGTGCTCAGCAGGGCCCGCGCCTCGGCCGGCGGCTGACACGCGCGGTCTTCTCGACCACGGGCATGGCGCTGCTGCTCGCCGGCCTGATCTTCGACGTGTATGTGTACTTCTCGCAGCGCAATGCGCTGCTCGACGACGTCACCGTGCAGGCCCGCATCCTTGCGGAGAACAGCTCGGCGGCGATCCTCTTCGACGATCCTCAAGCTGCCTCTCAGACGCTCGCGGGCCTGCAGGCATCGACGTCGATCCTGAGTGCCGAGCTGATCCGCCGCGACGGGCACGTGCTCGCGTCGTTCCAGCCGGGCACAGCGGCATCCGCGAGTCCGCAGCAACGGCCTTTCGCCGCGCGCGCCTCGCACGAGTTCGCACGCAATACCCTGGTTGTCACGCAGCCGGTAGGCGAGGGCAACGTGACGGTCGGCGCGGTGCGGCTGGTCGCCGACCTGCACCCGCTGTATGCGCGAGTCGCGATGCACGTCGCGATCACGCTCTTGGCGGCTGCGGCAGCGCTCGCGCTCGCGTTCGCGGTCGTGATCAGGATCCGACGCGACGTCGACGCCACCGAAGCGCGCCTGGACTACCTCGCCTACTACGATCCGGTGACCGGCCTGCCCAACAGGCATGCGGCCAGCGAGCAGATTCTTCGCTTGATGCCGACCGTGGGGCACACCAGCGAAGGCTTTTGCCTGCTGATGCTCGACCTCGATGACTTCAAGGTCGTCAACGACACGCTGGGGCATCCGATCGGCGACAAGCTCCTGCATGCGATCGCTGTGCGCCTGTCGCAATACATCCGGCCGACCGACATCGCCTGCCGCTTCGGCGGTGACGAGTTCGTGGTCATCGCGCCCCGGCTCGTGGGGCGGCCGCAGCTCGAGGTCCTGGGCCTGGCAACCCTTCGCTCGCTGGAAGAATCGTTCGTGATCGACGGTCACGAGATCCGCTGCCGCTGCAGCGTCGGCCTGGCGCAGTTCCCGGCCGATGCACAGGACGCCGCGACCTTGATCCGTGCGGCGGACACGGCAATGTACGAAGCCAAGGCGCGCGGCAAGAACACGTTCTCCATTTACGACCGCGACATGGAGCGGGAAGCGACCTTGCGCATCCGTCTCGATGCCGACCTGCGCCGCGCGATCGAGAACAACGAGCTGCGTCTGGTGTACCAGCCGATCGTCAACGCATCGAACGGAGCGACCGAGGGCGTCGAAGCCCTGCTGCGCTGGTCGCATCCCGAGCTGGGAGAGATTCCGCCCGCCGAGTTCATCCCGCTTGCCGAGGGCAGCGGCATCATCGTCGAGATCGGCCAATGGGTGCTCGACGAAGCCTGCCGGCAGATCAGGACCTGGTCGGACGAGGGACACCGGGTCTTCATCGCCGTCAATGTCTCGGCACGGCAGATCCGTCGCGGCTTGCGGGCGCAGATCGACCTCGCGCTCGCGGCATCGGGTGCGGACCCGCGCCTGCTCGAGATCGAGATCACCGAGCACTCGATGGTCGAAGACATCGAATCGAACGTCGCGCAGCTGGCAGCGCTGAGCTCGCTGGGCATCCGGGTTGCGGTCGATGATTTCGGCACCGGCCTGTCCTCGCTCGCCTATCTCAAGCGGCTGCCGATCAACAAGCTGAAGATCGATCGCGCGTTCGTGAAGGACCTTCCGCAAAGCGCGGACGACATGGCGATTGCGCAGGCCATCGTGTCGATGGCCCACAGCCTGGAGTTGACCGTCGTCGCCGAGGGCATCGAGACGGATCAGCAGCGACGCGCGCTTGTCACGAACGGATGCGACTATCTCCAGGGTTATCTGATCAGCCGACCCGTGAGCGCGCAAGACGTCGTTGCCTTCTTCGGCGAGCGTCCGCGACTGAGCCTTGCGGCGTCGAGTTCGGTTTGAGGATGCGTTGCGCGCAGCAGCGCGTGTAGGAAGCGTCCGACGTCAATTGCAGCCTCTCTCCGAGAGAAGACACTCTTAGACTCATGGCTATGCGTGCCGCCCTGCCGCTCGACCCAATCGCCGTCGACGATCCCCTTGTTGAACGCCCCTTCAACCTTGCTCCTGCAGCGGGGGCTCGCCCGTTGCCGGCACGAGAGAACGTGTCCGTCGAAGTGCCCGACTGGTCGCGAGAGCACAAGCGTTTCTGGGAGTGGGCTCCGTCGCAGTCGTTGCTGGCGAGCCTTCGTGCCTATCAGCGGCATGCGGCGTCGAGAGCGCCATGGTCGGCGCTTCTCAAGCGCGTGTGCGTGCTGCGGCATCGCTTCTGGAGCGCAGTCACGGGGGCCGACATCCCGCTCAATTCGCGCATCGCCGGCGGTCTCGTGATGATCCATCCGAACGGCATCGTGATTCATCCGCGCGCCTCGATCGGCCCGAACTGCAAGATCTTCCAACAGGTCACCATCGGCACGGCGGACAGCGAAGACGTGCCGACGCTCGGCGCGAACGTCGAGGTCGGAGCGGGTGCGCGCCTGCTCGGCGGCATCGTGATCGGCAACCATGCGCGAATCGGTGCGAACGCCGCCGTGCTCATCGACGTGCCGGCCGGCGCGACTGCGGTCGGTGTTCCGGCGCGCATCGTGCGCATCAGAGCGCCATCCGACAGCTGAATCAGCAAGCTGCCGGCGGCGGCGTGGGCGTCGTCCTACGAGTGCGGAGTACCTGACTGGCTAGCGTCTGGTGCTCGGCAACTCGTACGGAGAGCGCACCATGGCGAACGACCTGAACCACTCGAACACGCGGCAATTCGCGGCACGCGGCAAGGCATTCGTTCGCCGAGCGCTCTCGGCCTGCGCCGTTGTCGCGCTGTGCCACTCGGGTGCGGCGTTCGCCGCCACCTTCCAGCTCGGTACCGCCACCGGCCCGACGACGTTCGCGATCGGCAACCAAGGCCTGCTCGGGGCCTTCACCGACACCTTCAGCTTCGAGCTCGGTGCGTCGACCCCGTTCGAGTTCGACTCGTTCGCGAGCACCGGCTTCAGCAACCGCTTCGGCATTCCCGACCTGCATGCGGCGCTGTATTCGAACGGGAGCCTGCTGCGCGAGGGTCTTGCGCAGACGGTCTTCACTCCTGAAGGTTTTCCGTCGCGCAACGTCAGCTTCTCGCCGCTCACGCTCGCCGCGGGCAGCTACGAGCTGCTCTTCAGCGGAACCGCGACCTCGTTCTTCCCGGACGTGCCGATCACGTCGTCGTATGCCGGCTCGATCAATCTCACGCCGGTGGCTGCGATCCCCGAGCCGTCGACCGTGGCGCTGACGGCACTCGGCATCGTCATGCTTGTCGCGCTACGCAAACGTCGATCCTGACGACGCCCAGAACCCGAAGCCCCTCGGCGAGCGTGCCATCATCGGCGCATGAACGGTGTGCCGCTCGCCTTCGACCATGTGACCGACCGCGCCGCGTTCCGCCGGCCCGCGCATCGAGGCGGCGTCGAGCTGTATCGGGCGCACATCGTGCGGCACGCGTTCGAGCCGCACACGCACGAGGCGTACGGGCTCGGGGCGATCGAATCGGGCGTCGAGCGCTTTCGCTATCGCGGCAGCGAGCACCTCGCGCCGCCCGACACGCTGGTCTTGATGAACCCCGACGAGTTGCACACCGGCCGTGCCGAAACCGAGCAGGGCTGGCGCTACCGCATGGTGTACCTCGACGCCGACGTGCTGAATGCGCTCAGCGGCGACGCGCCCTGGTGGTTCGCCGAGGCGGTCAGGCACGACGCGGCCCGTGCGCGCCGGATCGGCGGACTGCTGCAGTCGCTGTGGACGAGTGACGATCCGCTCGCGTTCGACAGCCGGCTCTCGCTGCTCGTCGACGAACTGCGCCCGGTGGCGTGCGTCCGGCAGGCGGCACGTGCGCAAGCGCCGCATCGGTTCGCGAACGTCATCGATTGCATGCGAGCTCGGCTCGGCGACGTGCTCACGCTCGACACGCTCGCCGGCGTCGCCGGACTCAGCCCGTTCCACTTCTTGCGCGAGTTCAAGCGCGCACACAACGCCACGCCGCACCAGATGCTGATGGCGCTGCGGCTGTTCGATGCGAAGCAACGGCTGGCCGCGGGCGAGGCACCCGCCTCGGTTGCCGCAGCCACCGGACTGAGCGACCAGGCCCACCTGACCCGCGCGTTCGTGCAGCGCTACGGCGTCACGCCGGGCCGCTATCAGCAGCAACTCGGTACAAGACCGCGCCGCCGCGCCTGAGCGACACTCGCGGCCCATGTCCGCCGCACCGCTCGTTTCCGGAATTCTCTTCGCGCTCGCCGCCGGGCTGATGTGGGGGCTCGTCTTCGTGGGCCCGCTGCTGTTGCCCGAGTACCCGGCCACGCTGCAATCGTTCGGGCGCTACCTCGCGTTCGGGCTGATCGCACTGCCGCTCGCGTGGTTCGACCGCTCGAAGCTGAAGGAGCTGAGCCGGGCCGACTGGATCGAGGCGCTGAAGCTCGCGCTGGTCGGCAACGTCGTGTACTACCTGCTGCTGGCCAGCGCGATACAGCGCGCCGGCGGGCCGCTGCCGACGATGATCATCGGCACCTTGCCGGTCGTGATTGCGATCACCTCGAATCTGCGTCGGGCCGCGCCGGGTGCGCGGGTCGAGACGCCGCTGGCGTGGTCGCGCCTGCTGCCGTCGCTGCTGCTGATCGGTCTGGGCATCGCGTGCGTCAATCACGTCGAGCTCGAGCACCTGCAGCAGGACCCGAACGCCGACCTCGGCCGCTATGCGCTCGGTGCGCTGCTCGCGGCCGGCGCGGTGGCGTGCTGGACGTGGTACCCGATCCGCAACGCGGAGTGGTTGCGCGCGCACCCCGACCGCAGTCCGCGCGGCTGGGCTACCGCGCAGGGCATCGCCACGCTGCCGCTCGCGCTGGTCGGCTATGCACTCACCTGGATCTGGTTCGCCGCGAGCGGCTCGTCGTTTGCCATGCCGTTCGGTCCGCGCGCCGGCGATTTCCTGCTGCTGATGTTCGCGATCGGTCTGTTCGCGTCGTGGCTCGGCACCTTGTGCTGGAACGAAGCGAGCCAGCGACTGCCGCCGACGCTGTCGGGCCAGTTGATCGTGTTCGAGACACTCGCCGCGCTGAGCTATGCATTCGTGCTGCGCAACAGCGTGCCGCAGGCTCAGACGCTCGTCGGCATCGCGCTGCTGGTGGCCGGGGTCGTGTGGGCCGTGCACTCGCGGCCGAGCGCAGAGGGCGCCGAGGCCCATCCGAACTAACGGACGTCCGGCTGATCCGGGAGCTCGTTGGGATTCAGTTCGCCCGGCGCAAGCGGGAAGTGCAGGCGCAACAGTTCGTCGACCGCATCGATCGCCTGATTCAAGCCAGCTTCGAACCGACCGCCGGCAAACGCGGCGGCCATGGTCGCGGTGATCGCGCGCCACTGGTCTGCGTCCACATGCCGGCTCAAGCCGCGATCGGCCACCACCTCGATCGCATGCTCCGCGAGCAGCAGATAGATCAGCACGCCGTTGTTGTGCTCGGTATCCCAGACCCGCAGCTTGCCGAACATCGCGATCGCGCGTTCGCGCGGCGTCGCGTGGCGCCGAAGGTAGCTCCACGGCAAACCGGCTTCGACGCACACGCGGATCTCGCCGCTGTGGTGCGTCTCGCTCGCTGCGACGCGCGACTGGATCCGCTGCATCGCATCGGCGCCGACCATGCGCATCGCGTCGGCTTCGTCGAAGCGCCGATGCTTGAGGAGCCGCAGCACGGGATGGGTCATCTGCGCCTCAC
>Ga0075366_10001331_pt1 | contig 12341 bp, 5 predicted proteins | sample EndMethybrTD3031_FD_72351 | JGI IMG/M metagenome (GOLD analysis project Ga0075366, IMG submission 72351) | Populus endosphere microbial communities from Tennessee, USA - Endosphere MetaG P. TD hybrid TD303-1 | ecosystem: Host-associated > Plants > Roots > Endosphere | place: USA: Tennessee... | reverse complement strand
GACGCATTCCGGCCATCCTACCAGCATTCAACCGGGCTGCTCGCGCACCCCGAAACGCCCGATGGCTGGCTCGGCGTTTACATCAATTCTATGAAAAATGCTTATGTTTCAATCGCAGAAGACGTGATGGATGCGAAACCAGCCGAGTGGATCAGTCTGGCCTCGTGGAATCGCTTACAAGCCTGTGGTCATCCTCTAACCCAGCCATGGTCGTGGTCATGCCTCCATCGCCGCTCCAGCCGCCGAAGCCACGTCCGAACCAGAAATCACTGTGGGAATGGCGGTTAGGTCCAGGTTGCATCCCTTTGTCGAACAGTGTTCGACACCGAAACGATCCAAAAAGCGGGATGTCTGGGAGCGTGACGCAGAAATTGGATTGTCCAATTTATCAAAACTAGTGGAAACGGGTGATCCAGCGAATTGAAGAAGGCGCGAACGCAGTCTCGATCAGCGGTCGTGTGTCCCTGGAAGTGCCTTTTTTTGTGGGCTTTGCGGCTTGACACCCGAATAATGCGTTTGTGATACTCCCTCTCGCTCGTAAAGTTTGGTTTGGCCACATCCACATTTGTGGGGAGAAGCCTGTGCAAGAAGGTAAGCGTTCGAGGACATCAATCCTGGCTCTGGCGTGGGCGGTGCTCGTCACCGTGTTCGCGCTTGGGACGCCGGCGACCGCCGCGGCGCAGAGCACGACGGCGACCGTTCGCGGCACCGTCACCGACTCGTCGGGCGGCGTGCTGCCCGGGGCGACGGTCACAATCACCAACGCGAACACGAAGGAAGCCCGCACGGCCGTCACCGACGACCGCGGCGGCTACACCTTTGCTTCGCTGTTCAACGGCATCTACGAGCTCAAGGTCGAGCTGGAAGGGTTCAAGGGTTACGAGGCCAAGAACATCGTCCTCAGCCCCAACGACACCCGCGGCATCGACGTGTCGCTCGAAGTCGGCAGCCTGACCGACGTGATCACGGTGACGACCCCGCTGGAAATCATCCAGACGGAGACGGGCGCCCGTGAAGGCGTTCTCCGCGCCGAGCAGATCGAGAACCTCTCGGTGGTCGGCCGCAGCTCCCTCGAGCTGCTGCGCATCCTGCCGGGCGTCGTCACGCCGGACAACACCGCGTTCGAGAGCGTCAGCTTCGGTGGCGGCGCGAACAACACGCAGGGCTATACGGTCAACGGCATCCGCTCCTCGGGCAACACGGTCAGCCTGGACGGCTCGTCCCTCATCGACATCGGGTCGAACAGCGGCGTCATCGTGACGCTGAACAACGACATGGTGCAGGAGGTCAAGGTCCAGAGCTCGAACTTCGCGGCCGAGTACGGCGCCGGCGGCATGAACGTCAGCGCGGTCACCAAGGCCGGCAGCTCGCAGTTCCACGGCACGCTGTACTTCTACAACCGTGATTCGAAGTTCGCCGCCAACGACCGCTCGAACAGCATCACCGGGACCGAGAAGCCGAAGAGCAAGTTCAACTACGTCGGCGGCAACATCGGCGGTCCGGTCCGCCTGCCCGGGTTCAACAAGGACCGCAACAAGATGTTCTTCTTTGCGGGCCTCGAATCGCAGCGGCAGATGGTCGACCCGGGCTCGCGCTTCGGCGTGGTCCCGACGCTCAAGCAGCGCCAGGGCGATTTCTCGGAGTTCCTGACGTCGAACGGCCAGAACCTCCGCCAGCCCGTCGGTGCGGTCCTCATTCCGTCAGGCTACCCGGGTGCGGGCTCGCCGGCGCCGAACAACAACCTGGCGCCGTACATCACGCCGGTCGGTCGCGTCCTGGCCAATGCCTATCCGCTCCCGAACCACACCCGGTCGGACAACCAGTTCAACTACGTCCTGAGCCAGCTCGAGCCGACCAACCGCATCGATTTCAAGACCCGCTTCGACTACAACATCAGCACCAACACCAAGGCCTACGTCCGCATCGCGCGCGAGAAGGAAACCGCCGAAGCGGCCCGCGGCGTGTGGTGGGGAGCCTCGGACGTCGCGCTGCCGTCGCCGGACGTCGGCACCAACGTCGGCCGCTCGGTCGTCGGTAGCGTCGTCACGGTGCTGAGCCCGACGATGACCAACGAGGCGCTCGTGAGCTGGAGCCGCCTGACGCTCGACCACGCCTACAAGGATCCGTCGAAGATGTCGCTGGCCGGCAACGGCGTCTCGCTGCCTGGTCCGTTTGGCGAGGCGAGCCCCTACATCCCCGGCGTGATCGCGAACTGGGGCGGCGGCGTCAGCAACATGTGGGCGGCGGCGAACGACATGTACGCCCACAACGACGAGCTGACCTTCGAGAACAAGGTCACCAAGATCGCCGGAGCGCACGGCCTGAAGTTCGGCGCCCGGCTGCAGCGGCTCCAGAAGCAGCAGAACTTCAACAACAACGACGAGATGTACCTGGTGTTCAACGGGAACAGCGGGACGCCCGGCAGCACGAACAACGCCGTCGGCGACATCCTGACCGGCCGGATCAGCAGTCTCGGTGCCGCGGGCAGCGCCACGCCGCAAGGTGAGTTCCGGATGTGGAACACCGACTTCTTCGCCCAGGACTCCTGGAAGCTGAAGCCGAACGTCACGCTGGAGTTCGGCGTCCGCGCCGGCTACTGGACCAACAACCGCGAGCTGAGCGGCGGCGGCGCCTACTTCGACCCGGCCCGCTACGATCCGACCCGGGGCCAGTTCCTGGATCCGGGCACGTTCCAGCAGCTCAATGGCTACTGCTACGTCTCGACCGGGTGTGCCCCGGACGGCGTGCTCGACAACCGGAGCCCGTTCGCGATGCCGCGCGTCAACCTGGCGTGGGACCTCGACGGGCAGGGCAACAACGTGCTGCGCGGCGGCTACGGGCTGTTCTACAACCGCAACATGGGCAACGTCGAGTACGACCCGGCCCTGAAGCTCCCGCCGAGCGCCTACCAGATCAACGCCGACGCCTCCAACACGCCTGGCCTGAGCTACGACACGCTGCGCAACATCCGACTCGCGGATCGGCTGGGCGCGGTGGGCGTGTTCTCGATGACGCCGGATTCGTTCGCGTTCCCGAAGACGCACAGCTTCAGCCTGTCGTACGCGCGCCGCATTCCCTTCAGTCAGGTGATCGAGGCGGCCTACGTGGGCACGCGCGGCCGCAGCCTGGTCAGCCAGGTGAACGCCAACTCGGTGCCCGAAGGCGCACTCCTGCGCGGGACGGTCGGCAACTCCGACCTGACCAACCCGATTCACCGGGCGGCGCTCGACGACAACGTGATCAACCGGTATCGGCCGTATCCGACGCTCCCGAGCCTCGACTACTACGACTTCGAGGGCGTGTCGGACTACAACTCGCTGCAGGTGACGTTGAGCCGGCAGACGAGCCGGCGGCTGCAGTACTTCGCCACCTACACCCTCAGCCGCACCAAGGGCACGCTGGGTGACGAGTACCGCAACCGCGATCCGTTCAACGCGGCGCGCACCTACGGTGTCCGTCAGGAAGACCGCACCCACGTCTTCAACCTGTCGTGGAACGCGTTCCTGCCGGATCCGATCCAGGAAGGCGGCAACCCGATTGCCAAGGGCGTCCTGAACGGCTGGCAGCTGTCGGGCATCTCGACGGTGGCGAGCGGCACGCCGATCTGGCTCGGCTTCGGCGGGCCCGCCGGCGGCGGCGACGTGGCGCAGGCCTACTACGGAACCCCGGACATCGTCATCCTCACCGAGAACGGCGGCGGAGAGGGTCATGGCCTGGCGCCGGTCTACACCTGCGATCCGCGGGCCGGTGGCACCAAGGTCGGTGAGCGGTTGTTCGACATCAACTGCATCGGGTTCCCGGCCTTCGGGCAGGTTGGCGAGGTCATTCCGCCCTACGACCTGCGGACGCCGACCCGGTCGAACCACGACGTGACGCTGTTCAAGAACTTCGCGGTCCACGGCGACCAGAAGGTTCAGCTGCGGATCGGCGTGTTCAACATCTTCAACCGGGCGTTCGCGACGACCGCGGTCACCCGTTCGGACCTCGACCTCACGCTCGAGACCGTGTGCAACCGCACGGTCGACAACGTGCCGAACGGCAACGGCGGGACGGTGAACGGCGTGTGCGACCCGACCGGCGGGTTCAGCTTCACGCAGAACACGCTCAACAACTTCGGCAAGATCAACATCCTGCGCGGTCGCCGGATCATCGAGTTCGCGCTGAAGTACTACTTCTAGAGGGCCGCCGCGAGGCGGTCCGCGGGTTCCAAAAGGGGGAGAGCGCACGGGGCTCTCCCCCTCTTTTTTCCTCGGAGGCCGCGGCCGGCCGTCGTGCCGCCTGGCGTGCCGGGCTCTATACTTGGGGTGTTCCGCACCGTCGCCCGCGGAAGAGCAGGGCACATGGATCGATTCATCGCCAGCGCGCTGGTCGCGGTGACCCTCGTCGCCGGCCCGCCGTCGGCGGCAGCCGCGCAGGCACCACCTCCCGGTGCGGCCGCGCGCCCCACGGCCGCCCAGAAGCGGACGCCGCCCCCACCCCGGACCGCGGCCTCACCGACGAAGTTCGATGCGCTGGCCGCGGAGGCCGACAAGGCCCGCGAAGCGAAGCAGCTCGACCGCGCCGTGGAGCTGTACCGGCAGGCACTGACGATCCGGCCCGCGTGGGACGAAGGCCGATGGAATCTCGGCACCGCGCTCTACGAGCTCGAGCAGTTCGGTGACGCGCGCGACGCGTTTCGCCGCGTGCTGGCCAAGCATCCGGAGAACGGCACCGCGTGGGTCTTCAAGGGCCTCTGCGAGTTCCAGCTGAAGAACTACGATTCCGCGCTCTCGGATCTCATCGAAGCAAAGGCCAGAGGCGTCGTCGGCGGACAGGCGATGGCGGACGTCGCCCGCTACCACAGCGCGATCATGCTGAGCCGCATCGGCCGCTTCGATCAGGCCCTGTACATCCTCGACGACTTCGGGCTCGAGGGTAACGATGCGCCCGGTGTCATCGAGGCGATGGGCCTGGCCGTCCTGCGGATGCCGATGCTGCCGTCCGATCTGCCGGGCGGCCGCCGGGAGCTGGTGCTGATGGCCGGCCGCGCGCGTTTCCTCCAGGCGGCGCGGCAGATGGCCGGCGCGCAGAGCGCGTTCGAGCTGCTCACGTCGCGCTACCCGGACACGCCGAACGTCCACTACGCCTACGGCGTCTACCTGCTGCCCGAGCGGCCCGAGAAGGCGATCGAGCTGTTCCAGCGCGAGCTGAAGGTGTCGCCGCAGAACGTCTTCGCCAAGCTCCAGATCGCGTTCGCCCACATCCGGCGCGGCGAGTACGAGCAGGCGCTGCCCTGGGCGAAGCAGGCCGTCGACGAAGCGCCGACCGAATTCGCGGCGCGCACCGCGCTGGGGAAGGTGCTGCTCGAGACCGGCGACCTGCCCGGCGCGATCCGCGAGCTCGAGGCCGGCGTGAAGCTGGCGCCCGAGAGCCCGATCATGCACTTCACGCTGGCCCGCGCCTATCGCCAGGCTGGCCGCAACGTCGAGGCCGACAAGGCACAGCAGGAGTTCGCGCGCCTCAATCGCCAGCTGCGCGAACGTCAGAACGGCGTCGAATCGGTGGGCGGCATCCCGCTCGACACGCCCGGCGCTCGAAACCCGTAGCACCCACCCACCGTGAGCCGAACCTACGCCCGTCTCGCCCGATTCGCCCTGGCGCTCGCCGCGGGCACGACCGTTGCCGCACAGCAGCCTCCGCCGCAGCGCGCCATCGAGGGCGACGCGACCAGCGTCACCGCCATCGTCGTCGACGTGGTCGTCCGCGACCGGCAGGGCAACCCGGTGGCCGGCCTCGCGCCCGGCGACTTCCAAATTTTCGAAGACGGCGTGCGGCAGGACATCGGCTCGCTCACGGCCGTGAACAAGCCGCCGGTGACGGCGCCGGGCGCTCCCGCGACCGTTGCGGGCGCCCCGGGCGACGCGCCGGGTGTGGCTGCCCAGAAGGCCCCCGAAGTGCTGGCGCTGGTCTTCGATCGGCTCTCGGCCGACGGCCGTGCCCTGGCCTTCAACGCCGCGGAGCAATACATCGGCCAGGGCAAGGTCTCGAACAACGTGGTCGCCGTGTTCGGCATCGACCTGTCGCTGGTGTTCCACCAGACGTTCACCCGCGACGCCGACGCGATCCGCGCCGCGATCCGGGCGGCGAGCGGACGCAGTACCTCGTCGTTCGGTACGACCCGCCAGAAGTCGTCCCAGGCCGCCGAGCAGCTCACGCGCGCGAACACCGCGGTCGGCAACTTGACGAGCACCGCCGGATCGGGCGCGTCGCCGTCGGCCATCGGCGGCGCCGCGTCCGACGCCCAGTTCGCGACGATCGAGCGGCGGATGGCCGAGACGTTCCAGGCGCTGGAGCGCGACGAACAGGGCTATGCCACGGCCAACGCCCTGATGGCGGTGGTGAGCGCGATGAAGACCATCCCGGGCCGCAAGAGCGTGGTCTTCTTCACGGAGGGCCTGGCCATCCCGCCCAACGTCAAGTCGCGGTTCGAGTCGGTCATCGACTCGGCCAATCGCGCCAACGTGAGCATCTATCCGATGGACGCGGCCGGCCTGCGGACGCTCAGCACGACGACGGACACCGCCGAGGGCGTGCGCGAGGCGAGCGCGATCACGCTCGCCCGCGACCCGACGCGCGACGTCACCGACCGGCCGATGATGATGGCGCTCGAGAAGAACGAGGACCTGCTGCGCGCCGACCCGCACAGCGGCCTCGATCAGCTCGCCGACCAGACCGGCGGCTTCCTCATCGCCAACACCAACAATCTGCGGGGCGGGTTCGAGCGCATCGACACCGACATGCGCAACTACTACGTCCTGACCTACGTGTCGAAGAACCCGACCTACGACGGACGCTTCCGCACCATCGACGTGAAGGTGAAGCGGAACGACGTGCGGGTCGCCTCACGGAAGGGATACTTCGCGCTGCGCGCCCCGTCCGGGGCGCCGGTCCTCGGCTTCGAGGCGCCGGCCCTCGCGGTGCTCGATCGGCCGAAGCTGCCGAACGACTTCCCGGTCCGGGCGCTGTCGCTGCGCTTCCCCGACGCCGACCGCCCCGGCCTGACGCCGGTACTCGTGACCGTGCCGACCGCCGGCGTGGCGTTCAAGGACATCCCCGAGCGCAAGCTGCAGGCATCCGACTTCATCGTCCTGGTCCGCATCAGGGACGGCGCCGGCACGGTGCTCGAGAAGATGTCGCAGCGCTATCAGATCCAGGTTCCGGTCGATCAGCTCGCCAGCACCAGGACGCACGAGGTGCTCTTCTATCGCGAGCCCGTCCTGGGCCCCGGCGTCTACACCCTGGAGACCGTGGTCTACGACGCGCTCGCCGAGAAGGCCACGGTCCGTATCGCCACCGTCGACGTGAAGGAAGCCAGCGCGCAGGCGCTGCGTCTCAGCAGCGTCGTGGCGGTGCGGCGGGCGGAGAAGGTGCCGGAGGCGCAGCGCATCCCGGGCAGCCCCCTCTACGTCGGCGATCAGCTGCTGACGCCGTCGATGGGCGAGCCGTACAGCAAGGCGTCGACGAAGGAGCTGCCGTTCTACGTCGTCGTGTATCCGGCCAAGGACGGCGCGCCGACGGCGACGCTTTCGCTGATCAGCGCCGGCAAGGTCCTCGCCGAAGTGCCGTTGGAGCTGGCCCCGGCCGACGCCAAGGGACGGATCCTGCAGGTCAGCCGGATTCCCGTCGAGGCCATCCCGCCCGGCACGTACGAGCTGCGCGTCGCCGTGAAGCAGGGCGCGCAGGTCGCCGCCCAGGGGATGACGTTCAGGTTGGCGCCGTAGTCGACGCCGAAGGAGTGTCCTGTGAAGGTTCACCGCGTTGCCTCCGTGGTCGCCTGGAGCGCCGCCGCCGTGGCGCTGGTCGGGGCACAGCAGACCGCGCAGCCGACCGCCCGATCGCAGGCCACGTTCGAGTCGTACTCCACCGCCGTCCTCGTCGACGTCGTCGTCCGCGACGGCAAGGGCCGTCCGGTCACCGATCTCACCGCCGCCGATTTCGAGCTGCGCGAGGACGGTAAAGCGCAGGCGATCGGGTCGTTCACACGCGTGTCGCGCGGCAGCGGCATCGGCGTCAACGTGGCGCTGAAGGAGCCTGGCGCCGTGACCAGCATCGGCGCGCCCCCGCCGCCCGAGGACGGCACGCCGCAGATCGAAGAGCGCCATCCGAGCGTCACGGCGCTGGTCTTCGACGCGCTGTCCGCAGAAGCGGTCTCCCTGTGCCAGCGCGCCGCGCTCGAAGCCCTGCCGATGGAGGCGAGGCCGAACACCCGCGTCGGCGTGTTCTCGACCTCGCCCATGGTCACGCCGCTGCAGGCCTACACCGATGATCCGACGCTCGTGCGGCAGGCGGTGCGCAAGGTGATGGCGACCGGGTCGAGCCACCGGCCGGATGGCGAGGTGCTGCAGGCGATGCGGGAGCGGCGCGAAGCGCTCGATCGGCAGACCGAGGCGGCCCAGGCCCAGCGCGCGGCGGGTGGCGGCGCCGGTCTGGCCAACACGTCCAGCAACCTCGGCGAGGTCGAGATGGAACGTCGCGTGGCCATCGGCCAGCTGCGGATGCTCCAGGCCTTCGACACGATGGATCGCGAGCAGCGCGGCGCCTCCACGACCAACGCGCTGTTCTCGATCTTGCAGTCGATGGTCGATCTGCCGGGCCGCAAGACCTTGGTCCTCTTCTCGGAGGGGTTGCCGGCGTCGCCGGCGCTGGAGGCCAACCTGCAGGCCGTGATCGAGGCCGCCAACCGCGCCAACATCACGGTCTATGCCATCGATGCGGGCGGGTTGCGCGCCGTCAGCGGCACGCTCGAGACGAAGCGCGAGATCGACGAGGCCACCAAGGAACGGCTGCGGCAGCTGGCGTCGGCGAGCGACTACACCGACCAGCCGATCATGCGGCTCGTCGAGCGCACCGAGGATCTGCTCAAGCTCGATTCGCAGACGGGCCTGGCCCGCCTCGCGCAGGATACCGGCGGGTTCCTGGTCAGCGAAACGAACAACCTGCGCGGCGCGCTCCGGCGCATCGACGAGGACACCCGGTTCCACTATCTGCTGACCTACGTCCCGGCCAACACCAACTTCGACGGCCAGTTCCGCAGCATCGCCGTCAAGGTGAAGCGGCCGGGCGTCGACGTGTTCGCGCGCAACGGCTATCGCGCGCTGCGCCAGCCCATCCCGCTGCCGGTGCTGGGGTACGAAGGTCCCGCCTTGGCGGCGCTCGACTCGGCCAGGCTGGCGAACGCGTTCCCGTTCTCGAGCGTCGTGCTGAACTTCCCCGAGGCCGGCCGGCCCGGTCTGTCGCCGCTGGTCGTTCGGCTCAGGACCGAGGTCCTGACCTACGACGAGCATCCGGACCGGGGCACCTACGACGCCGCGGCGACCGTGGTCGCGCGGTATCGCGACGCCAGCGGCAACATCGCCCACAAAGCCAGCCAGCAGTATCAGCTGAGCGGCCGCCTGAACGAGCTCGAGGCGACGCGCAAGGGCGAGATCCTCTTCTATCGCGAGCCGATCCTGCCGCCGGGCACCTACACCGTGGAAGTCGCGGTGATGGATGGTCGCGGCCCGCGGGCCAGCACGCGTCTGGCGACGCTCGAGGTCCCGCACGCCGGGCTCAACGACCTGCGCGTGAGCAGCGTGGTACTGGTCGGCAAGGCCGAGCGGCTGACCGACGCCACGGCGGTGTCAGCGGGTAACCCGCTGTTCACCGGCGACCTGCTGCTCTACCCGGGTGGCGGAGAGCCGTTCAGCCGCGCCTCCGACAAGCAGCTGACGGTGTTCTACACGATCTATCCCGGCGCCGGGTTCGCCGCCCCGGAAGTTCGACTCGAGCTGCAGCGGAACGGACACTCCCTGACCACGGCTCCGGTCACGCTCGGTCAGCGCGACGCGCACGGGCGGATCCAGCAGGTCAGCCGCATCCCGCTGGCACCGCTGACGCCGGGGACCTACGAGCTCAGGGTGCATGTGAAGGACGGCAAGACGTCGCTCACCCGGTCGGCGTTCTTCCAGGTCCGGGACTGACCGGGTGCGCGCGGCTGCAGGGGCGTTGGCCGCCGGCGTGCTGGGCGCGCTGACCGTGCTGGCGGCCCAGGCGCCCGTCGGGCCGCCCCCGGCGGTCGCGGCGAGCCCAGGCACCCAGCAGATGGCCGCCCTTCTTCGCGAGCGGGCCGCCGCCGTCGCCCCAGGCGACCTCTGGTTCAACGTCAACGATCGCCGCGCCGACGCCCTTGCCGCGGCCATCGCCGGTCATCGCGGCGGCCCGCAGCTCTTCGCCGCTCGCACGACGCTGGCCAAGGAGCTGCTGTTCTCCGGCCGGTATGCCGAGAGCGTGGCGCTGGTCGATGCGCTGCTGAAGGACGCGGCGGCGCTCGGCGGCCTCGACGGCATGCTGGCCGAGATCGACCTCCTGATGCTCCAGGCGACGACGCTGATGCGCTGGGGAGAGGAGCAGAACTGCGTCCTCGGCCACAATCGCGACTCGTGCCTGCTGCCGATCAAGGGCCTGGGCGTGCACACCAGCCGCGACGGGTCGACGCGCGCGATCGCCGTCCTCGAGCGCATCCTCAAGCTCGATTCCGGCAACCTGCGGGCCCGGTGGCTGCTGAACATCGCGCACATGACGCTCGGCTCCTATCCCGACGGCGTCGACGCCCGCTTCCTGATTCCGCCCGCGGCGTTCAAGGCGGCGTACCCGCTGCCGGCGTTCGACAACGTCGCCGGTCAGGTCGGCCTCGACATCTACGGCGTGTCGGGCGGCGCCGTGCTGGAGGATTTCGACGAGGACGGGCTCCTCGACGTCATGGTCACGGCGATCGGCTTCGCCGACCCGGTGCGCGTCTTCCGACACGACCGCTCCGGACGCTTCGTCGAGGCCACGGCGACGTCCGGACTCACCGGCATCACCGGCGGGCTCAACATGGTGACCGCCGACTACGACAACGACGGTCTGCTCGACGTGCTCGTCCTGCGCGGCGCCTGGATGGGCGCGGCGGGGCAGTTCCCCCTGTCGCTGCTCCGCAACCGCGGCGACCTCCGCTTCGACGACGTCACCAAGGCCGCCGGCCTGCTGCGCCTGCGGCCGTCGCAGACCGCGACCTGGCTCGACATCGACGGCGACGGCTTTCTCGACCTGTTCGTCGGCAACGAATCCACCGGATCGGTGGTCAACCCGTGCGAGCTGTATCGCAACAACCGCGACGGTACGTTCACCGAGATGGCCAAGGCCTCCGGCGTCGATCTCGTGGCCTTCGTCAAGGGTGTGGTCAGCGGGGACTTCGACAACGACGGCGACCCCGACATCTTCGTGTCGGTGGCGCAGGGCCGCAATCTGCTGTTCCGCAACGACGGCCCGGGCCCGCGCGGAGGGGCCGCCTGGCGCTTCACCAACATCGCCGCGCAGGCCGGCGTCGAGCTGCCCACGCACAGCTTTCCGGCGATGGTCTTCGACTACGACAACGACGGCTGGCTCGATCTCTTCGTGGCGCCGTACTGGGGCGGCGCCGAGGACGTCGCGGCCGATTACCTGGGCCTCGAGACCAGCGTCGAGCGCGGCAAGCTGTATCGCAACAAGGGCGACGGCACGTTCGCCGACGTCACCCGCGACGCCGGCCTGGACACGGTGATGCAGGTGATGGGGTTCAACTACGGCGACCTCGACAACGATGGGTGGCTCGACGTCTACGCCGGCACCGGCAACCCGGACTTCCACACGCTGGTGCCCAACCGCATGTTCCGCAACGACGGCGGCCGGCGTTTCCAGGACGTGACGACGGCCGGCAACTTCGGCCACCTGCAGAAGGGACATGCCATTGCCTGGGGCGACGTCGACAACGACGGCGACCAGGACGTCTTCGAAGAGATGGGTGGCGCCTACCAGTCGGACCGCGCCTACAGCGCGCTCTACGAGAACCCGCTCGCGTCGGCCGCGAGGCCGCGCACCGACTGGGTCAGCCTGGAGCTGGAAGGCACGACCGCCAACCGCAGTGCGATCGGCGCACGGGTGACGGTGCGGCTGCAGACACCAGGCGGCGAACGGCGGATCCACCGCGTCGTCTCGAGCGGCGGCAGCTTCGGCGCCTCGACCCTCCGGGTGTTCGTCGGCCTCGGCGACGCCACGCAGATCGCCGGGGTGGACGTCATGTGGCCCGTGGCGCACGCGGGCGCCGCGCCGTCGGTCCAGCGCTTCACCGGCCTCACACCCGCGCGGCACTACCTGCTGAAACAGGGGGCGTCCGATCCGGTCGCCCTGACGCGCCCCACCGTCCCGCTGCCCCGCGCGGACGGTCCGCACCTGCATCCGTAACGGCGAGCTCACGGTCGAGGGAGGCGGACGCGGGCCGGCGTGAGGCGTCTGTCGTAGACTTT
>Ga0075366_10001330_pt1 | contig 12345 bp, 12 predicted proteins | sample EndMethybrTD3031_FD_72351 | JGI IMG/M metagenome (GOLD analysis project Ga0075366, IMG submission 72351) | Populus endosphere microbial communities from Tennessee, USA - Endosphere MetaG P. TD hybrid TD303-1 | ecosystem: Host-associated > Plants > Roots > Endosphere | place: USA: Tennessee... | reverse complement strand
TCGCTGACCATCATCGCCACCGCCCTGGTCGACACCGGCAGCCGCATGGACGAAGTGATCTTTGAAGAATTCAAGGGCACCGGCAATTGCGAAATCCACCTGGACCGCCGTTTGTACGAAAAGCGCGTGTTCCCGTCGATCCAGCTGAACCGCAGTGGCACCCGCCGCGAAGAACTGCTGCTGTCGCCCGAGATTCTGCAAAAGAGCCGCATCCTGCGCCAGTTCATGTACAACATGGACGAGATCGAGTCCATGGAACTGATGTTGAAGAACATGAAATCCACCAAGAACAATGTCGAATTCTTCGACATGATGCGTCGCGGCGGATAACAGATCCTCAAAATATGTGATAATTGAAGGCTAATCGCGAAAAGTACCGGGCTTTTGAATTGGGCAAACAGATTGCCCAAGGCACCGGGCGGCTAACGCAATTGAAAAGGAAGAGCTATGAAAGAAGGCATTCACCCCAATTACCGTGAAGTGTGTTTCCTGGACTTGTCCAACAACTTCAAGTTTGTGACCCGTTCTTGCGTTAACGCCAAGGAAATGATCACGATGGAAGACGGCCGCGAACTGCCGCTGTACAAGCTGGATACCTCCAGCGAATCCCATCCTTTCTACACCGGTACGCAAAAGTCCGTGGACAACATGGGTGGCCGCGTGGAGCGCTTCCGCAACCGCTTCGGCAAGACCACTGCTGCGACCAAAGCCGCAGAATAAGTTCTTCCACATCCGCATCTGCGGAAAAAGAAGGGCAGCCCGGTTTATCCGCGCTGCCCTTTTGTTTTATTGGCCGTAAGATTCCTGCCTTGTGAACCATCCAACTCCTGCCATCGTGGCACAAAGTGCCGTACGCCGCCTGCCACGCGTGGCCTTATGGCTCTTGTGCCTAGCCTATATCCTGCCGGGTTTCCTGGGCCGCGAACCCTGGCGCAACAACGATATGGAGACCTTCGGCTATATCGCCGAATTGGCCAAGGGTGCCAGCAGCTGGCTGCATCCACAACTACTGGGCCAGGCAACGCAAACCGAAGCCTTGTTGCCCTACTGGCTAGGTGCCTGGGCAGTGCACTGGAGCCCGACGACAGTAGCCATTGATTTCGCAGCCCGCATCCCTTTTATTCTGCTGCTGGGCATGACGCTGGCCACCACCTGGTACGCGGTCTACTACCTGGCTCGCAGCCCCCGCGCACAACCTGTGGCATTCGCCTTTGGCGGAGAAGCCAAACCGACCGACTACGCCCGCGCCATGGCCGATGGCGGCCTGCTGGCCATGATTGCCTGCCTGGGGCTGGCCCAGCTATCGCACGAAACCACACCCGCCTTGGCACAACTGGCGTTCACCAGCCTGGCTTTTTTTGCCATGTCTGCTCTGCCCTACCGTACCTGGATTCCCGCCGCCGGCATCGCTATTGGATTGGCGGGCTTGGCACTTTCCGGCGCTCCGGCAATGGCGGTATTTCTAGGCCTGGGCGGGGCATTGGTGTGCTTTCTGGACCGCCATGACCAGCCCGACCGGTCCGAACTGGACATACCTCATAGCGCGCAGCGCAGCATGGCGTGGTCTATCGCCATCATCCTGCTGACGACCGCCGTGGCGGCATTGGCATGGCGACTCGACCTGTGGCGCTGGCGCATCGATTTGCCAGAAACCAACGGAGCCAACATCCGGGGCATTCTGCGGCTGCTGCTGTGGTTTACCTGGCCCGTCTGGCCCCTGGCCATATGGACACTGTGGCGCTGGCGCAAACAACTGACCAGTGGCAACTTTGGTCGCCACCTGGCGCTGCCGCTGTGGTTTGTGGCCGTGGCTCTGGGCACCACGCTGAGCACCAACTTTGCCGATCGATCCCTGTTGCTGGCATTGCCGGCCATGGCAACGCTGGCAGCATTCGCGCTGCCCACTCTGAGCCGCACCGTTTCAGCACTGGTGGACTGGTTCACATTGCTGTTCTTCACCATCTTCGCACTCACCATCTGGGTAATATGGTTTGCGGCACAAACCGGCATACCGCAGCAACCGGCCGCCAACCTGGCACGCCTGGTGCCGGGCTTTATTCCGTATTTCAGCTGGCCCACCTTTTTGCCTGCGCTGCTGGCCTCCCTGGTATGGGTCTGGCTGGTGCAATGGCGGGTGGGTCGCCACCGCTCTGCAATCTGGAAAAGCCTGGTACTGCCCGCCGGCGGCACAGCCCTGTGCTGGTTGCTGCTGATGACACTGGGCCTGCCTGCTGTGGACTATGCCCGCAGCTATGTACCCATGGTGCGCAGCGTCAGCCAGGAAATCCGGGCGCAGTCGCAGCAAGCCGGCGAGTCGGGATGTGTGGCGTTTGAAAACCTGAACCGTGGCCAGATTGCGGCCTTCCAATACCACGGTCAGCTCAAGCTGAAGCCGATTGCCGATGGCGCGCAATGCGACTGGCTGCTGGTCGATGCCACCACGGCACGCCCGCCGCGCGGCTCACTGGATCTGAGTCCATGGTCGCTGCGCCTGAATGTGCGTCGCCGCGACGACAACGGCGAAAACATCCGCCTGTACCAGCGCAAGGATATGCGCAAAAACTATTGATAGTTTAGGCCTCTAGCGCAGATATCACGTGCGCTGGCAGCTATACATTAAATAGCAAGGAGACTACTTGGCGTAAGCCGGCTGCTGATCCACACGCAGCCGGTTGGCCGGGAATACGATCGCAAATCGAGAGCCCTGGCCCAGGGTACTCTCCACCTGCAGCTCAGCGCCATGGCGCTGCACTACGTGCTTCACGATCGCCAAGCCCAGACCAGTACCACCGGTTTCACGGGAACGGCTAGGGTCTACCCGATAAAACCGCTCGGTCAGGCGCGGCAAATGCTCAGGCGCAATGCCTGGTCCGGTGTCCTTGACGGAAAACTCGGCACGCCCATCCGGCAGCTGTGCCCAGCGCACCTCAATGCGACCACCAGGCGGCGTATAGCGCACTGCATTGCTCACCAGATTGGACATGGCACTGAGCAATTCACTATGGGCGCCCGCCAGCGCACCGTCGGGCATGGGGCCAAAACGCAGGGAATGCGACTTGGCATGCCCTGCGGTCACCATGCCCGACAAAGCCTCGGCCTCCCGGGCACAGTGGGCCATCAAATCACGCACCGGTATCCAGTCATTGCTGCTGGGTGCAGGCCCGCCTTCTATGGTGGACAGGGTGAGCAAGTCACTCACCAGGGTTTGCATGCGGTCCGCCTGCTGGGCCATGAAGCCCAGGTAGCGCTCGCGTTGCTCCTCATCCAGCGGCACGCTTTGCATGGTTTCCACGAAGCCGGACATGACCGTCAGCGGCGTGCGTATCTCGTGCGACACATTGGCCACAAAATCACGTCGCATGGCCTCGGCCTGCTCCAGCGCAGTGATGTCACGCGAGAGTAGCAAACGCCGCCCCTCGCCATACGGATGCAGGTGCACGGACAAACGGACGGGCCGCGTCACGCTGCCACCACGGCCTATCATCACAACGCCTGCCGCCGGGTCTGGCGCGGCTGCATACGTGGCAAATGCAGGGTCGCGTACCAGGTTGCCAATCAGTTGCTGCAGGTCACGCGACACGTCGAAACCGAAATGCGTGGCCGCGATCTGGTTGCACCACTCTATGCGCCCTTCGGCATCCAGCAGCACCACGCCATTGGGCGATGCCTGGATGGCGGCCAGGAACTCCTGCAGGCGCCGGTCCGAATCCTGCATTTTTTGCTCGGTCTGGCGCAGCCAGCGCCGCATGCGGTCGCTGAAGTCACCCCACCAGCCCTGCATATGCGGCGCCTGGGAGGCCTCGCCGGTGCGCAGCCACTGCATCACGCGGCCACCGCGCCACAGGTCCACCAGCATCCACGCGGCCCCGGAGAGCACGGCGCCAATGCTTGCACCCAGATGCCCCCCCAACTCCCAACCCAGCAGGCCCGCAGCCAGCTGCACGCCCAAAAAACTCAAGAAACGAAACCACATAGGGGCGATAGTAAGTGGAGGGGCGACGCCTGGCCGCCCCGAAAATCAAGCTGCAGAAGCTGCCGCGGGAGCTGACGCCACCACCGGCTGGGCCGTGATGCGGTAACCCGCACCGCGCACCGTCTCGACCATGGCGCCGCCCGCGCCCAAGGCCTCGCGCAAGCGCTTCACGTGGACGTCCACCGTGCGCTCCTCGATAAATACATGGTCACCCCAAACGCGGTCCAGCAGCTGTGAACGGCTGTGTACGCGCTCAGAATGTTTCATCAGATAGTGCAGCAGCTTGAATTCGGTCGGGCCAATCTTCACCGCTTGGTCCTGGAAGGTCACTCGGTAGGTGGACGCATCCAGCACCAAGGCGCCAATGCTGACCACGCCACCATCCTGCTCGGGCGCTCGACGGCGCAGCACCGCACGGATGCGGGCCAACATTTCCTTGGTGGAAAAAGGCTTGGAGATGTAGTCGTCCGCGCCCGCATCCAAGCCCGCCACACGGTCGCTTTCATCGCCACGTGCGGTCAGCAGGATGATGGGCACCGCCTTCGTACGCGGGTTAGCACGCCATTTCTTGGCCAGCGACAAACCGCTTTCACCAGGCAGCATCCAGTCCAGCAAGATCACATCGGGCAGAACCGCATCTAGCTCGCATTGGGCCGTGACACTGTCCATCGCCCAGGTGGGCTGAAAACCACTGTGGCGCAGGTTGACGGCAATCAGCTCGGCAATTGCCGGCTCATCTTCGACGATCAAAACCCGTGGCATGTTTTTCATTGCAGTACCGACTCCACTTGTGCCGTCGTCGCATGGCGCACATCCTCGCCCTTGACGATGTAGATGATGAACTCGGCAATATTCTTGGAATGGTCACCAATGCGCTCGATGGCCTTGGCAATAAACAGCAGATCCAGGCTGGCAGAGATGGTGCGCGGGTCTTCCATCATGTAAGTAATGAGTTTGCGCACAAAGCCGTCGAACTCCTTGTCCAGCAGATCGTCTTCCTTGAGGATGTTCACCGCAGCGGCTGTGTCCAGGCGGGCAAAGGCATCCAGCGCCTTGCGCAACAGGCCCGAAGCCATGTCGGCCGACACACGCAGGTCCAGCGTCGGCAGGGCACGCGGCGCGCTGCTATGGGCGATGGACTTGACCATGCGGGCGATCTTGTTGGCCTCGTCGCCCACGCGTTCCAGGTTGGCGGTGGTCTTGGAAATGGCGATCAGCAAACGCAGGTCACGTGCGGTGGGCTGGCGGCGCGCAATGATGCTGGAGAGCTCGCGGTCAATCTCGATTTCCATGGCGTTCACGCGCAGCTCGGTCTCGGCAACCTGGTCGGCCACTTCACCGCTGAACTGCGAGAGTGCATAAATCGCCTGGCGAATCTGCGATTCAACCAGACCACCCAGCTCCATCACGCGGCTGGAAACGCCATTGAGTTCCGCGTCGAACTGGCTGGAAAGATGTTTTTCAGGCATGGTGTTGTCCTTTGGGTAGGCTGCGATCAACCAAAACGGCCGGTGATGTAGTCTTCGGTCTCTTTGCGCTTGGGCTTGAAGAAGATGTCTTCGGTGGCACCAAACTCCATCAGGTCACCCAGGTACATATAGGCGGTGTAGTCACTGCAACGTGCGGCCTGCTGCATGTTATGGGTCACGATCACGACGGTGTAGTCGTTCTTCAGTTCGGTGATCAACTCTTCCACCTTGGAAGTGGAAATCGGGTCCAGTGCCGAGCAAGGTTCGTCCAACAACAGCACCTCGGGTTTGATGGCGATGCCGCGTGCAATGCACAGGCGTTGCTGCTGACCACCCGACAGGCTGGAGCCGCTTTGGTTGAGCTTGTCCTTGACCTCGGTCCATAGCGCAGCCTTGCGCAGGGCCCATTCAACGCGCTCTTCCATATCGGTAGCGCTCAGATCTTCAAACAGCTTCACACCGAAGGTGATGTTGTCATAGATAGACATGGGGAATGGCGTGGGCTTTTGAAACACCATGCCGACCTTGGCACGCAGCAGTGCCACGTCTTTTTTGCTGGTCAGCAGGTTTTCTCCGTCCAGCATGATCTCGCCTTCAGCGCGCTGCTCGGGGTACAACTCGAACATGCGGTTGAAAATGCGCAGCAAAGTGGACTTGCCGCAGCCGGATGGGCCAATGAAAGCCGTCACCTTTTTTTCCGGAATTTCCATGTTGATGCCCTTGAGCGCATGGAATTTGCCGTAGTAGAAATTCAGGTTCTTGACCGAGATCTTGGAGTTTTGGGCAATAGCGGTTTGCATGATTAACCTTTGTTCTTACCAGCCCAGGCGCGGGCCAAAATGTTCAGACCCAACACGGTCATGGTGATCAAGAAGACTCCGGCCCAAGCCAGCTTTTGCCAGTTCTCGTAGGGGCTCATCGCAAATTTAAAAATCGTCACCGGCAAGCTCGCCATGGGCTGGCTCAGGCTGGAGGTCCAGAACTGGTTACTCAGCGCAGTGAACAGCAACGGTGCGGTTTCGCCGGCAATACGGGCCACAGCCAACATGATTCCGGTAATCACACCGGCCCGTGCGGCCTTCAAGGTAATGCTCAAAATCACCTTCCACTTGGGTGCGCCCAGGGCGTAAGCGGCTTCACGCAGGCCAGGTGGCACGAGCTGCAGCATGTTTTCCGTGGTGCGAATGACCACCGGAATCACGATCAAGGCCAGGGCCACGATGCCTGCCCAGCCCGAAAAGGACTTAAAGCGAGACACTACGACCGTGTAGACAAACAAGCCGATCACGATGCTGGGAGCCGACAGCAGAATGTCGTTCACAAACCGCGTGGCGGACGCCAGCCAGCCTTTGGTGTCGTATTCGGCCAGATAGATGCCTGCCATGATGCCAATGGGAGCGCCGACAAACGTGGCCAGCCCCACCATCAGGACCGAGCCGTAGATCGCATTCGCCAAACCACCCTCGTCGTTTGGCGGAGGCGTCATCTGCGTCAGGGTGGCCAAGTTCAGGCCGTCAATGCCCAGGCGCACGGTTTCAAACAAGATCCAGAACAACCAGAACAGGCCGAAAGCCATGGCTCCCAACGCCAGCACCAGGGCAATCCGGTTCACCCGCTTGCGGGCGGCGTACTTCACACCGCGGGCCTGCTCAACAGCAGCCGCCTTGAGCAACATTTCGCTCGTGGTCATGATTTGTCTCCTTCATTCTTGCGCAGTTGCAGCAGCAGCAATTTGGACAGGGAAAGAATGACGAAAGTAATGAAGAACAGCACCAAGCCCAGGTACATCAAAGCCCCCTGGTGCAAGCCCTCGCCCGCTTCGGCAAACTCGTTTGCCAACGCAGAGGTGATGCTGTTTGCAGCCTGGAAGAGGCTCAACGAATCCAGTTGGTTGAAGTTGCCGATCACGAAGGTAACCGCCATGGTTTCGCCAATGGCGCGCCCCAAGCCCAGCATGATGCCGCCGATCACGCCGGACTTGGTGTAAGGCAGCACCACCTTGGACACAACCTCCCAGGTGGTTGCACCCAGTCCGTAGGCGGATTCCTTGAGCAAGGTTGGCGTCACCTCAAACACGTCCCGCATCACAGCTGCGATGAACGGAATGATCATGATGGCCAGGATGATGCCGGCAGACAAGATGCCGATACCCACCGGAGCGCCTGAAAATAGGGCGCCCACATAAGGCACACCGCTGAACATGGATTGCAGCGGTTGCTGCACATAAGTGGACAGCACCGGGCTAAACACCAGCAGACCCCACATGCCGTACACAATGGAGGGCACGGCAGCCAGCAGCTCAATGGCTGTGCCCAGAGGACGTTTCAGCCAGGCTGGTGACAACTCCGTCAGGAACAGCGCGATACCGAAGCTGACCGGTACGGCAATGAGCAAGGCAATGATGGAAGTCATCACCGTGCCATAAATCATCACCAGGCCACCAAACTCCTCTTTCACCGGGTCCCAGGTGGTGCTAGTCAAAAAACCCAGGCCGTACTTGGTAATAGCCGGCCAGGCACTGACCACCAGCGACATCAGGATCGCCACCAGCATCGCCAGGGTAAAAATGGCCGAACCTTTGGCCAACCAGCCAAAGATACGGTCGAAGACAGGGCCCGAACGGGCCGCTTTAGGGCGCGGAGGAGTGCTCATCACATGTCCGGAGGTCTTGACAGACGGATTTAACGATAGATCTTGCGCCGGAAGTGTAGATGACACGTTTTGCCCCTTTCCTTGGTTCATTGTTAGTAACTAACCAGCCCCATGCCACGGCAAGAACGCATACCGCCCAGAAACACCGCAGAACTGGCTTCGCCAGGCTGCTGGTGTTGCCCCCAGCAAGGGGGTTGGCGAAAGATGCGAAGCACTGCAGCCTGGGGGTGAGCCAAATTACTTAATGGCAACTGGCTTGCCGGCGCCATCGGTCACTTGACCCCAGGCTTTTTCAATGGAAGCCACCACAGGCGCTGGCAGAGGCACGTAGTCCAGGTCGTCAGCAATCTTGGCGCCGTTCTTGTAAGCCCAGTTGAAGAACTTGAACACTTCGGTGGCGTTGGCTGGCTTGTCCTGTTTCAGGTGCATCAGGATGAAGGTTGCGGTGGAGATAGGCCAGGCTTCCTTACCAGGCTGGTCAGTGATCAGTTGGTAGAACGACTTGTTCCAATCCGCGCCAGCAGCGGCTGCGGCGAAAGCAGTGTCACTGGGGCTAACGAACAGGCCGTCACGGTTCTTCATCTGGGCGTAGGTCATCTTGTTTTGCTTCACATAGGCGTATTCCACATAGCCGATGGAATTGGGCAGACGATTCACGAAAGCGGCAACGCCTTCATTGCCCTTGCCACCCGCGCCCACAGGCCAGTTAACCGCTGTGCCCTCGCCCACTTTTTCTTTCCACTCTGGGTGGACGCGGCTCAGGTAGTTGGTGAAGTTGAAGGTCGTACCTGAACCATCGGCACGGCGCACAGGGGAAATGGCTGCGTCAGGCAAAGGCAGACCAGGGTTCAGAGCCACCAGGGCGGCATCATTCCACTTGGTGATCTTGCCCAGATAGATATCGCCCAGCACTTGGCCGGTCAGCTTCAGTTGGCCGGGGGCGATGCCCTTGATGTTCACCACAGGCACGGTACCACCGATTACGGAGGGGAACTGCATCTGGCCTTTGGACTTGAGCACATCATCGGTTTGCGGCATGTCGGAAGCACCGAAATCCACCGTCTTGGAGTCGATCTGCTTGATGCCGGCGCCAGAACCCACCGATTGGTAGTTGATCTTCACGCCCGTGGCCTTGTTGTACTCGGCAGCCCACTTGGAATAGACGGGAGCCGGGAAGGTCGCACCTGCACCGGTAATTTCTTGGGCGCTAACCAGACCCGAAAATGACAATACCCCAGAAGCCGCCAAACCCACCAGGGCCATTTTGAAACGTGTTTGCATCAGCAAATCCTTTAAGTGTGAGGAAACCAACCCGACGATTCACCGGTCCTGGTAAATCTGTGCGATGGTGCTAATTTAAGAAGGTTATGTGACAGACATGTGACAAAACAAAGCCCGCACCGGGGCCGATAGGCGCGAATGAGGTCCCAAGGCACATGGGTGCTATGCTGCGCCCACAAAAACTTGCGACGCCATGCAAAACGGAACACTTCTCGCCGCCCTGGACTTGGGCTCCAATAGCTTTCGCCTGGAAATTGGCCGACTCGACCATGGCCAGATCCACCGCACCGAATACCTGAAGGAAACCGTTCGCCAAGGCAACGGTCTGGACGAAAACCGCAACCTCAGCGCCGAAGCCATGCAGCGCGGCTGGGACTGCCTGGCCCGCTTCGCCGAGCGCCTGGCGGGCTTCAAACACCAGCAAGTCCGCGCCGTCGCAACCCAAACCCTGCGCGAAGCCCGCAACCGGGACGCATTTCTGGCCCGCGCGCACGAAATCCTGGGCTTTCCCATCGACGTGATTCCAGGCCGGGAAGAAGCACGGCTGATATACCAAGGCGTAGCACGGCTCTTGCCCCAATCGGACGAACGACGCCTGGTGGTAGACATTGGCGGCCGCTCCACCGAGATGATTTTGGGCCAGGCCTACGAAGCGAACGTCATGGAGTCCTTCCGGGTCGGCAGTGTCGCCTGGTCGATGAAATACTTTCCCCAGGGCCAATTCACCCGCGATGCGTTCCGTATTGCCGAAATTGCCGCCAAAGCCGTTTTGGACGAAGCCCTGAACGCCTACCGGCGCGACACTTGGGATGTCGCCTATGGTTCCTCCGGCACGGTGGGCGCAGTCGCAGATATCCTGCACGCCGCCGGTTGGCCCCTGAATCTCATCACCCGCGAAGGCCTGGATTGGATCAGCGACCGGCTACTTAAGGCACAAACCGTCGAAAAACTGCGCATCGAAGGCATGAAGGACGACCGCAAGCTGGTCATAGGCGGCGGAATCAGCGTGCTGCGGGCCATTTTTGATCTGCTGGGCATCGATGAAATGCATGCAGCCGATGGCGCGCTGCGCCATGGCGTGCTGTACGACCTGGTTACACGAAGCCAAGAGGAAACCGATCTGCGCGCGGTGTCTGTGCAACGCATGGCCACCCGCTTTGCAGTGGACGCGGACCAAGCCCAACGTGTAGCCCAGATTGCGAGCCATCTGTTTGGCCAGATGCAGGCCCGTAGCGGCGTCCCGGCTGCAGAAATTACCCGTCTGCAGCGCAAGCTGCATTGGGCTGGCCAGTTACATGAAATCGGCAGCCAGATTTCTCACAACGACTACCACCGGCATGGCGCCTACATCCTGGGCCACGCCGACTTGCCCGGCTTTGCCTTATCGGAGCTGCAGCGCCTGAGCCAACTTGTGCTGGGCCACCGTGGGAAGTTGCACAAACTGGAATGCGACTTCAGCGATGCCGACTACATGCAGCAGTTGCTGTCACTACGGATTGCTGCAATCCTGTGCCACGCACGCCGCGATCCCGATGTGGAAGGACTGGAGCTGGAACTCGGAGACTCCACACAGTTTTCGCTGACCACCCGTCCTGGCTGGTCTCAGGCCTATCCGCAATCGGCCCATCTGCTACGCGATGAAGCCCTGGCCTGGCAAAAGACGCCCTGGGCACTGCTACTTTCTGAAGCTTGAGAAATAGCAATTAACCCCTAAGAAAACTTTACGTCAAGGACATAAAACCTGAATAATGGAAGCACACGGCGCGCACGGTTCGAAACATGACGCAGGACGAGACAACCAGCAAGGCTTCCAATGTCAGAAAATCGACGACTCAACCTGGGTGACAGCTACAAGCAGTATTTTGAGATTGCCCCTGCACTGGAAAAGGCGCGAGTCGACGACGTATTCTTCATTCGCCATGATGTCTATGCCCGCGAACTAGGCTTTGAGCCGGTACGGGAAGACCAGCGCGAGACCGATAAATACGATTACCGTTCGCAACACTGCCTAGTACGTACTGCAGGCGAACCGCACAGGCTTGCAGGCTGTGCCCGCCTGGTACTGACCGACCCCGCTGACCCTGCAGCGCCACTGCCGTTTGAGGTCACCTGCAGGGACACCATAGACCGCAGCATCATCGACCCGGCGCGCGAACCGCGCGAGCGCATTGCCGAAGTATCACGCTTGGCGGTCATGTCCGAATTCCGTCGGCGCAAGGGCGAACAGCACAGCGGAGCCACCATCTCAGACTCCGATTTCGGCGAACGCGACCAACCACGCTTCCCCTACATTCCCGTCAGCCTGTATATAGGCGCACTGGCCATGGCGCGGCGCCAAGGCATAGAAATCCTGTTCACCCTCACAGAACCGCGCTTGGCCGAACATTTCGCCAAACTTGGCGTCAATATCATCCCCATCGGCGGCGCTGTGGAACACCGCGGCCAACGTGTCCCGTCCATGTTGAAAGTGAACGATGTCTACCAGGGCGCACGCCTGATGATGCGCCCGCTATGGCATGCCATCAACGAGCAAATGGATGCTGCCTACGCTGCCAATGCGAACAGTACATAGGCGCCAAGGCCAATTTCGTTATTTCTAAATATGCCGATTGGCATATTGGTAGAACAATAAAGTAGTTTGGAATCGGAGGCCCGGCTTCTATAGTCGCGGCCATGTACGATTTTGCTTTCGTTTTTGCCGGATTTTTTGTCGGCTTTGTGGTCGGCCTGACGGGTGTGGGCGGTGGCTCGCTCATGACGCCCATCTTGATCTTCTTCTTTGGCATGAAGCCCTACCTGGCGATAGGCACCGACCTGCTGTTCGCCTGCTTCACCAAGGCCGGCGGCACGCTGAAGATGGCGCGCTCGGGTCTGGTCAACTGGCGCATCGTGGCCACCCTGTGCGCAGGCAGCGTGCCGCCGGCCTTGGTGAAGCAGGCGAACAGCAGGTCGGTGCCTATCGCCAGGTAG
>Ga0075366_10001328_pt1 | contig 12357 bp, 10 predicted proteins | sample EndMethybrTD3031_FD_72351 | JGI IMG/M metagenome (GOLD analysis project Ga0075366, IMG submission 72351) | Populus endosphere microbial communities from Tennessee, USA - Endosphere MetaG P. TD hybrid TD303-1 | ecosystem: Host-associated > Plants > Roots > Endosphere | place: USA: Tennessee... | reverse complement strand
CAACGATACCCATATTATCCATTCTCAGTAATTTGTTCTTTGCCATTAATTCTTCAATTTATTATTAAAAGTCATAATTTTTATTCAAAACTTCACTCAATATTTATGCCTGAGCGTCGCTAAGTCATTGGGATCTATAAAAATGAGGCATCAGGAAATGTTACTGACAAGAGAAATCCGTTCCATCAAAAAATATTTCTCCTCCCCTGTCCAATTCGTCCTGCCCCGATCATCATTGAGGTGTAAAACAAAAAATAACATTTAAATATCAACAGAAAATGGAACCAAGAATCAATTTTTTCGCAAAAGGAGCAGACGCTATGAAAGCAATGTTTGGTTTGGGCGCTTACCTGGCTAAATCGCCGGTTGAACAAAAACTGCTGAACCTGCTTTACTTCCGCGTATCTCAAATTAATGGCTGCTCTTATTGCCTGGACATGCACTCAAAAGATCTGCGCGCTGCAGGCGAAACCGAACAACGCTTGTATATGCTGGATGCCTGGCGCGAGGGAACCGTGTATACCGACCGGGAACGTGCAGCACTTGCTTTTGCAGAAGGTGTTACAAAAACCCATGTACCCGACGAGGTTTACGCCGCCGCTGCTGCCGAGTTTACAGAGCAGGAACTGATAGATTTAACTATAGCTATTATAACCATTAACAGCTACAATCGTATTAATATTGCATTTAAAACTCCGGGGGGTAGCTATCAGCCGGGACAATTTAAGTCGTAAATAAGCGGCTTCAATTAACAGGATTATTTTAAATTCACACCTCAAATTAATAACAATAACATGGATAAGGCAAATAACGAGTTCGTTTTTCTTTTTCGCCAGCCGGCGATAAACTACAGCCCGGAAAAGGAGAAAGAAGTTAACAAAAAGTGGAATGACTGGATAGGCGGTATTGCCGCGCAAGGGAAAATAGCTGCCTATGGCAAACACCTAAAACCCGAAGGCAGTGTTTTAAAAGCCGGCGGTGTAGTTACCGATGGCCCCTTTGTAGAAATAAGGGAAATACTGGGCGGCTTTATAATAGTTAAGGCCGATACCATGGATGATGCCATTACCATAGCCCACGGCTGCCCGGCTATTGACGAAGGCGGCAGTGTAGAGATCAGGACGGCATTTGTATATGATAATTTACCCACTATCTAACAGGAAATATTGATAAGAAGAATTTAAAAAAGTTAACCACAGAGAATCAAAGTTTTCAAAGTTTTCGCAGAGAACCATGCGCGGCTGTGGGTTGGAGTTATCCCCTTTGCATACTACTCAGGGTCCTCTGAGAGAGACCTGCGGGGACAAAGAGTTTAACCACAGAGGCCACAGAGATTAACGTTTTCGCAGAGTTCAAAGGAACTGCTTAGTGGTCTGTGAGGACACAGACCACGGGGAATTCAGCCGGTGCCTGTGTCCCCACAGGCGCCTCAAAGTTTTCGCAGGGTCTCTCGCAGAGGACAAAAGAGGACAAAAAATAGAACCTCTGTGTCCTTTGTGGTTTCTTTCTTTGTGACCTCTGTGGTTAAATTGCCACTATTGGGTTAAATTACCACCATCTAACAATGGATCAACACCAGGCAGCATTAAAACATTTATTTAAGCACGAGTTTACCAAAATGGTAGCGGTAATTAGCAAGCTTTATGGCTTGCAGCATATAGAAATTGCCGAGGATATTGTAACCGATACTTTTTTAGTAGCTACCGAGACCTGGGAACAGAAAGGCATTCCGCTTAATCCGGCAGCGTGGCTGTATACTGTGGCAAAACAAAAAACACTGCAGTACTTTAGGCGTAATAAAATTTACACCGATAAGGTAATGCCGCAGTTAAGTCTGCAACAACAAGGGCACGAAGAAATGGCTGAGTTGAACTTTTCTTATCAAAACATTAAGGACAGTCAGCTGCAAATGCTTTTTGCCATTTGTACGCCGTTGATTGCCAGCGAAGCCCAAATTGGACTGGCCTTACGCATACTTTGCGGCTTTGGGATTGATGAAATTGCCGAGGCTTTCCTCTCCAACAAGGAAACTATTAACAAGCGTTTATTCAGGGCCAAAGAGAAACTGCGTGCCGAAAATGTGCGGTTAGAATTCCCGCCCGAAAACGAAATAGACAAGCGGCTGGATAATGTGCTGCATATTATATACCTGCTGTTTAGCGAAGGGTATTATTCAAAAACCAATAACCAGATTTTACAAAAAGACCTATGCCTGGAAGCCCTGCGCCTGGGCATAATGCTTAGCGAATACCAGAGAACCAACCTGCCCAAAACAAATGCCTTGCTGGCGCTGATGTGTTTCCACGCTTCGCGCTTTGACGCCCGGCAAACCGGCGGCCCCGATTTTATTTTATATAATGAGCAAAACCCCGATTTATGGGATACTGCTTTAATAAACCAGGGCTGGCATTTTTTAAACCTATCGGTACAGGGAATCGAGATAACCTCGTACCATTTAGAGGCGCGGATAGCCGCCTGGCATTGCATGAAAGAAGAGAAGGCGGAGAAATGGGAAGAGATCTTGCAGCTATATAATCAACTGCTGCTGGTAAATTACTCGCCCGCGGTGGCTCTTAACCGCACTTTTGCCTTGTACAAAGCCAATGGCTGGCAGCAAGCACTAACCGAGGCCGAAAAGCTAAAGCTAGATAACAATCACTTCTATTTTTTATTACTCGGTGAACTTTATACCCATGCGGATATGCAACAGGCCAAAGCTAATTTTGAAAAAGCCTACAACTTAGCCAAAACCCAAACTGAAAAGCAATTGATTGGCGATAAGATAAAGGGGTTGGGTTAAGTCTGTAGTGGTAAAGGGTAGCCCCTGGCCGGGGCAAATGCAGGTCTGCTATTATTTTACTACAAACAGGTAGTCCCTCTGGGACAAAATGCGTTCAGAGATTGTAAAAAGTATTAGGCTATGTGCGTTCCTCCCTTGCGAACAGGGCGTTTGCCTTCTATAAAACCAATTGCCGGTTCAAGCGTCCTCGCTTGAACCTCAAGCAGTGTAAGCGTCCTCGCTTACATTTTTGAAATTATAACAGGAGCGTGGACGCTCAACAAATGCGTTTCAATCAAGTGTGGACACTTGATCGGGCATAGAGATTAATCCCCCCAACTGGCTTCAGTCATAGACTGAAGCCGAACTGATAAAATGGAGTCTGCGACTCCTAACATTTACAAACTTGTTAATATCCAAGGTTCAGCCAAGACCAAAGCCAGTGTTAGAACTGGGCATATCAGAACAGTACATGACGCATCATTACAAATAATAGCGCAATTTTAAATAACCAATTAACTGTACCAATGTTGAAAAGAACCGCTTGTTTAGGCTTATGCCTTCTGTTACTGGCATGTGCTGTTTATACTGCCGAAGCACAATCGCACAACATTAAAAACGATATTTTTTGGAACACCGCCGATGGGCAGCCCATTTATAGTCAGGGTGGTGGTATATTCCGCTTTGCCGATCCGGTTACCGGCGTAAAGAAATATTATTGGTATGGTGTGCATTATTTGCAGGCCGAGCGTTACCGCGAAACGCCTAATATTACCCAAAGGGGCGCTGGTTTTGAATCGGTGACCTGCTACAGTTCTGCCGATATGGTAAATTGGAAATTTGAACGTGATGTTTTAACCAAAGCCGAAGTAAACCAAAGCGGCCGGAGAACGTGGGTGGGGCGTTTAGGCGTGGCTTATATAAAAGCGTTAAATAAATACGCCCTGTTTGTGCAGCATGGCGGCAGGGTGCTCATCGCCACTTCCGATTTGCCTACCGGGCCGTTTAACTGGCACCAGGAGATCAGCATGGAGCAAATGATTGGCACCACCAATACAGGCGACCAAACCGTGTTTACGGATGAAGATACCGGGAAATCGTACCTGATCTATTCGTATGGAAAGGGCCGCAATAAAATATACGTTTCGGAAATTGGGGTGAAAAACGGTAAGGTAGACCTGCTTGATTGCACCAAAGTTTTCCAGGGCGAAAGCCGCGAAGGCAATTGCATGTTTAAATATAAAGGCCGATATTATATGTGCGCATCAAATATCTATGGTTGGGATGCTTCTTACGCATACTTTTTGGTGGCAGACGACATTAGAGGGCCATACATCCCTGCCAATAACATGCAGGTAATGAATGGCTGCGCCAATGATTATGCCCATATAACCCAAACCGGCTTTTTTGTAACAGTGAAGGGCAGCAAACAGGAAACCGTTGTATATTGCGGTGACCGCTGGGCCGATTTTGCCGGCAACGGCCTGGGCTATAACCAATGGTGTCCGCTTTCATTTGATGGTAAAACGCCTTATTTCAATTCGCTAAGCTCGTGGGATTTGGATACCCAGACAGGACTGTGGAACGCGGCCCCGGATAATAATTATGTAAAAAACGGCAGCTTTGAGGCCGACCGTAAAAATATCCCAAGTCCGGTAAAACCAGTGCAACAACAATTAACCGGCTGGACGACCACCGTTTTAGCCGGGAACGGTATAGCCATTGGCAGCCCCGATTCTATTGTTCTGAACCATGTAAACAGTGAAAACGACCGTAAAACGGTTATCGGCGAAAAAAGCTTGCAGATGACCGACAAGATAAACTTTAAACGCAAGGTTTGGCAAGTGATCTCATCCTCGCCTTATGTCCCGTTGAAAGATGGTGATTATACCCTTACCGCCAAAGTGAAAAACAGCACGGGCTTTAGCCAACTGCAAATGTATGCCGAAAGCAAAGGCAAAACATTCAAACAAAATATCGCGGATGAAAACGCGGAGTGGCAAACCATCACCCTAAAAAACATCGCGGTAAAAAATGGCCGGGTTGAAATTGGTTTTACGGCCGATGGTGCAGCCAATGCTTTTTGTTATGTTGATGATGTATCGCTGGTGAAAAATTGATCAGGCCGCCGTTTACGCCCTGTCCTCCGTCGAAACATTTTGAGCCATGCCAAAAAAGCCTAAAAAAGTGAAAGTTGGGCTAAAAAAACGCAATAATTATTTATAACTATCTAAAATGCGTAAAAAGACATTGTCGCAAACCGATGTTCACGGCGCGTTCACGACGTTCACACATGTTCACGCTCGCGGAAAATGAACATAGATAATGCACCTAAACCGCCAAAGTATCGGGCAGCCAGGTTTGGATAAATTCCTCTTTCGGGTCGTGTTCGGCAGCCGGTTTGGTGCTGTTAAAGTACTTATTATCTCGCGGATCGCTACCCACGCCGGCTATAAAAGCCCAGTTACCCCAATTACTGGCCGGCGAATAATCTATTAGCTGTTCTTCGAAATAGGCGGCGCCTTTCGTCCAGTCTACCTTCATTTCCCGGACTAAAAAGATGGCTACGGTTTGGCGACAGTAATTGTTAATATAGCCCGTAGCGTTTAATTCGTGCATGCAGGCATCAACAAAGGGCACGCCGGTATTACCAGTTTTCCATTGCTCTAACAGGGCGTGCTGGTCGGCGCTAACGGCAGGGGCTTCATCTTTAAAGCCATCGGCTTTAAAAAACTGGTTGCCATACTTCTTAAACATAAAGCGGAAATAATCTCGCCAAAGCAGTTCCAATATCAGCGAGTGGTTGGTATGGTGTTCGTGCTTAACGGCCTCCCAATATACCTGCCTGGGCGAAATGCAACCAAATGTTAACCATGGCGATAGATGCGATCCGGAGGTAGCGTTACGGTTATTTTTGCCGTTCAAAGCAAAGTTAAAATTCAGAAAGTACTGCTGCAGACGTTCCTGCGCTACGGTTTCTCCGCCGATGAAATGGAAATGATCGCGTGGGTCGGCAAGTGGTTCATCCAAACCCAATTGTTTTAAATCGGGTATTTCGCCGGCTTCAGTAATTGCCGGTGTATCGATCTGTTCCGGCGCGGGTACTATATGGCGAACAGAACTGTCACGCTCTATCTTCTTCCGGAAAGTAGCAAAACTATCAGGGATATCCTTTATCGGGAACGGGAGGTCTTCTTTATGATATAAAGTGTGGCCAATAAAATGCTTTAGGTTTAATTTGATCTTCCAAAGGGCAGCCTCCACCTGTTCGGATATCCCGGTTTCTTCGAAAGCGACCTCGCGGTGATGATAAACTTCGTTTACCTGGTACTCGGTAGCCAATTGAGGAATAACTTCGGCCGGAGAGCCTACACGGACGATCAGTTCAGAGCCCATTGCCCTAAGATTATCGCGTAGGTTTGCTACCGATTCAATTAAAAATTTGGCCCTGAAACTTCCAGTTTTCAATGTGCCGGATGGCGTAGTTTTAAAATAATAAGGGTCGAAACAATAAACAGGGATCACTTTATCGGCCTTGCGCGTTGCCTCCAGCAAAATTTCATTATCCTCAATGCGCAGATCGTTCCTAAACCAAACCAGTATTGTTCTTTCGCTCATAGTATTCGTGAACCGGTAAATTCAGCTAATCTACAAAAATTGTAAATATTTAGGTTTATAGGTGCGGGTTATTGAAATATTTACATGGAGAAGATAATGTGTAAAAGCATGTTAATTCAATCTTTTACCCTTGTAGTTGTATTAAATTTAATACAATTGTATAATCTCAATAATACTAAAACAACTATTTAAGCGATTTATAAGCCAAATACCTGCTTTGGAATATTATTTGAATAGGTAGCAATATCTATTTATTAATAATCTATTATAATGAAAACGTTTAAAAATACCATCGAATTCAAATACCTATTCCTTCTGATCATATTTGCTATTGCTACATTAGCATCATGTAAAAAGAAAGATGACTCGTCAGTAAATCTTTCGGCCTATGTAATGGTAACCAATGCGGCCGAGGGCTCAAGTCCGCAAGATTTTTACCTGGATAATGTTAAACTAACCACGTCAGCAGCTGCTTATGCGCAAAGCTCTGGTTATTTAACAACTACTGCAGGTAACCATGCTGCCCAATTCACCAACAGCGGTACTACCACCGCTAATGCTTCGTTTAGTCTTGCTGCGCAGGGTGGGCAATATTACAGCGTATATTATACCGGCGGTGGCACCGCTTCATCAAACAATTATGTAACTACACAAGATGATCTTACCGCACCACCATCGGGTAAAGCAAAAGTGCGGTTTATTAACTTGAGTTCGGCAGCTGCCGCAACCGTTGATTTTGGTACCAGCGCAACTAATAAACTGGTGACAGGCCTGGCTTACAAAGCGGCATCAGCTTATTACACTGTAGATGCTGCAACCTCATTTGCGCTGTATGCATCAGGATCTTCAACCGCTACCTTAAACATCCCTACTACTATCCAGGCCGGTAAAATTTATACTATCTATGTGTCGGGTTCTACAACGGCAACTATTACTTACCATATAGTAGCACAAAATTAATAGCAGTAATATTTAAACAAAAAAGAGACAGTTAATTAGCTGTCTCTTTTTTGTTTAGTGCTTTACTACCCGTTTTAATATCAGCAGGTTTTGGGCATTGTTACTGTAGCCGGTAATATTGTTTTGGTACAGGTTCACTAATTTATCGTAATACAACACCACCACCGGCGATTCCTGCATCACCAGGTTATCCATTTGGCGGTATAACGCATAACGTTTAGCATTGTCCTTTACGTGATACGATTGCTCGAACAGTTTATCAAACGCCTTGTTGTTAAAGCCTGTATAGTTAGGGCCGTAAGGTATCTTATTTTTTGAGTAGAAAACCGAAAGATAGTTCTCGCCATCGGGATAATCGGCTATCCAGGTACCATAAAAAAAGTTGACACCGTTTTTACCCACCAGTTCACGCAGGCTGCTGCCTTGTACAATCTCTACCCGGGTATTAATGCCAATACGGTTCAGTTCGCCCTGCACATATTCGATCAGGTTACGATAACCGACCGTAGTATGCAGCACAATTTCGGGCATGCCTTTGCCGTTAGGAAAACCCGCCTCGGCCAACAGGCGACGGGCTTTTTCAGGGTCATAACTATAGCCTTTAACCTGCTGCGCATCAAACCCCGGCATACCCTTGGGTATAAAACCCGAACTACCCGGCGTACCCAAACTGTTGCGCAGGTATTTGGTCATTTTATCTTTATTAATAGCATAGTTAATAGCTTGCCTAACTTTCTTTATTTTAAGCGGCGAGTTTTTTACAATGGCCAGCGTAGTATCAACCAGCATTCCCATATAAAGCGTATTTAAATACGGGCGGGTATTGATAATGAATTTGCCTTTATACTTACTGGTAATATGCCCCGATTTACTCAGGATATCATCGCGGTAACTGCCATCTATATCATTATAAAAATCCAGCTTGCCTTTTATAAATTCCATAAAGCCGGTTTGCTTATCGGCAATAAAAGTTGAACGGATGGCATCCAAATAAGGCAGTTGCTTGCCAGTACTGTCCTTTTCCCAATAGTGCGGGTTTTTTAGCAGCACCAGTACTTCGCCTTCTTTCCAGTATTTAAACTGGAACGGCCCGGTACCTACAGGGTGGTTACGAAAATCTTTCCCATAAAATTCAACCACCTCTTTGGGCACTACCGAGCAGTATTGCGCCGTTAACATACTCAACAGTGGCGGGAATGGTTGTTTAAGTCTGATCTGGAAAGTACTATCGTTCACCGCAATAAAATCCTGTTTGCCGTGCACCTTATCGCTAAAGATCCACGATCCGGACGACGCTACTTTAGGATCGATTAACCGGCCCAGACTGTAAACAAAATCCTGCGCTACAACTTTGCGCCCTTTACCGCCGGCAAAATGAGGGTCGTCATGAAAGTATACATCATTGCGTAAATGGAAGGTATAAGTGGTTCCTATGGTATCGGCCTCCCAGCTTTTGGCAATGCAGGGCCGGGTGACCAAGCTATCGTCAATCTGTACCAGTCCGTTAAAAATTTGGTTGGTTGCCCAAATTGCATTTTGGTTACGCGAAAAAGCCGGATCCATGCTGGTGAGGCCTTCATCCATGTTGATATTAAAAATGGTTTTGCCGTTATGCTCCCCGCCGTTATTGCAAGAGGCGAGTGTTAGCAGGAGTAGTAGTATATAGTAACAGTGTTTCATTATATAAAAAGGTTGTCATTTCGAACCGGAGGGAGAAATCTTCTACATCACGCCGGCTTCACGTAGAAGATTTCTCCTCGTACCTCGTTCGAAATGACATTTAATTAAAGACTATCCCATCGCTCCCCGTTTCACCAAATAAGCTTTCAATATCTGGTTATAGCCATCATGAATATTGGCGTCGATCAGGTCGATATGATATTGGGCGCATTTAAGTTCCAGCTGATGGCGGTATTCACTTAAGGCTGCCTTGTATGTTTCGCGGATACGGCCCGGATGTACCTTCATTTCTTCGCCGCTTTCCATGTCAATAAAATGGTGCGGGCGGTTGTCGAAATCAAAATCCAGCTCTTTCTTTTTATCACTTACGTTGAAGATAATCACCTCGTGTTTTTTATACTTCAGGTGCTGGATGGCGGCAAACAAGGCCTGCATTTTATCCGGGTTCAGGCTATTCTCCAGCATGTCGCTGAAGATAATAATCATCGATCGCTGATGCACGTCTTCGGCTATATGGTGCAGCACATCGCCAATATTAGTCAGCGTATTCTCTTTTGGCTGATTATAGGCTTTCTCCAGTTCGGCAAACAGGTAAAACAAATGCGTAGTGGTCGACCGCGCCATGCTTAACCAATCTACTTTGTCTGAAAACAAGCATAAGCCAAAAGCATCGCGCTGTTTCTTGAACAAATACATTAAAGAAGCTATGGCATATACCGAAAACTGCAGCTTGTTTAATCCCTTATCGGGAAAGTTCATAGATGAGGAAGTATCCAGCAACAGGTAGCTGCGCAGGTTGGTTTCCTCTTCAAATTGTTTTACAAACAACTTATCGGTTCGGGCAAATAGTTTCCAGTCGATATTTTTTACCGATTCGCCATTGTTATACAAACGGTGTTCGGCAAATTCAACAGAAAAACCATGAAACGGGCTTTGGTGCAGGCCGGTAATAAAGCCTTCAACCACCTGTTTCGCCAGCAATTCAAGGTTGGCCAGGTGCCGTATCTGCTGATCGTTGTTTAATGCTGCCATTAAGGCTAAGGTAGTTATTTAGGCTGGCAGTTTTTAGTAGGATACATGTAAAAATATGGGTCTATGGCAGTTTCACGTAAAAGCATTAGTCAATTAAGTGCCAAACCAGGACTGAAACAAATGGTGCCGGATTATCTTTATATTTATAATTAATTTAACACGATGGCAAAAGACCAACCAACCGAACATCAAACCGGCAATCATACTAAAAAAGAACTTACTTATATTGAAAAGGTATGGCAAACTGTAGCTATAGTGGCTTTGCTGGTGGTGGTGATATTAATTGCCCGTGTGGCCTTCAATGTAGTGTTAATGGTTATGGCAGGCGCGCTTATTGCCACCTACTTCCACGGCCTGGGCGACCTGGTAGAACGTAAAACCAAATTTAAACGCCGCTACGCCATGCTAATATCGGTTATAGGATCAATAGCCGTTATTGGGTTGCTGCTTTGGTTTATGGGCACTAAAATACAGCAGCAGGTGGCCGAATTAAGCAATACACTACCCCACACTATTAATAATGTAAAGGCAAAAATGGCTACTTCGCCGCTTGGGCAAAAGGTAATAGCCAGCGTATCCGACGGCAACTCCCAAAAGCTAATGGCCACCGCGCAGTCATTTTTCAGTACAAGTTTTGGGGTGCTGGGTAATATTTATATCATCATGTTCCTGGGTATATTTTTTACAGCTAACCCATCGCTATATAAAAACGGCATATTAGTTTTAGTTCCCAAAAGCAAAAAACACATTGGCGAACATATTATGGACCGCATCAGTCTATCATTAAAAGGCTGGTTAAAAGGCATGATGGTATCTATGGTACTGGTTACCATATTGATCTCTGCAGGGTTATCTATTATTGGTATGCCTGTTGCTATGGTGCTGGGCTTAATTACCGGTATACTTGAGCTGGTACCAAATTTAGGATCGTTACTGGCTATGATACCCGGTGTATTATTGGCTTTAACCATTAGCACCAACACGGGTATATTGGTAGCCGCGCTTTATATTATTTCGCAAACTATTACCGCTAATATTGTTAACCCGCTTATCCAGAAAAAGATGATCAATCTGCCGCCGGCTTTAACACTTATCAGTCAGTTAATCATGGGGGCCATATCGGGTGCTTTGGGGATTATCCTGGCTGTGCCTTTGCTGGCTATTGTTATTATTTTGGTTGATGAACTGTATGTTAAACGGATAAACGGCGGTGAACCGCACATTGACGCCAAAGAAACAGTAGATGTAAAGTAGAGACCTCACCCAGCCTCTCGTTCGGGAGAGTTTGGAGGGGCTTGTAACAAACCTGCTTTTCCTGCGTCTAAGTACCATCAACAGCTATACCTATGCGTTTTAATATCTTCAAAAAGCCAACTGCACCTAAAACAAAAAAGTCTAAACTGCGTGAATGGGGCGACGCGCTGTTGTTTGCCCTGATCGCTTCTACTATTATACGTGGATTATTATTCTCGGCGTATGCTATCCCATCAGGCTCAATGGAAGGTAGTTTGCTGACCGGCGATTACTTATTTGTGAGTAAAATAAACTACGGTCCGCGCATGCCGTTTACACCTTTGGCTATCCCGTTTACAGAACCTACGATGTATGGTGTTAAAACTTATTGGGATGCCATAAAATTGCCTTACCTGCGCTTGCCCGGGTTATCTGAAGTTAAAAAATTGGATGTAGTAGTGTTTAACAAACCCGAAGAAGCCGACCCGCAGTACAACCGCCCTGTTGATGAGCGCACTACACTTATTAAGCGCTGCCAGGCTACTGGCGGCGATACTTTGCGTATTGTTAATTCGCAGGTTTATGTTAATGGTAAGGCTGCTAAGAATGCCGGGAAAGCGCAAACATCATACAACGTAATTACCAACGGCAAGGAGATAAACCCGCAGGTGATACAGGACCTCCATATTGAGGTACTGGGACAGAAAACACCATACCTGTTCGAGATGATCGTCCCTAATGAAAGCATGGCTACTTTGAAAAGCTATTCAAATATAAAAAGCGTAACACCCGTAGTGCAGGCACCTAATGATTACGACGCATCCGTTTTCCCACATAATGAAAAATTTAAGTGGAATGCGGATAATTTCGGTCCGCTGGTGATGCCGAAAAAAGGCATGAGCATTGCCCTGAACGATTCGACAATGACGCTGTACCGACGTGCTATTGAGCTGTATGAAGGCAATAAGGTGGATGTGAACGGAAACAATATCCTGATAAACGGTAAAAAGGCCGACCATTACACTTTTAAGATGAACTATTATTGGATGATGGGG
>Ga0075366_10001327_pt1 | contig 12358 bp, 13 predicted proteins | sample EndMethybrTD3031_FD_72351 | JGI IMG/M metagenome (GOLD analysis project Ga0075366, IMG submission 72351) | Populus endosphere microbial communities from Tennessee, USA - Endosphere MetaG P. TD hybrid TD303-1 | ecosystem: Host-associated > Plants > Roots > Endosphere | place: USA: Tennessee... | reverse complement strand
GCCGGACTGTTAATCCGTAGGTCCCTGGTTCGAGCCCAGGTCGGGGAGCCATCTCTTGTGTTGACGGGCCTTTCAGGGCTCCGCGTGTAGTCCGCCGGTAACGGCGGTTCTAAACTCACCCGGAGCATTGAAATGGCAAACCGTATCGAGTCCGCCGGTATCTCGGCGCAGGTGTCTGACAGCACCGCGCAAACCGGCCTTCCCTCTCTCCCCATGCGGGCGGGCGACTTGTCCGTGGCCGACCTCATCGACCTGTACATGGCCCACTACGCGGGCCGCGACAGCACGCGTGTGCAGCGCCTGCGCTGGTGGAGCGCCCAGGTCGGAACCGTCCGGCTGCAGGAACTGAGCGACGACCACGTGCACGCCGCCATCGAGGCGCTGGCCACGCAGTCGTCGCGTTACTACGCCGGCAAGGACGCCGACGGGCGAGCCATTCACCGCGCCAAGAAAAAGCCGCTGGCGCCGGCCACGCTCAACCGCTACGCCGCGAGCCTCGCCTCCGTCGTCACCTGGGCCATCAAGAAGCGGATCGCGCCGCGCGGTTACGTGCACCCGGTGCGCACGATCGAGCGCCGTCCCGAGAACAACGAGAAGCTGCGCTTCCTGAGCGCCGCTGAAAGCGAGGCGTTGCTGCAGGCCTGCAGGTCGTCATCGTGGCCGAAGCTGTACGTGCTCGTGCTGATGGCGCTGACGACCGGCGCCAGAAAGGGCGAACTGCTCGGTTTGACCTGGGGCGACATCGACCTGCCCGAGCGGGTGGCCTATGTCGGGCGCACAAAAAACGGCCAACCCCGGGTTCTGCCGCTGCTGCCGACCGTGGTTGAGGAACTGGAGCGTTTCGAGGCCGGCGCAGCGTCGCTTGTGTTTCCGTCGCGGCGCAATCCGAAGACCGCGTACTCGTTCGAGCCCCTGTTCCACGCCGCGCTGAAGGCCGCGCACATCAAGGCCGTGACTTTCCATACCCTGCGCCACACCTGCGCGTCCTCGCTGGCCAAGAGTGACGCCACGCTGCTGGAAATCGCCGACGTACTCGGGCATCGGCAACTGGCGATGACCAAGCGGTATGCCCACCTGACCACCGGGCACAAAGCGCGGCTGGTGAACCGCGTGCTCGGCGACGTGAGGTGACCTTATGCGGCCGGTGCGCGCGCAGCCACGCGCCCACCGGCCTGACCCGACACACCTGTTGAGGAGGTGACGTTCATGGCTGAGTCCGATTCTCCGCTGCACACTGAAGGCGACAAGCGCGCAATCGTCGGCTGCCGCCGGCCCGGCCACGAGGCAGGCCGTTGAGCGCCCGCAAGGGCCCGGAGGCCCCGGAGCTGCCCGCCTGGGCCGAAGATGTGATCCGGCGCTGGGGGCCACAGCCACCAAGGGGCGCGAGTACCGCCAATCCAGATGCACTGCTCGCCTACAACGGCGTGATCAACCGGTTCCGTCGCCGCTGGCACGCCGAGCTGGATGCCGATGTCTGGGTGCTGTTTCGCGAAGGGCGGAACTTCCATGAGAGGCAGGCTGTGGAGCTGCTCGGCGCGATGTTGGACGCCGCGCGCCTCGACAATCGGCGCGAGGTCAACCGGACACGCGAAGCAGTCCCTGCGGCCCAAGACTTGGCGCGTGAATCACGCGCTTCGCTGGTGCGTTTTGCGCGGCAACTGCGCCAGAACCGGACCTACCTGGAACAGCCGCCGCACATCGATGTCGATATCGGTGGCGACCTTCGCGAGATCTTCGGGAGACTTGCCGCCAAGCCTGAGTTCTCGGACTGGGCGGACATCATTCAACCCGTCCTCAGCTCCACCGTACAGGGGCCGGGGATGCTCGACATCCTTGAGGAGTGGGTCGCTATGCGCGAGCCCGTGGTCGAGGTGATCGATACACATCACCGGCGCGCCCTCCACAGCCGCAAGCGCCAAAGCGATGCGCTGCATAGCCTGCTGTCACGCCTCAGCAAGCTCAATCTGGCCCCTGTTGAGCTCACCCACCACGCGCGCGCCACGATCTACAACGTGACGTTCGACCTTGGCCCCGAGCAGGGTCAGAGCACGGAGTCGATGAGGGCAGCGTTTAACCGTTCCAGCCAAACCAGGGCGTGACGGTTCGCGCGTGGAACACCCACCTGAAGCGTCACGGCCCTTCCCTCGTTGAAACGCGAAAGTTCTCCTGCCGATGCGCCTGCATTGGCCCCGGGCTCTGTCAGGCCCGTCACATCAGGAGATTTTCGCCATGTCTCACACCGGCACGCCGCTCTTGGCGTTGGCTACCTTGGCCGAGTACCGCGAGCCCCGTCAGCACCTGTTTCCGTCTGACAGCTCACTCGCTTGGTACATCCGCCAGCACCGTGCACAACTCGTTGAAACAGGGGCGCTGGTAAAGCACCTCAATCAGTGGCACGCGCTTCCCAAGGAATTCGACGACTACGTCCTCGAAGCCGGCAAGCGCGCGGCGGCCACCTCGACGGGGCTGCCATGAGCGCCGCCTGCGACAAGCACGGGTGTGGGCTCACCGATGAACTAACAACTTCCCGCACAACGAAGTACCGCACACACGACAACAAGCAGCTGGTGCAGATCGTCGAGGATATGAACGCTTGGCCGCCGCTGCTGCGTGAGCTTGCCAACCGCGTGAGCGAAATCGACCGACTCAGCCGCCGCGCTCAACACCTGGAGGAGGAACTCGGTCGCCGCGAACGCCACTTCGGACCGCTGCCGTGAACCACGATGCGGCGATCGCGTTCAGTGTCGGCAACGGCATAGCCGACGCCATGCCGCGGCAGGTGCAGGCGAAGAACTTCGCCGCCTTCGCGAAGGCCTTGCATGGGAACCGCGCGGCATCGAAGGCTACGGCGCAATACATTGCGGGACCACTCAATGGGCGCCGCTGTGCCGAAACCGTCCAACCGCGGCGCTGGCTCGCAGCGGACCTTGACCGTGTCGATGCCGACGTGTTGCCGGCCCTGCGGCTCTGGTTCGCCCGGTTCTCGGGCTGCGGCTGGCCGACGCACTCCAGCACGCCAGCGGCGCCGCGCGAACGCGCGATCCTAGAACTCGACCGCGAGGTCACGCGCGCCGAAGCCATGGCAATCGGCCGAGTTCTGATGCGCGAGCTGCAAGCCGAGTTCGGCAGAACAGTGGTTGTCGACGCGAGCACGTTTCGTGGTGAGCAGCCGGTGTTCCTTCCCCCGGAGGGAGTGGCCCTGGCGCGGTTCGACGGCGACCCATTAAATGTCGAGAAGTACCTCACCGCGTCGGCGCTGCTTCCGCCTGAACGCGACGTGCCCCCAGCCGCAGAACCGGGCGGGAGGGTGCACACGGGCCGCAACGAGTTCCTCTCCCGCGAGGCCTACCGCCTGCGCAAACGCGGGCAGTCCATTGATCAGATCGAATCGATCCTGCTCACGATGAACTCAACCGCCTGTGAGCCACCGCTGACCGATGCCGAGGTGCAGGCGATCGCGCGACGCAAGCGCATCGTCTCAACTGACCCGACGCGAGGTTCGCCATCAAAACCCGAGGACGTTCTCACCAAGCTGCGCCAGTTCGCCGTCACACAGGAGCAAGTAAACAACATGGCCGACACTCGCATGATCTGGCGCGCGCTCATCGCGTTGTCACACCTGTCGGTGTGGAGCGCGCCCGGCAATGGCGGCAAGACGACGATCGCCAAGCTGGCTGCGGCTGAACTCTCCCGTGATGGATTCACCGTGTTCTTTCTGCAGGAGGACGCGAGCGCGGGTGACCTTCCGGTGTTGTTCGAGCATGCGCAGACGCATGGCTACCTGCTCCTGAACAGCACCCTCAACGGCGGCTCGCCGCAAGACCAGATCGAGACGCTGTACGAGCTGATCGACACCGACGTCAACCTGTCGAACTACGTCTTCTTTTTCGACACGTTGAAGAAGTACGTTGACATCATGCAAAAGGGTGGCACGCGCGAGTTCTTCCAGCTCATGCGGGCGCTGACGACGCGCGGTGCGACGGTCGTGCTGCTCGGCCACACCAACAAGCATCGAGGCCTGGACGGCAAGCTCATCTTCGAGGGTGTGGGCGATGTCCGCAACGATGTGGACGAGCTGCTCTACATCGAATCGACCGAGGACAAAGCAACCGCCCGGGTGACGATGACCATGCGGCCCGACAAGGTTCGGTGCGACGTGAAGGAGACGACCTTTCGCCTCGACAAGAACACGATGCGCGTGGTGGCGCTGGAATCGGTGATCGACGTGGGTGCGATCGAGCGCAGGCATGCACAGCTCAAAGAGGACGCGGACCTGATCGCGGTCGTGCGCGGAGTCCTGAAGGGCGGCAGGATATCTTCGACGGCACTCGTCGCGAAGGTGATGGAGATCGGCAGCGTCGGCAGGCCGACCGCATCGCGCGTGATCAACCGCTACCTCGGCACCGACCCCGCCGACAAGCTGGCGCTTTGGACGCAGACCTACATCCGCGAGAACAACACGCGGCTCATCTCACTGCCGGCGGATGCGCTGCAAACCTAGCGCGCGCTGCAAACGTGCAAACCATGCAAACCGCCCTGCAGCACTTCGACCGGCCCGCGCGTTCTTCACTTGCGGCCGAAGGCTACCCCGCGCCGATGTTGGGTTTGCATGGTTCACATGGTTTGCACCCTTGGCATGGTTTTCATGGTTCCCACGTTTGCGGCAAAGTACATTCGCGCGCACGTGCGGCGTTGCACACCCAGCGGGAACAACCATGAGCATCGCGGCCCTCATCACTGGGCGGCTCATCGCCGACCCTGAACGGCGCATCGGCAACAGCGGCAAGCCGTTCACCCTGGCGAAGATCGCCGCAACCAGCGACGACGGCGATGCGCTGGTAAGCGTGATCGCCTTTGGCACGGCTGGCGAGCAGCTCGCGGCGATGGCGAAGGGTGACACGCTCGCGGTCACGGGCCGCGCCAAGGTCAACACATGGGCCGATCGCGAGGGCAATTCCAAGGCCGGGTTGTCCGTGACGGCAGACGCACTGCTGACGGCTTATCACTTGCGACGCAAGCGGGCTGCGGTGACGGGTGACCACGGGACGGCTGCGCCATGAGTGGCCGCATCGCCGCGCGGCCCACCCTGAGGCCTCGGTGGGGCAATATCGGACCCCATGGATCTTCGGGGTCCTTCCGGCCAGGGGTTCTCCGCGGGTGCGAAACGGCTCCGGGCCGCGCTAGCTATCGAGTTTTTCAACTCGGGCAACGTTTCACCGTTTCAATTGACCGTTCCAACCTGAAACGCCCGACGCAACGCCCCGCTCGGACGGCTTCATTGCTTGGCGCGATTGGAATGCACCGCTGTGAGCCAGGTCGTGATGAAGGTGAAGGCATGGTGCCGCTGGGGAAGCTTGCCCCGGGGTGTTGCAAACCACCGCCGGCGTGGCGGCGCCTTGCGCATTCGTGTTGCTGGTCCTAAGGCATGTCTGGCTGCCGCAGCGACGCGCCCAGCGGAGGAGCTTCGACGAGCTTACCGGCGTCGTTGACTATCGGCTAGTGGCTGTGTGTGGCGCGTTCCTGTTCCGCGCCTGCCTGCCGCGCAACTACCGCCTGGTAACCTGCTGACCACCGCCATGACCGGGCCGCTGATCGGCTTCTGCGCTGGCCGCGCGGCCGTGAAACGCGACGGAGTGATCCACCGCTGAATATCTGGCCGCGAGGCAATGCGTAAGCTGGGGTCGGTTTTTGCAACCCGTCGGAGCCAACGCCGTGGCTGTCACGCGCCCGGAGCTGCCACTGGTCATCGAGCGACTGCGGTCAGAGGCCTTGCTGTCGTTCGTCGACTATCGCTGTGCGACGGTCGACGGCCAGTTCCGGTCATCCACTTCGGCCTAAAAGTCGCCGCGCCAATGACTGGTCCCAAAGTACTGCAGACGCAGCTCGTCGACGGAGCGCAGTGACGAATTTCCCGAAGCGGCCGTTCAGCGCCTTGCGACGACAATCGGCCTCGAAGACCAGGCGTGTGTCTGCTGGTCAACGGGTTGAGCTCACATTTGCCGACCCTGAGCCGACGTTCCGAGCCTTGGACTCGACGCTCGGAAGGAGACACTCGCTGCCGACATTTGATGAGCGGCAACCGTGGCTGCCCATCTCCGTGAAGGAAGGCAAGCGCGCGGACCCCGTCTACGGGACAGGGCCGCTGCCCCATCGCACCCGTCTGTCGGCGGCCCTCGAAGCCTTCCACCTATGCGGCAGCCCCGGCCTGCGAACGCGAGGTCACTTGAGCGTGAAGGTCGCTGAGGTGGGCGCCTTGCCGGGCAGCGTCACGATGACCATGGCCTTCGTCCCGGGCCCGGCCTTGAAAGCGCCCTTGGCCTCGAGCTTGTCGCCAGAGGGCGTCAACGTCGCCTCCGCTTTGTCGGTCGCTGACAGCAACGTGAGCTTGGCGGTCGCCCCCTTCGGGTCCACCGGCTTGCCGTGATCGGCAACATAGAGGGCCACCACGTCGGGCTTGACCACCAGTTCATAGTTGACGTCCTTGACGACCCACACGACGCCGCCGTGGCGTGCCTTGTCGTCGTGGCCAGCATGCGCACCGGTTCCTTCCTTTTCCTTGTAGTCGTCGGCCGCGAGGGCCGGCATCGCGAGCGCGCCGGCCGCCAGTAGACAAAGCAGCGTGCGGATGGTCTTCATCAAGTTCTCCTTGGGTTGATGGAAAGCGGAACGGCTTGCGGCTCGGGGAACCCCGCCGCCTCGTCGCGGCGGTGCGCGAGGCCGTACAGCACCGGCAGTACCAGCAGCGTCAGCGCGGTCGACGACAGGATGCCGCCGATCACAACGGTCGCCAACGGACGCTGCACCTCGGCACCGATGCCGGTGGCAATGGCCATCGGCACGAAGCCGAGCGATGCGACCAGCGCCGTCATCAGCACGGGACGCAGCCGTGTCAGCGCGCCTTCGCGAATCGCATCGTCCAGGTGACGCCCCTCGTCGCGCAGGTTGCGGATGAACGACAGCATGACCAGGCCATTGAGCACCGCAACGCCGGACAGCGCGATGAATCCGATCGCGGCCGAGATCGACAGCGGGATGTCGCGGAGCCACAGCGCGACGATGCCGCCCGTAAGCGCGAACGGAATGCCGGTGAAAACCAACAGCCCGTCTTTCAGGTTGCCGAACATGGCGAACAGCAGCGTGAACACGAGCAGCAACCGGCACCACGATCTGCAGGCGCTTGGCGGCCGACTGCAGGTTCTCGAACTGGCCGCCCCAGGTGGTCCAGTAGCCGGAGGGAATCTTGACCTGCTCCCGGATGGCAGCCTCGGCCTCCGCCACGAAGGAGCCCAGGTCCCGGCCGCGCACGTTGGCGCTGACGACGACGCGCCGCTTGCCGTCCTCGCGGCTGATCTGGTTCGGGCCCTGCGCCGAGGTGAAGCTCGCCACTTCGCCGAGCGGGATGAAGTTCACTCGGCCGTTGCCGTGCTTCGGCAGCGCGATCGGCAGGCGCTGCAGCGCGTCCGGGTTCGAGCGCAACGTCTCAGGCAGGCGAACGAGGATGCCGAAGCGCCGGGCCCCCTCGAACAACAGCCCGGCCTCCTTGCCACCGAGCGCGGTCGAGATCGTGTCCTGCACGTCGGCGATGTTCAGGCCGTTGCGCACCGTCTTATCGCGATCGATGCTCACCGTGAGCATCGGCAGGCCGGTCGTCTGTTCGACCTTGGCGTCGGCCGCGCCGTCAGTGCGCAAGAGCACTTGCAGGATCTGGGCCGCCAGGCGGTCGAGCTGGTCCGCGTCGTCGCCGAACACCTTGACCGCCACGTCGGCGCGCACACCGGGGATCAGCTCGTTGAAGCGCATCTGGATCGGCTGCGCGTTGCTATTGACAGCATCCAGCTGCCACTGACCGTCAAGAAGCCGGCGCGGAATTGTGCGCCGGGAGGGTCTCGCTCATGCGCAACGCCGCGACCACACCGGAGAGCAAGGTCAACATGGCCACCAGCCACAGGGCCGCCGCTACCCCGAACAGGTCCGCAGTCACCCCGGCCAGCAATGCGCCCACCGCGTAGCCGAGGTCGCGCCACAGCCGGTAGACGCCGACGGCGGATGCACGCCACGACGGGTGGGCCACGTCGCCGATCGCAGCCAGCAAGGTCGGATAGACCATTGCCGTGCCGATGCCGAGCAATACGCCACCCAGCCCGAAGAGCACGAAGTCCCCGGTGAGCGCCGTGATGACGATGCCAAGCGCCTGTACCCACATGCCCCAGACGATCAGCCACTTGCGGCCGACCCGATCGGACAGGGCCCCGGTGACGATCTGCGTGACACCCCAGACCGCCGGGTAGATCGCGGCGAGGATGCCGATCTGCGCCAAGGTCATGCCGGCGGCAGCGAACACGAGCGGGAACAGGCCCCACGCCATGCCATCGTTCAGGTTGTTGACCAACCCGGCCTGGCTGACGCTGGAGAGATTGCGATCCGTCAGCGAGGTGCGCCGGAAGATCTCGCTCTGGCTCAAGGCGGCACTGCGGTCCGCGGGTTGGTGCACGCGCAGCTCATGGGTCACGTGATGCCGGGTCTCGCGGACCGCGAGCACCGACAGCAGCAACCCGGCGGCGGCATAGACCACGCCCAGATAGAAGGGCTGGGGCCGCAGCCCGTAGCGGGCCGCGAGCCAGCCGGTGGTCAGTGCGCTGACCGCCACTGCAAAGTACCCCGCGAACTCGTTGAGCCCCATGGCCATCCCGCGCTTCTTGGGACCCACGAGATCGATCTTCATGATGACGGTGGTGGACCAAGTCAGTCCCTGGCTGACGCCCAACAATACGTTGGCGCCGACCACCCAATTCCAGTCGGGCGCCCACATCAGGATGAACGGCACCGGGACGGCGACCACCCAGCCCGCGACCAGCACGTCCTTGCGGCCGAAGCGATCGGACAGGCGACCGGCGAAGTAATTGGTCAGCGCCTTGGTGATGCCGAACACGACGATGAACGAAAGAATCGCCGACCGCGCAGCAATGTGAAATTCCTGCTCGGCGATGGCGGGCAGGATGCTGCGCTCCAGGCCCACCATCGCGCCCACGAAGGCGTTGACGAGCACCAGCAGCGAGAACTGGCCGAGGTTCTCCCGCAACCCAAGTCGAATGCCGGCCGTGTGCACGGCTCAGTGCGCCAGGCCGAGATTGAAGCGCACCATGGCGTCCATGCCCGGGGCGGGCGGCGGAAGGTCCCGCAGCAAAGCTTCCACGAACGCGGCCTCGTCCATCGACAGGCTCGGATTCCACCGCTTCTCGAAACCCAGGGTCGACGACGGCTTGCCCGACAGGCCCGCGCCGCAGGCGCTCCCTGCCAGATGGCCCGGATAGAGCTCGAGGTCGCTCGGCAGCGTCAACAGCTTGTGATGGAGCGTTTCGTGCAGCTGCGCCGCCATCTCGCGCTCTTGCCCAGCCAGATCGGGCCGGCCGACGGCGCCCACGAACAACGTGTCGCCGGTGATCACGAACCAGGGCTCGTCGCCGCGGCGCAGGTCTCGCACCAGCAGGCACACGCTGTCCAGCGTGTGCCCAGGGGTGTGCATGACGTCGACCACCACGTTGCCGGCATCCAGCCGCTGACCATTCTCCAACGGCGTGAAGTCGAAGGCCACCCGCCCCTTGTTGCTCGCGTGAAGGCAATACGGAGCGCCCATCCTGCGCGCCAGTTCACGACCACCGGAGCAGTGGTCCGCATGCACGTGGGTGTCGACCACATAGGAGATCGGCACGCCGACCTTCGCGGCCTCGGCTGTGAACCAGTCCTCGTCGCCGGCTACGACATCGACCGCCACAGACTTCCCGATGCCGGTACAGCCGAAGAGATAGGACAGGGTCGCGTTCTCAGCCAAACGTTGCCGAAAGAACATGATGCTCCCCTTGCTTCAGGACACCGGGTCGCCCTCGAGGGGCAGGCCATGAGCCCGCCACTCGGCGACGCCGTCGGTCAGGTGGAACGCGCGGTAGCCTCGCCGGCGCAGCAACGCGACCGCGTCCTTGGCCATCAGGCAGAACGGGCCGCGGCAATAGGCGACCACGAGGGCGTCCTTCGGCAGCTCGGCGAGGCGCTTCTTCAATTCATCCACCGGCAGCGAACGCGCGTGCGGCAGATGCGCCGTGGCATATTCGTCAGCGGGCCGCACGTCCAGCACCAGCACATCGCCGGCTGCGGCCTTCTTCAGGATGGCCTTGCGGTCGAGGACTTCGAGCTCGTCGCCATGCGCAACTATGCTCGCCAGTGCCATCTGCAGTTCCACCAGTCGCTCCTCGGCCTCCGAACGCAGGTTCACCCACAGATCTGCGACGCTGGTGCCGGCCAGGCGGTACAGGACGTACTTGCCCTCCTTGCGTGTCTCCACGAGGCGCGCCTGTCGCAGTTCCTTGAGATGGGCGCTGGCCAGCTTGACGCTGATCTCCGACTGCCCCGCGAGTGCCTCGACAGTCTTCTCGCCCTGGCACAGCAGTTCGATCAGTTCGAGCCGCTTCGGACTCGCTATGGCCTTGCTGATACGGGCGACCTGCTCGTACAGATGACTCTTGAGTTCTCTCATGCGCTAATTCTAACGATCATTAGATTAATGCGTCCACGGCACGGCGTCGTTGGGGGTTGCCATCCTGATGCTCGGTCCAGGCGTGGCCCGGCAGAGGCGCCACAATGAGTTGTTGACCCGAATGGCCCAACCAGGAGCCCGACATGCCGCAAAGTCGCCTCGTCCTTACGTTGGCCTTATTCATGGTGGCGACTGCAGCCATTGCCCAGCACAACGGCGGATACGCCGGGTTCGAGGTGCGCGAAATCAAGGCGCTCTCACCCGAGCAGGTGCAGGATCTGCAAGAAGGCCGAGGGATGGGTATGTCGCTGTCGGCGGAGTTGAACGGCAGCCCTGGCCCGCTCCACGTGCTGCAGCTGAAGGACAAGCTGGCCGTCAGCCCTGAGCAGGCGGTCCAGATCGAGCGCCTACGTGACGAAATGGCGACCACCGCCAAAGGTCTCGGCGCGTCCATCATTCGGGCGGAAAGGGAACTCGATGAAGCCTTCAAAGGCGTCGCCGCCGACGAGCTCACCATCGAGACCCTGACGGCACGCATCGGCAGATTGAACGGAGAGCTGCGAGCGGCTCATCTCACCGCCCACCTGAAGACGCGCCGCCTTCTGTCGGACACCCAGGTCGCCGCGTACAACGCGGCGCGGGGCTACGGCAAGGCCAGCGCCTCGGACGCCCACACACGGCATCCGCACTGACGGGCACGAGCCGAGCCTGACGCGAGACTCGCCGCGCATGACAAGCCCGCCGGACGCTGCCTGGGTGTGGGAGTTGCTGCTGCGCGGCGCGGTTGGCGGCGTTCTGGTCTTTCACCTGGTGCACCTGGCGCTACCAGGTCCGCGCCCTGCGACGCGCGCCGCGCTGGCGGTGTTCACGGTGTCGTTGATCGCCTACCTCTTTTGCCAGCGCGCCGAGTTGCTGTTCATGTTGCCCCGGCCGGTCGCCCTTGCCGTCCTGGCGCTGTGCGTCAGCAGCACCGCCTGGCTGTGGCTCGCCGCTCGCGGCCTTTTCGATGACCGTTTCGCGCTGACGGCCCCGTTGCTCGGCGTTGGCTTGGGCATGGTCGTGCTTGGCTTGGCGGCGAACGTGTCGCGGATGGACGCAGCAATGAGCGGGCTGCCGAAGCCGGATGCATCGCTGCTCGTCTACCTGCACGCAGTGGCGATGCTCGGCTTCACCGCAGCCGCCTTGTGGGAGGTGGCGCGCGGCTGGCGCGACGATCTGGTCGAACCTCGCCGGGCAGCGCGCCGCTGGGTGGCGTTGGGCATCGGCCTGTACGCCGCCATCGCGCTGATCGTCGAGCTGGCGGTGCGCGGGCGCTCGGTCGGCGCCTTGCTGCCCGCGCTGCACGTCCTCGGCATCGGCAGCGTCGCACTGGCCCTGGCCGTCCTGGTGGCACGCCGATCGCTCAACGTGGTTCTGGGTCTGGACCCAGTGGCCGCGGTATCCGAGGCATCGGCCGTTGCGGATGCACCCACGCCGCCCCCGGCCGCCGCACCCCGCCCGCCGTCGCCGGCCCTGGCAAGGCTGACCCAGGCCATGGCCGACCAGCACGTCTATCGGCGCGAGGGTCTCACGCTGGCAGCGTTGGCCGAGACCCTGAACCTGGGTGAGGCGGCGCTGCGCAGCCTGATCAACCAGGAACTGGGTTACCGCAACTTCAACGACTTCCTGCACCACTACCGCCTGCAGGAAGCCGCCGCCCGCCTGACCGGCGAGGACTTGCCCATCCTGAGCATCGCGCTCGAATGCGGCTATGGCTCGATCGGGCCGTTCAACCGGGCCTTCAGGCAGCGCTTCGGCATGACGCCGACCGAATACCGGGCCGCGGCCCGG
>Ga0075366_10001325_pt1 | contig 12363 bp, 10 predicted proteins | sample EndMethybrTD3031_FD_72351 | JGI IMG/M metagenome (GOLD analysis project Ga0075366, IMG submission 72351) | Populus endosphere microbial communities from Tennessee, USA - Endosphere MetaG P. TD hybrid TD303-1 | ecosystem: Host-associated > Plants > Roots > Endosphere | place: USA: Tennessee... | reverse complement strand
TCACCGGGCAGGGCCGTTCCAGCACGACCGCCTGCGCATCGAGCGCACGACCCGTCAGGCCCGCCGCCGCGAGCCGTTCGACGTAGGCCGGCACGCTGCCGCGCCGCGCGTTCACCCGCAGCGTCATCGGCGGATGGCGGTTGTCGGCCTCGAGCAGCGCCTCCCAGCAGGCCGGCCAGTCGTGCTGCACACGTTCGATCCACCAGCGCGGGTGGTTGAAGCGCGCGACCGGGTCGCGCCGCACCGCCTCGACCAGCGCGTCGCGCTCGCGCAGGAAGCGGCGCAGCACCGCGTTGACGAAGCCGACGCTCGCCTTCGCGCGGGCGCGTGCCGCGGCGGCCGCCTGGTCGACCAGCGTGTGCTCGGCATAGGGCGGCGGCTCGCCGGTCGGCCACAGCAGCGCGAGCGCGACCAGCAGCAGCGCGTCCAGCCCGGCCGGCGGCGCCTTCGGCACCAGCGAGGCCCGCACCGCCTGCGCGCTGCCGAGCCAGCGCAGCGTGTGGAACGCCAGCGCCTGGGTGCCCGGCCGCGCTACGGCAGGCACATCGGCCAGCGCATCGGTCAGGCTGCGGCCGGCACGCACCGCCTGGACGGCGTCGGCAGCATGGCCGAGCAGCCGCGCGAGCGGCACCGCGGCCGCGGAGGGAGAAGGCTCATTCACCGCGCCCAGTCTACGGGCTGGCGCCCGCATGCCGCGGCGCAGCATGCGAATCGCGCTACCCTGTCGGTCCTGAACCTTCGCCGAGCCTCCGACCGCACCATGCCCGTCGACCAAGCCACCCCCATCTTTCGCACCGAGGAGGACCTTGCGCGTCTGCCTGCCTCGGACCGCATCCGCTACCGGCTCGTCGGCGCGCAGTGCCGCTACCACGCCAACGACAACATCGCCGAGCACATCCGCGACGGCGAGATCGACGAGCTGCAGGCCGAGGTCGAGGCCAAGATGAAGGACGTGCTGCGCTCGCTGGTGATCGACACCGACAGCGACCACAACACCAACGACACCGCGCGCCGCGTCGCACGCATGTTCCTGAGCGAGGTGTTCAAAGGCCGCTACACGCCGATGCCCTCGGTCACCGAGTTCCCGAACTTCTCGCGCCTGAACGAACTGATGATCGTCGGGCCGGTCAAGGTGCGCAGCGCCTGCTCGCACCACCTGTGCCCGATCCTCGGCCGGGTCTGGATCGGCGTGATGCCCAACGAGTTCTCGAACCTGATCGGCCTGTCGAAGTACGCGCGCATCTGCGACTGGATCATGAGCCGACCGCAGATCCAAGAGGAGGCGGTCATCATGCTCGCCGACGAGCTGCAGGCGCGCGTGAAGCCCGACGGCCTCGCGATCGTGATGGAGGCCGACCATTTCTGCATGCACTGGCGCGGCGTCAAGGACGACGAGTCGATGATGACCAACAGCGTGATGCGCGGCGCGTTCCTGAAGGACATGAACCTGCGGCGCGAATTCCTCTCGCTGCTGCAACGAGGCGGAGGCTGAAATGAAACCCCCAAGCTCACTTCGTTCGCTGCCCCCCGAGGGTGCGCTCAGTACCTTCGGAACGGCCGGGCGGTACTGACATGCTCGTGCGCCTGATCTACTCAAGCCGCGCGGTCGGCGCGATCGACCCCGACGGTGTGCAGGCGATCCTGAAGAAGTCCAAGGTGCACAACGCCGCCGCCGGCGTGACCGGGCTGCTGTGCTGCTCGGGCAACGTGTTCCTGCAGGTGCTCGAGGGCAGCCGCTCAGCAGTGAGTGCGCTCTACAACCGCATCGCGGCCGACCCGCGCCACACCGACGTCGTGCTGCTGGCCTATGCCGAGATCACCGAGCGCAAGTTCGCCGGATGGGCGATGGGCCAGGTGAACCTCGCGCGCGTCAACCCGGCGCTGCTGCTCAAGTACTCCGAGACCGCGGTGCTCGACCCTTACGCGGTCTCGGCCGCGGTGTCGATGGCGCTGCTCGAGGAGCTCGTCGCAACCGCGTCGATCGTCGGCTGCAACTAGCCCAGGGTCGTCGTCAGAGGCCGAGCCAGGTGCCGATCGCCATCAGCTGCGCGTCGTCGAACGCCGCGAAGCCCTGGTACTTGGTCGGCTCGAGCTTCTTCTTGCCTTCGTCGCTGCGGTCGAGCGAGAGCAGGTAGTCGCGCACCTTCTGCAGCTGATCGGCCGACAGCGACGGCGACGCGATGATGTGCTTGATCGGCACCGGCTTGGACTTGGCCAGCACCTTGCCGCCCTTGGCCTGCCACGACTTCACGACCGAACCGGCGGCCGTCGCGCCGCTCGGCGTCAGGTGGTTCTCGACGAAGAACGGCACCGCGTCCTGGTAGCGCGTGTAGACGTACTTGACCTGGTCCGGGTCGCCCATCGCGTCGCGCACCGTCGCGCGCACCATCCACGAGGTGATCGAGTCCTCGTCCGGCGCGCCGAGCTTGGCGCCGCGCAGGTCGGCAAGACCCTTGGCGGGCGAGTCCGCGGAAACGAGGAAGCTCGCAGCGTATTCCTGGTAGCCCTTGGTGACGACGACGAGCCGGTAGCCCGACTTCTTGATCGCCTCGATCGACAGGTGCGCGGGGTGCACCATCGCAAGGTCGTAAGCCTTGTCGGCCAGCCCCTTGCGCAAAGCCGGGTAGCCGCCGACCGGCTCGATCGTGACCGGCTCCTTCAAGAGCTTGCTGAGGTCCGCGGCGATCGCGGCGTAGCGCGCCTTGATCTCCTCGTTCGGCACCCGGTAGGTGACGCCCTCGTTGACGGCGAACACGAGGTTCGCCTGCGACAGCCCGGCGCACGCGGCCAGCGCGGCGCCCACAACCCAACGACCGATCTGAATTTTCATGGTGAGCCTTCCGAAAAGGCCGCACACCTCAGGCCGTCTTCTTCGCTGCCGCCTTCTTCGCGGCGGGTGCTTTCGCAGCCCGCGGTGCGCGTGGTTCGAACTCGAAGCCTACTTTGCCCTCCTTCGAATCAAAAGAGAGATAAGCCTTGAATTTCCGGCGTGTCTTGTTCGAGACAAAGTTCTCGAGGAGGCCGGTCTTGCCAGTGGCAAGCAGCTTGCTCATCTGCTCGCGGGCGACCGGCTGCTGAAGGATGATCTTGCCACTCTTGAAGTCGCACGTCACGTGCGCGCCGACGGCGTGCTCGCAGACATAGCTCGTGCCGTGCTCGTAGACGTGGCCCTTGCACTTGGGGCAGGTGCCCAGGCTTTCCTGGCCGGAGAAGTCCACCGGCTCGCCGTCGCCCTCGGCATTGCGCGCGTCCTCGCCGAAGTCGAACTCGAGCTTCCAGTTGCCGATCTCGTCGTCGTAGGCGAGCTTGAGCTCGGCCGTGAACGGCCAGCCCGCCTTGGAGCGGAAGCCTTCGAGTGGGCCGATCTTCTTGTCGGCGATGAAGCGCTCGACCTCGTCGAGCTCGAAGCTGCGCCCGCCCGGGATCTTGCTGATCGAGAAGCCGCAGCCTTCCTCGGCACCGGACTTGCCGGTGCAGGCGAAGCGGCGATAGTTCTCCTTCACGACGCCGCCGCACTTCGGGCACGGCGTCTTCAGGGTCGCGTAGTCGCCCGGGATCGTGTCGCGGTCGTACTCCTTGGCCTTGCGCACGATGCGATCGGCCATCGCGGCGATCTCGGCCATGAAGGCGTCGCGCTGCAGCCGGCCCTTCTCCATCTCGGCGAGCTGGAACTCCCAGTTGCCGGTCAGTTCGGGCTTGGTCAGGTCCTCGACGCCCAGGCCGCGCAGCAGCGTCATCAGCTGGAAGGCCTTCGCGCCGGGCACCAGCTCGCGGCCTTCGCGGTGCATGTACTTCTCGAGGATCAGCCCTTCGATGATCGCCGCGCGCGTGGCTGGTGTGCCCAGGCCCTTCTCGGCCATCGCCTCGCGCAGCTCGTCGTCGTCGATCAGCTTGCCGGCGCCCTCCATCGCGGAGAGCAGCGTCGCCTCGGTGTAGCGCGGCGGCGGCTTGGTCTTCAGCGCGAGCACGTCGACCGTCTCGGTGCGCACCTTCTCGCCCTCGGCCACCGCGACGAGGTTGGCGTCGTCCTCCTGCGCCTCCTTGCCGTAGACCGCGAGCCAGCCCGGCTTGACGAGCACCTTGCCGTTGGTCTGGAAACTGTGCTGCGCTCCGCCCGCCTTCACGGTCGAGATGCGCGTCGTGACGAGGTATTCGGCCGGTGGGTAGAACACCGCGAGGAAACGCTTGACGACCATGTCGTAGAGCTTGGCCTCGATCTCGGTGAGGCTGCGGGGCGCCTGCAGCGTCGGGATGATCGCGAAGTGGTCCGACACCTTGGCGTTGTCGAACACGCGCTTGACCGGCTTGACGTAGCCTTCCTTCAGCGCGGTGCGCGCATGGACGGCCAGCGCACGCAGCGGCCCGGGCATGTCCTCCTCGGCGATCATCTCCATCGTCTGCTTGACGACGCCGACGTAGTCCTCCGGCAGCGCGCGCGAGTCGGTACGCGGATACGTCAGCACCTTGTGCTTCTCGTAGAGCGCCTGCGCGATCGACAACGTCGTCTTGGCCGAGAAGCCGAAGCGCGAGTTGGCCTCGCGCTGCAGCGTGGTCAGGTCGTACAGCAGCGGGCTCGACTGCGTGCTCGGCTTGGACTCCTCGCTGACGCTCGCCGGCTCGCCGCGGCAGGCCTGCGCGATCGCCTGCGCGTCGGCCTCGTTCCAGAGCCGGTCGGCGCGCTGGTCGGGGTCGTCGGGGTTCTTCTTCCACTTCGGGTCGAACCACTTGCCCTCGTATTCGCCGGCCTGCGCCGCGAAGCTCGCCTTGACCTCCCAGTACGCACGCGCGACGTGCTTGCGGATCTTCTCCTCGCGCTCGACGACGATCGACAGCGTCGGCGTCTGCACCCGCCCGACGGTCGTCAGGAAGAAGCCGCCATCGCGCGAGTTGAACGCCGTCATCGCACGCGTGCCGTTGATGCCGACCAGCCAGTCGGCCTCGCTGCGGCTGCGCGCCGCCTCGGCCAGGCCGCGCAGATCTTCGTCGCGCTTCAGGTTCTCGAAGCCCTCGCGGATCGCCGCCGGCGTCATGCTCTGCAGCCACAGCCGCTTGACCGGATGTTTGCTCTTGCTGTGCTGCTGGATCAGCCGAAAGATCAGCTCGCCCTCGCGGCCCGCGTCACACGCGTTGATCAGCTCGCTCACATCCTTGCGCTTGACGAGCTTGACGATCGCGTTGAGCCGCCCCTTGCTCTTGTCGATCGGGTTCAGATCGAAGTGCGGCGGGATCACCGGCAGGTGCGCGAAGCTCCACTTGCCGCGCTTGACGTCGTATTCCTCCGGCGCCTTGATCTCGAGCAGGTGGCCGACCGCCGAAGTGACGATGTAGCGCTCGTTCTCGAAGTACTCGTCGTGCTTGTCGAACTTGCCGACGGCGGGCGTCAGCGCGCGCACGATGTCCTGCGCGACGGAGGGCTTCTCGGCAATGATGAGTGACTTGGTCATGTGGTCTCGAACGGTTCCGGGGCGGCACGCGCCGCATCAATACAATCTGTGCTTCACACGCGCGTGCGCACACGCACATACGCACGTACACGCGCGCGCACCCATGAATTCAATGTACCCAAACCTGCCGATGACGCAAGCTGCGAAGAAATCGAACCCGAACCCTACGGGCCGCCGCATCCAGGTGCGCCGCAGCGGCGTGCACGGCAAGGGTGTGTTCGCGCTCGCAGCGCTGGCGCGCGGCGAGCAGATCATCGAATACAAGGGCGAGGTCATCACCTGGCCCGAGGCGCTCAAGCGTCATCCGCACGACCCGAGCGACCCGGACCACACTTTCTACTTCCACATCGATGACGGCAACGTGATCGACGCGAAGTATGGGGGCAACGCGGCGCGCTGGATCAACCACGCCTGCAAGCCCAACTGCGAGGCCGACGAGGTCGAAGGGCGCGTGTTCATCAAGGCGCTGCGCGCGATCAAGCCCGGCGAGGAGCTCTTCTACGACTACGGGCTCGTGATCGACCAACCCTACACGGCCAAGCTGAAGAAGCAGTTCGAGTGCCGCTGCGGCGCGAAGAAGTGCCGCGGCACGATGCTGGCGCCCAAGCGGTAGCGCGATGACGGCGAGCCCGATGCACTGGGGCGCGGAAGCGCTGTGGCAGCAGCTGATGCCGCTGCTGCCCGGGCTGAGCATCGAGGTGGTCGAGCGCACCGTGTCGACCAACACCGCGCTGCTCGAGCGCGCACGCGTGATCGACCGGCCCGACCCCGAGGATGCCGACGTGCTCGTGCGCCGCAGCATCGAGAGCAGCGCGTTCGGGCGGCGCGCCGCCGACGTGCAGCCCTGCCTGCTGGTCGCCGAGCACCAGAGCGGCGGGCGCGGCCGCCAGGGCCGCAGCTGGCACTCGGCACGCGGCGCGTCGCTGACCTTCTCGCTCGCGCTGCCGCTCGCGGGCAACGACTGGTCGGGCCTGTCGCTCGCGGTCGGCATCGCGCTCGCCGACGCGCTCGATCCGCACGCGCCGGCCGACGCGCCGCGCATCGGCCTGAAGTGGCCGAACGACCTCTGGCTCATGGACGACTTCGCGGCCGCGACGCGGCGCGGCCGCAAGCTCGGCGGCGTACTGATCGAGACCGTCGCAGCTGGCCGCCACCGGCTTGCGGTGATCGGCATCGGCCTCAATGTGCAGCCGCTCGCGGCGACGCCGGCCGAGGCGAGCTCGGGCTTCGCGTGCCTGCAGGAGCTCGACGCGGGCATCGATCCGCCGGCCGCGCTGGCGCGCATCGCGCGCCCGCTCGTCGAGGCGCTGAAGCGCTTCGAACGCGACGGCTTCGCGCCGTTCGCGGCGCGCTTCGCGGTACGCGACCTGCTCGCCGGCCAGCCGGTGCGCACGACACAGACCGATGCGCCCGAAGGCATCGCCGACGGCGTCGACACCCATGGAGCGCTGCGCCTGCAGGTCGCCGGCGGCACACGGCTCGTGACCAGCGGCGAGGTGAGCGTGCGCCTGAACGGCGGCGAGTGACGCACGATGCTGCGGCGCGTGCTGTTGCTGCTGCTGTTCGCCAACGTGGCGTTCTTCGCCTGGACCCAGGGCTGGCTCGACGACATCGTCGGCATCCGCGCCGACGGTGAGCGCGAACCTGAGCGCCTCGCGCGCCAGGTGCGTCCCGAGACGATCGTGATTCTGCCGCCGGGCGCGGCGAATGCGCCCGAGCCGGCTGGCCCGGCTGCCTCGGGCGCCGGCAGCGGGACAGCACCGGCGGCGACCGCGTGCCTCGAGGCGGGACCGTTCGCGAACGCGGCGTCGGTGTCGGCGCAGTCGGCGCTGCAGGCCGCGCAGCCGCCGCTGCCGCCGGGCAGCTGGATCGACGTGAAGACCGAGCGGCCCGGCGCCTGGATGGTCTACATGGGCAAGTACCCGAACCGCGACGCGCTCGCGCGCAAGGAGGAGGAGCTGCGCCGGACCCGGCTCGTCTTCGAGGAGGTGCGCAGCCCGGCGGAGTACGAACTCGGCTTCTCGCTCGGCCGCTACGACCAGCGCGCACTCGCCGAGAAGGCGATCGAGCAGTTCGCGCAGCGCGGCATCCGCACCGCGCGCGTCGTCGAGCTCAGCGCCCCGGCGACGCTGCACACGCTGCGGGTCGAGAAGGCCGACAAGGCGCTTGCGGCGCAGCTGCTGGCGCTGCGCTCGGACGCGCTCGGCAAGGGCTTCGTGCCCTGCGGCAGCTAGGACTCCGTTCGGGCCGAGCTCGTCGAGGCCCGGCGCCGCAGCATCATCACCGCGAGCGCGAGGCCCGCGAGCCAGAGCCCGCCGAGCGCGCCGCCGCCTCCCCCCCCGGACGACGACGACCCGCCTGAGCTGCTGCCGGGCAGATCCTGGCCGAGCGCGACCGCGGCGCTCACGTCGGCGTTGTCGATGGCCGCGGGCGTCAGCGCCGGTGCGACGTAGCTGGCCGGATCGAGCGCATAGCTGAGCGCCTGCGGCGCGTCGAGGATGCCGGCGCCGCAGGTCGAGGTGCTGCACAGGCAACGGCCCGGGTTCTGCGCCGAGCAGGCGCCGATGCTCTGGCTCGTCACGTGCGGCCGGGCGCTGCGGCGGATGCCGTCGATCAGCTGGTCGACGGTCAGCGCAGAGTTCACGCTCAGCATCAGCCCGGCGACGCCGGCCGCGATCGGCGCCGAGAAGCTGGTGCCGAATTCGTGCAGGTAGGTGCCGCTGCCCGGGCCTTCGGTGCCGGCGTTGCTGATCGTCAGCAGGCCGTCGTCGCCGAGCCGGGTGCCCCAGGCGCCCAGCGTGCGCGGGTCGCCGCCGACCGTCGCGATCGCGACCTGCGTCCCGAAGTTCGAGTAGGTCGCCTTGAAGCCGTCGCGGTTCAGCGCCGCGACGCCGAGCACGCCGCTGCAGCTCGCCGGCCGTGTGACGGTGGTGGACGATTCGTTGCCGGCCGCCGCGACGACCAGCACGCCGGCATCGTGCAGCTCGTCGATCGCGTCCTGGTAGGCGGCGTTGCAGGCGGCGCTGCCGCCGAAGCTGATGTTGACGATGCGCGCCGGGTTCGGGTTCAGCGCCAGCGGCTGGCCGGCGTCGTCGAGCACCTGCAGCCCGGCGGCCCAGCGCATGCCGTCGACGATGTCGGCCAGCTCGGCGCCGCACTTGCCGGCCACGCGCACCGGCAGAATGCGGCCGGCCCAGTTGACGCTCGCGATGCCCACGTTGTTGACGGTCGCCGCGAGCACACCGGCGATCGCGGTGCCATGCCACGAGCTCGCCGCCACGTCGCAGCTGCCGAACAGCGTCGGGTTCATGCTCTTGTCGGACGCGTCGACCCAGTCGCCCGGGTCGTGCGGGTCGGTATCCCAGCCGTCGCCGTCGTTCGCGTAGTCGACGGTGGATACGAAGTCGCGCCCCGGCAGCACCTGCGCACCGAGGTCGGGATGGCTGGTGATGCCGGTGTCGAGCACGGCGATGACGACGTTCGAGCCGGTGGTCGTCGACCACGCCGACTGCACGCCGGGCACGCCGCGCCGCCGCTGCGAGATGTCGTTCGCGTTCGTGCCGCCGGATGGGAACAGCCACCACTGGCCGTTCGAGCCGCCGGTCGCGGCGAACAGCGGGTCGGTCGGCGTCTGCAGCAGCCGCTCGCGTGCGTTCGGCACGACCCACTCGACCTCGGGCCGCTCGCGCAGCCGCTCGGCGAGTTGCGCGAGCCCGGCCGCGTCGACACCCGGCGCGTCGACGCGGTCGAAGCCACGCCCGATCGCCCGCACGTGGGCGTTCGCGAGGCCGGACGCGGCGGCGAGGCGCTTGAGCGTCTCGCTGCGCGCCGCCGCTGCCTGCACCGCGTCGGGCCGCGCCGAAAGCGCCTGCGCGCGCCCGGTGTCGGCGGCGCTCGCGCGCAGCTTGACGATCAGACCACGTGCGCCGCGCAGCTCGTCCGCCTCGGCGGCATGCGTGGGCAGGCCGGCCAGCCCGGCCAGCAGGCAGGCGATGGCAGCGAGCACACGTCCGGGCGCGGCGCCCATCAACGCCCTCGGCGATGGACGAATGCGAGCCACGCGACGACAGCGAGCAGCGCGAGCAGCCAGCCCGCGTCGAGCGCCCCGCCGCCTCCACCGCCGCCACCGGACGACGGCGTGGACACGGCCGCGACGGTCACCAACTGGGTCGTCGTCGCGGTGCTGCCGGCGTCATCGGTGACGGTCAGGCTGACCGTGAACTGGCCGGCCGCGCTCGGTGTGATCGTCGCCGTCACCGCGTCGGTGGCGCCGATGAAGCTGGTGACGATGCCGCCGTTGCTCGTAACGGCCCACAGGTAGCTCGCGATCGTGTGCCCGGTCGCGACGGCGCTCTGCGACGCGCTGAAGGTGACGGTGTCGCCAACGACAGGCGTCGTCGGCGTGTACGAGACACGCGGGATCACCGCGGCCACCGACGCCACCGCCGCCGCGGCGTCGAGCATTCCGGCGCCGCAGGTGCTGGTCGTGCAGTAGCACTCGTCCTGGTCGGCACTGGTCGGCGCGTGGCACGCCAGGACGCCGGTGCCTGCACCGCTGGTCGGGAAGGCTCGCGCGGTCGACCGCAGCGTCGTGCGCACCTCGGCAGGGGTCATCGTCGGCTGGACCGACATCACCAGCGCGGCGGTGCCCGCCACGAGCGGCGCCGAGAAGCTCGTGCCGATCGAGTAGTTGAAGCTGTCGGTGTAGATCGCGCTGCCCGGCGTCGTGGTGCCGCCGTTTGACGTCGTCAGGATCGGATAGAGGCAGGCACCGGTGTCGTTGACGCAGTTGCCGCCCGGCGCGCTGATGCTCACCTCGGGTCCGATATCGGAGAACCCGACCTTGGTGCCGATGTGCCGGATGGCCGCGACCCCGATCACGCCGGAGCAGCTCGCGGGCTCGCTCACCGCGTGCCCTTCGCTGTTGCCGGCCGACGCGACGATGACGACGCCGCGCGCGACGATCTCGTTGACCGCGCTGACGTACGCGGCCGTGCAGGTGCTGCCGCCGCCAAGGCTCATGTTGATGACCTTCGCCGGGTTCGTGTTGTCGGGCACGCCGTCGACGTGGATGCCCGCGGCCCAGCGCATGCCGGCGATGATGTCCGAGTCCAGCCCACCGCACTTGCCGAGCACACGCACCGGCAGGATGCGCACCGTGCGCCCCACGCTCGCCATCCCGACGCCGTTGTTCGTGATCGCGCCGATCAGCCCGGAGGTCTGCGTGCCGTGCCAGGAGCTATTGGCGATGTCGCTCGACGTGCAGGCACCCGCGAACTTGCCGCTGTTGATGTCGGCCTGGTCGATCCAGTCGCCCGGGTCGGATGCATCGGCGTCGCGCCCGCCGCCGTCGTTCGCGGTGTCGACATCGGAGACCATGTCGTAGCCGTCGAGGTAGTTGCCGCCGTCGGCGACCTTCTTCAGGTCCGGATGGTCGAAGCGCACGCCGGTGTCGAGCACCGCGACGACGATCGAGCTGCTGCCGGTCGTCACGTCCCACGCCGCCTCGGCGTTGATCGCGGCAACCGCGGTGCCAGGGGTCGAGCTGGGCGCGCGCAGGTACCACTGGCCGACCGCCGGGCCGTTGCCCGCCACCGTCGTGTAGCGCGGGTCGTTCGGTGCTGCGACGATGCGCTTGCGCTGGTCGGGCACCGCGTACTCGACGTCGCTCTCGTTCGCGAGACGCTCGGCCAGCGCCGCCGACGTCATGCCCTTGGCGAACATCACCTGGCTGCGCTCGCCGACACCCATGCCGGCCGTCAACGCGAGCCCGGTGCGTTGCCCGAGCGCCTGGGCGCGGCCGGCGTGCTGCTCGGCCGCGGACAGCACCTGCTTGCGTGCGATCGCCGAGTCGGCCTTGAACTTGACGATCACGCGCGCGGTCGGCGTGGCCGCCTGGGCGTGTGCCGCCGGCGGCGCGAGCGCGAGCAACGCCAGCCAGAGGGCCGCCGCGGCGGTCAGGGTTCGGCTCATGTGAAGTGGCTCCCGGTTTTCGATGGACGTCGTAGGGCGTTCAGGGCGTGACGATGCGCTTGCGGCTGTCAAGCTCCACGGCGAGCACGCTGCGGTCCGCGCGCAGGCGCGCGAGCGCGGCGTCGCAGGCGGCCTCGGCGCAGTCGAGCGCGAGCGCATGCCAGCCGCTGCCGCTGGACGCGATGTAACGCGCCGGCGTGCCGCTGCTGCGCGCGACGCGCTCGGCGATGTGCGCCGCGTCGCCTTCGGTCGGCGCCAACTGGACCAGCACGCGCAGCTCGGTGTTTGCGGGTGGCGCGGACGGCGCGGCGCAGGCCACGAGTGCCAGGCCCGACAGACCCATCAGAACGGAGCAACGCGATCGCCGCATGCAGGGAGTTTAGGGTTCTCCCCAAATCGCCCCGCGTGACGGATCGCGCGCTCGACGGTAAAGAGTTGTTGTCAAGGTGTAGCGGAAAGAAAGAACGGCCCCACGCGGGGGCCGTTCTGGCGTCGACGGATCACGCGCTATTTCGCGATCACGCGCACCATCTCCAGTACCTTGTTCGAGTAGCCCCACTCGTTGTCGTACCAGGACACGAGCTTGACGAAGGTGCTGTCGAGCGCAATGCCAGCCTCGGCGTCGAAGATCGAGGTGCGCGGGTCGCCGCGGAAGTCGGTCGCGACGACCTTGTCCTCGGTGTAGCCGAGCACGCCCTTCAGCGCGCCTTCGCTCTGCGCCTTGAACTCGGCGCAGATGTCCTTGTAGCTCGCTTCCTTCAGCAGCTCGACGGTCAGGTCGACGACCGAGACGTCCGAGGTCGGCACGCGGAACGACATGCCGGTAAGCTTCTTGTTCAGCTCGGGGATCACGACGCCGACCGCCTTCGCCGCGCCGGTCGACGACGGGATGATGTTCTCGAGGATGCCGCGGCCGCCGCGCCAGTCCTTGTTGCTCGGGCCGTCG
>Ga0075366_10001324_pt1 | contig 12365 bp, 7 predicted proteins | sample EndMethybrTD3031_FD_72351 | JGI IMG/M metagenome (GOLD analysis project Ga0075366, IMG submission 72351) | Populus endosphere microbial communities from Tennessee, USA - Endosphere MetaG P. TD hybrid TD303-1 | ecosystem: Host-associated > Plants > Roots > Endosphere | place: USA: Tennessee... | reverse complement strand
AATTATGGAATTCTCTTCAAGAGCATCAGAACTAGCAACTCTATTAGAAAGTAAAATGACTCACTTTTCTACCAATTTGAAGTTGGATGAGATTGGTCGCGTGGTTTCGGTTGGAGATGGGATTGCACGTGTTTATGGATTGAACGAGATTCAAGCTGGGGAAATGGTCGAATTTGCCAGCGGTGTGAAAGGAATAGCCTTGAATCTTGAAAATGAGAATGTGGGGATTGTTGTCTTTGGTAGTGATACGGCTATTAAAGAAGGAGATCTTGTCAAACGAACTGGATCTATTGTGAATGTTCCTGCGGGAAAGGCTATGCTAGGGCGTGTGGTCGACGCCTTGGGAGTACCTATTGATGGAAGAGGAGCTCTAAGCGATCACGAGCGAAGACGTGTCGAAGTGAAAGCCCCTGGGATTATTGAACGTAAATCTGTGCACGAGCCTATGCAAACAGGGTTAAAAGCGGTAGATAGCTTGGTTCCTATAGGCCGTGGTCAACGAGAACTTATAATTGGGGACCGACAAACTGGAAAAACAGCTATTGCTATCGATACCATATTAAATCAAAAGCAAATGAACTCAAGGGCCACCTCTGAGAGTGAGAAATTGTATTGTGTCTATGTAGCGATTGGACAGAAACGTTCAACTGTGGCACAATTAGTTCAAATTCTTTCAGAAGCGAATGCTTTGGAATATTCCATTCTTGTAGCAGCCACCGCTTCGGATCCTGCTCCTCTGCAATTTCTGGCCCCATATTCTGGCTGTGCCATGGGAGAATATTTCCGTGATAATGGAATGCACGCATTAATAATCTATGATGATCTTAGTAAACAGGCCGTCGCTTATCGACAAATGTCTCTTCTATTACGAAGACCACCTGGTCGTGAAGCTTATCCAGGAGATGTTTTTTATTTGCATTCACGTCTCTTAGAAAGAGCAGCTAAACGATCGGACCAGACAGGTGCAGGGAGCTTGACCGCCTTACCAGTCATTGAAACACAAGCTGGAGACGTATCGGCTTATATTCCTACAAATGTAATTTCCATTACTGATGGACAAATCTGTTTAGAAACAGAACTCTTTTATCGCGGAATTAGACCTGCTATTAACGTCGGCTTATCTGTCAGTCGCGTCGGGTCTGCTGCTCAGTTAAAAGCTATGAAAAAAGTATGCGGAAGTTTAAAACTAGAATTGGCACAATATCGAGAAGTCGCTGCCTTTGCTCAATTTGGATCAGACCTTGATCCTGCAACTCAAGCATTACTCAATAGAGGAGCAAGGCTCACAGAAGTACTAAAACAACCACAATATACACCACTACCAATTGAAAAAGAAATTCTAGTCATTTATGCTGCTGTCAATGGATTCTGTGATCGAATGCCACTAGACAGAATTAGTCAATATGAAAGAATCATTACAAATAGTATCAAACCAGAATTACTAGAAGAACTCAAAAGTGGGTTAACTGACGAAAAAAAAAGAGAACTAGATACCTTTCTACAAGAAAGTGCGTTGACTTTAATATAATATAATATGATGATGATAAAACGCTATTCTCTTTCTTTTATTTTTTCTCTCCTGGGTAGTTTCCTAGGCTCTTGCCTTGGACGTTTTCTAGGATCAGAAGGAACCGCTATAATGAGCACTCAAAAGTGGATGCTGTTTTTCTTTGTTCTTTTAGTCGGTCTCTCTTTAATTTCTCGAATTCTGCTTTCAAAAAAAAGAAAGGGAAGTAGAATTCTTTTTTTCTTCATTTTGCTTTTTCTGACTAGTTTATGTTCCCTCTTTCGCTTCTTCATCTTGGACTGGATTGTCGCCGGTCTGACAACAGCCGTATCCACTTTTATCTGGAATGTATCTTCTGAAAGTGGGGAGGAATCTAGGCAATTGAGCCTTCCTGCTCTCGAATCAGAATCCACTTCTGAGTCCATTCATACCTTTAGAGCAGGTGCGGAAAACGAAGCTACCATCTATCATCGTATTCGCCTTCTCGAGGGCCAACAGTACTTCAACGTACCTCCTCAGCTTCACCCCGGTGATTACGAACGGCTTGTGCGCGAGCATTTTGATCAAGCGGTCAACGTTGACCATTTTTTTCAAATATGGGACAGAGATCGAATTGAGGGTCTTGGAAAATAAGGGCCTATTAGAAACTTTTCAATCTAATGATTCAGGAACCGAATATCGCGAGAATAATGGAAGTCTCGCCATATGAAAATATAAGGCAGGAAGCCGACGCCTTCATTCAAGCGAAGGTTGCCTCCGTAGATAATCCCGGGGATGCTGTTCAGCGCAAGCACATAGAGAGGAAGCTGAATTCCTTTCTGCAAGAGTTAACTCAACACCAACGCCAGTCCTCCATTTATAGGAAATTCTATAAGCATTTCACTAATGAAGACCTACGTCGCTTGTGTGGCCTGCCTTTACCGTGAAATAAACGGCGCTGGTCCTTTTTTAATGGCCAATGCCTGGGGTTTGGAAGCTTCTAGGCGAGGGGAGAGCGGGCGAGTGGGTCCTTTCTACCAGATTACTTTACTAGCTGGAATTCATTCAAAAAGAGTACAGGAACTGGTTTAACAAAAGGGGTCTTCGAACTACAGTGATCTGATACCTGGCTCTCTTGGTATGAAGAGTAGGTTATGTAGGCAATAACTTTCATAGGTTGTTTCGATCGCAAATGGCCAAATAAAGGTATTCCTGTAGCATTTGGGGTTATGGATGCTGACTTTATAGCGGGTAGTGTGGGATCCGTAGTCGGGGAGAAAATCACCCGTTTGATTGAGTACGCTAACAATCCATTTTGACCTCTTATTCTAGCTTCCGGGGGGGCACGCATGCAAGAAGGAAGTTTGAGCTTGATACAAATGGCAAAATCCTTCGCTGCCGCAATTGACCGCGTCTCTCTGCCTGTCTTCCTTTCTCAGGACCACACTTCATCACCAACCTCAAACTCCTGCGCTCTCCAGCGTGGCTTTACATTTCTATCCTTGCTTTGCTTCCCCTCACGCACCTCTGCGTGCAGTCGACCCTAGCAAAGTCATTGATATCCAAGCAGTTTTCCTCTTATCTTATTCCGGGCGGAGCCAACTCTTTCATTCCTCTGGTCTTCCAGGCGATCTCTCAGTGCTTCTATTCACCGAGTTTGGATAAGCAAACTCAGCTGTTGCCACCTCCCAGCGTCTCGGCTTGCCGTTTACCAGGCTCCTCAACAAATCACCAACCATCTCGATCTAACCATCCCTTTGTGGGTGGCGTTACTGAAGCGCAAGCCGGTTCCCTCCTCCATAACGTCCTCCAGAAATGACTCATGAATTTATTGTCTCGATCGGACGTTATGCTAACCGGAACTCCGTGGTTTCTCACTACTTCCTTTCAGAAAGAATAATACGAAAAACGGGAGCCCTGGTTCTAAGAGAATCTATCAACCACCACAAAGACCCAATAGACGCTGCTTTTATGCAGAAAAAAACATGAATACGAAAATTAATAACATTACGTAATTTATAGGGCTGTTCGCCTTAGAAGAAGCCCGGCTCCCGTTCTTTCTATACTAATAAAATAGTCAGGCGATAAGACTAAGACGACGCGGAACATAATTAGGCCCTTAGCCCCGGTCCATGGGGAAGGTCTAAAGGCTAACATCTCATGCGCGGCCAAGTCTACTACCTTAGAGCCATAGAAGCCTTTGCTTAACCATGGCTACCGACGAGGGCTTTCGGCGACCAGGCGAGCAGCTCCTCTATAAAAGGCTATGCTATAAAGCTTCCAAGGGCTCAACTATACTCAGCTATAGATCTTTAGTTATAAGGGCTCACCATGCTATCTCAGTCTAAGGAATTTTGGGAAAAACGTATTAAATGGTAAGGTAAACAATGGTTGGTTATCTTATGCTATAAGATAGCGCTACCTTGATCTAATGCTATTCCTTACTAAAGGCGAACGCTCATGCTACCATGGTAGTAAGGAAAGTACTATAGATCTTCGCCCACCATCACCATGAATTATGGGACGCTGGTCTGCCGAGCATGATCAGCCACACTGAGACTAAGACCGAAATCGAATTCGAATCGAAGACCACAATCACTCCTCTTTTTCTGCTTCTGCTAGGATTTTGTCCTGATAGCGCCGTGCTTGTTCAAGAAAGAGTTCCTTTGACGGAGAGAAAGACTCCGGGGCTAGATAGTCACTGGCCTATCGCCTTGAGCCTGAAGACTATCAATTCCTTTTTTAAGTAAAGAAAGACGGAGCACTCGCGGCACACAGACCATATCCTATCCAGTGAGTAGGCGGGGACATGATGAAGTCTTCAGGTCATGAGCCTGATGATTTTCCTCTACCCCGCTTTGAACATTCTCCTTTATATAGAGAGAGACACTGAACCCCAACCCATTAAAAAAAGTGCCACATCAATTCGATTTCACAGCACCCAGCTTAAAGACATCTCGATATCGGATTTCCAATGGTCCTTTGAACGGTCAGCAAAGCAAAGTACGCCATAACTTAACTATAGGGTCCATGTTCATGATTTGAGAGAGTATGGACATCTGTCAAAGATGCCAGGGAGGGGAGGGTGAAAAAAGGCACTAGTAAGGTCGGTATATAAAGCGTCTTTCCTCTTCGTTGACTTGGACAACTGCTTTTCAAGAGGGTGGCATGGAAGAGGTTTAAAAGAAAGACCCGGAATCGGAATCTAAGCCGAAGTGAACCTTTCCTTCAAAGCCTTGAGACTGTGCCCTGGATGCTTAGAGAAGAGGCGAAGGAAAGAACCCGTCGTCTTCGGAAGTAAGGAGATGGTGGACTGCTTATGAATCAAGAGGAGCAGGCTAACTCTAAGGCCTTTCCCTAGGGTGGAAGTCAACAACAGAAACTATCTTCATTGGATCTAGTTAGCCGGTTCCAACTTTTGCCTTTAGTTCGATCTCTGCCACCGGTGTAAGCCTATCCACTCTTACTGTGAGAGTTTCCGGTGTGCTAGAGCAGAGAATGCGCTGTGAGGAAGAAAAGGCCTCTTTGGCAACTATGGAATACGGTATTCACGAATCAACTGCTATTTATTGAAGGCCGGGACGAAGCCAATCACACATTTCTACTTTCGACCAGGTAAAGATATCCACATCTGAGGAAGAGCAGGGATAATCGTAGACTAAGAAGAGAGGACGCAAACACATTCATTGAATTGGACAACTTTGTTAGCAAGAAGCGGTTAGCCGTACTCAGTTCCAGGCACGCTTTCCTGATTCGTGAACAGGGGATGAGAATGTCAAACCTTTTCTTGCAAACACCTCTTCTTCTATCCCTTAAGCCGTACGAAGGAGCTCCGGGAATGTGAGCAAACCTGGCTAGAAGTCTCTTTCCAGCAATCTCTAGATATTCTCCTACTTCTCTTGAAGCAGCTTTCGTAGCAGTATTCCCAGTGTCAATAAGAGTCCCACTCTCACCGGCCTTCGTCGTGGTGGTGTATTCAAAGAGCTCTCCCAAGTAGGATATACCTATAGAGCTATCTAAAGATTGCTGCTGCCCTAAGATAAGAGATAAGTAAGAAAATCGTTCTATTGCTTTCGGTCCCTTGAATGGAGTCACTCTACCTTTGAGCGAATTGCTATTGAGTATTTTTTTTCCTTTCCGGGCAGCTAGGGGCATGCGAGCTCCCTTTTTGGGGGTTTGACCGGTAAGCCTTTTAGGAGTTCTCTTTACCTGGGAGAGATTTCTTTTCTTGGCCTTTGTAAAGTGATTACTAAGACTAAGGTATTTTTAATATCTTATTAAAGCGGGAAGCATTGAACTGTTAAAATGCCATCTAAGCCAGTTACATTGGTAAGCCCTACGGAGGGCTTATTCCTTGAGATTCCTTCTGGCTTTTGAAGAGAGGAGTCTAATTAGGACTCCTTTAATATAATAGGCTTAGATACTTTTCTATATAAGCCATGGAGGAAATGGGCTTTGCTTTCACTAGAACAGAGGTTCTCGAAAGAGACCCTATGCTATGGGAGAGCTCCTTCTTCATAGTGATGATCATGAGATGGATAGGAATATTTCACCTAGAGGAACCGCTAAGGATTGGGATCCAGGTCTCTTGTCTATTCAGTTAGTCAGAAAGCTAGATCAAGAAAGGGTAGAAAAAGAAGAGGAAAGGAAGGTTTGGATTATTCTTGACTTATTAGTAATGGTGACTCATTAACAGGGATTTGGCTTGCTCGTAAACTATTTTTTCTCTTTCGTTTAGGAATTTGCGTATTCTAATTTCTTTTTAATTTATATATTCGATTTCGACATCGAATTAGACTCATCCAACGCGGAATGAATCGACTCAAGGACAAGGAGAAAGAATGGTGTCTTTGGTCTTCTACGGAAGAGAAGTAGGTTACTCTATGTGAATTCACGATGTCGGACTGTATAAACTGGCTAAAAAGTCAAGCCCGATTGCCTGCTTTCCTATTCTATACATACTCAAAGACAGTGACCGTAGGAAAGCTTTTTGCCCCTTCCTTTGATTGTGTTCCTGACCAGAGCAGACAAAGAAGTGAGGTGACCAGCTGACCTGCTTGTATGCCTGTTTCGGGTTGCTGTTCAAAGGGTAAAAGAGGTGACAGATAAGACAGATGCCAAATGTCTTAGAGAAGGAGCTGCACATGAAGGGGAAGAAACCCTCTTACTTTACTGTGATCGTATCCGCTCCTAGTCTTTGAGCCGTTTAAGCTCTTTCTTTTGGTGAATAGACGGTCCTTGACAGTGAATCAGATGCATCGTATAATAAGAGAGAGGCTGCACATAAAAAGAAAAGGGGAGTGAGTGGGCTAATGGCCCTAGCACACTTAGATAAGGCGAGGTTCTTAACGTAGCAGCCCTTTCTGCTGAGTGAATATCCCTTGCTTCTTAGCGCTCCGTGGGGGGCTTCTATCGAACGTTTTAATTTACTGAAGTAAGGCCCGCCCTTTACCTTTAGGTCAGAATGCCGCTATCATGTGCGGATAAGCCTTCCGATTAGCTGACTGAGACCATCTCCGGCTTCTAGCTGGTAGAACTAGATAGCTGTTAGAACGTCAGGGGCGTAGCGGCAAGCTATGGCAGTTTATTAAAGTCTGTAGCTCCTCAACGAAGGTAGGTCGGCTAAGCCACTAAGGAAGAGTTTTGAATCAATATCTGCTATCTGCCCACTGCCCATAAGCATGTCTGAATAAGCCTGCTGATTAGCTTAGCCCACCCCGACCGACTCTTTAGGAAGGTGTTATCTATTCCAAAACCAAGCTATCTATACCTGTAAGCCCACGGTTTCATTCCAATGCTTTGATTAGTTACGAAGACGTGAACCTTTACCTTTGTAAGTACAAAATCCTTAATCTTTAATCAGTTTTGGTAGTGAACGCACTACTCAAGCGGAGTAGCCAACATGCGCACATCATCCCCATAGGAGAAAGAGTCTCAAATAAAGGAACCCGATAGGCTTGAATGGGATGGCTTTTCTGGATGCCCCAGAAATGAGGCCTCCTCAGGGCAGAAAGGCTCTCAAAAGCAGGCGCGTACTAAGCCATTCCACTTCCCTCGTCCCTCGGACCATGAGCAGTGGTAAAGGCGCTTTAATCCTGGCTCATAGCCTTCCTCAGACCTTATTGACACGGGACGAGTCGCTATGATTCACTACGAAAATAGAAGCAGATGCACTAATCAATTCGAGCTAATTTACTCATCCCACCTCGAACTCTCATTTAGCGCATCGACTTTAGCACTACTTATATTATTCTAATCCAATTACAGAAAAGAAATCTACACCAGCGTATCCAGCATCAAAGGACAATAGCTCGTGTTGATAGGACTATCTTCAAGTGTTTGACCAAGGGTTGGAGTATCCAAGGTGAGCTGAAGGCGAACTGTTAGAGTAGATAAGCAGGTCTACCTCAGAGAAGATCATGGAATCATAACAGCACAGAAAGAGACGCTCCGAACTACTTCCGCTTGAGGTTGGTCGTATCACTATCGGTATTACAGAATAAAGAAGAGGAGCAATTCGCCCTTACTCAACCGATAAAAAGAATCTGTCTTCAGCGATTCTTTCTTTAAAGCGAAAGTGAAAGCGCAGATCGAGGCTTGTCGAAGATAAGGGACTCGACTTCCCCTGCCTTATTAAGGACTTCCCAACTTACCTAGCGGAAGAAAAAGAAAGGGGCAAGGACCTATAAAAATATCTAGGTCACTTCCACCAACAACTAAAGCTATTTCTTACTGGTGTGGATTCTCCACATAGAAACGATGGGATCTCTACAACTTGTTCCACAAACTCCAACTACTAGAAAGACTGAAACTGACTCCAATCAGTCAACTACCATCCATGAGCGGATACCATCGAGTAATGGCCTTTGTACATTAAAATATAATGATTCTTCTCTTTCTTTCATTCAAGTAAGATAGCGGGTCGAGAAAGACTAACAGCTAGCTCTCTGGATGGAGACGGGTAACTATCAATGAAAGGTGAGATCCGAATACGTGCCTTCACCTCATCGAAGGTTTAGAATCCTTGGGCAATAGCAGCAGTACAGGAAGCATCCAATTGACACAGATGTGGCACTTCCTTCCTTTCCGATCGGGAGGCACGTATCGAAGGGAAAGAGGTTGGAAAAGCTCTTACATTCATTCGAGAATAGCACTACTAGAGGGGAAGAGAGAGCACCAGATCTATTTCGGACAACTAATTCGGAACCTGTTATTAGTCCATGTGAGGAAGAAAAACGGTGCAAACTAAGGCTGTAAGGCGGAGCAAAAGATCTGAGACCCGCTCCTTTCTCCTCCAAAGCCATCTCTTCTCTCTAAATGACGGACTTCATCTCTTCTATTCTATTTATTTATAAAAAAGCACCCATCATCCCTTTTTCTCTTTTAACTAACTAAAAGAAAAACCATGCCTCTGCTAGGCAGCGTGTGGAATGGCCGGACCCTCTTGGATATATAACAAAGCAAAGGCTCTCCGTCTATGAAGTCTAAGAACTGCTGGTCCATCGTATATGGGCAATGTATGGACGGCGGTTCCGGGAAAGAAAGAAGCCCGCCCGAACCCAACTCTGTATACTTAGCCGGAAGCAGGGCATTCCACCGATTCGACTTAGAGAGAATTTCCCCTATAGAAAAAGAGCTTCTTTCCAGGATTCTTTCTTTAAATTAAAGGACTACAACTATTATCTGATAGTGAATAAATACATTACTCTGAGCCCCAAACCGAATCGGAGGAATAACGCTAGCGAGGGCCAAAGCTCTGCTTGGTCCACCACCTGGGGATAGCTAAGGGGTTACTTGGGAACCTACCTTTTAATAGTAATCCCAAGGGCATTGCTTGGGCTAAGTCAAAGTTGCTGATCTCTTTTTCTTCTATTCTGGGAAAGAAAGCTCCCACATCCTCTGCTGTCTCGCATCCATCGGGATGAGTCTTGCGTCTGTCTTCTCTTCGTAAACAACCTGTCCTCTCAAAAGCAAGTAAGCCAACTACCTTATTTAATTTAAGGAGTGAATCACATAAGCTAGAAAGAATCTTCCTAATGCTCCCATGTCCGAATCCGTACCTCTCTAGCTGCTGCAGTAGCAGGCACGTATCGAAGGAGAAGAGGAGTAAGTTCCTACCTTCTTTGAAGTCTTTCTTTGCTTGTTCAGGTAAATGGCATAAGCCAAGGAAGGGGTATTCATTTCAAGAGATAGAGTTTCAGATGTTCTTCTCCAGAGGATCGTCTCCTTGAGATGCTAAGAATCGAGGGTAAAGAGTCCTTAGCCCGACTTCTTCGTCTTGACTACTGATAGTGCCAGCACACTCCTTAGGCCGAACCGACCAATGGTCAAAGTAATTGAAATTAGACCTTTTCAGGCCGTTTTCACATCCGGATATTCTATTTTCTCTCCCGGTGACAACAAGCGCTTTCCTAAGAGGTACTTCTACTGCTACTAGGAATGCCACTTACGGAGACTGGCTCCCAAGGAGAGGGGCTTCTAGCCAAAAATCCAGGGGTTTTAAAAACTTGAAAGATTGAAATGGACGTCGCCGAGTGGAAAAGCATTGATGAACAAAAAGACGGGGAAAATGATCAACTGGCAGGATTGAACTCTCACTTAGGAGGGAAAAGCGATCTTTTTAAGGGGCTAAAAAGCCAAAAAGAAACAACAACTACAGGCGAACAAACCGGGGCATGGCAACCCCAACAACATCCTGCTGAAGCAGGTCAAGGATCCCATCTAGAGAATTACAAAAGACATGCACACCTAAATGACCCGAGCCAATCAGCACACCGATTTCCTTCGCTAAGAGGTTAAGGCAAGCATGAGTTCAACCCTTTTCTCATCGGGCCAGGATCGATAGCCGTTCGACCTGAGGGAAGTGCGGTCAGATTAAGAATCACCAATGTCTTGGTCTTTACCTTCGCTTCGAGGGACAAGCACCGCATCTAGGTAAGCGGCATCTAATTTAATTGATTCACCGGACCATCTACGAAAATGGAAGAGATGTCTGTTAAGGTCGGCTTCATGAAAGCAAGCAAGTTTAGCGAAAATAGAGATGGAAAGAGATGGATTTTGCCCAGCCGTTGTCAGATCAATTCCCATTCATTCTTTAATGGAATAGGGAAGGGGCAGAGCTGCGGCTATCAGGAATGGGCGCTAGCCTATGACTAAAAGTGCCGACTATCTATGAACTATGAATGACCAGGATCGGAATGCCAATCGACGAGATGAGCCTACGAAAGATTTCAAGTTCAGACTATGATGACTGGCATCCTCACTTACGCAACGAAATTGAGTTGATGGAGTAGCCAGTGACATTGAGTTATTCTCTTCGGTATCGCCTTCTCTCATGGTTAAAGGCGCCGCAAGGCACTCGACTAGAAGAAGTGGATGTTAGGCACGCAGGGAAGACTCTGACTATGCGCTGGCACTAGCCCTGGGCATGTCATCTTCTTTGATTGAAGGAACGGGACAGAAGAGAACCAGAACCATATCCTTCACACATTCAGTCTGATCTTATCTGCGCTATTGCCCGATCATAGCTGTACTGTATGAGATTACTTCTCCGTCTCCCCTGCCCTGTTAGAACAGTCTGGTCTGTAACAACACAACCTGAAAGGAAGCCATTCCTAATAGGAAGTTTCTAGCCGTCTTTCTTGAGGAGCGAGAAAAGTGACTAATAACCAAACAGCTCTCACTATGAAAAAGAGAAAAGTCTAGACTTTCTTCTTTCGACCCTTATCTTCTATCTAGACTGTCTGACTGTAGCCATGCCGGTTTCAGGGGAAGAATGGGAGACCTACACTTGACACTTGCTTTCGTGCCCCTTGGCTTCGCCTCTCTTCCCTCAACTGTTTGGGGTGTGAAGGCTTCTCCGCAAGCTTTCTCCGTGCTTACCCGATCAGCTCATTCTGGTGTGACAGTTGCTGATAGCTTCTCTTCTGGCGCTATCACACTCATTATTCTATTCTAGTAGTAGATAGTCAAGTGGCCATTCGGCTCCTAGCCTCTTTGCCCCTTCGCTTGGCGGCTAAGCTCTTTGTCCCTTTCTATACCTAAGCTCTTCACCCGCTTCGTCCGTTGCTAGTCTGACCTTCCTTTGATCCGACGGGACTGCCCTTTGGTTTGGTACGCTACTCTGTTCTGTTAGAGTCTTCGCTTAGCGACGAGAATCACTAATCTCGGCCTTGCGGGATAGAATAGATAATCAAGGCCCCATTCTTTCAACTCCAGTTGCTTTCTTTCTTTGACTTCAAGCCCACCTGCCTTCAAATCCAGATCGGACAATGGCGTCAGGTAGAACAAGTCAAGTAGGTCAGGGATTTCTTAAACTTAACAATCTAGTCCCTCCCCTGATTGATAGGGGAAGCTTCTGACCTTCATCTGTCAATTAAGTGGCTGTAGCTTCTGAACCGCGTCGGTACAGTTGCTTTCGGCGCCTGTTCAATTAGCCTGTTAGGAATAAAAACCTCTTCCGTCAGTCTTTGGTTGATCAGGCCCTTTGTTAGGCCTCTCCGTCTTCTCCGGGGGAACAAGTCCATTCCGGTCCAACTAGGTGGGACGCGGTGAAGTATATCGAAAGTAGAAATGATCTCCTCTACCCGCCGAACCACGGAATCGCTATCTCTTGTCCCTTATCTTCTTATCTTATCTGATTGACTTTCCGCCCCCGTCACCTCTTTAGGGATTATGATCAACAACTGGCACACCATAAAGAATAGGCTTTTGTCTGAAAAGAAGAATAGCATTGCCTCGGTATACAACCATTCCATATTCATTGCCTCCTCGTATTACGTATTAGAAAAGGTAACCAGATCTACTCACTTGGGTTCTTTGCATTTGGCTCGCTCGGAAATAGAGGCAGAATCGATTTCTGAAGCTTGGAAGGAGTACC